>Ga0187777_10001373_pt1 | contig 15784 bp, 14 predicted proteins | sample 1015_Q2_SP5_10_M_FD_132416 | JGI IMG/M metagenome (GOLD analysis project Ga0187777, IMG submission 132416) | Tropical peat soil microbial communities from peatlands in Department of Meta, Colombia - 1015_Q2_SP5_10_MG | ecosystem: Environmental > Terrestrial > Soil > Wetlands > Peat | place... | reverse complement strand
GGATCGGAGAAGTCCTCCTCGAACACGTCGCTCAGCTCGCGCGCGCTGAACACGAACCGGCGCCGGATCGAGAGCCCGAAGGGGTCGGCCAGCGTCGCCCGGTAGAACGGCGTGGCGACGGCCGCGCGCCAGTCGACGACGACCGGCGCGCCCGCCGGATCCTCGATGTGACGCCGCCCGACATACCAGCGGTCGCCGGTCTCTTCGTCGATGCGCCCGAAGCAGAGCACCGCGGCTTCGTCGTCGAGCGACGCGAGCCGGCGTTGGAGTTGCCACTTCACCGCGTCGGCGTCGGCCTTGTTGGCGCCGAGGATGTCCTCGTCGGCAACCTTCGACGCGGTGCGGGCCCGCATCGCGTCCAGACACTCCAGGGCGAACTCCAGGCGCGCGCGTTCGAGCGCGACGTCCGGGTGCGGCATTGGGCCGAGGCTACCGACCGCCCGGAGGCGTTGTCGGGCATTTTCGGCGATCTTGCACAGGGTGTGCATGATCCGTACATTGCGCGCTCGTGACGACCCCGACCACCGCCGCGCTCGCGACCTCCGACGGGCGCCGGCACCGGTCGGCCAAGACCCGCGACGCGATCGCGGACGCGCTGCTCGACCTCATCGGCGAGGGGCGGCTGCGACCGACCGCGAAGGAGATCGCCGAGCGCGCGGGCGTGTCGGTTCGATCGGTCTACGTCCATTTCGACGACCTCGAGGACCTCTTCTGCGTGGCCGTCCGGCGCCAGTACGCGCGCGTCGCGCCGATGCTCGAGCCGGTACCCCTCGAAGGCACGCTCCGGACGCGCTCGGCCGCGCTCGTCGGGCGCCGAATCCGGCTGTATGCCCGCATCGGCGCAGTCGGCCGCGCGGCTCGGCCGCAGGCGCCCTTCTCGCCGATGCTTGCACAGGTCATTCGCGACGCGCACGCCCGGTCGCGCGCCGAGCTCGAGCGGGTCTTCGCGCCCGAGCTGGACGCGCGGCCACCGGCGCGGCGCGACCCGACCCTCGCGGTGCTCGACGCGCTGACCGGCCCCGAGACCTGGGACACGTTGCGCAACACGAACGGCCTTCCCGTCGACGACGCCGCCGCCGCGGTCGTCGACGCGATCGTGACCCAGCTGACGGGCCGATGAGAGGCGACTCGTTCGGCGACGTCGTACGCAAGGCATTCGTCGCGTGCCTGCCGCTGCTGTTGATGCTCGCGGGAACGTGGTTGTGGTTCGACCTGTTCAGCCCGTGGCTGCATACCGATCAGCCGGGCGTGCCGCTCGGCATCTACGTCGACGGCGCGATTCAAGGCTTGCTGATCAGCTTCGTCTCGCTCGGGTTCGTGCTCGTATACCGCGCGAACCGCGCCATCAACTTCTCGGCCGCCGAGCTCGGTGCCGCGCCCGCGAGCTTCGCGTTCCTGCTGTGGGCCTCGCTCGGCTGGAACCTGGTCCTCGCCTTCGCGATCGGCTTCGCGAGCTCCATCTTGCTCGGCGTGCTCGTCGAGTTCCTCTTCTTGCGCATCTTCTTCAACGCGCCGCGCCTCATCTTCACCGTCGCGACGATCGGTGTCGCGCAATTACTCGTCGCGCTCGGATTCTTCCTGCCGGAATGGCTCGGCCAACCCAGCAACGACATCTATCCCGCGTTCACCGACAAGACCGTAACGATCTCCGGTGCCGTGTTCGACGGCCACGACCTCACGGTGTTGATCGTCACCCCGCTCGTGCTCCTGGCCCTCGGCGCGTTCTTCCGCTGGAGCACAACCGGGATCGCGCTGCGCGCCAGCGCCGAGAACGCCGACCGCGCGTCGCTCCTCGGGATCCCCACCCGCCGGCTCCAGAGCGTTGTGTGGGGACTCGCCGCCCTGCTCGCGTTCATCGGCATGTTCATGCGCATCGGAGTGGTCGGGCTGAGCATCGGCGACGTGCTCGATCCCGCGCTGCTCGTCACCGCGCTCGGCGCGGCCGTGATCGGGCGAATGGAACGCATGCCGACGACGGTTCTCTCGGCCGTCGGCTTGAGCATCGTGGCGCACGCGGCCGACGAGCACTATTCGTCGCTCGGCGTCCAGAGCACCGCAATCGTTGCCGTCATCATTTGCATCGCGCTGTTGTTGCAGCGCACCGACGCGGTCAACCGTCTGGCGAGCGCGGCCACGTCGACGTGGCAGGCAACGCGCGAGATCAAACCGATTCCTGCCGAGCTCCGCCGCGAGCGGCCCGTCCAGCTCGTCCGCGCCGGTCTGTGGACGCTCGGGCTCGTCGTCCTCGCGCTCATCCCCTTGCTCTCCGACGTGCGCGTCGAGCTGGCGGGTTCGATCGGCATCTTCGCGATCATCGCGTTGTCGCTCGTCGTGCTCACCGGTTGGGCCGGACAGGTGAGCCTCGGGCAGATGGCCTTCGTCGGGGTTGCGGGTGCGATCGCGGGGACGCTTGCGACCCGCTGGCACTGGGATACAGCCCTGATCTTGATCGTCGCCGGTGCCGCGGGCGCGATCGTGACCATCGCGGTCGGGGCGCCGACGCTGCGGGTCGGCGGTCTCGCGTTCGCGATCACGACCCTCGCGTTCGCACAGGCAACCACCTACCTGTTCAACGTCGGCTACTCGCCGCTGGCGAACTGGGTTCCGAACGGCCCCGTTCCGCGCCCGCACCTCTTCGGGTTCATCTCCCTCAACAGCGAGAAGAGCTTCTACTACCTGATCGTCGTCGTGCTCGCGGCATCGATATGGATGGCACGCGGGCTGCGCAAGAGCCGGGTCGGCCGCGTGCTCATCGGCACGCGCGACAACGAGCGCGCCGCGCAGGCGTACGCGGTCGGCTCCCGCGGTTCACGCATCACCGCGTTCGGTGTTTCCGGCTTCCTTGCGGGCATTGCCGGTGCCTTGTTCGTGCTGCAACAGCAGGCGTTCTTCGCCGACAGCTTCGACGTCGCGCACAGCCTGCAAGTGTTCGCGATGGTCGTCGTCGGTGGTCTCGGGTCGCTCGGCGGGGCGATCGTCGGTGCCGTGTACATCAAGGGTGTGCAGTACTTCCTCGTGCAACCCGAGTGGGCGTTCCTCTCCTCTGGAGTCGGCATTCTCGTCGTCCTCATGATCTTCCCCGCCGGCATCGGAGCTGCGTTCGGCGACGCGCGCGACGGGATCTTGCGTTGGTACGCGCGCAGGTACGACATCCGTGTTCCGAGCTTGCTCGCCGACACGTTGGCGAAGGAGCCGCCGGCGGAGACCGCCGACCTGATGGGTGCACTCGCCGAGAGCTCGAGTGAGGTCGAGGTGTTCGCGGAGGTGCACGAATAGTCATGGCCGTGCCGCCGCGCCCGCCCCGCCAGAAGCTCTTCACGATCTTCGGCGTCGACGCGCACAAGCCGCGCCCGCCCCGCCAGTATCTCTCGGAGATCAGCGGCGGCGAGCTCATCTACCCGCTCATCGTGCTCGTCGGGTTGAACTGCGTGAACCAGCTCGACCAGACCGCGTTCGGCATCCTCGGCCCCGACATTCGCAGCGAGTTCGGCCTTTCCTACGGCGCGTTCCTCGCGCTGGTCGGCATCACGCTCGTCGGCGGGCTCGTGCTCACGGTGCCGCTCGCGTACTACTCCGACCGGTTGTCGCGCGTCTTTCTGGCCGTCCTCGGCGGCGCGATCTGGGCCGTGTTCGGCTTTGCGACCGCGCTGTGCGTCACGGTACTGATGCTCGTGATCGTGCGTTCCTGTGCCGGCATCGGACGCGCGGTGATCACGCCCACGCACAACTCGCTGCTCTCCGACTATTACCCGCCGGAAGTGCGAACCTAGGTGTTCGGGTTCCACCAGATCGGTCTCGCGATCGGTGCGACGCTCGGCCCGCTGATCGGCGGCGCGCTCGGTCAGCTCTATGGCTGGCGGCTGCCGTTTGTCGTCTTCACGATCCCGTCGATCGTGTTCGTGATCATGGGATTGCGGCTCAAGGAGCCCGGCCGCGGGCACTGGGAGCGGGCCGCCGCCGGCGCGCACGAAGACATCGTCAACACCGACGAAGTGCCGCCGTCGTTCTCCGAGTCGATACGCATCCTCTGGCAGGTCGGCACGCTGCGGCGCATCTGGTACGCGCTGCCGTTCCTCGCCGCCGCGTTCCTCGGCCTCGTCACCCTCACCTCGCTCTACTACGAGCATGCGTTCCACCTCGACGACTTCCAGCGCGGCATGGTGACCGCGCTCGTCGAACCCGCGCAGATCATCGGCATCTTCCTGGGCGTGCCGATCGCAGCCCGCGCCATGATGAAGAACCCGGGGCACGCGCTGCGCCTGCTCGCGGTCGTCGGCACGATCATCGCCGCGGCGTGGGTCGTATACGCACTCGCGCCGTGGCTGTGGCTCGCAGTCACCATGCACGCGGCGGTGACCGGCCTCATTGCGGTGCTCACGCCCGGCATCTTCGCCGTGCTCTCGCTTGCGATCCCGCCCAAGGTGCGCGCGATGGGCTACTCGATGGCGGCGCTGTTCATCGTGCCCGGCGTCCTCGCGCTCTACATCGTGGGCGGCATCGCCGACTCCTATGGTCTGCGCACCGGGCTGCTCGTGGTCGCGCCGATCTTCCTGATCGGCTCCTACATTCTCGCGTCGGGCTCGACGTACGTGCGCAGCGACATCAATCGGGTCTGGACCTCCACCGCGGCGCAGGCCGAAGTGATGTTGAAACGCCAACAGGGCGAGGTGAAGCTGCTGCTCGTTCGCAATCTCGACGTGCACTACGACCGCGTGCAAGTGCTCTTCGGCGTCAACTTCGAGATCGACGAGGGCGAGATCGTCGCGCTGCTGGGTACGAACGGCGCCGGGAAGTCGACGCTGCTGAAGACGATCGCCGGGCTCGTACAAGCCACGAACGGCGCGGTCGTGTTCGACGGCCGCGACATGACGTATGCGCCGCCCAACGAGGTCGCGGGCCGAGGTGTCGTGCTGTTTCCGGGCGGGCAAGGGGTGTTCCCGACGCTGACCGTCGCCGAGCACCTGCGGCTCGCAAGCTGGCTGCACCGCCACGACAAGAAGCGAGTCGCCGCGTCCACCGACCACGTCCTCGAGCTGTTCCCCATTCTGCGCGACCGGCTCGACGAACGTGCGGGGAATCTCTCGGGCGGCCAACAGCAGATGCTCGCGCTCGGCATGGCGTTCATCGAAGCACCGAGATTGCTGATGATCGACGAGCTGTCGCTCGGCCTCGCGCCCGCGATCGTCGAGCAGTTGCTGCCGATCGTGCGCGACATCGCGAGCCAGGGCACGACGATCATCCTCGTCGAGCAGTCGGTGAACCTCGCGCTCACGATCGCGCAGCACGCGTACTTCATGGAGAAGGGCGAGATCCGGTTCAACGGCCCGACCGCCGAGCTGCTCGAACGACCGGACGTGCTGCGTTCGGTCTTCCTCGAGGGCGCGCAGAAAGGCATGAACACGACATCGACCGCCCCGGGCGCGACCGTCCCCGCGACCGCCGCGCACGTCGACGAACCGCACACCAACGGGCACAGCGTCGCCGACGCACCCGTTCGCCTCGGCTTGCAGCACGTCTCGAAGCGGTTCGGCGGGCTCGCCGCGCTCGCCGACGTCTCGTTGCACGCAACCGCGGGCGAGATCGTCGGCTTCATCGGCCCGAACGGCGCCGGCAAGACGACCTTGTTCGACGCGATCTCCGGATTCATCGCGCCCGAGGAAGGGATCGTGATCCTCGGTGAAGGCACCGACGCGGTCGACGTCACGCACCTTTCCCCGTCGGCGCGCTCGAAGCTCGGGCTCGGCCGTTCCTTCCAGGACGGTCGCCTGTTCCCGAACCTCACCGTCGCCGAGACGATCGCGGTCGCGTTCGAGCGCCACCTCGAGATGCGCGATCCGCTGGCGGCCGCGCTGCGTCTGCCCTGGGCGCGCGACACCGAGCACGACGTCGACGCCAACGTCGAACGGCTCCTGGAGCTGCTCGGCATCACCGACTTCCGCGACAAGCTGACCCGCGAGCTGTCGACGGGGAGCCGGCGGATCGTCGACCTCGCGTGCGTCGTCGCGCACGACCCGACCGTCATGCTCCTCGACGAGCCGTCGTCGGGGATCGCGCAACGCGAAGCCGAGGCGCTCGGCCCGCTCTTGCTCCGTATCCGTGAGCAAACCGGCGCGACGTTGCTCGTCATCGAGCACGACGTACCGTTGCTCTTGTCGATCGCCGATCGGCTCGTGGCGCTCGATCTCGGAACCGTCATCGCGGACGGGCCGCCCGAGGCGGTGATCAACGATCCGATGGTGGTGCGCTCGTACCTCGGTACCAACGAGGCTGCGATCGCGCGCAGTGGAACTCAGAAGGCCTAACCACGATCCAGGGGGGACACGGGATGGGAATGCAGCAGACGCCGCGGCGGCAACGCTCGCCGTGGGCGCGGTACGGACCGATCATCGCGGTCGTCGTCATCATCGCGATCATCGGCATCGTGATTGCGGTGAATCACGGGAGCAGCAACAACAGCACGAAGGCGAACGTGAACTCGAACACGCCCGCGTCGAGCCCGGTTGCCTCGGGCACGAACGGCATCCCGCTGTTCTACAACGACGCCAAGTCGCAAGGCGTCGCCGACAAGTACAAGTGGCACAACTGCGACACGACGACGGGCTACACCGCGATCCCGACCCTGAACCCCGCGCCGTGCGTCGAGGAGTTCGACGGGAACAACGGCGGCGCGACGTCGACCGGTGTCACCGCCGACACGATCCGCATCGGCTACTACATCCCGAAGCAGGACCCGACACTCGACGGTGTGCTCGCGCAGGCCGGCGCCTACGACCCGCCCGCCGAGGTCGCGCAGGCGTACCAGGACTACGTGAAGATCTACGCGGGCACGTACCAGCTCTGGGGCCGCAAGATCCAGCTCGTTCGCCTGAACGGCACCACGACCGGCAACGACGAGGTGTCGGCCAAAGCCGACGCCGACCAGGCCGCCGCCGAGCACGTCTTCGCGGTCATGGGCGGCCCGCCGCAGGCCAAGGCGTTCTCCGAGGAGCTCGCGCAGAAGAAGGTTCTCTGTGTCGGGCAATGCATCATCGCCCAGCCGCAGAAGTACTACGAGGACAACGAGCCGTACCTCTGGCCGGTCGGCCCGTCGCCCGAACAGGCGTCGACGATGACGGCGACCTTCATCAAGAACCAGATGATCGGCAAGCCCGCGCAGTGGGCGGGCCCCGCCATCAACGGCAAGCAGCGTACGTACAACATGTTGACCTACGACACGCCCGATGGTGAGTACAAGTCGTCGTGGGACGACCTCAAGAACAAGTTGCAGGGCATCGGCGCGAAGGTCGTCGGCCACACCGACTACTACCTCAATGTCGCGACGATGCAGTCGGACGCCCGCACGATCGCGACGAAGTTGAAGCAGGAGAACGCAACCACGATCGTGTTCACCGGCGATCCCGTCTTCCCGATCTTCCTCACGCAGGAGATGACGAAGGAGAATTACTTCCCCGAGTGGGTGATGTCGGGAACCGTGCTCGCCGATACCAACGTCTTCGCCCGCAAGTTCGATCAGCAACAGTGGCAGCACGCATTCGGTTTGCAGCTCCTCCACACCGCGATCCCGAACGTCAAGCAGGACGCGTGGACCGTGCACCAGTGGTGGTTCAACGGCGCGCCGCCGCCCGACCCCAACGCGTTCGCGCTGACGCACCTCGACGTGCAGCTGCTCTTCGCGGGGTTGCAGCTCGCGGGCCCGAACCTCACGCCGCAGGCATTCAAGAACGGCATCGACGCGGCACCGCCGATCGTCGACCCGTCGAAGCCAACGGTGCGGAGCATCACGACGTACGGCAACCACAACATCTGGAGCGCCGACGACCCGTCCGGGCTCGACAGCGCCGGAATCTTCTACTGGGACCCGAACGTGACCGGGCCCGACGAGACCGGCACGATGGGCAAGGGCATGTACCGGATGCTCGACGGTGGGGTGCGTTACCTGTCGGAGAAGGCGAACAACTGGCCGACGTCACCCGTCCCGCTGTTCGATCCGGCCAACACGGTGACGCAGTACGCACCGAACGACGTGCCGGCCGACCTGTTGCCGAAACAGCAACCACTACCCCCGGGACACGCGACCTGACCCGCCAACCCGGCGTTTCGTCGTCGCGGGGGACCACGGGTACGTCTCCCGTTGGTTGACCGGAACTTGACGAACCGCCCGCCCCAGCGACAGCCTCGGCGCCACGCAGCACGACGAGCCAGAACGCGTCACGGTCCCTCAGTGACGAATAACCGGTGGAAGAAAACTCCACCCCCCGAAGCCCTACCGCGCGCCAGAACTGCAGATCGGTACTCGCATAGCCACGTCGGATCGGGCAATCTCTGGCGTGAGCGGGCGGTCTTTGCCGCTGCCGTCCGAATTCCGCAATGCGCATGGCGGCGCGTTCTCTACGGGAGGCTCCAATGTTTCGAGTTCGCCGACGTGCTGTGGTGCGGGGCGGCCCAACCGCCGTCCCCGGGCTGGCGGAGGTCGCAGGGCAGCTCGGCCTGCAACCGGCGCCGACCGAGCGCCCGTTCGACGGGCACCTCGAAGACAAGGTCCACGAGGCGACCAGGTGCCTGCACGGCGAAGCGCGGTCGCGCACGGCATTTACGCACGAAGTTGTCGGCAGCACGACCTTCGGCGACGTTTACCGCGGCACAGTCGACGGCCGCACCGTCACGATCGCAAACGCGTGGACCGACATGGAGATGGATCGACCAGTCGAGATCCATTACCGGGGTACCGCGGTCTGCGCGGTGGAACTCCCGACCATGCTGCCGATCTTGGGCATCGAGCCCCGATCGAAACCCGCAGTGATGCTCGGTAAGGATACGCCAACGGACAGTCCCGAGTTTGACGCGCGCTACCGCGTTGTCGGCGTGCTGCCGGGCGCGGCCGAATGCGTCACATCTGCCGTGCAGCGAGCTGTGATGGCCCGCGACGATTGGGTCTTCCTCGCTGAGCGTTACATGTTCGGCTGCGTCACAGTCCCCGAGTTCCGCAGCGCTGCCGAAGTGCAACAGCGCGTTCGAGATGTGCTCGCGGTCGTGGCCGCGTTCCCGGCCTCCGTCGTCCCGGCGACGGTCGACCATTCCTTCGACGACCTGATCGCCCGCATTGGCCAGCTCCACAGCGTCGAGGACACGCTCGCATTCCTGGAGAAGTTGACGCCGGAGGAACGCGAGCGCGTTTCGAAATCCGACACTCCGCTCGCTGCGTTCGCCGATGTCCGCACGCCGGAAGAGGCAATGGCCCGCTTGGGCACGCTCGACCAGCAACAGAAGCTGCAGATCTTCGCGATGTTCGCCAAAGCAAAGGACCAGCGCCGTAAGGCCTGACGGCTTGTCAGCCGATTCTGTGCTCGAACGTTTCGTACTCCAACTCGGCAATGGCGCGCTCGAATCGCGGTGCCAGTCGTCGTGTTCACCGCGTCATGGAGGCGGTGAACCCCAGCCCTCCCCCGCGACGTAGCGCCGGACGACACGCGCGGGAACGCCGGCAACCACTGAATTGTCGGGCGCGTCCAACCCCGCGACGACCGCGCCCGCCGCGACCACGACGTGCTTGCCGATCTGCGAGCCGGGCAGCACGATCGCGCCGTGGCCGAGCCAGCTGCCCGAGCCGATCATGACCGGCTCGTTCTTCCACATCTGCACGCCGATCGGCACGTCGAGGTTCTCGTAGCCGTGGTTCTGGTCGGTGATGTACACGTAATGACCGGTCCAGATGTCGTCGCCGATCTCGATGCGTTCGTGGCCGACGATGCCGATGCCCTTTCCGAGCATGCAACGGTCGCCGATCGTGATGATCGGGTCGCCCCGCAGCCCGGCATGGATCGGCATGCCCGCGGCGACGCTCGCGAACGGCCCGATCGTCGTGTGCTCGCCGATCTCGATGCGGCCTTCGCCGAAGATCACCGACTGCGGGAACGCAATCATGCTGCCGGCGCCGAACCGGCGGAACTTACGGGCCCGCCGGTGCCGGGGGCCGATCGCACCGAGCCGGTTCGCAGCGGCCCACGCGGCTTGGATCACGTCGCCGGTCACGCGCCCGACCTCGTCATGGAACATCGTGCAAATATACGTGCATGGCTGGCGCGCTCCCGATCCGTATCGGTTTGTTGTACGACTTCCCGCAAGGCGACGACATGTTCGCGAAGGCGTTGCTGCTCGGCGTCGACGACGTCCGGGCGACCGGCCGCCTCGACCGCGACTTCGAGCTCGTCGAACGGTCCGCGCGCGGGCTGCCGTCGGGCAGCGAAGCCGAAGTCGTGCGCGCGTTCCGCAAGCTCGACGACGAGGACGTGCTCGCGATCGTCGGCCCGTCCATCTCCGACAACGCGTTGATCGCCGCGCCGTTGTGCGACGACGCGCGCATTCCTGCCATCAACTATTCCGGTGGCGAGCGAACGCGATCGCAATGGATGTTCCACTACCAGGTCGGCTCGCTCGAGGAAGAGCCGCCCGTGCTCGCGGCGCGCATGGTGAAGCGCGGGTTGCAGCGCGCGGCGGTGATCTTCGATCAGTCGCCGGTCGGTCGCCGCTACGCGGAGTGCTTCGAGGCCGCTCGGGCGCGGCTCGGCTTGGAGGTCACGGGCGCCGCGAGCGTCTCGCCGCTGAGCGAGAACGTCGACGCGATCCTGCGGCGGTTGCAGACCGGCGAGCCCGACGTGCTCGTCTACTTCGGGCTCGGCGTCTCCTCCCGTGCGGTCGCGCTCGCACGTGAAGCACTCGACTGGGACATCCCGGTCCTCGCGAACTCGGCGCTCATGTTCGGCTACGCGCGCCCCGACTGGCGCGACGGCTACGCGGGCTGGGAGTACATCGACACCGTCGCCGACGACAACACGATGCGCAAGCAGCTGTCCGAGCGCGCGCCGCGAGCCGCCGGCGGACCGATCGGCTGCTGCGCATACGACGTCGGGCGCCTGCTGGGCGAGGCGGTCGCCGCCGCGGAGCACCTCACGCGGGCCGGCATCGCCGACGGTTTGCAACGTGTGAAGCAGCTGCCGGCGACCTCGGGCTACGAGGGCACGCAGATCGGCTTCGGCGTATGGGATCATGCCGCGCTGAAGGGCCATTACCTGGTACTCCGCGCGTGGAAGGACGGTCGCTCGGTCCAGGTCTGAAGACGCGTACGATGCCGACGTGCCTCTCGATCGGGATGGCGCGCGCTTCCGTATCGCGCGCGAGGGTCTGAGCCAGACCGCGATTGAACGCGTCGCGCGCACGTCGTTCGGACGCATGCCGATCACCCTCGTCGACCGCGCGCGCGGGCAGCTGCGCCGTTTCTTCTCCGAGGATCCGTGGACAGTCGAGGACGACGCGGGCCTGTCGGGTCTCGTCGGACCGGGTGAGGGCTGGACCGACGAAGAGCTCGCACCCGGGATCGTCGTCAGCTTCGGCTGGCGGGGCGGGAGTTTCCGCGTCGACATCGAAGCCGACGAGCCTCCCGCCGACGCGAACGCCGAGCCCGAGCCCGACAAGCCGATGCTGCCCGAGCACGAACGCACGCTCGGCGACACGTTCGAGGAATTCGTCGTGATCGAGACCGGCCGCAATCCCGCCGAGCTGTGCTTCACGATCGGTCCGGGTTCGCCGGGCGCGCGCGGCCGGTTCACGCGCGAAGAGCAAGGGAACTCCGCGGCGGTCGCCGCGCTGTTCCGCGAGTTCGACGAGATCGACCAGGTACGCGTCGAGCTCGGCGTCGTGTCGGTCACGCTGAAGGACGCGCTGGCCTGGCAAGAGCTCTTGTTGCAGATCTTCGACCAGGTCACGTCGGCGTTCGTGCCGCCGCGCGTGATCACGCCCGACCGCCAGTACGAGCGCGCGATCGCTGAGATCGGCGCGCTGCGCGTCGACGATCCCCGCGACCTGGCACGAATTCTCGACGCCACCACGTCACCCGACGCCGCGTTCCGGCGGCTCGCGATGGCCAAGCTCGAAGTTGCCGATCCACTCGTCGTGACGAAGCCATGGACGCGCTCGCTCGAGGATTCGTCGCGGGCGGTGCGGCGAGCCGCGATCCGGGCGATGGCGCACGTGTCACGGCCCGATCTGCGGCTCCTGTTCGAGCGCGCGATGGTCGACAAGGACGCGTGCGTGCGGTACTACGCGTTGCGGGGGTTGAGCGTCATCGGTGTCGGCCGCGCCGATCAGAGCGTCGAGCGCCGCAAGCGCGACGACGACATGCGCGTCCGCCTCGCCGCCCAAGCCGCGTTGGAAGGCCGAATTCCCCAGTAGCGGCACGACGCCGTGCGCGAAGCGCCAGCGGAGCGCACTGCGCCGGAGTCCCGAGCGTCCGCGAGGCGGGTAACCCGCCGAGCAGCGAGGGCGACAAAGAGTAGCTGTCACACCCGTGTGCGAGCATTGGCGCCATGATCAAGATGGGACGAGAAGACCTGGTCAGCGGCAGTTTCGAGCCCTGCGCCACGTTCGCGGGCGACGACGCGGTGTGCACGTGCTGCGGCTGGCTCGCCGTCGAGCACGAGCCCGACGCCGAGATCCGCGAGCTCGTTCCGCCGATGCCTCAGCCGACGAGGATGGTCGCGTGAGCCGCGCGCGAAGCGCACTGGCCGGAGTCCCGACCGTGAAGCGGCCCGGGTATCTCGGGCCGTAGCGAGGGCGACAAAGAGTTACGCGCTCTTCTTCTTCGCCGCTTTCTTGGCGGCGGGCTTCTTCACGGCCGCTTTCTTGGCAAGGCTCGGATGGCGGTCCTTCGCCGACGCGGCCTGCTCGAGCGAGGCTTCCAGCGCGGCGACGAGATCGAGCACCTTGGCGGGCGGCTCGACCACCGGCTCGGCGACGATCTCTTCGCCGTCGGACTTGCGGGCGATGAGGTCGAGCACTTGCTCGCGATATTCGTCGTGGAACTTCCCGGGGAGAAACTCGTCGACTGCCAGCGACTCGACGAGCTGGCGCGCCATCTGCTTCTCGCGTTCGGTGAGCTCGCCGTCGGCCTCGGGCACGAGACCTTCGCGCGGCAGCACCTCGTCGGCGTAGCGCATCGTCTCGATGCAGAGCACGCCGTCCACGGTGCGGATCGCGACGAGCCGTTCCTTGCTCCGCACGATGATGCGACCGATCGCCACCTTGTTGAGCTCGCTCATGGCGTCGACAAGGAGTTGATACGGCTTGGCGCCGCGCGCGTCGGGCACGAGGTAGTACGGCTGCTCGAAGTAGAGCGGGTCGATGTCGTCGAGGTTGATGAACTCCTCGATCTCGATCGCGTGGCTGCCCTTCGGCCGCAGCGACTCGAGCTCGTCGGGCTCGATCATCACGTACCGGCCTTTCGAGATCTCGTAGCCGCGCTTGATCTTCTCGTTCGGCACCTCGTCGCCGGTCGCCTCCGACACCTTCTTGTAGCGGATGCGCGCGCCGGTGCCTTCTTCGAGCTGGTTGAAGCTCACGTCCTTGCTCTTCGTGGCGCTGACGAGCTTCACGGGCACTTGCACGAGCCCGAAGCTGATCGAGCCGGTCCAAATCGCACTGGGCATAGGGTGCATTCTAGATATGGCCGCCGGAACACCAGTCGAGATCGAGGGACGGCAGCTCACCCTCTCCAATCTCGACAAGGTGCTCTACCCCGCCGCCGGCTTCCGCAAAGCCGACGTCATCGACTACTACCGCCGCATCGGGCCGGCGATCCTGCCGCACCTCGCGGGCCGGCCGCCGACGCTCGTGCGGGCCCCCGACGGACCGGGCGGACCCCGGTTCTTCGAGAAGAATTGCCCCTCCCATCACCCCGACTGGGTTGCGGTCTCGCCGGGCTACGAGGCAACCGGCGGCACCAAGGGCTGCATCGTCGGCGACGTGCCGGCGCTCGTCTGGCTGGCGAACCTCGCCGCGCTCGAGCTGCATACCCACCAGTGGACGATGGACGATCCCGGGCGCCCGACCGCGCTCGTGCTCGATCTCGACCCCGGCGCGCCCGCGACGATCGTCGACTGCTGCCGCGTCGCGCTCGACATCCGGTCGACGCTCGCGCAGCTCGATCTCGACTGCGTGGTCAAGACGTCGGGCGGCAAGGGCTTGCATCTCTCGGTGCCGGTCGTCGGGTCGGGCGCGACCGACGACGACACCAAGCGCTTCGCGCTCGCGATCGGGCAGCTGCTGGAGTCGCGCGACACCAAGCGCGTCACCGTCGACATGGCGAAAACCAAGCGGCCCGGCAAGGTGTTCGTCGACTGGAGCCAGAACGACCGGCACAAGACAACGGTCTGCGCGTACTCCTTGCGGCTGCAGGACACGCCGACGGTGTCGACGCCGCTCGCCTGGTCGGAGGTGGAAGACACGTTCGACGCCGGCGATCCCGAACGCCTCGCGTTCGACGCGCCGGCCGTGCTCGCACGAGTCGACGAGCACGGCGATCTGTACGCCGAATCGCTGACCCGGCACCAGTCGTTGCCCGCGCTCTAGGGTCGGTTCATGGAGCTCGACGGCAAGGTTGCGATCGTCACCGGAGCGTCGCGCGGCGTCGGTGCCGCGACCGCGGAGCTCCTCGCGCAACGGGGCTGCAAAGTGGTGTGCGCGGCGCGGGCGACTGCCGGCGCGCCACTGCCGATCCCGGGCACGATCGACGACACGGTGGCACGCGTCCGCGCCGCCGGCGGCGAGGCGCTCGCGGTCCCGACCAACCTCGGCGACGACGCGGCCGTCGAGCACATGGTCGCGACAACGATCGAGCACTACGGGCGCGTCGACATCCTCGTCAACAACGCGGCGATCACGTTTCCGGGTGACCTCGACCTCTCGATGAAGCGGTTCGACCTCATCATGCAAGTCGACTTGCGTGCACCGCTGCTCGCGATCCGCGCCGTCATGGCCGGCATGAAAGAACGGCGCGACGGCGCGATCCTCAACGTGTCCTCGGTCGCGGGCTTGAACTACTTCCCGGGTCTCATGGCGTACGGCATGGCGAAGGCCGCGCTCGAACATCTCACGGTGTCGGCCGCGCACCAGTTGGCGCCGTACGGCATCGCGGTCAACACGTTCCGGATCGACGTGCCGGTCGCGTCGGAAGGATTCGTGTTCAACCTGCCCGGCGCCGACATCTCCGACTGGGAGCCGTCGGAGGTCGCGGCGGAAGGCATCGTGTGGATGCTCGAACGGCCGCCGAGCTACTCGGGACACAACGCGGGCATGGCGCGGCTGCGCGAAGAGCACGGCATCATGAAGTCACGATCGGCGCGACCGCACACGCAACAGGGTGCGCTCGTCACCGAGACGCACTTGCGCCCGCTCTAGGCCGGCTTCATGTCGAGGACGTCTTGGTAGGTGCTCAGCGTGGCGCGCAGCGCGGCCGTCGTGAGGTGATGCGCGTCGGCGGCGACCATGAGCGTCGTGAGCTGATCGGCGACGTCGACACTCCCGCCCGCGGCCCGCACGTCGGGATGCGCGGGGTTGGTCGGGTCGGGGTTCGCGACCGTCGGCAAATCGGCCGCCGCGATCTGCTGCGCGGCACCGCTCACGACCGCTTGCCGGGCGTCGAGCCCCGAGACCAGCGCACTGATCGCGTCCATGGCGTGAGGATCGACGATTCCGCCCGCGAATCTTGAGTTCTGCGGTCGTTCAGCGGCGAAAACACCGATCGAACGACCGCAATTCGGGGCTCGCGCGTCAAAGGCGCTCGATGATCATCGCCATCCCTTGGCCGCCGCCGACACACATCGTCTCGAGGCCGTAGCGCTTGTCGTCGGTCTGGAGGCCGTTGATCAGCGTGGTCATGATGCGGGCGCCCGTCATGCCGAACGGGTGGCCGAGCGCGATCGCGCCGCCGTGCACGTTGAGCTTCTCCCACGGG
>Ga0187777_10001371_pt1 | contig 15794 bp, 16 predicted proteins | sample 1015_Q2_SP5_10_M_FD_132416 | JGI IMG/M metagenome (GOLD analysis project Ga0187777, IMG submission 132416) | Tropical peat soil microbial communities from peatlands in Department of Meta, Colombia - 1015_Q2_SP5_10_MG | ecosystem: Environmental > Terrestrial > Soil > Wetlands > Peat | place... | reverse complement strand
CCACCGGCGCCTGCAGATACACCACGAGATCGGGGCGCGGCGCCTCGATATCGAGCTTGGCATGGAGCTGCTCGTACAGGCGGAACTCGGCCTCATCGAGATTCACGCGCGCGAACAGCCGATCCTTCTCGAGCAGATAATCGGCGATCCGCACCGGCGCGAACATATCCTGCTGCTTGAGTGCACCGAGCTGCTGCGCGCGCTGCAGGAGAAAATACAGTTGCGTCGGCAGCGCACCGGCGCGCGGGTTGCGGTAGAAGCGCTCGAGAAATGGATTCTGCCCGGCCTCCTCCAGTACGGCCTCGGCGCCCAAGCTCGCGCAGAGCCTGCGCACGAGCGCGGTCTTGCCGACACCGATCGGACCTTCGACGACGATGAACCGATGGGCTGCTTCGCTCACGATGCGCCTTGCAACGGGGTGAGGCCCTCGGAGCCGACCTGCCGCTTGAGCTCGGCGACCCGGCCAAGCCCGGGGAGATCCAGGTCCGGGGCGATGTCCGCGAGAGGATACAGAACGAAGTTGCGCTCCACTATCCCCGGGTGCGGCAGCACGAGTTCGCCGTCCGCGCGCCGCTCACGTGCGTATGCGAGAAGGTCGAGATCGATGATTCGTGGCCCCCAACGCTCACGCGCCGCGGGACGGCCCAGCGCCGTCTCAATGGCGCGCAGGTCGCGAAGGAGCGCAAGCGATTCGAGCTGCGTGAGGACGCCGGCCACGGCGTTGACAAAATCCGGCTGCGCGATAGGTCCGAAAGGGCGTGACGCATACAGTGCTGAGCGCAGGATGACCCTGGTCGTGGGCAGTGCCTTGAGCCGCTGCAGTGCGAGATGCACCTGCGTGCGTGGATCGTTCAGATTGCTTCCCACCCCGATGTAGGCGGGCCGCCAGAGCAGCATGGAGTTCAACGCCCGATCACGCCTGCGCCGGGGCCTTGGCGCGGCGACGACGCCTGCGGCCGCGGCGGCGCGGCGCCGTCGGCGCAGCGCCGCTCTGAGCGAGAAGCGCATCCGCCATGCGGCCGCGCTCCTCGGGGGAGACCTCCTGTAGACGGGTCCACCACCGCGCCATCTCCTTCGAGGCGAGTCCGTGCTCGGCGCGCAGGAGCAGGAGGTCGTAGCCCGCTCGGAAGCGTGGGTGCTCGAGCACGCGCAGGGCGCGCCGGCCGCGCGGGTGTTCGAGTCGCGGCTGCAGCGCGAACAGCTCGCGCACGCCAAGCGCGAAGCGCTTCGGGAGCGCGAGTCGCGGCTGCAGCTCGCGGACCGCGCGGTCGCAGGCTTCCAGGATCATTCCGATCTCGTGCCAGCGCTCGGGCGGGGCGGCCTCGATGAAGCGGGCAATCGGCCCATATAAGAGGAGTGCGAACAGGAACGTGGGTGTCACTGGTTTGTCGGCCCGCACGCGCGTATCGGTGTTCTTGAGTCCCTGCACCAGGAGCTTTTCAACGACCCCGTCGGGGTGGCTGTTGAGGTAGCTGTCGACCGAAGGCATGAGTACGGCGAGGAGTCCTCGGCGGCGCAGGACTTCGAAGCTGCGTGCGCCATGCCCGGTCAGGAAGAGCTTGAGCGTCTCATCGAAGAGTCGCGCGGGTGGCACGTTGACGATCAGCCCGCGAAGTGCCTCCATCGCGGCAGCCGCGGCGGGTTCGATTTCAAAGCCGAGCTTCGCTTCGAAGCGCGCGGCCCGCAGTATACGCACGGGATCTTCGCGCAAGCGCGTCTCGGGGTCTCCGATCAGTCGCAGCGTGCGACGCGCGATGTCGTGCGCCCCATCGACGTAATCCCAGATCGAAAAGTCCGCGATGTTGTAGTAGAGGGCGTTGGCGGTGAAGTCGCGCCGCCAGACATCCTCGTCGATCGTGCCGTAGACGTTATCGCGCAAGATGCGCCCGGAAGCATCGAACATCCGCTCGGCGGAGGTTTCACCGTCGGACGAGTCGCCCTCGCGCGGTGCGGATTCGACCCCGGCCTGTGCCTCATCGAGTTCCGGAGCCTCACCATCTTCGGGATCCGCATCCGGCAGCGGCTCCTCACCCTGTGCGGGGGCGCTCGTGGCGCGGAACGTCGCCACCTCGATGATCTCGCGCCCAAAGAATACGTGCGCGAGACGGAAGCGCCGCCCGACGAGACGGCTGTTGCGAAACAGCCGCCGCACCTCTTCCGGCAGCGCATCGGTGGCAACGTCGAAGTCCTTGGGATCTAGTCCGAGCAGAAGATCGCGTACGCAGCCCCCGACGAGGAACGCCATGAATCCCGCATCGCGAAGCCGGTAGAGGACCCGCAATGCATTCGGCGAGATGTGCGAGCGGGAAATCGCGTGTTCAGACCGCGGGATGATGCGTGGACTGGCGGCGGGCGTCGCGACGGACGCGTCGGGAGGGTTCAATAGATTGGCTTTCGGCTTGAGCAATCGAGGCGACTCCCTATAATACCGCGCTCTTGCTCAGGGCCCTGAAGGTGCGCTCCCTTCGTCTAGAGGCCTAGGACATAGCCCTCTCAAGGCTGTAACACGGGTTCGAATCCCGTAGGGAGCGCCACATAATCAATAACCTACGAGAATCGAGGAAAGCGGAATTGCTTCGTCGGAAGCGCAATCCACAAGTCATCTCCTTCATGACGCCGGTTCCCCACTCGATCGGTATGGGACGCGCCGCTCGCCAAGGCGCGCAAGATGATGCGGGAGGGCCATTTTCGGCACTTACCGTTACCTCCGATGGGGAAATTGTCGGCATAGTGAGGGATCGGGACATCAAGCTCTTGCTTGGACCTGACTTCGGCAACCCGGATGAGCGGGAACTCAAGGTGCGTGACGCCTACATCGACAAGCCGTGTGTTGTGCCGCGTCAACGCCAGTGGCGACTGTCGCACGTAAGGAACGCCACATAGGCTCGGCCATCGTCACCAAGAACCCCAGAAGCTGGTTGGGGTCTTCATCGTCACGGACGCCCGCCGAGCGCTTCCGCAGGTGCTTCGAAGGCCATCCGGGAGAAAGCGAAAATGCGGCCTAAATAGCCGACCGGCCGCGCTCTGCTGCACGGAGGTTTGATTTGCCGCGGCAACAACGCGAGGGCATGCTTGCTCGATTACTCGCGCCCCGCATATGTCTACAGAAGGAGAACCGCTATCGACCGAGGTCTCAACCCCTGGGACCGAAGTCGATCCGCGCCCCTCGACCGACCGGCACAGCGAAAGCCCGGACGATCAACGCGCGGGAGCACCTGCGGAAGGCTCAGGTCAAGGGGACGTTGCTACTGCCGGTCAGAGGCTTGCGACCGGGCAAATCCTCGGCGGCCGCTACCGCATCGAGCGCGAGCTTGGTGAGGGCGGGATGGGGGTCGTGTACCTCGCGAAGGATGCGCAGATCGCCGGCGAGACCTTCGCGATCAAAGTCTTGAAGGAGCCCCTTGACGCCCAGGCACTCAGCCTGCTGCGCGAGGAGGTCCGCAGGACTCGAAAACTCTCCCATCCGAACGTCGTCGATGTGCATTCGGTCAACGTCGATGGCCAGAGACTGTACGTGCTGATGGAGTACCTGGAGGGCAAGTCGCTGGATGGACTGTTGGATGAGGAATTTGGCCGCGGCATGCCCTTCAGCCACGCGTGGCCGATCATCGAGGACGTGGGAGCGGCGCTCAGTAACGCGCACGACCACAACGTGATCCACAGCGACCTCAAGCCTGCGAACGTGTTCGTTACCACCGCAGGGAGGACCAAGCTGCTCGACTTTGGGATTGCGCGCGTCTCGCGCGGTCCGCTGCTGCACAAGCGGTCGGGGCCGCTCGCGCTCACTCCCGCCTATGCCAGCTGCGAGATGCTCGAGGGGAAGGAGGCAGACCCGCGCGACGACATCTACTCGTTCGCCTGTGTAATCTACGAGATGTTGTGCGGCGAGCGTCCGTTCGGGGAACTCACCGCGCTTGAAGCGCGCGAGGCGGCTGCCAAGGTCACCCCGCTCCAGGGGCTTTTGCGCCAACAGAATGCGGCGCTTGCCCAGGCGCTGGCCTTTGACCGTGAGGGACGCACTGACTCGGTGGAGAAGCTCCTCGAGGGGCTCGCCGCCGAGCGGCCTCGCAGTCGCCCGGCGGCGCTCCTGGTTGCGGTGACCATCGCGGTCGTGGCCGCGGTGAGCGTGACTTATCTTGAGCTGGAGAGGCTGTGGCTATCCCGACACTCCTTTGTGGTTAAGGGAGCGACCTCGGAGTTCCCTCCCACACCGCCTTTCAATCCGTCTCCGCACTCGATTGCGGTGCTGCCATTTACCAATCTCAGCGGAGATCCGAAGCAGGAGTATTTTTCCGACGGGATGAGCGAGGAGCTGATCAATGCACTATCGCACATCGAGTCCATGTCAGTGGCTGCACGTACTTCGGCATTCTCTTTCAAGGGCCAGAACGCCGACATAGGTACTATTGGTCGCAAGCTGAACGTAAGCGCGGTGCTTGAGGGAAGCGTACGGCGATCTGGTCATCGGGTCCGGATCACCGCGCACTTGATCAATACGACTTCCGGCTTCCACCTGTGGTCCGAAGACTACGACCGTGACTTAAACGATAATCTGGAGCTCCAAACGGAAATCGCGACCGCCGTCGCCCACGAACTGGAGGCAAGGCTGCTCCGTAGCGAAGCCGCTCGCATCGAGCTCGGCGGCACGCACAACTCCGAGGCCTATGATGCGTATCTGCGAGGCACACAGCTTGCAGCAGTTCTTGGCGACGAGCTGACCCACCGGGCAAGCGTCAAGGAATTCGATCGGGCGATTTCCATCGACCCAAACTACGCACTAGCGTACGCGGCTCGCGCTTTTCAGCTGATCGACATAGTCGTCACTTCCAAGCATCCGGAAACCCGAGAGCAGCTGACACGCGAGGCAAGTGACTCTGCCCGCCGAGCATTGACGTTAGCTCCAAACTTATCCCAAGCCCATGGAGCGCTGAGTTTCGTATTGGCTTTAGGATTTTTTGACTTCAGCAGTGCATTAGCGGAGAGCAAGCGGGCCGTCGAATTGGCACCCGGGAGTGATTTAGCGCAGGAGATCTTTGCGATGACCTCTGGCTGGGGAGGCCATCACGATGACGCGATCCGCAGCTTTCTTGCAGCGATTAGGTTAGACCCTGAGAACTTTAGGAACAGGATCAACTTGGCGTCAGAATATAACAGGGCGAGGCGATTTTCTGAAGCGCTAGCAGCCGTGCGGGATGCTGAGGCCATCAGGCCTGATGGTGCGCGGATTGGCGAAGTCACTGCGCGAAGCTACTTGGCTATGGGTCAAGCCCTGCAGGCCAAACGAGCATGTGAGGACCCAACCCTGAGGGTTACGGTCCCGTTACGTTATCCACACTGGTGCCTGGCGCTTGCGTACCATCAATTGGGAGATTTGGCCAACGCTGAGCGCGAACTGAGCGAGTATCTCGCCCACAGCGGCGAGGGGGCTGCATATGAGCGCGGCGAGTTGTATGCGCAGTTGGGCAGGCCAACGGAGGCACTGATGTGGCTCTCGACGGCGTATCGGCTGCGTGACCCCGACTTGCAGAATCTAAAGATGGACTGGATGCTCGACCCTATTCGCAATGAGCCCGAGTTTAAAGCAATTGAGCGCGGGCTGAATTTCCCTCCGTGAGCTAGGAATCAGCGGCGCAGCCAGAATGCAAGGCGCCAGGAACCAAGGAAGGCTCGTCGGACGAATAACTGCTGGCTCACCGCCGCCGCTCGAGTGTTTATGCTCACCGGCGCTGATGGACGTCTGCCCGATCTCCCTGGGGCGAAATCGTAAAGCCCGATGAAACATCGTAGCCCAGCGGCGGAACATCGTTTAATTGGATTTCGAACTGCTGACGCCAATGTGAAGTAATCGGGAACGAAAACCCGGCTCGCGGCGCCGCGTGCTGAGGCGTCGCTCTTACTCCGGACAAGATTTCGACCAACATACGGGCGTCATCCCGTTTCGCGTCTCTGTAATTACGCCGAAACGCTTCCAGAGATTCGTGCTCGCGACCGGGCGCAATCGCATTGAACGCATCTCTGATTACGTCGTCGGTGCGCTTGGAAAAATGCTGTCGCTTTACGAATGTGATGAACTCCTGCTCCTGCGCCCGATTAAGAAGGGCCATGCGAGTCATTCGCCGAGCAGTCAAGCGAATATTAACCATTGCATGAGAAAACGCCTTGTAAGCAAAGTCGCGAGGCGCATGAACAACACAAACTTCATCGTCATCAGTCAACGCTCTTCGACGATAGAGATTGAAGATTAACCCGACTCCTTGCATGCCATATTCCCACAGCTCCGACGCACGCAGCGCGCCCATGCTTGCAGCACCAAGCACCTCTATCTTCTGGGCGAGGGCATACAGGATTTCCTTGTGCCATACCGAAGGAACGGTGCCGAAGTACCCGTCTACCAGGGCAATTCGAGAGAATCCTTCGCAGGCTGCCCGGTACACTGTGCCCAGCACGGCGGGCGGATACACCGAAACATTTTTGCCCAGATCGGATGGGTAATAGCTGGGGCCAATAAAGAGGGCCGTCCGCTTCAAACTATGCTCTCTAGAAACGCAAGAGCCCGAGCATTTGGAATGTAGTGCGAATGTACAATGTTGCCTTCGAGACGCGGCACAGTCACGAACACCACGGGTATCCGAAGATTTGCGTCCGAAAGGTCCACATAGAAAGCCTGCTTGAGCCCACGCTTCTTCAATACTTGCAGAACCTTTACTACAAAGGCCTCTATAGAGATGTCATCAAAGCCCTCGGGAATATCCTCAAAGGATACAGTGTCCTCTCGATCGTAGCAGGCATGGCTCGCACGAGCTTCGAGGGACGTGGAAGGAAGTGTCGTGCAATAACGCTTCCAATATAAATCGTCTCGGGAGCCCGCTATGTGGGTTAGTCGGCTTTGCAGCGCTTCGGTCACAGCACGTGCAAGAGCAATGGACTTATTCGGGTGAGTCCCTGAACCACCAGCCTGTTGGAGAAATAGGGAGGAGCCACAGCGAGCAACTACAGCGCATTTAAACGTTGGCAATTCTAGGTCTTCGGTGCAATACCAAACGTAAACTGAAAGACCGGCGTGGGAGCATTTGGCAATGATCTCACGCAGTATTGGATCATCAATCGAGGAGAGGTTGATGAGGGTAGGTCTACACCTTGCGTCGTAAAGGCGTCGTAGTAGCCACAATGCTACTTGGTCACGTTCGATGACTTCGCAAAGGCCGTGCAGGATTGCTTCAGACCTGGTATTGCCTGACGCGAGGCCATTCGATGAGGAAACAAATAGCCGCGGACGTTGAACGGGCTTCGCAAAGTCGAGATCGAATAGCTCCCAAGGAACGTAGGCCTCCCGCCCAGATAACAAATCGGTGGCCGGCGCCCACTCAACTGGTGTCTCTGCGTGGGGCTCGGCGGACGGCAAGATAGTCAGCTCTGCAATGTTAGCGAAGTTCGCCTCTCTGGACGCGACCCCGAGGGGCACGGTTATCGTAGCCCCACGATAACTTTCCGCATGGTATAGCTCGATACTCTCCATAAGCCCCGAGCAAAGTGCCAACTCGTCGGTAAGCCCTTTGCCTTGAGAAACGCTAAGGGACCTGGCTAGTGGGCGGACCACCATCCATGTGGGCAAGCCTACGTCGTCTAACCAGGTTACATTTGCAACGCGCGTAATGCCAACCTTGGCAACAATGCGCCTCAGGTTAGCAATCGTCTCCGCTGGCGGACAACTCCTTATGGTTCCAAAAGTCCAGGTCATCGCGAGCTGCGTGATTTGAATAAAGAGGGACTCGCTACTGTCCCAACGGTGCTAGAGCAGAAGAGCTGAGTGTCTTTCATTGGTGTATTTCGTCTGCGAATTCCGAATCAGCGGTAGCAAGGCGTCCTGTAGCAGCAATGATCTTGGCAATCTCCTTACCAATCTTCTGTCTTTTCTTTATGAGGCGTCGTATCGACTTAAGATCTGCGCCTGCGGAGATCGTTAGAAACCCGCCGTCTGGTCCCGGCATGGTCGCCACGATTTCTTTTCCAGTATCTATAACCGTGATCCTTCTACGTGTTACCTTTTTACGAGCTCTGCGTGCCATATCTGATTGCTCCTGTGGTCGACCGGCATAAGTGGGTGGAAAGCTAAAGCGGTCAACGGTTGGGGTGCGAGTCACGGCCCATTCGCGTCCCTTTGGTTTTCCGAAACGCAAGCGCCTGCGCGAGCGGCATTGCTGACATTGGTGTTCTTGGATTCATTCTGCCTTTCCTGTTTTCTCGTTCTCAGTGCGCCAGGAAGGCACTCTTAGCTTGTTCCCGCGGGAGCGGCGCGTCAAGCGGGTGCATGAGGCCAGTACTTCTCCTCGATCCGCTGCGCAAGGAGCCGCGCTTCCAGGCTATCGAGCGGGCGCTGAAGTTTCCAGATTGAAAACGGCGATCGTGCTCGGCCATTCCGCGCTCAGGGGCCGCGCTTGGAACGTGAGTGGAACGCTATTCGGGCATCGTCGGCAGCGACGCGTCGCGTTGGGATGCAAGGACGGAGCGGAGCATGGCGATGGCCGCATAAGTGATAACGCCCGTAACGACCCAGCGCATCAGAGTGAGGTGGTTGCCGAGCATCTTGACGAGCGGGAATGCGGCGATACTGCCGACGATTCCACCGAGCGTGAGCCCGACCGCGACCGCGGGGGCGAAGCGGCCGGAGCGCAGGAAGCCGAGGCTTGCCACGGGGATCAACACCACATCGCTCGCAATCATAATCGGGTAAGCGGCTATTGGGTGCATTCCGAGGAACGCGAGCAGCGCCATCGAGGGTGCATAGTTACCAACGCCTACGCACATGAGGGCGCCGAGGATGAAATTCGCCGCAGCGGCCAACCCGAACCGCCAACCCGCGAGCCCCATCGCCGAACCGGTGGGCGGGATGATGCCGAGGTTGGTCATCGTGAAGAATCCGGCAGCGACTAGCCGGATGCGTCGCCGCGTCATCCAGGTGTTCATGGGCGTGGCCCTGCAGCAGGCGGAGCTAGGCACAGCAAAAGCCACTGCCAATGTTTGGGCCTTGGTCTTAGTGTGCAAGATTTCACGACTTCCTAAGATCGTCCTAAGGATCTCCGGTGGGCCCTCTCGCTAACTTCGCTCTCGAGGCCTGAGGACTGTTGACCCAATCATCGGTCCGAAGGCGCAGCGAAGTCCCCAAACCCACGACAGAGGAGATCCTCATGAAACCGAATGTCAAGACCGATAACCGCAATATCCGCAGTTATGGTGCGGCGATGTGGCTGGCTTGCGTGCTGGTCGCTTTCAACGCGCATGCTGATGATCAGGTTCGATCCGAGACCGTCAAGTTTGCCGATCTTAACCTCGGCACACAGGCCGGTGTGGAGGCGCTCTACGGACGCATTCGCGCGGCAGCCCGGCGCGTCTGCGCACAGCCCGCTTGGTCGCTAGCGTCGAGCGGGCCGTGCATCGCGAAAGCCGAGAGCCAGGCAATCGCCAAGGTGAATGTCCCGTTGCTGACCGCGTTCTACCAGACGAAGACTGGAAGCCATCCGCAAACGATGATCGCGAGTCGATGATGTGCCTTCAGGGGTCCGGGCAAAGGCCAAGTTCGGACCCCGTTTCTTCCACAGCGGAGGCAACTCTATGTCTCCCGCAGCCATGACCCGCTATAAGCCTCGCAACCGGGCTCTCTTTTTGCGCGCAACCTGAACGCAAAGCCGGCTGATAGGCCGTGCCTCCTTTGACGCCTAACCACCGCGGCGGCTAACGCTGACGCCACTTCGGCAGCGGTCACCGCCAAGGACGGCACGTCCATTTTGTGTCGCTCCGTCCCTTGGCATCGTCCTTGTTGATTTCCATTTGAATGCCGCTTTTGAGCGACCCGACCTCGCGCCTGTCGAGGCCTGTCAAAGATGTACAGGTCAGATCCCCAACACGTCCGCCAAATATCCCAACTTCCTAAGAACTCTCTAAGGATCTCTGACCCACCGACCGCTAAGTTCAATTCGTACAAAGAGGTCTAACCATCAAGAGAGTCCATGTTAACCAGGAAGTCCCGAGTCACACCGAACTTACGCTGCTCTAGTGTCGCACGCTAACACTCCAAAACCTCGGAACGCCGCATGCAAAATAATAATGGAAAAGACCTGACACTCTGGCGGCAGAGCGGGGAATTAGATCAAGAACCCGCTTTAGGCGCACACCTCGAAACATGCCGTTTCGTATATCGTCATCACGGCCTATACGTTGGCGCCGGGACGGTCGTGCACTACAGCGGTTTCGGCAGCACTTGGCGGTCAGGTTCTGTCAAGGAAGTGACGCTCTCCGAGTTTGCGATGGGACATCCAATCCGAATCGTCGATCATCCCAACAGTGCTTATTCACCACAGGAGGTTGTCGATCGCGCCCGCTCACGAATCGGCGAAGACAATTACCACCTGCTCACAAACAACTGTGAGCACTTTTGCACCTGGTGTGTTTACGGACTCAGTCGCAGTGCGCAGGTTGAGGGACCTTTGGCTCGAGCGTTCTGCACGCTCTCTCGTGCTGCAAGGGTCCTCAGGGGCGCACCGCCGACGCTGGCGGGATCCATAACACCGATTTGGACTTCTCCATAATCAAGCGAAAACCTTCCGCGGTGGAGTGACCGGCGGACTCAGTTATCGGAGTTGTTGATAGGAGCGATTCGGGATGCCACCGGCCTCTCTAGCAATTTCATCCGACGAGATCCGAGTCAAGTGGATAACCGAGCACTTCAGACAAAGAGCCCAGTCGGTCTGAACCCAAAATCACGACTTGCTAAGAAGTCCCTAAAGATCTGCCGTTGTTTGATAGCTAGTTTTGCCATCGAGGCTTGAAAGACTGTTGACATAGCAAGTCCGAAGGCGAATGAAGTTTGTTCGGTAGTTTTTACGGGAGGCGGATCCACATGAATACGCGAACTATTCGACTAAACCGTTTCAACGCCGCCGCGTGCGCCGCGGTGATCACAACGCTTAGCGCTTGGGCGTTCATGAGCTCGACCGCCTCAATCGAGCGCGACCCATTTCAGTTTGCCTCAATCATGACCACAAATGCCGAGATGCAGATTGTGCAGAGTATAGGACGGCAAGGAAACTACCACCTGGACGTCAGAGGCGACGCGCTGCCCGACCTTCTAGCGACTTTGCCGGCATGCCTCAGGGTCTGCGCATGATCCCGACGGAGATGCGCTTCGCTGCACTGGGATCCGCTTCATGGGACCCGAATCGCTACGTATGTCCTCCCACCCAGTTTGAGATCATACGGGAACCACTGTTTTGCGAACGTACGCACCCCGTCACTTCGGCCATCCGGGCTTCTGCGCGACGGGCACTCGTACCTGGTAAGGGAAGTCGATTCACGACACAAAACGTTCGATCGCAAGATGAATTTTCCCGAGTGGGCGCGATCGTGCTCGCGAAGATCGGAGATTTCCCGCCACTGTGAGCGCGCACTCGACGACGGGACGCGCCGGGATGAACCGCCCCTCTTTCTGTTCTTTTTCTTCCCGATGTTTATATTGTTGGTGTTCGGTCCTTTATACGTGCCACAGCTTCGCGAGTTGATGCGGGCGCGCCGAGCCTACAAGAACGGCGAAATCCCTCGGGCGAAGATCGTGTTCGTTAAGAAGCGGGTACAGACAACCTGGCCAGGCTGGCCTGGCAGCTCGAGCTCCGATGTGTTCGTCAGGTACCCGTCTGTGGCGGGACACAATCGTGAAGCGACAGCCTTCTGCCAGAACGACTGGCTGATAGCGCAACTGGCGCCAGGAGCCACGGTGCACATTGCCTATCTCGAGAGCGAACCCACCCACGCGGTTCTGCTTGAGAACTACCTGCGATAGATCGCTGACTCGCAGGCTGCGCGCTGTCAGCGGCCGGGTGAGGCTTCGGGCGTGTGCATCTGAGACCGGCTAGCCCCCGCGCGACGGTGCAAAACCCAAATCGCGGGCCAGCACGGCCGCTTGCGTGCGAGTGCGCACGCCCAATTTCTCGAAGATTCGCGTGAGCGAATTGCGCACCGTCTTCTCGCTCACGAATAAAGCGGCGCCGATTTCAGTGTTGTTCCGACCGGCGACGACCGCGGCGAGAATTTGCCGCTCGCGCGGTGACAATTTGCCGAGCAGCGGATCCTCGGCCCTGGCACTGCGCGGACAGCCGGTGAACTCGAGCACCGCTCCCTTGAAGCGATCCCAGGCGGGCTCCTGGGCCAGGAGAATGTGATTGTGCGACTCGAGCGGCACGAATTCGGCGTCCGGAATCGCCGCCGCCAGGTGCTTGCCCGCATCGAACGGGACAATCTCGTCGTACCTCGCGTGCAGCACGAGAGTTGGCGTGCGCACGCGGGGCAACAACTCCCTCACGTTGAGCTCGCCTCTCGCCTCAAGCAGACGACCGGCAATTTCCGGTGTCGTGGTGCGCCGGCACAGCTCATTGAACCATTCGATCTGCTCTGAGTTGGCCCCGGGCACGAACTGGGCCACGAACAGTTGACGGAAGACAGGATTATCCTGGCCCCATCCCAACCGCGCGAGATCTACGATCGCGCGATAGCGGCGGTAACCGTCCAAGTCGGGGCGCTGCGCCCAGCCTTTGGCATATCCCCCATAGAGAATGAGTCGTGACACCCGCTCGGGATGAGCCACGGCGTACATGATTGCCGCGGCAGCACCCTGGGAGATGCCGAGCAGGATGAACTGCTCCCCGGGTTCACTCGCTTCGATCACGGCCTCAAGATCCTCCCCCCAGCGCCCGGGGGATAGATCAGCGACATCCCAGTCGCTCATGCCGCAGCCACGCTCGTCGTAGCGGATCAGCCGGTAGTGATCGCTCAGGAATTCGATCCAGTGCCGCCAGACTGGACTCTCGAGATCATAGGTGAGATGGGAAAGCCAATTGGCGGCTTTGACTAACGGAGCGCCACGACCCAAGGAGGCCCAGGCGAGTCTCACGCCATCGCGCGTCTTGAGATACCGGATCGACTGCATCATCCGCCATGGATCTCCGCCCGCTAAGTCTAGCCCTCCTCACCGGGTGCCGCTGCTCCGCTGCACGTCGGGACAAATGGCCCCGGTTTCCGCGCCGATTCGGCTAAACATCAGGACATCTCTCCCGTGTTGCGCCGGCCCCGATTTCGTCACGCTGCATGCGTCGATTGACCGTAACAGCACGCGCAAGAAGGGAGTACACATGTTTATTTTCTCGCGACCAATCATTGCCCCGCTCGCCGCACTTTGCGTCGCGGCGCTGATCGTCATCCTCGACCACTGGTACAGTCTGGCCGCGATTTCCTGATGCCGCGCAGTGAATTTGGAGACGTCGGCTAGGTAAGAGCCGGCGGCTGAAAGCGCTTCAGCCGCCGACTGCGATGGTAAGAAGCGTCGGTCTTACACCGACGGTACCCCGCGCTCTCTATGCCTTGGGCGTGTAACTGAACTTCTGGCCCGCGACCACCGCTTCGTACATCGCGCCGCCTTTGACGATGGTGAAGATAGCGAAGCCTTTGTAGTACTTGCCCTTCGTGGTCGCGTCCTTCATACCTCCGCTCGCGCCGGCGCTCGCACCCGTCGTGCCGGCACTCGCTCCGGCCGCGGCGGTAATCGCCACGGCGCTCGCGTCGGCACCGAACTCGAAGCTACCCCCGGTGAATTCGTCGAAAGCGCGTTTGTCCTCGAGGAAGATGATCTGGCTATAGGCCTGGCCACCGAACTGAAAACCCGCGCTCACCTGCGTCATCGAAGTGTCGCCGACGTAATTTCCGTGTTGGTAAACGCGACCGGTACCGTATGCGCCGCCAACAACCCAGCCACCCTTGCCAACTTGCGGGAAGACGGCATACCCGTAACAGCTCTGGAAGAACTGAGCGCTCTGCCCCGAGTTTTTAAAAAGCCCGACGGTGTCGCTGTAGGAGTCTGCCGTGGTCGCACAGCCGGACAGCAAAAGCACCGTACCCAGAAGGCTTCGCAGCGCGTACTTCATCATTCGTCTCCTTCCCGAATATTCACTATTGTGTGAGAGCGGCAGGCGGGCCGCCCGCATTTCTATGTAATTTACGCTTAACGGTCCCTGAACGGCCGACTCAACGCTCCCCGATCTCAGCCAAGGCAATCTTGCCGACGCCGCTTTCAGCGAGCACGAGTCGGCCATCGTTCGTCGGCATCATATTGCGCACCACGCCACCGCCCGAGGGAATGCTCCAGGTCTGAAACGTCTCATTCCGTGGATCGAAGCGCACGAGCGTGTTGGGTCGCACACCCGACTCGCTATACCAAACGATGCCATCGAGGACGGTGATGCCGTAGGGTTGTGATTGCGAACCGCCCGGGGATGGCCATTCCCGCGTGACGCCCGTTTTCGGGTCAAAGCGACCCAGATAACCGCGCGCGTAGTCCGAATACCAGATGACATCGTGTGCGTCGATGCCGACCCGACGCGGTCGCGCCGCGGCATTGGGCAGAGCGTGCTCACGTATCGCCATCGATCTCGGATCGATCTCCCCGATTCGATTCGTGCCGAACTCGGCAAAGAACGGCACGCCTTTTGAGCTGACGACCATGCCATAGGGCAGCGCATGGGGCGTCGGGACGACCACGAGCTGGACGGCACCGCTGCTCGGCACGAGTCGCCCGATCATGTTTGCGCCCTGAATGGTGAACCAGAGCACACCCCTCTGATCGAAGATTGCCGTGTGCGGGTCGCGCGCCCTCGGGTCAGGCATCTTGTACGCGGTGACGGTCCCGCTTCCCGGATCGAGCTTCCCGACATAGGCGGCGTAGTTCGCCGTGAACCAGATGTTGCCGGCTTCATCGGCGACGAGTCCGTGAGGCCCGGAGTTCGGAATGCTCGTCGGATAGTCCTTAATCGTGCCGGTCCTCGGGTCGAGTCGACCGAGGACGCTCGCGCGCTGGCCCGTATACCAGAGCGCACCATCTGCGGTGGCGAGCGGATCGTGCGGAAACGCACCGGCCGGAGTGACATCCCACTCCTTGAATGAGACTTGCACGCTGCCGGGGATGAGCTTCGCGGCGGGCTGAGACTTGGGCGGATAGCTCTGCGCGAGATAGGCGGTGAGTGCCGGCACCTCAGCGGGTGCGAGCGCGACCCCGATGTTCGTCATGCGCGCAACGGCATCCTGCCATCCCTCCGGTGTGTACCCCGGCGTCGCGAGACGACTCGCATCGTGGCAGCTGACGCATTTGGCTTGGGCGATTTCGCGTCCCGCGCCGGGCGGCAGCTCAGTGGACACGCCTTGCACTTGCTGGCCGAGTGCGGCTCCGCCAAAGAGCAGACAGGTTACCGGCAACAGCTTCGCTGACACGATCGGTTCTCCGCGCGGTCTCGCATGCCCGCACGCCGCAGATGGTAGTGCGTATCGAGCAGTCGGTGGTATCGGGCTCGGGCTTCAGTCGCCCGCGGCGCGCTCGATCAGAGGCACGACGACGCTCAGGTTCGCGGCGAAATCGGAAGCGAGCCCGTGGCGGTCGACGATGTACTTCGCATCGTTGTAGGCGATCCATATCCTGCCGTCGGGCTCTTCCCAAGCGAGCGCCTTCAGCGGCAGATCGAGCCCCACCGAGGGCACCGCGACCATGAGCGGGGTGCCCGCCTTCGGGTTCCCGAAGATAAGCATCTGCTCGGGCCGCAGCGGGATGCCAGCGCGTTCGGCGTCGCCGCTGAAGTCGATGCGCGCAAACACCTTGATGCCGCGCTCCTTCAGCGACGCTTCGAGCCGGTCGATCGTCTCGCTGACCGAATAGTTCGAGGGAATGCGGATGATCCCGCGGTTGGTGTCGATAGCGCTGGCCATTG
>Ga0187777_10001369_pt1 | contig 15803 bp, 16 predicted proteins | sample 1015_Q2_SP5_10_M_FD_132416 | JGI IMG/M metagenome (GOLD analysis project Ga0187777, IMG submission 132416) | Tropical peat soil microbial communities from peatlands in Department of Meta, Colombia - 1015_Q2_SP5_10_MG | ecosystem: Environmental > Terrestrial > Soil > Wetlands > Peat | place... | reverse complement strand
AGATCCGCGAGGTCATCGAGCGCTCGGTCCGGGCCATCGACGACCAGGACGGAGCGGCGTTCGCCGACCTGTTCGAGGACGACGGGGTGATGCAGCTCGCCGGCACCGTGTTCGCGGGGCGCCCGGCGCTCCGCGACATGTTCCGGGGCGCAGGCGGGGGGCCCAAGTGGACCGAACCGGGCGAGCTCCTGAAGCAGCCCGGGGCGATGCACCTCACGACGAACCCGATCATCGACGTGGCGGGTGACGCGGCGACCGCGGAGACCGACATGATCACGCTCCGGCGTGACGCGGACGGCCGGGCGAAGATCACGCTCCTCGCGCGTTACCGCGACCGCCTCCGCCGGGCCGGCGACGGACGGTGGCTGATCGCCAGCCGCACGGGCGTGTCGATCGCGATCCCCGGGGAGGAGGGAACCGACGCGGAGTGGACGCGCGCGCTGGCGACGATGCCCGCGGACGTGCGGGCGCGCTTCCGGATGGACGGATAGTGCGAACTACTGCCGCGTGAGATTCTCGACGACGCCGACGCTCCAGTCCTCGAACGTCGCGGGCAGCGGCCCGATCGGAGCGGTCGGCATCACCTCCATCACCGAGTACTGGTGCCCACGCGGCAGCGTGACCGCGGCTACGACGGCGTCGGCGACGTCATCGGGGAGCATCAGGCCAGTGTGGCGGAGCAGGTTCATCCGGAACCAGTGCTGGTTGGCGTCGAGCGCACGACCGGTTTGCATCTCGCGGGTGGCGAAGTCGGTGGCGGCGGTCTCGCCGCAGCGGAGATTCAGCACTCGGATCCCAGTTCCTTCGAGCTCGAGCCGCAGCGTCCGCACCGCGTGCTCCACCCCGGCGCTGGCCGCCGCATAGGGGAGGTGGAGTGGCCACGGCGTGGCGGCGGCGAGCGAGGTGATGAAGAGGATGTCGCCGCCGCGGCCCTCGCGTCGCATGGCCTGGATGCCGCGACGCGCCATGAAGAGGGAGCCTGTGAGCTTCGTGGCGATCTCGGCCGCGATCTCCGCCGGCGAGAAATCGTCGAGCGGCCCGTAGCGCGCCGTCGCGGCGTTGTTGATCACTGCGGTGACCGTCCCGAACTCCGACTCGACGTCGGAGAAGAACCGCTCCACCGACTCACCGTCGGTGACGTCGAGCTCGTGCGGGAGGCCAGTGCCGCCTGCCTGCTCCATGAGCAACACGGTCTCGGCGAGCTTGTCGAGACGCCGGCCGCCGACCGCGACGCGCCACCCCAGTGCCCCGAATTTCGCGGCGATCGCCCGGCCGATGCCGGTGCCCGCGCCCGTGACCGCGACGACCCGGTCGGACCTCGAATCGAGCGCTTCGGTCACGACCGCTCGATGCGGTCGCCGGGCGTCGATCGTTCCATCATCCCGTTGGCGGACTCCCCGTCCCACGTGTAGCGGGTGATCGCCTGCTGCAGGACGGGGTACGCAGGGTTGCTCCCGACGCCGCCCATCACGGTGAAGTTCGACATGACCGACTCGCCCCCGATGCGCGTGGTGCCCTGCGCGGTCTCGAGCACCACCGAGACGTCCTCCCCGCCGGGCCGGAGCCGTCGTAGCCACGGCGCGTCCACGACCCACGCCGGGACCAGCTCGCCGTCACCCTCGAACAGGTAGCCCTCGTTGTAGGTGGGGAGACCGTCGTCGCGCGGCGGGTAGACGATGTAGCCGAAGCCGCGCCCGCTCGGGAACAGTGCCGACTGCCAGGCGTGGCCGCGGAACGTCCCGAGCCGGCGAACACCCTGCCGGCGGACGCGCAGCGCCCCGCCGTCGATCCGGTGCTCGGCGTCCGCGACGCGGAAGGTGCCCGTCGCCCGTGACAACTGCTCGAAGCGCGGCCCGCCCATCAGCGCGCCCTCGTCCTGCTCGTCGAGGATCCGCTTCGCCTCGGGCAGCAGCGCGCCGTTCTCCCACGGCGGGACCGCGGCGAGCAGGTCGATCTCGATCTCGACCGGCACGCTCGGCTCCGCGTCGGGCCGCACCCCAGAGATCTGATTCGCGGACGTGCTCTCGACGGCCAGCCCCTCGAGCCGCATCCTCCAGTGCCGGAAGGGCTCGACGAGCTCGAACGACAACGGCCCCGCGCCGAGGAGCCGGGGCCTGCCGTCCGCGCCCAGCGGGTCGTGGACCTTGCCTGATCCGAACATGTTGAACACCCGGCCGTCACCGGTCCCGATGTTCACCTGGATGTCGTGCGTGTCCCACTGGTCGGCGACCGCCTCGACACCGATGCGCGGCATGCCCACGTCGGTACCGCGGTCCCAGATCCACGCGTTCACCGACTCGCGCATCTCCGGGTCGTCGGGTTGCGTGGCGAACACGTACTCGCGGTCGTCGCCGAGGCCGCCGGTCAGGTCGATCCCCATCGAACCCTCCTCGCGCCGGGCAGTCGTGGCTGCACCACTTCCAGAAGGCGGAGCATCGTACCGCCACTGCGGTCGCCACGGACCACGACGACGCAGTCGGACCCCACGGTGTCATGTTGTGGGTGTGACCGGCGGGACGGACCCTCTGTCGTCGGAGCCTTCGGCGCTCGAGCGCCCTTCTTCGAGGCCTGGCTCGACACGTCCTTCTTTCGCGGACGGCTCTCGTCGGTGAGTTCGCGCAGATTGCCTCGTCGTCGCGAGGAAGGCGAGACTCGTCGTCTTCACTGCCTGCGATGGGGGACTGCATGACGGTCGGTTACGAGGTCCGGGAGCAGATCGCCTACATCTCGTTCAACCGGCCCGAGAAGCACAACGCGCTCAGGGACGAGGACATCGCGGGCCTGGTCGACGCGCTCGGGCGCCTCGACGTCGACGACGGCGCGCACGTCGGCATCGTCTTCGGGCAGGGGCCTTCGTTCTCGAGCGGTGGCGACGTGAGCGAGCGCCTGCAGCGGTCGATGGACGAGGGGTCGACGAGCAGCCGGACCACGGAGGGCGACGCCTTCACCCACTGTGAGAACTGGAAGCCCGTGATCGCGGCGGTGCACGGCTACTGCCTCGGGCATGCGTTGGGCACCGCGCTCCACTGCGACCACCTGGTCGCGGCGCGGAGCAGTCGGTTCCAGGTGACCGAGATCAGGCTCGGCCTGCCGACGGTCGCGCTCCTGCCTCGGCTCGGGCGTCCCGCGTTCGCCAACGAGGTGGCCATGACCGGGCGCATGTTCGGCGCCGAGGAGGCGTGGGAGGCGGGCATCGTCACCCGGCTGGTCGACGACGGGCAGCACGTCGAGGCGGCGACGGAGTTGGCAGCGCAGATCCTCGAGAGCCCACAGTGGGCCGTCCGGCAGAACGTCCGCGTCCGACGCCTGGTCGTGGCGGAAGCTGCCGCGCGCCACCTCGCGCGGTTGGAGAACTTCGACTGGGCCACGAGCACCGACGCGCGTGACGCCGTCGCCAAGCTCGCGGCTCGGGTGCAGCCGGGAGCGCGGGGCTCGCGCGCCGAGTTGTAGCGTCGCCGCCGGAAACGAGCGACCGCGGCACCGGCGTCGAAAGCGCACCGAGAGCGGAGGAAGATGCGCCAGGCTCTGAGTGACGTGCGGGTACTGGAGGTCGGCACCGGCGTCGCGGCAGGGTGGTGCGGCAAGGTCTTCGCCGATCTCGGAGCCGACGTGGTGAAGGTGGAGCCGCCCGACGGTGACTCGCTCCGCGCCGATCGCGGTATGTGGGCCCACCTCAACACGAACAAGGGGAGCGCGGCCGTCGAGATCGCGCCGGCGGCGGCCGGGACGCTCCGGGAGCTCCTCGACGGCGTCGACCTCGTGATCGAGACGCCGGGCATGCGGGGCCTCACCGACTGGGCCGTCGCCCGCGAGGACGTCATCGGCGGGCCGCGCGCGACATCGGTGCTGGCGATCACCGGGTTCGGCACGACCGGCCCCTACGCCGATTACCGGTGGAGCGACCTCGTCGTCCAGGCGTTGAGCGGCGCGGTGGTGAACGACGAGCGGGGACCGCTCAAGTTGCCGATGTCGCTCGGTGAGACCGCGGTCGGGCACACGGCCGCGCTCGCAGGGCTGGCTGCGGTCCTCCGCGCACGCGCCACAGGCGTCGGCGCGTTCGTCGACTGCGCCGCTGTCGAAGCGCTCGCGTCGTCCCCGATGCGCCTCTCGCTGTACCTCGGGTGGGAGTACAGCGGTCACACCGCGACCCATCAACGGACTCCGAACAGCAGCGACACGCTGCTGCCGATCGGCATCTTTCCGTGCGCCGACGGCTACGTGGCGATGATGATGACGACGCAGCAACTCGGGGAGATGCTGACCGTCCTCGACAGCGACGAGCTCCGTGCCGCGTTCGCCCGGCCCGACGCGTTCGTGCGGCCCGAGACCAAGGAGATCCTCGACGGGGTCCTCTATCCGTGGTTGCTCGAGCGCACACGAGAGGAGGTCACGGTCGCCGCGCAGGCGGGAGGATGGCCGCTCGCTCCGGTCAACGAGCCCGCCGAGCTGCTCGCCGCCGACCACCTGCACCAGCGCGGCTTCTGGGTCCACGCCGTCGACCAGCAGCTCGGTCCGGTGCTCCTCGCCGGCGCTCCGTACCGGCTCACCGAGGGTGGATGGAAGCTGCGGCGGGGGGCGCCGCGGCTCGACGAGTCGACCCCGGCGGCGGCTCCCGGATGGGGCGTCCAGTCGCCGGCACCGGCGGTCGCGGTCGGTGACCCCGCCCTGCCCCCGCTGCGCGGCATCCGGGTCGTCGATCTCACCAACGTGTGGTCGGGGCCGTACCTCACCCAGCTCCTCGGCGACCTCGGCGCCGAGGTGATCCGCGTGGAGAGCCCGCGCGTGTTCCCGCCGACGACGAAGGGCTACGCACCCCGACCGGAACCCCAGTTGCTGCTCGGCGCGCTCGCGAAGCTCTACGCGCCCGCGGCGCCGGGCCAACCGGACCGCCCGTACAACCGCCACGCGATGAACAACGCGGTCACCCGGGGCAAGCTCTCGTGCACGCTCGACGTCCGCTTCCCCGAGCAGCGCGAGCTGTTCATGCGTCTCGTCGCCGTATCCGACGTGTTCGTCGAGAACCTCAAGTCGACGACCCTCCACCAGATGGGCATCCACGAGACGGAGCTGCTGCAGGCCAACCCGCGGATGATCGTCCTTCGCCTCCCGCCCGCGGGACTCTCGGGAGACTGGGCCCACTACACGGGATTCGGCGGCCAGTTCGACGGCCTGACCAGCCTGGCGGCGCTCCTCGGTCACCGCGGCACGACGCTCATGGAGTCGCCGTCGACGCAGCACATGGACAGCGTGACCGGTCCGGCCGGGGCCTTCGCGACACTCGCCGCACTGCACTACCGCGCCGCGACGGGACGGGGCCAGGTGATCGAGCTCGCGCAGAGCGAGAACGTGCTCACCGAGCTCGGCGACGTGTTCGTGAACCTCCAGCTCGGCGTGGAGCCGCAGCGGTTCGGCAACCGGGATCCGCACCGCGCGCCGCAGGGTATCTACCCGTGCGCCGACGGGCGCCGGCTCGCCCTCACGGTCGTCGACGACGACGCGTGGCGCGGGCTCACGGGCGTCCTCGCGCGTTCCGACCTCGCCAAGGACAACCGGCTCGCCGACCACGCCGGCCGGTGGGCGGCACACGACGAGCTCGACGACGCGATCACGGCGTGGGCGGCAACCGTGACCGCAGACGCCGCGTTCCACGCGCTCCAGGAGGCACGAGTCGCGGCCGCCCCGTGCACCGAGGACGCGACGCTGGCGACGGACCCTCAGCTCGCGGCGCGCGAGTGGATCCGGCCTCTCGCCAGCCGCGACGTCGGCACCTTCAACCACCTCGGCCACCCGTTTCGTGGGATCCCGTTGGTGTGGGAACGCGGTGCGCCGGTGCTCGGGCAGGACAACGAGTACGTGTTCAAGGAGATCCTCGGCGTCGACGACGCCGAGTACGACCGCTTCGTCGCCGAGCGCGTCGCGACGGAGGACTACCTCGACCGCGACGGCCGGCCCTGTTGAGCCGTCGAACCGGCCATTTGCGCCAAGCTCGAGTCATGGGACGGATCCATGGGTCCGTCGGCGGCAGAGATGTCTGGGCCGCACGCTGCGTGGCTTCAGTGCGGGTGCTGCGCGGTCGGATGATCTTGGCGCGCTTCGACGAAGGTAGCGGAGAGTTTGAGGGCCTTGACCGAACTGATCGCCGCGGCTTGGAGGGTGGCGCCGACCAGGAACAGGATGAGGCCGGGGATTCTCAGGACCGAGGAGCCGAGCATGAGCAACCCGAGACGGCCGAGCACGTAGGGCGGGGTCGAGACGGCTGCGCCGACCGTGCCGCTGACCGCTGAGGCGGTGATCCGCTCGCGTCGCGGCCGGGTGGGTTTGGGGACGCCGATGAGTCGAGATGGGACCGCGACGTAGAGCACCATCATCATCCCTGAGATAGGTCGAAGCGTCGAAGCGTCGACCAATCCCGCGGCAGACCCGCAGCCCTGAGATGGGCACCCTCCCAGCCAGGAGTACACCAGGCACAACCGGCAGGTCACCCACCTTGCGGCACACGACACCGACATCTCCTGCCGACACGACGGCAGGACCTCCCGGTCTGGTCGACTGGTTCCATGACACACTCTCCTGCCGCACCCGACGATGCGATGGAACCCGACGTTCGGTTCTCGTACGCGAACGAACGGACGTTCCTCGCGTGGATCCGTACTGCCCTGGCGCTCGTGACCGCGGGACTCGCGATCACCCAGCTCCTCCCGCCCTTCGACTTCCCCGGTGGTCGCCGGCTCATCGGTCTGCCGCTCATCGCGCTGGGCGTCGCGGTCTCGGTGATGAGCTTCCAGCACTGGCGGGGCAACGAACGCGCGATGCGCCTGGGCCGGCCGCTCCCGGCGTCGCTCCTCCCGAGGATTGTCGCCGTCGTCGTTTCGGTCGTGGCGATCGTCGGCTTGGTGCTCGCGATCGCGGCCGGCTCGGCGAAATGACCGGCTACCAGCCGGAAGCGCGTGAACCGGGGCTGGCGGCCGAGCGCACCGACCTCGCGTGGGATCGCAGCGGGTTGGGCTTGCTCGCGTGCGGGGCGGTGGTCATGCGAGGTATCGCCCGTCGGCCACTCGTGACCGGCGAGATCGTGGTCGGCGCATGCATCGTCGGCCTGGGCGGCTTCATCTGGGCGCTCGGTGCCTGGTATGCGCGCCGGGTCCGCTCGAGCGGCCGGCCCGCGTCGGCGTCCGACTTGCTCCCCGTCTCGCTCGGAGTCGCCGGCATCGGCGTCGCGGCGTTCGTCATCGCCGCACTCTTTCCGTCGTGATCGAGGGATCGCGAATCCTCGATCACGTCGTGCGCGTGTTCCCGACCCGGTCGTGGGTTGCCGGGTCTCCGCGCAAACGTGGATGCTGTGCCCGAGAGACTCGCCGAGCTTGGAGACTGGATCATGACGAACGCCGGCGCGCAGCCGCCTCCGACCGCTCCCGGCGGCGACGGAGCGAACGAGGAGGGTCCGAACGAGAAGGTCACGACCGAGCTCGAAGCGGTGATCTACGAACGGGAGGGCCCGATCGCGCGGATCATCCTGAACCAACCCGAGAAGGCGAACGCGCAGTCGTCGGCAATGGTGCGCGACGTCGACGCGTGCCTCGACGATGCGGAGCGTGACTACGACGTTCGCGTGCTGATCCTCAAGGCGAACGGCAGGGGGTTCTGCTCGGGCCACCTCATCGGGCGGCAGGGAACCGCGTACGACGAGTTCCGAGAGGCGCAGGAAAAGGTGGGATCCGCCTGGAAGCCACAGTTCGACCTGTTCGTGTGGCCGGTGTTGCACCTGTGGGAGTTCCCGAAGCCGGTCATCGCGCAGGTACACGGCTACGCGATCGGGGGCGGGACCTACTTCGCGCTGCTTCCCGACATCACGATCGCTTCGGACGACGCGTACTTCCAGATGCCGCTCGTGCAAGGTCTGGGGCTCCCGGGCGGCGAGACCATGATCGAACCGTGGGTCTTCATGAACTGGAAGCGTGCGGCCGAGTACCTCTACACCGCGCAGACGTTGACGGCCGAGGAAGCGTTCGAGATGGGGCTCGTCAACCACGTCGTCCCGCGCGCCGAGCTCGAGTCGACCGTCGAGGAGATGGCCCAGAAGATCGCGCTCGCGCCGATGACGACGCTCATGGCCACGAAGACCTTGATCAAGCGCGCGTGGGAGCTGATGGGTTTGCGCTTGCACCTGCAGATGTCGAACGACCTGGTCTCGTTGACCGGCGCGCACTCCGACGTGCGGGCGATCCATGCCGGCATGGGACCGGTGCGCATCCCGCCCAGGCAGTGGGCGGCGAGGCGACTCGCCGGCGACGTCGGAGGCGACGACGCCGGCTCGGACGGCTGATCGGGAGGGTCGACCGAGCGGTCAGCCCCCAGCCTTCAGCATGCAGATCGCGAGATGCGCCGCCAGCACCGACTCGCGAGTGTCACCCGACAGGCCCGTGTCGGCCTCCGCCGCCGCCCGGGCACTGTCACCGGCTTGCTCCAGTTCCATCACGGAGTCGTGGCTCGGTTCGCCGTTGCTCGTGTGCTGTTCCGCCTTCGCCAGCTTCGCCTTGAACTCGCGGACGACCGCCACCAGGACCGGTGAGGCGCCCCCGTCGGCTTCCACCTGCCGCGCCGCGTCGTTGATCTTGTCCGAGACCTCGCCGAACGCAACCGTCATCGTTCCTCCTCGCGCTCCGACCGATCGGACGACCAGGTGCGCATCATGCCCCGATGCAGCGTGGGGTGCACATCGCTGCATCCCTTGTCACTCCGCGTCGGGCGGTGGCTCCCCGGGAGGGACGCCGATGAGGGAGACCTCCTCGCGGAACGTCTGCCACATCGTCTGCTCCCACGCCGCGTTCACCTGCGCCTTGATGTGCCCGATGCGCGCGCTCAGGTCTCGGCGCGGCCGGCTGGCGGCCGGTCCGGCCGCGGCCGGTGCGGGGTCGGCGAGCCTGCTCGCGACGTCGGCGACCGCCGCCTCGAGCGCGTCGGCCGGCACCCACGCGTTCACGAGCCCCCACTCCGCCGCCTGCTGCGCGGTGATCGGCTCGGCGAGCAGCGCCATCTGCTTCGCCCGCGGGAGGCTGAGTGACCGTGTGAGCAGCCACGCCGCGCCCCCCTCGAGCGGCAACCCGATGCGGGCGAAGATCTCGTGGAAGGTGGCGTCTTCGGACGCGTAGATCAGATCGCACGACAGCGCGAGTTGGCAGCCGCCCCCGACGGCCGGGCCGTTCACCGCGGCGATGAAGGGCGTCTCGCTGCGCCAGATCGACTCGAGCAGCCGGTACCAGCCGTAGAGGATCCCGTCGTCGCGCCCCACCGTGCCGGCGCGCCTCCGCTCCTCCGGGATCTCGAGGGGCCCGCCGGGCTGGCGCAGGTCGGCACCGGCCGAGAACACGCGCCCGGTGCCCGTGATGACGGCGACCTTGACCGCCTTGTCCTCCGTCGCGTCCCTGATCGCCGCGAGCAGGGCGTCGCGGAGGCCCATGCCGTCGGGACCTTGACCGCCGGGGTAGTGGTCCATGGCGTTGGCGCTCCCCGGCCGGTTCATGCGCAGCCACGCCACGTTGTCGACGACCTCGTACTCGAGACCGGCTCGGCTCCACGCGCTCACGTCGCGCATCGGCTGGTCCTCCTCGGGTGGATCGGGCGCGGCGAACTCGGTCGAGTGCTCAGAGTCGCGGGAAGTGGAAGACCCGGCGGGCGTTGTCCTCGGCGATCTTCCGGCACACGTCGTCGGGCAGGTGCGCGAGGGATTCGGCGAGCATCTTGCGGGTGTCGGGCCAGTTGCAGTCGGAGTGGGGGTAGTCGCTCTCGAACATGATGTTGTCGGCGCCGATGCGGTCGACGTTGTGCAGTCCGGTCTCGTCGTAGATGAAGCAGCCGAAGATGTTCGTGCCGAAGATCTCCGACGGCCGGCGGGCGTCGGTCATGCCCGTGTAGTAGCGGTGGCGCTCCCACGTGTAGTCGGCCCGCTCCAGGATGTACGGGATCCAACCGATGCCGCCTTCGGACAGGGCGAAGGTGAGGCTGGGAAAGCGCTCGAAGATCCGGGTGTTCACGAGGTCGACGGTGCACATCTGGCTGTTGACCCCGAACAGCGCGATGGCCGTCGTGAACGGAGCCTCGGGGGCGACGGTGGGCGCCCCGCCGGAGCCGAAGTGCACGCAGATCGGCATGCCCGCTTCCTCGCACACCGCGAGGAACGGATCCCAGTGCAGCGTGTGGAACGACGGGAGGCCGAGCGCGTGGGGCATCTCGGTGAACGAGATCGCCTTGGCGCCCCGCTCGGCGACTCGTGTCGCCTCGGCGACGGTCGCGTCGATGTCCCAGAAGGGAACGAGGCAGAGGGGGATCTGGCGGGCTGAATTCGCCGCGCACCACTCGTCGATCATCCAGTCGTTGTACGCGGAGACGCACGCGGCAGCGAGCTCCTTGTCGGTGGCGTCGAAGAACGTGCTGCCTGCGAAGCCCGGGAAGGTCGGGAAACAGAGCTGCGCGGTGACCCCGTCGACGTCCATGTCGCGGATGCGCTCCGCGGGGTCGTAGCAGCCGGGCAGCATGTCGGAGTACCTGGTGGGGTCGAGCCCGTACTCCTCCCGCTTCTTTCCCGCCACGGCATTGAGCCCGATGCCGTACTTGCGGCCGCCTTCGAAGACCCACACGTCGTTTCCCTGCTCGTCGGTGACGTTCCGCGGCCCCGCGTCCTTGAACTTCGCCGGCAGCCGGTCCTGCCACACATCGGGGTGCTCGACGACGTGGTCGTCGACGCTCACGATCTGAACGTCTTCCGGGAGCGGCATGGCGGTGAGTCCTTCGATCGGCGGAGAGTCGAGACCCAGGAAACATGAGGGCTCGACGTCGCGCAAGCCGAGGAGCGGCGCACCCGAGCGCAGTTGACCGCCTCCGCCGTCGTTGTTACAAGGGTGGAGCCCGGAATCGACGCCCGCAGCTCGAAAGCGGGCAACGGAGTCATCGCCGAGGGGAGTGCTCGTGTCGTCGCTGAACGAGAAGGTCGTCGTCGAAGTGGGCCTCAACGAAGGCACGCCGCGGTCCAGCAACCCGCGCGTCGCGTACACCCCCGAGGAGATCGCGGCCGACGCCCGCCGCTGCCTGGACGCGGGAGCTTCCGTCGTCCACTACCACGGGCGCGATCCGGAGACCGGGTCGATGGACAACAGCATCGACCTCAACATCGAGATCCAACGCCTCGTCACCGAGTCGACGCCGTTGATCGCGTACCCGACGTACGGCGACTCGGTCCCGGTGTGCGACGGCTACTCGCAGATCTGTTCACCGGCGGAGGTGCGTTTCCGACACTTCGCGGCAGGGGTGCGCAACGGGGTGCGCTTCGAGGTCGGCCCGATCGATCTCGGGGCGTTCTACGACTACAACGCGGTCGCGGTCCCGGGTGCCGCCGACGCCGACATCGACGGTTGGGTGCTCAATCGCGGGCACCAGATGAACAACGGCTGGGACCACCTCTGGCTGTGCCGGTTCTGCGAGGAGCACGGGCTCCAGAAGTCGTTCGCCGCGCCCGACACGATGTGCCTGCTCAACCTCAGGAACCTCGTCGACATGGGCCTCGTCCCGGAGCCGCAGGTGAGCCTGAAGCTGTTCTTCTGGCGCGGCCGCGCGCTCGCGACGCGCTACCAGGCCATGCTGGCGCTCACCCGTGAGCTCTTCACCGACAAGACCGTGCGCTGGACGCCGGTCGTGCAAGGCGCCGACGGGTTGCCGCTCGCGGCGAGGGCCATCGCGGACGGCGGCGACGTGCGTACCGGCATCGGTGATTACCACTATGCCGACCAGGGCGCACCCACGAACGCCGAGCTCGTCGAACGCGTCGTCACCATGGCGACCGCCGTCGGTCGTGAACCTGCCTCGCCCGACGAGGCGCGCACGCTGAAGGGCATCGCACCGCTCGGGGTCCCGGCGACACGCGCGCCGTGAGCGCAGGACACCGGGCGGCGTGGTCAGCGCCGCCTGATGCGCAGCAGCCCGATCGACCACGTGCACTCGGTCGGCCTCCCGGCGAGTGCGTCCCGAATACAGCGAAAGAGCGCGGCGGCGGTCGCCTCGCGAGCCAGGGCGTCACGATCGGGATCGAGGCAGGACGTCAACGAGGGTTCGGCCCACGCGCGGAACAGGTCGACGGCCTCGCTCGCGTAGCGCGCGGGATCCTGGTGGTCGCGGTAGTCGTCGTACGCGGGATCCGGCGCAACGCCGACCTCACACTCCTCGAGGACGAGGTCGCGGTGGCTCTCGACGGCCCCGCGCAGGTCCTCGGGCTCGCTGAGGTAGGTGGGCACCACCAGCGACGCGTACTCCGACGGTGTGACCACGCCCCGGTCGAGCGCGTCGTGGGCGCCGGCTTCGACCACGTGCATCCAGGGGAGATACGCGGGCGCCGCCACCGGAAGGCTCACGACGAGCTGCCCTCCTCGGCGCAACTCGCGGGCGCGGTGGTCGAGGAACGTCCACCAATCGCGCGCGGCGGCCTCCTTCCATCGCTCGCGGCGTGACCCGGTTGCCGCGAACGAGAAGAGGTGGTCGGGCAGTTCGCACGGCGTCGCGCTCAACCAGACGGCAGCCGTGGCCGACCAACCGAGCGTCAGCGTCGCGTCGGGGAACAACCGCTCGTAGAACGACCTTCCGGCGGCGTAGGTGAACACACCCGGCCGGCGATAGCTGTCGGGATCGTTCGCCACCGTCCGGAAGAGCGACGAGAAGTCGTTCTCGGGAAGGTCCGTGTGCACCACGACGACCCTTGTCGCCGCGGTCGCACGCGCGTCGAGCGCGTCGATCGCGACCGCCAGGGGATGCATCGAATTCTTGCCTTGCGACGATCCGAGGTCGGCGACGACCAGCGGGCCGCTCCGAACGAGCTCCGTGCTTGCGGCCGCGCGCTGCAACATCGCGATCCCGGCGCTCGCAGCCGCCGCCTGCTGGGCGGAGTGACGGTTGTAGAAACCGGCTCCGTCCATCACGTGCGTGGCCACGCGACGGCACAGTAACGCCGGCGGTCGAGTCGGTCACGAGGTCAGGCGGAGCGGCGGAGAGCAGCCGTCGCGGCCGCAACCTCCCGTAGCCGTCGCCGGCTCTCGCGTTCCGTGAGCAGCGGCACGAATTCGGTCACACGGACGTCGGCCCAGCGCGCCGCGCACTTCGCCACCGTCTCGGCCACCCGCGCGGCCGGAAGCTCTGGGAACTCCGCGGTGAGGCGGTGCCGGACGTCGGCGAGGGCGGCGTCGAGCTGCGCCCTCGGCTCCACACCGGGCAACGTCACCGTTCGTCGGGTCACCGCGCGCACGGTACGGGTGGCGATCCACGGCTGCCAAGGGACGAAGGTCCCGAAGCGCGCTCCTTCGTGCGACGAGACGCGCCCGCGTCAGATCGTCGCGAGCAACACGGCCACGATGCCGGTGACGAAGATGCCGTCGAAGGTCCCGGCGCCGCCCATCGAGACGACCGGCGCATCGAGCCGGCGGATGCGGGGCAGGTTGAGGAGGTCCGCGCCGACGAGCGTGCCGAGCGTCCCCGCGACGTAGGCGACCGCCGCGATGGCGGTGACGTCGACTGCCCATGCCACGAGGGCGGCCGTGAGCGGGGGCACGAGTGTGGGCGCGACGATGCCGATACCCGGGACGATTCGCGCGACCCGGTACACGACGAGTGCCACGACCGTCGTCGCGAGAAGTGCCTGCCAGCCGATTCCGTCGTGTATCACCAGGTATGCGGAGAGGATGGTGGGGATCACCGCTCCGCCCACGTTGACCGCGACGACCTTGGAGCCCACGCGTACGGGTTCGGGGACCACGTAGAGCACGCCGTACACCCGGACCAGCATCGGTTCGAACGTGGTGGTCGCGTGGAGGTGCGCGACCGGGATGTTCAGCCAGCTCCCGAGGATGGACAGGAAGAGCACCGCGAATGCGGTCGCGCCGTCGAGGCCCAATCGGCCGTACGCGTAGGACGCGAGGTTCACGAGGAGCACGGCCCCGAGGAGTGCGACGGCCAGCACGAGCACCACGACGACAGGACCCGCCATCGGCCAGTAGTGCGGCCGTCGGCCGCGAGCGCGTGCGCTCACCGCCGCCGTCCCGAGTCCCTCACACCGCCCAGTGAACCCGCGACCGCGTGCTCGATCCAACGCGAGCGTCCGGCTCCTCGGGCCACTCGGCGGCGGTGGGCGTAGCTTCGCGGGAGATCGGGAGGAGGGGCGCCGTGAACCAGGTCAACCATGTGGGGCTCACCGTCCGCGATCTCGAGCGCTCCGTGGCGTTCTACCGCGACGTCGTCGGGTTCGACGTCCGGGTGGAGCGAGTCCGTTCCGGAGGTGAGTGGTTCGACACTCTCACCGGCAACTCCGGCGCGGTGCTCGACGTCGCGATGCTCAGCGACGGCGACTTCTGTCTCCAGCTGGTCCAGTACCGCGAAGGTGGCGAGCCGCACGCCATCACCGGGCACCACCGCGTCGGCAACGTCCACCTCAGCCTCGACGTCGCCGACGTCGAGACCAAGCGCGACGAGATGATCGCTGCGGGCGTGCACGACGTGACGCCGATCGTCGCGCTGCCGGTACCCGGCATGCGGAGCTTCTACGTCCACGATCCCGACGGCATCCCGGTTGAGTTCATCGAGGGCGCGCCGGGCTGAGCGCTCGTCAGCCTTGCTCGAGGGTGAGCATGCCCGGCTGGTCGCCTTCGGTGTGCAAACGGGCTTCGGCGGTCGCGTCGTGCTTCAGGTACAGGTCGTAGAAGGCGATCATCGCCTGCGCGACCTCGGGTTCCCAGGGTGGGTCGACGAACACCTCCAGGTGCGAGCCGTCTTCCACGGTGAGGAGGTACTTCGGTGACTGCGCCTGCGAGAACATCGACGTGCTGGCGCCGTACGGGTTGATCTCGTCGCCGACCGCGTGCACGAACATGACCGGTGGCGTACCCGGCGGGAACCACTGTCCCTCGAAGCCGAAGGCGCCGCCGGTGAGGATCGTGGAGGCCCTGATCCTCGGGTCGATGCAGCAGGTGTTGTACGCGGTGGCAGCCGCGGTCACGCCGCCGTCGGAGTGACCGCTGTCGCCGATCTCGTCCGGGTTGATCGTGTCGTGGAGCAGCCCGGGGTTGGCCGACGCGTGCAGCAGCGAGGTGATCACGAAGGAGAGGTCGGCCGGTTGTTCCAAGGTGTCGGCGCGGTTCGCGGCCCCGCCGTAGGCAGTGCTCGTCCCGGGGAAGTCGGGCGCGGCAACGACGAACCCCCCGGTCGCGAGGTCGTGCAGCAGCGGCGCGTAGGCGGCGGCGTCGATCTCGTAGCCGTGCGCGAACACGACGAGCGGGAAGCGACCCGCGGCCGGCGGCGGCTCGGGTGTGGCATCGCTCGGCGCCTCGGACGCGGGGTAGTACACGGTCGTCACGAGCGCGCGGTGGGGCTCCGCGGGTGCACCACCGCGGGCCGGCGAACCGCGGGTCGTGTCGACCAGGTGCAACGTCGTGTGTGCGACGGGGAACGGAGCCGTCGGGAGCGTGGTGGTGGTCGGCGGTGTGGTGGTGGACGTCGACGGCGCTCCTGTCCTGCGCTCGCGGGCGAGAAGAGAGCGGAGACCGCCCGGTGCGATCAACCGCACTCGTTCGCCCGACGAAGTCGAGCCGCCCGAGCCACCGCTGCACGCGCTCGCCAGTGCGGCGATCGCGAACACGATGACGAGCAACGGCCCTACCCGGCTACCCGTCGACTGCTCGTCATGTGGTGTCATTCGAGAGGGCCGACCCTAGCGATGCCGCACGCCGCGTCGCTACGGTTGCGCCGGTGAGCTACGAGCACGTCGTCAGCGAGGT
>Ga0187777_10001368_pt1 | contig 15805 bp, 15 predicted proteins | sample 1015_Q2_SP5_10_M_FD_132416 | JGI IMG/M metagenome (GOLD analysis project Ga0187777, IMG submission 132416) | Tropical peat soil microbial communities from peatlands in Department of Meta, Colombia - 1015_Q2_SP5_10_MG | ecosystem: Environmental > Terrestrial > Soil > Wetlands > Peat | place... | reverse complement strand
GCCGGCGCCGTCGACGGCCTCGACCTCGGCGACAACGCCAAGGCGGCGCTGATCACGCGCGGCCTCGCCGAGATGGCACGCCTGGGGGAGGCCTTCGGAGCACGCCCCGAGACCTTCGCCGGGCTGGCCGGCATGGGCGACCTGATCGTCACCTGCTGGAGCCGCCACGGCCGCAACCGCCACGCCGGCGAGCTGATCGCCCAGGGTCTCAGCCCCGAGCAGGCGATCGTCCGGATCGGCCAGACGGTCGAGGGGATTACCACGGCGCCCGTCCTCCACGAGCTCTCCGGGCGGGTCGGCGTGGAATTACCCATCACGGAGGGGGTTTGCGCGGTACTCTCAGGACAGAGTCTTGCCGACCTCGCCTCGAGGTTGATGGGGCGTCAGCCGACGGAGGAGTGAACCATGCGCTTGTTGATCTCGGCGGCGGCTGTGGCGGCAGCGGCAGCTGTGGCCGTGACGGCGAGCTGGGGCAGCGCGGCCGATCCGACCCTCGGCGGGGCCGCGGCTGTCGTCCCGTCGGACGCGGTCGCCTTCGCGGCGATCGACACGGACACCTCGTCCGCGCAATCCCAGGCCCTGAACGCGCTGCTCGCGAAGTTCCCGAACCTCGTCACGCAGCTCCAGCAGCGGTTCGACCAGCACACCGGCCTGAGCTGGCAGAACGACGTCGAGCCCGCGCTCGGGGGCGAGCTCGACCTCGCCGTCCTGCCCGGGTCGACGCCGGAGCTCGTCGGCCTGACCCAGCCGGCCGACGCGTCGAAGCTCGCCGCCCTCGTGGCGAAGGCCGGCAACGGGCTCGTCACCCGCACGGTCGGAAGCTGGACGGCGATCGCCGACAGCACGTCGGCGCTCGACGCCCTCACGAACGCGACGGCCACGCTCGCGCAGAACGACACGTACGTCGAGGCGACGTCCCGGCTCGCCGGCGACGCGCTCGTGCGCGCGTACGCGAACGGTGCGGAAGGGCAGCAGTTGCTCGCGTCGCTGCACGGCACGGCGCCCTCCACGCCCGCGAAGCTGCAGTGGGCCTCTGCGGACGTCGTCGCCGAGAGCGACGGCCTGAAGCTGCAGGCCTTCGCCCAGACGACGGCGCCGTCGCCCGCGGCATACAGCGCGCAGCTCCCGAGCGAGATCCCGTCGGGTGCGCTCTTCGTCGCCGACTTCCAGGCGAACGGCGACGCCTCGGCGCAGTCGTCGTCGAGGCTGCCGGCCCAGCTCCAGGCGCTGCTCGCGCAGCTGCGGCCGGCCCTCGGCGGGGAGACCGCCCTCTACGTCTCGAGCGGCCTCCCGCCGACCGTGACGCTCGTCACCCATCCCGCCGACCCGCAGGCCGCCTACACGGCGATCGACGGCGCGGTGTCCTCGCTCGCCTCCACGGGCGGCATCTTCTCGATGATCAAGCCTCCGCTCCCGTACGCGGTGGTCGACGGCGCGCTCGTCGTCTCGACCTCCACCGCGGGCATCCAGGACTACCGGTCGTCCGGCGACAAGCTCTCGTCCGATCCGGCCTTCGAGGAGGCGGCGCAGGCGTCCGGGCTCCTGCCCGGCCAGACGACGGGCTTCGTCTACGCGAACCTCGCGGACGTGCTGCCGCTCGTGCAGATGCTCGGGCCCGCGGCGGGAATCAGCGTGCCGGCGGGTCTCGACGCGCTCCGCACGCTGACCGCGTTCGGCGGTCGCAGCGGCGAGCTCACGACGGGCACCGTGTTCCTCGAGATCAAGTAGCGCGCCCGCCCGCGCGCCTCCGATACCCTGGCCCGCATGTCCGCCCGCTCCTTCTCGTTCACGTCCGAGTCCGTCACCGAGGGCCACCCGGACAAGATCGCCGACCAGATCTCGGACTCCGTCCTCGACGCCGTCCTCGCCGACGACCCGTACGGGCGCGTCGCCTGCGAGACGCTGATCACGACCGGCCTCGTCGTCGTCGCCGGCGAGATCACGACCACGACGTACGTCGACATCCCCCACCTGGTGCGCGAGCGGATCCGCGAGATCGGCTACACGCGCGCGAAGTTCGGCTTCGACGCCGACACCTGCGGGGTGATCGTCGCGATCGACGAGCAGTCGCCCGACATCGCGCAGGGGGTCGACCATTCGTTCGAGGAGCAGCACGGCGACGCAGACCCGCTCGACCGTGAGGGCGCCGGCGACCAGGGGATGATGTTCGGCTACGCGACGCACGAGACGGACGAGCTGATGCCGCTGCCGATCATGCTCGCGCACCGGATCGCGCACCGGCTGTCGGCGGTGCGCAAGACCGACGTGCTCCCGTATCTGCGACCCGACGGCAAGACGCAGGTGACCGTTCGCTACGAGGAGGACGAGCATGGCCGCCGCCGCCCGGTCGAGATCGAGCGCGTGCTCGTCTCGACGCAGCACCGCGACGGCCTCGACATCGAGACGCTGCTCAAGCCGGACCTGATCGAGCACGTGCTCCACCCGATCCTGCCGCACGACCTCTACGACGAGCGCAGGCTCGAGCACGACAAGGACTTCGTCTACTGCAACCCCACCGGCAGGTTCGTGGTAGGCGGCCCGATGGGCGACACCGGCGTCACCGGCCGCAAGATCGTCATCGACACGTACGGCGGCGCGGCGCCGCACGGCGGCGGCGCGTTCTCCGGCAAGGATCCGACGAAGGTCGACCGCTCGGCCGCGTACGCCGCCCGCCACGTCGCGAAGAACGTCGTCGCGGCGGGTCTCGCCGAGCGCTGCCAGATTCAGGTCGCGTACGCGATCGGCGTCGCGCACCCGATGTCGATCCTCGTGGAGACCTTCGGCACCGAGGCGATTCCCGTGCCGAGGATCGAGGAGCTCGTCCGGGAGCACTTCGACCTCCGGCCTGCCGCGATCCTCCGCGACCTCGACCTCCGCCGCCCGATCTACGCGAAGACGGCCGCCTACGGCCACTTCGGCCGCGACGATCGCGACTTCACCTGGGAGCGGATGGACAAGGCCGCGGCCCTGCGGCGCGCTGCGGGCCTGAACGGCGACGCCCCTTTTGCTGAAGCGGCCGTCGCCGTTGCCGACCACTAGGAGCGTCCTCGTCACCGGCGGGGCCGGCTTCATCGGCTCGCATCTCGCCGACGAGCTGCTCGCGCGCGGCCACCGCGTGCGCGCGCTCGACAACCTGACGCCGCAGGTGCACGAGGGCGGCCTTCGCCCCGACTATCTCGCCGCCGACGTCGAGCTCCAGGTCGGCGACGTGCGCGATCGCGACGCGATACGCCGCGCGCTCGCCGGCGTCGACGCCGTCGTCCATCTCGCTGCGCGTGTCGGCGTCGGCCAGTCGATGTACGAGATCGCCGAGTACACGGCGTCGAACTCGCTCGGCACGGCGGTGCTGCTCGAGGCACTCGCGGAGGCGCCGGTGGGGAAGGTCGTGGTCGCGTCGAGCATGAGCGTCTACGGCGAGGGGCTGTACCGTACGGCCGACGGCCGCGAGGTCGAGCCGGAGGAGCGGCCGCGAGAGCAGCTCGAGCGCGACGAGTGGGAGCTGCCGGGCCTCGTGCCTGTGCCGACGCCCGAGACGAAGCGCCTGACCCTCAGCTCGATCTACGCGCTGACGAAGTACCAGCAGGAGCGCGCCGTGCTCGTCTGCGGTGCTGCGTACGACATTCCGACGGTCGCACTGCGGCTGTTCAACACGTACGGCACGCGCCAGGCGCTCTCGAACCCGTACACGGGCGTGCTCGCCATCTTCGCGTCGCGGCTGCTGAACGACCGGCCGCCGCGCGTGTACGAGGACGGGCTGCAGCGGCGCGACTTCGTCGCGGTGAGCGACGTCGCGCGCGCGTTCGCGCTCGCGCTCGAGCGCGACGGCGCCGACGGGCTCGTGCTGAACGTCGGCAGCGGCACGAGCGTGACGGTGCGCGAGGTCGCCGTGCAGCTCGCGGCGACCGTTCGCAAGGAGATCGAGCCGGAGCTGACCGGCGAGTACCGCGCCGGGGACATCCGCCACTGCTTTGCCGACGTCACGCTCGCGCGCGAGACGCTCGGGTACGAGCCGCAGGTCGCGCTCGCGGACGGCATGGAGGAGCTGGCGGCGTGGCTCGAGGGGCAGGTGGCGGTGGATCGCGTCGACGCAGCGGCCGGCGAGCTGCAACGGCGCGGGCTGGCGATCTAGTCCGGACGGACGAACAGGCCGCTCGCGGCCTTCTCGCTGATCGCGTGCTCCCCGCCGTCCAGGGCGATGGTGAACTGGTCGGCCGCCGGCTCGGCCGTGCGCACGACGATCTCCTGGCCGGGCACGAGGCCGTGGTCGTAGAACCAGTGCAGGAGGGCGCCGTCGTGCTCGGCGAGGCGGACGATCGTCGCCCGCGTCCCGGGCGCGAGCGCGGCGAGCGGCTCGAGATCGCGGTTTTCCGCCTGCTCGAGCGCGGGATCGACCGGCCAGCCGTGCGGGCAGCGCTCCGGATGGCCGAGGCGCTCGTCGATGCGGTCGATCATGTCGTCGTCGAACGTGTCGCCGAGCTCGTCGGCGCGCTCGTGCGCCTCGGCGCCCGTGTAGCCCATGAAGTCGGTGAGCAGCCGCTCGATGATCCGGTGCTTGCGGACGACGCGCTCGGCGCGGACCCGCCCGGGGGCGGTCAGCAGCGCCTCCTTGCGCGCGCCGCGCTCGATCAGCCCCTCGGCTTCGAGCCGCTTGAGCATCTCTCCGGCCGAGGCGCGCGAGACGTGGAGCATCTCGGCCACCCGCGAGGCAAGGGGGGGCGAGCCGGCCACGCGCGGCGTGTACTCGCCGATCGGGAAGGCGAGGAAGTAGATCGTCTCGAGGTACTCGTCGACGGAGTGGCCCTGCGCCATCGGGGCTATCTTGCCCGTCGGGACGTGTGTAAGGTTTGCCTTACATCATGTCCACAGGCCACATACTGCTGCTCGGCGCGATCGCCGGCGCGACGATCTTCCTCGGGCTGCCGGTCGGGCGCGTGCAGGGCCTGGGCTCTTCGACGCGGGCGGCGCTGAGCGCGCTCGCCACCGGCATCCTCGTGTTCCTGCTCTGGGACGTGCTCTCGAATGCGGTCGACCCGATCGACGCCGCCCTCCACGCGCACCATTGGGGCCGCTTCTCGTGGCTCGCGGCCCTCGGGTTCGGCGGCTTTACGCTCGGGCTGATGAGCCTCGTCTACTACTCCGAGTGGATGAAGCAGCGCGCCGGCCGCCGGGCGACCACGCTCGTCGGCCCGGGCGCCGCCGCGCTCGACGAGTTCGAGCATCGCACGTGGATCGAGAGCCTGTCGCCGGGCAAGCAGCTCGCGCTGCTGATCGCGATCGGCATCGGCGCGCACAACTTCGGCGAGGGCCTCGCCATCGGCCAGGCCGCCGCCGCGAGTCAGATCAGCCTCGCCGTGACGCTGATCATCGGCTTCGGGCTGCACAACGCGACCGAGGGTTTCGGCATCTGCGGGCCGATGAGCGGCGAGGGGACGCGCCCCAGCTGGGCGTTCCTCGGCCTGATGGGGCTGATCGGCGGCGGGCCGACGTTCCTCGGCACGGTGCTCGGCCAGGCGTGGTCGAGCGAGGCGGTGTCGGTCGTCTTCTTCACCGTCGCCGCGGGCTCGATCCTCTACGTCGTGCAGGAGCTGTTCGCCGTCAACCGCAGGTTCGACCACCCCCGGGTGGTCACGTGGCTCGTGCTCGCCGGGATCGTGCTCGGATTCGCCACCGACTTCGTCGTGACGGCGGCAGGCGTCTAGCGCGGAGGACCGCGAGGTCGCCGCGCACCCAGGTCGGCTCGGCGACGAAGCCCGCCTCGTGCAGCCAGGCGAGCTGGTCCTCGAGCCGGTCGGGCAGATCGTAATCCGGCGTGAGCGGTGTGACCGCGTCGGCGGGATCCTCGGGCACGATCACGTCGCCGAACACGAGCGATCCGCCGTCGGCGAGCACGGCGGCGACGCGCCTGAAGAGGTCGCGCTTCCCCTCGCCGTCGAGGTGGTGGATGGTCAGGCACGAGACGACGAGGTCGAACGGCCCCTCCGGGAGCGGGTCGACGAGCTCGGCGCGGCGGAACTCGGCGCCCTCGATCCTGATCGCGGCGAGCATCCGTGAGCTCCCGTCGATGCCGACGAGCTGCGCGCCCGGGTGTCGGGCGAGCACCCGCCGGGTGGTCTCGCCGGTGCCGAAGCCGAGCTCGAGGATGCGCGCCGCCTCGACGGCCTCGGTCGCGCCCGCAGTCTCGTCCTCCAGCTCCTCGTAGCGGGGAATCTCGTGGTGCATCAGGTCGAGGAACTGCTCCGGCGTGAACTCGACGTCGTCCACGGCACCGACCATACCCCCCGCTAGGCTCGGTCGGTGAGCCGCCTCGCGTCCGTCTATCCGCTCGTCACCGCCCGTGCGCTCGCGCGGCCGTTCACGTACGAGGTGCCGGACGAAGCCGGGAAGGGTGCGGTCGTCGAGGTGCGCTTCGGCAACGCGCGGCGGCGCGGCGTCGTCACCGAGGTGGGCGTCGAGCTGCCCGAGGGCGTCGAGGCGGCGGCGGTCGAGCGGGTGGCGGAGACGCTCCCGCCGGTGCTCGTCGACCTCGCGCTCTGGCTCGCCGACTACTACGGGTCGACGCCGGCACGGGCACTGGGGCTCGTCGCGCCCCAGGCGCCGAGGCGGCGGGGGGAGCGGCGGCACGCCTCGGCGGCCGGGGCGCTCGCGGCCGAGCCGGCCCCGGAGCGGCTTTCGGAGTCGCAGGAGCGGGCCCTGCAGCGGATCGAGGCACTGCTCGACGGCGGAGGCGGCGGGCACGTCCTGCTCTCGGGCGCGACGGGAAGCGGCAAGACCGAGGTGTACATCCGTGCCTGCGACGCCGCGCTCGCCCGCGGACGAGATGCGATCGTGCTCGTGCCCGAGATCGCGCTCACTCCGCAGACGCTCGGACGCTTCCGCGCCCGCTTCGGCGACCGGGTGGCGGTGCTCCATTCGGCCCTGACGGAGGCGGAGCGGAGAGACGAGCGGGAGCGGATCGCGTCGGGCGAGGCGCCGGTCGTCGTCGGCGCGCGTTCCGCGGTGTTCGCGCCCGTGCCGTCGCTCGGCGTCGTCTGCGTCGACGAGGAGCACGACGCGTCGTACAAGCAGGAGTCGGATCCGCGCTACGACGCACGCACGGTGGCGGCGAAGCGCGCCTCGCTCGAGGGTGCGATCGCGGTGTTCGGCTCGGCGACGCCGCGGCCGGAGTCGTGGGGACGGCTGGAGCGGCTCGAGCTCGGCGGTCGCATCGCGGCGCCGATGCCGTCCGTGCGCGTCGTCGACCTGCGGCGCGAGGCGGGCTATCCGCTCTCGGCGCCGCTGCTCTCGGCGCTCGGCGGGCTCGCCGAGCACGGCGGCAAGGCGATCCTGCTCCTCAACAGGCGCGGGGTCGCACCGGCCGTGCACTGCCGTGCGTGCGGCGCGACGCGCCGCTGCCGGAGCTGTGACGTCGCGTTGACGCTGCACGAGGGCGGCTCGCTCCGCTGCCATCACTGCGGCCACGCCGAGCCGATGGGGGAGACGTGCCCCGGGTGCGGCTCGGCCGAACTCGCGCGCGTCGGTGCCGGCACGCAGAGGCTCGAGCGCGAGCTCGCGAAGCACGTTCCCGAGCTGGAGCGGATCCGCCTCGACGCGGACGCGGTCACGAAGCCGGAGCAGCTGCGCGACGCGCTGGAGCGGTTCGGCCGCGCGCGGCGGGCGGTGCTCGTCGGGACGCAGATGGTGGCGAAGGGCCACCACTTCCCGGGCGTCGAGCTGGCCGCAGTGGTCGACGCCGACACCGCGCTCGGGTTGCCGGACTTCCGAGCCGAGGAGCGCACGTTCCAGCTCCTGACCCAGCTCGCCGGCCGGAGCGGCCGCGACGCACCGGGGCGCGTGATCGTGCAGACCTTCCAGCCGGACGCGCGCGCGGTCGCGTACGCGGCGCGCCACGACGTGCACGGCTTCCTCGACGGCGAGCTCGAGCGGCGGCGCGCGCTCGGCTATCCGCCGTTCCGCCACCTCGTCCGTATCGTCGTCACGGGCCCGGAGCAGGCCGATCCGCTCCGCGCACTCGAGGAGCTGAAGGCGCAGCTGGGGGGCGACGAGCTGCTCGGTCCCGCGCCGCTGCTGCGGCTGCGCAACCGCCACCGCGCGCAGCTCGTCGGCAAGACGGAGCGTCCGCGCCTGCTCGCCGGCCGCGTCGCCGCGCTCCTGGTCGTCGCCGCGCCGGCGATGCGGCGCGCGGGCCTCACCGCGGTCGTCGACGTCGACCCGCAGTCGGTGTGACCGATCGCGACGGTTCCAATCCACCCCCGGTGCCAGGCACGGTGCCAGGCACCGTGACGGATCCGTCACGTCTTCCCGGCAGCCCTTCGCCGGGGGCGGAACTACGCTGCTCGGAGGGCGTCGGCTCGCCGCGGGGGAAAGCGGGCGAGGATCCATTCCGCATCGAGCGGCTCGCGCTCGTACGAGCGCCCGTTCATCCGCACGAAGTCGCGGGTGCGCGGATCCATCGGCAGCTGCGCCTCCGCCGGGAAGTAGCGGTTGTGCCGCGAGATCAGCTCGTTCACCTGCTCGAAGCTCCAGGACCGCGCCGTCTTCCGCCATGCGCGCGCGAACGCGGACGCATCCTCGATCTCCCCGGCAAGCTCGCGCCACGCTTCCTCGAGCTGCCGTTCGTGCTCTCCGAGCGCATCCTCGATCGCGCGCAGCCGCCGCATCCAGAGCGTCGGGCCGCCGAGTGCGCGCACGGCGGCGTCGGCGTCCGGGCGGAAGTTCCGCAGCCGCTGCGGCAGCGGCCGGCCCTTCACCGGGCTCTCGGCGAGATCCGTCTCGAGCACGCGGCGCTCCTCGCGGTCGCGCGGCGTCTCCGGGCGAATCGGGCCCTGGCTCATGATCGCGTTGAGCTGTCGCGGGTCCACGTGGCTATTGTGGCGCCTGCATGGCGGAGATCGAAGGGCAGGTGAGGGACGAGGAGCTCGACCCCGAGCGCGAGGCGCGACGGCAGCTTGCGCTCGCCCAGATTCGCCAGTACCCGGACGCCGCGCTGAAGATGCAGGCACGGCCGGTCGAGGAGTTCGACGACGAGCTGCTCAGCCTCGTCGAGCGGATGAAGCGGCTGATGGAGGACGCGAACGGGATCGGGCTGGCGGCGACGCAGGTGGGCGTGCTGCGGCGGCTGTTCGTGTTCCAGCCGGCCCAGGACGAGGTCGCGGTCGTCGTCAACCCCGAGATCGTCGAGCGGGGCGACGAGACGGAGGTCGCCGACGAGGGATGCCTCTCGATCCAGGGTGTGCTCGTGCCGGTGGAGCGGGCCACCACCATCACGCTCGCCGGACGCGACGAGCACGGCGAGGACGTGCGCTTCGAGCTCGACGACGTGTACGCCCGCGCCGCGCAGCACGAGAGCGACCACCTCGACGGGATCCTGATGATCGACCGCACGACGCCGGAGGCGCGGCGCGGGGCGCTCGCGATCCTGCGTCCGCGCATCGTCCTTTCCTAGCCGTGCGCATCGCGGTCGCAGCGACCGCGCCGTTCGGCGCCGACGTGCTGGAGCGCCTCGCGGAGTCGCACGAGGTCGCGCTGCTGCTCACGCGCCCCGACAAGCCGCGGGGCCGCGGCCGCAGGCTCGCGCCGACGCCGGCGAAGGAGACGGCCGAACGGCTCGGCATCCCCGTCGGGCAGCCGGCGCGCCTCGACGAGAGCGTCGCGCTGCCGGCTGACACCGTCGTCGTCTGTGCGTACGGCCTCCTCATCCCCGAGTCGCTCCTCTCGCGCGCCCTCTGGCTGAACGTGCACCCGTCGCTGCTGCCGCGCTGGCGCGGCGCGGCGCCGGTCGAGCGGGCCTTGATGGCAGGCGACGCACGCACGGGCGTGACGATCCACCGTACGACGGCGGAGCTCGACGCCGGCCCGGTCGCCGCCCAGGAGGCGTTCGACGTCGGGCCGGAGGACGACGCCGGCGCCGTCTACCGGCGTGCCGCGGAGGTGGCCGCACGTCTCCTCGACGCCGTGCTCGCCGGCCCGCGCTTCGAGTCGCAGCCGGACGAAGGAGTGATCTACGCGGAGAAGATCACGGCGGACGATCGCGAGCTCGACCTCGCCCGGCCGGCGCACGAGCTCGTGAACCGGATCCGCGCACTCTCGCCCCACATCGGCGCCCGCGCCGTCGTCGACAGCAGGCCGCTCGTCGTCTGGAAGGCGCGCGAGGCCGGCGACGGCTCGCTCGAGCTGCTCGAGGTGCAGCCGGAGGGCGGGCGCCGGATGACGTACGCGGAATACCTCCGCGGGCTGCACTGATGGCGGTCTCGGCCGCGCGCCGCACGGCCTACGAGGTGCTGCTGCGCGTGTTCGAGCACGATGCCTACGCCGATCGTGTCTTCCGCAGCGCGGCGCGCGACCTCGACGAGCGCGAGCGGGCGTTCGCACAACGGCTGGCGTACGGCGCGGTCCAGCGCGTTCGCACGCTCGACCACGCGATCGAGACGCTCGGCCGGCGGCCGGTGCGCAAGCTCGACCCGCCCGTGCGCGCAGCGCTCCGGCTCGGCGCCTATCAGCTCGCGTACACGGAGACGGCGCCGCACGCGGCGGCGAACGAGTCGGTCGAGCTCGTGCGTCGTGCACGCCTCGAACGCGCGGTGCCGTTCACGAACGCCGTCATGCGCCGCCTTGCAGAGGGCATCCGCCTCCTCATCGACGCGCTGCCCGACGGGCCGCTGAAGGAGTCCTACCCGGACTGGATCTACGAGACCTGGGTGCGCGACCTCGGCCCCGACGCGGCGCTTGCGCTCATGCGCGCCGGCAACGAGCCGCTCGAGACGGTCGTCCGGCTCGTGCGCGGCGCTGCTCTGGGCGAGCCGACCGACATGCCGCGCGCCTACCGGGTGGACCGGGTGGACGATCTCGCGGTGGCGGAGGGACGGATCTGGCCGCAGAGCCGCGGCTCACAGCTCGCCGGGCTCGTCGTCGCCTCGCAGGACGGCGACCGCGTGCTCGACCTCTGCGCCGCCCCGGGCGGCAAGACGACGCAGCTTCGCGGCGAGGTGACCGCGGTGGAGGTCGACCCGAGCCGTGCGAGTGAGCTGCGCGCGAACGTCGCCCGGCTCGGCGCGACGAACGTCGCCGTCGTCGAGGCCGACGGCACACAACTGCCCCCGGGGCTCGACGGCTTCGACCGGGCGCTCGTCGACGCGCCCTGCTCCGGCCTCGGCGTGCTCAACCAGCGGCCCGACCTGCGCTGGCGCGCCGAGCCGCTGCCCGAGCTCCAGCTCGCGCTGCTGCGCAGCGCCGCCGAGCGGGTGCGGCCGGGCGGCACGATCGTCTACTCGGTCTGCACGATCAACGCGGACGAGAACGAGGCGGTCGTCGAGGCGAGCGGCCTGCGGGTTCTTCCCCTCGGGCCGGAATGGCCGACATTCGCCCATCCGCGCCGCCCGGAGTTCCTGCTCACGCTGCCGCACGTGCACGGGACCACCGGTTTCTTCATCAGCCGACTGCAGGTCTAACCTTGGCCGTGCGGCTGTGTCCTGGCGGGACTGGATCCGGACGGTGGAGATCGAGCCGTCGCTGTACGCGGCGGACTTTGCCAACCTCGGTGAGCAGGTGGAGATCCTGCTTCGCGCCGGCGCGCGTGTCTTCCACTTCGACGTCGGCGACGGCCACTTCGTCGAGCCGATCACGATGGGCCCGGTCGTCCTCCAGGGGATCGCGCCGCTCGTGCACGCGCACGGCGGTGCGATGGACTGCCACCTGATGGTCGACAATCCGGCTCGTCACTTTCCGCAGATCGCGGAAGCGGGCGGCAACAGCGTCACCTTCCACTACGAGGTCGTGGAAGACGTGCCGGCGACGATCGCGCTCGCCCGTGAGCATGGCCTCGGGGTCGGGGTCGCCTTCTCCCCCGAGTCGGAGCCCGAGGACGTCACGGCGGTCTCGGGCGACGCCGACCTCGTCCTCTGCATGAGCATCCACCCGGGCTACGGTGGCCAGGAGTTCATGCCGGACGCTCTCGAACGCGTCGTGCGAACGCGGGCCGGGCTGCCGGACCCTGTGCAGGTGCAGGTCGACGGCGGCATCGACAACGAGAACGTGCGCGCGGTCTACGACGCCGGCGCCACGCTGATCGTCGTCGGCACCGCCATCTTCGGGCGCGAAGACCTTCCGCGCTCCTACCGCCGGCTGGTACAAGCACTCGCGTGAGCTGGATGGATCGTGCGCTCGAGCTTGCGGAGCGAGGGCGCGGGAAGGTCGGGGATCACCCCCTCGTCGGCGCCGTGCTCGTCGTCGGGGACGAGATCGTCGGCGAGGGCTGGTACGAGCACAGGGCGGTCGACCACGCGGAGGTGGTCGCCCTCGCGCGGGCGGGCGAGCGCGCGCACGGCGCGACGCTCTACGTGACGCTCGAGCCGTGCACGCATTACGGGCGCACCCCGCCGTGCGTCGACGCCGTGATCGCGTCCGGCGTCGCGCGGGTCGTCGTCGGCGCGCTCGACCCGAATCCGAAGGCCGCAGGCGGTGTCGCGCGGCTGCGCGCGGCCGGGGTCGACGTCGCCATGCTCGACAGTCCCGAGGCGCGGCGCCAGAACGAGGCCTGGCGGACCAGGGTCGCGCTCGGCCGCCCCTTCGTGACGCTCAAGCTCGCGGTGACGCTCGACGGCCGCGTCGCCGTTCCCGGCCGGCGCTGGGTGTCGGGTGAGGAGTCGCGGCTGCTCGTGCACGAGCTGCGCGCCGCGTCGGACGCCGTTGCGGTCGGCATGGGCACGGTGCGCGCAGACGCGCCGCGGCTCGACGCGCGCGGCGTCGGCGCGGCTGCGCAGCCGCGCCGTCTCGCGTTCGGGCGCGGGCCGCTGCCGGCCGGCTCCGAGCTCGAGCTGCGCAGCGGCCCGCTCGACGAGGAGCTGCGCTCGCTCGCCGCCGAGGGCGTGCAATCGCTGCTGCTCGAGGGCGGCCCGACGCTGGCGACCGCCTTCCTCGCGGCAGACGCGGTGGACAAGCTCCTCCTCTTCGTCGCGCCGCTGCTGGGCGGCGACGGGCCGCGGGCCTTCGGCGAGCTCGCCGCGCCGCTCGACCTGTCCGACCTGCGCGCCACCACAGTCGGCGAGGACGTGCTCCTCGAGGGCTACCTTCACGAGCCGTAGGGCCGCCCGCCTGCGCGGGTGCGAGGGCCGGAGGTCAACGCCGCAGGCGTTAACCGGAGGCCGACCACACGCGGCCGGGGATGGCGCAGCCACCACCGGCCGCGCCGCGCAGCCCGTTGCCTCGCGGTTTCAAGAGGACGCCGGCACCGCCGGCGTCCGCTCTGCGAAGCCGTAACCCGAAACGAGGAAGGGCGGCTCGCGCCGCCCTTCCCGCGGTCCGCAGGGAGTCGCTGCTGCGGACTGCGCGACCGGCCAGCCCGGTCGCCGTTTTTCGCGAGGGCAACGTCCCTTTCCTGCGCCTCCAGCATGCTCCCGGAGCCGCCCGGCGTCTGTACCGGGCGGCGCGGACCGTGCTGCGGGAAACCCGCACGGTAGCCTTGTGGCGATGTTCACAGGCATCGTCCGCGAGCGCGGCCGCGTGACCGGCGTCGACCGCGGCGCCGGCGGCGTCCGCCTCCGCGTCGCCGTTCCGCGCACCGCCGCCGGAGTGGCGGTCGGCGACTCGGTCGCCGTCGGCGGCGTCTGCCTGACGGTCGTCGATAGCGCCGGCGACGAGCTCTCGTTCGACGCCGTGCCGGAGACCCTGGGCCGCACGGCGCTCGGTCGGCTGGCCGCGGGAGACGAGGTCAACGTCGAGCCGGCCCTCCGTGCCGGCGAGCCGCTCGGCGGCCACGTGATGCAGGGCCACGTCGACGGCGTCGGCCGCGTCCGCTCGGTCGACCCGGAGGGCGACGGCCGGCGCATCTGGGTCGACGCGCCGGCGGAGGTCCTCCGCTACTGCGTCGAGAAGGGCTCGGTCGCGGTCGACGGTGCGTCGCTGACGGTCGCGGCGCTCGACGGCAAAGGGTTCGCCGTCGCCCTCATCCCGCACACGCTCGCCGAGACGACGCTGGGCGCGCTCGCGCCGGGCGACGAGGTGAACCTCGAGGCCGACGTGCTCGCGAAGTACGTGGAGCGCCTCCTTCCGACCTCTACCATGCACCCATGAGCGTCGCGCCCGTCCCCGAGACCGGCTCGTTCGCCTCGGTCGAGGAGGCGATCGAGGAGATGCGCCGGGGGAGGATGGTCGTCGTCGTCGACGCAGCCGACCGCGAGAACGAGGGCGACCTCACGATTGCGGCCCAGTTCGCGACGCCCGAGGCGATCGCGTTCATGGCGAAGGAGGGACGCGGCCTGATCTGCCTCTGCCTCACCGGCGAGCGCTGCGACGAGCTCGACCTGCGGATGATGACCGAGCACAACGAGACGCCGTTCGGAACCGCGTTCACCGTGTCGATCGAGGCGCGGGAGGGCATCTCGACGGGGATCTCCGCACACGACCGCGCCCGCACGATCCAGGTGGCGATCGACCCGTCGAAGGGCCCGCACGACATTGTCCAGCCGGGCCATGTCTTCCCGCTGCGTGCACGCCCCGGCGGCGTGCTCCAGCGCACCGGCCAGACCGAGGCCGCCGTCGACCTCGCGCGCCTGGCCGGGCTCAACCCGGCCGGCGTCGTCTGCGAGGTGATGAAGGACGACGGGACGATGGCACGCGTCCCCGATCTGCTCGAGTTCTGCACCCGGCACGGGCTCAAGCTCGTCACCGTCGCCGACCTGATCGAGTACCGGCGCCGCCACGAGAAGCTCGTCGAACGGGAGGTCACGGTCAGGCTCCCGACCGCGTACGGCGACTTCGCCGCGGTGCTCTTCCGCGAGACGCTCACCGGCCGGCAGCACGTGGCGCTCGTCAGCGGGGACGTCGAGGGCGCGCAGAACGTGCTCGTGCGCGTGCACTCCGAGTGCCTCACCGGCGACGTGTTCCATTCGCTGCGCTGCGACTGCGGTGAGCAGCTCGACGCGGCGATGCGGCTGATCGCGGCCGAGCCGTGCGGCGTCCTCCTCTACATGGCGCAGGAGGGGCGCGGCGTCGGCCTGCTGAACAAGCTGAAGGCATACGAGCTCCAGGAGGACGGTCTCGACACCGTCGACGCGAACCTCGCGCTCGGCTTCGCCGCGGACGAGCGGGAGTGGGGGATCGGCAACCAGATCCTCGCCGACCTCGGTCTCTCGACGATCCGGCTGCTCACGAACAACCCGAAGAAGGTCTCCGGCCTCCAGGCCTTCGGGCTCCGGGTGACCGAGCAGGTGCCGATCGAGGTGCCGCCCAACGACGAGAACCGCCGCTATCTGACCACGAAGCGGGATAAGCTCGGCCACGGGCTCCACCACCAGGGGCTGAGGTTCGACGCGGAGGACGAGTGAGCACGAGCGAGCACTGGCCGGGCGAGCAGGGCGGCACCGCGGCGGCCGACGGACCCGAGGCGGAGGCCGGCGAGATCTACGAGGACGACGAGCAGACCGCGGACGAGGAGCCGGCCCTCGCCGTCGAGGAGGGCGAGCCGCAGCTCCGTCTCGCCGGGCACGCACCGGGCGATCTCGAGCTTCCGGACGACGTCGAGCTGTTCGAGGGAGAGGCGCGCGGGACGCTCCGCGGCATCGCCCTCGTCGTCGCCCGCTTCAACGGCGACGTCTCCAACTTGCTCCTCCAGTCGGCGCTGGCCGAGCTCGACCGGCTGGACGTCGGCCGCGACGCGGTCACGGTGATGGCGGTCCCCGGGGCGTTCGAACTGCCGCTCGGCGCGATGGCGCTCGCGAAGACGCGCCGCTACGCCGCGATCGTCGCGCTCGGCTGCGTGATCCGCGGCGAGACGGCGCACTTCGACTATGTCGCCGGTGAGGCCGCCTCCGGC
>Ga0187777_10001367_pt1 | contig 15805 bp, 12 predicted proteins | sample 1015_Q2_SP5_10_M_FD_132416 | JGI IMG/M metagenome (GOLD analysis project Ga0187777, IMG submission 132416) | Tropical peat soil microbial communities from peatlands in Department of Meta, Colombia - 1015_Q2_SP5_10_MG | ecosystem: Environmental > Terrestrial > Soil > Wetlands > Peat | place... | reverse complement strand
TCACATCACCGGCAGCTTCGGTGTGGCCAGCTTTCCGGTTCACGGCCTCTCGGCCGAGGACATCATTCGGGTCGCCGACTCCGGAATGTATATGGCAAAGCGTGCCGGTGGTGACCGGGTCTCCACCGCCGACGAGTTTGGCGTCGACGAACATAGCGCAGTTCAGCGTCAGCTGTTTTCTGCTTACATCGAAGGCTTCCTGCAACGCGAGCACACTGGTCCCGAGCATCTCAGCGAGTTGCTCAGCACGCTCAACAAACTGTCCACCAGCGAAGCAGAGGATCAGACTCAAAAACTCGAAGTGCTTCGCGAATCCATCGAAGCCCTCGCCCGCGCCGGAGAGTTACGAGAAACAAGCGCCAGCGGCCATGGTCATCTGGTAGGGCGTTATTGTCAACTCATCGCCCGCGCTCTGGCCCTCTCCGCCGAAGAAACTGACGACATCTCCTTTGCGGCACGTGTGCACGACGTCGGCAAAATCTTTGTTCCAGACCGGATCCTCAATAAGAACGGCCCTCTGACCGACGACGAGTTTTACCTGGTCAAGCTCCACCCCCACGTTGGCGCCGAGATTCTTGCCACCCTTCCGAAGAGTGAAGACCTGCAGAAAGCCGTCGGCCATCATCACGAAGCTTTCGACGGGACTGGATACCCCGACGGTCTGCAAGGAGAGCAGATTCCACTCTGGGCGCGCATTCTGGCCGTTGCCGACTCCTACGTCAACATGACTACCGACCGCCCCTTTGCTGCCCCCAAAACCAGCGAGCAGGCCCTCACCGAATTGGAACGCCTGAGCGGAACCCGTTATGACGGAATGCTGGTTCGCGTCCTTGCCCGCGAACTCAAAAACGAACGCGCCTCCTCCAGCCTGGGCGCCGAGAAAATTTGAGAAACCCTTCTTTCCCTCTGTGAATCTCAGTGTCCTCTGTGGTTTGTTCCTTTTTGTGTCTCGCGGCGACCTCGATGTTGTGCGATTTGTTCCGTTTGCCCCGCCGCTTAGCTCTCTACTTGTCAAATACATTCACCCCTTGCGCATCGCACCAAATCTGCTATATTCGCGCAAACCTTACTTTCTGATCTGGCCGTTTGGGGAGAACGACCCGCGTGCGGGACCCGAGAATTCGTGCGCTCTGCGCCCAAATCGCCTTGGAACTGGATCCCAGGAAGGTCGATGCGCTCATTTCCGAACTCAAGCGCATACTCACACTGCCCTCCGATTCCACCCCGATCCCGATAGACAAACCCAATTCCGACCAGGAGTTTACCGATCGACCATCAGATCAGGGCGAGACGCGAAAAACCGGGACGGAATAACTCGGGTGCCCTACGTCTCGCGGGCGCCCTGCCTTTACAGAGCGCTGCGTGCCCCACCTTTACCGAGCGTTCTTTGCGAAGGTAGGGTGGGTTGAGGATCGTGCAGACGTCTGAATTCTTTAATCACTGTGCTTCGGAGCGGAAGGGCCAGGTCATGCCCCACGAATAGAAGGCGATAATCACCATGACATCCAGCGCGAGGCCGAAGACGATGTATAGCACAGGCATGAACAAAACGCTTTTCTGTAGAACCAGCGCCTGAAGCAAGATTTGAAATGGCAGCAGAATGGTCAGATGCGTCATCGTCAGCGCGGTCAAGAAAGCCTTCTTCCATAAACCGAAATCGAAGATGTAATACGTCAGCGCAAACAATAGGGGCACCACGGTAATCAGTCCGATTCCCGAATTCACCAGTGCTTCCATATAGCCGTCGGGCGTGTGTTTGAAATGCAATGGCCAGAGTGCGAAATAGAGCAGAGCGCTGCCTTGAATCGCGAGCATCGCTCGAATGAGATAGCGGACGGGTGTGAGATTCGCAGGCAGCAATGAAGTTCCGGCAAAGAGCAGCACCGTCAGAACACATGTGATCAGCCAGAGTGACGGGCTAGGCAACAGAGATTCGAGACGAATGTAAGGAATCGGCATCCACAAGAATCCGACATGACGTTCGCCCAGGTCCAGCGTGGCTTGCAAGGGTAAATACCGAATGCTCCATTCGAGGATGCGGCCCCAGATGCGGCACACCCGTGGTAGCAGGACCACCCAGATCGACGAGAAGAAGAAAAACAAAGAGATGGAGGTCACCAGGTTCATCGGACCGAGACGAAAATGCGCGAGTGCCCGGTGCATGGTAATGACGCCGCCGCGATGTCCACGCGACCGCAGCAGATCCATGATGGGTGTTGTGGTCGGTGAAGTTGACGGTTGGTGCATATCAAAATTCCTTGAAAATACCGAAGCTGCTTCCGCCCCGGTCATAGAAAGGATTGTGATAGTAGTCGCCGACGACGTTGAATCCCCAGTTTTTGCCGATCCACTTGCGCCAGGTGACCGTGAGCGCCTGGCTCTGGAATTGCGTCAGGCTCACCGTCGGCCCAATCAGTTGGTACCCTTCTTCTCCAAACCCCGTGCGCACAACGATGTATTGGTGCTGCGCGCGCCCGCGCGTCACCGCGACGAAACCAGCCGGTGCAAAAACTGCCCCAGGGCTGCTGACGTTGAAGTACATCCCTCCTTCTACGATCCAGGGCTTTTCGAAGTAGTAGGTGCTGCCCACGTAAAAAATACGGTCGCGGTGAACGTCTTTCGCTGAGTAATAGGTGAAACCAGCAGTCGTGATGAACTGTTTGCGCGCCAACCACTTTTTGTTGAGAAAGCCGTCGGTGCGATAACGAGGCCAGAAGAATCCACCAGCGCTGGAACCGAAGGTGAATGCTCCATACCAATCGGAGTTGAAGGTGTGCGTGTCGCCGACGGCGAAGTATGCGCCGGCATCCCCAAACTCACGCTGCACGTTGAATTCTCCATTCAGCACGTCAGGGCCGCGATCATAAGTTACGCGCGTGTATCCGCCTGCCCAGTAGCCGAAGCCGTTGGTGAGCGTGAGATAGTTGCCGCCAGTCTCGACGTAGCTGCCCAGCGGTCTGGGCTGGGCTTCGGGCGCAGGAGCAGTTTGCTGGTCGGGGGCTTGAGACGGATTATCTGGAGCCTGGGCATACCCGGGGAGCACTATGGCTATCAGTAACGCCGCGTAAATGCACAGATCCCTCACGGCCAGAACGCTGTTCGAGATGGCACGTTCGGATGGATTGGGGTAATTCATTTACGTACCTCGGCTTGGACTTCGAGGTGGGTACCTCCGCGTGCGAATACCAGCCATCCGCCCGGCACCTTTTTGACCAGCACGGAACCATTGACCACGTCTGGCTTGCCGAACCTGCCCGGCAAAAACCAGGTAAAGTGCTCGAGGCTTTGCGGATGAGTGGCATCGAGCATCACCGAATGGCCTTCTTGGGAGATCCTCCACTCAACCTGTTTGCGTGAGGTTAGAAAATTTGCCAGCTCAGTCATCGTGTACCAGCGAAATTGTCCGCTCGCACGAAGCTGGGCGGTCAGTTGGAGCCAATTCATCACTACTTGCTTGTAGGCCAGAATTCCTGGCGGGTGGAAATACACCAAGCGCACGGTGTGCTTTTCGGCAGCAAAGCTGGCGACCGACTCCAACCAGTGCTCGACCTCCTCATCGGAGTAGCCATCGGGTTTCATTTCTTCAAAAGCAGCGGCGCGATCCAGATGCAGGATGGGAAATTCCCACATCGTCTGGCTCTCACGCACTCCATTTCGATAACCCTGCGTGGGTGCCATCCCAGAATTGCCGGTGAGGTAATAAGCCACAAATCCGTGCGCTTCCAGCCACTGCGTAATCCATGGAGGCTGGTTTCCAGCCGGAGCGGAATACTCAACCACCGGCTTACCCGTTACTCGTTCCAGGGCTCCTTTGTTGAGGGCCAGCAACGGTTCGATCTCCGCAGGATCGGCGGTCTCGGCATGCGCCGCATAGTAATCGTGAATCCACCCGCCATGGCTGCCGATCTGGTTGCCGAGCTTGGAGTAATGCTGCACCAGTTCTGAGCTCAACGAATTGTGCTCAACGTCAAAGCCCAGATGATCGCCAAACGCGCGCGCATCAGGCCCGGCCGTGATATGGATCGAATATGGCCCCTGATCCAGCAGCGGTCCCCACGAAAGCAATTCCTGAAGCGGCCGAATTGCGGCATTGGAATCAACGTGCCAGTTGAGGACTAGGCCCCCAGTTCCATCCGGGACCGACATAAGATAAGGAAGCGACAGGGTGTGCTCAGCAAAGTATTTCAGGAAAGCATGAAGGAGCAGGCCATCCGTGTTGGATTTCAGATACCCGAGCGGCACGTTGACGAAAAGAACGGACCCCTTCTCGTATTGGTGCTCACCGGCCACGACATTGGCCCCTGCATGAAGTAACGTTTTCCCGGCGTATTGTCCTTCCGTGACAAAGCTGGGATACTTCAGGTCCCCAAACCCGTAACGGCGAAGCTGAGCCTCAACATCATCTTTCCCGGACACAGGATTCGCCGCTTCGAACGGATAGTACTTGCCCGGCGGGATCGCGAGTTCGCGAAACATTGCTTTGCTGCCGGAAACATTTCCCCAGAGGATCGTTTTGTCGCGAAGATCGTCATACAGCGCATAACCCACTCCGGCCAGATCGGAGGTGCGGGAACGAGCGTGGGCATATCTGCCTTCCGGTGTCAATGTACCGGCGTCGTAGACCAGCATGAGCTTGCCACCATCGGCGACATAGCGGCGAATGCCTGCGAGAAAAGCGTCACTGGCCTGCGTGTGAATGGAGCTCGGAAGAATGATTCCGGCGCACGCGGCGGTTGCGAGATAAGGCCGGATAAAGTCGGAATCGTGCACGGCGGTGATGTGGAGGCCTTCTTCGCTCGCAGCATCCAGCCAGAGATTCACCCGAGGATCGGCTTCGTTTGTATCGTCAGGAACGAGCAGCAAGATGCGGTCGGAGGACAGAGATTCGGCAGCGTACGCCGACAGCGAGGTGAGCAGCCCTATGAGCATCACCACGGCGAGAAAGCGTCTCACGCGAGCACCTCACCCAGTTCCCGGGCCCAAACCGTACCGAACACGACGACCCCAGGCGCAATGCTGATTCGCGTGGCACTCACAGTGGTGGGAGCATCGGCAGCGCCACACTGCGTTCCCGCCTCAATGAGGAGTACGCGCTCCGAAATGATTGGCCCGCGAACCATGCAGTGCGGGCCAATCAGCAACTTCTTCGAGGAAATCAGGCTGCCATCAATGAGGGCTCCGGATTCGACAATCAATTCCTTATCGCTCTTGACGCTCCCAAACACTTTCGCACCGCTGCCGATCCGCAAGTTCCCGCGAACCACGAGATCTCCGCGGAAGATTTCCTCCGGTTTGATTTCAAAATCTCCGCCGCATAGCCGACGCCTTGAATGTGCAAGCAATCCGGTCGGGTGCGGCAATGATCGAGGCGATTCCATCGGATTTCCAAATTCAATGCGCGTAGCGTTCAGGCGAACGAACGTGCAGTCGGGCGATAAGCGGAGCCGGGCGTCAGACGAAGCGCGGCCAAACAGTTTGCACCCAGTCTCAACTTGGAGTTCGCCGCCGGCATGCACCCAGCGCATCACGCTGCTGCCGGCACCAAGGTGGAGTCCATGCTCGGCCAACAAAGCCCGATATTGATTATTGCTATCGCCGACAAAATGTCCCCGTGAGTAGACATCTCGCGAGAATGTGCTGTTTGCCGAAACGGTCAGATCGGTCGCAGACGCAAGCAAAACCGGACATAGCTTGTCTCTTTCGCCCAGCGGCAACCCCAGCGCTTCCGTGCCCAAGCCAAGCACGAGGTACTCTGTTCCGTCCGGCATAATACCGACAGCTTTCTGGCCCGTAGCCGAAGTCTCGCGAAAAACGGGCTCGAGCGGTTCGAGATAGCTGCGGAACCGGTCAGCAAAATAGCGTATTTCGCCGGCGTGCTGCTGGATCACGTCGAGAGGCAAAGCATCGGATTTGCGCTGTAACTCCCAGATAGCCGGCAGCAGCGGCAGCGTAAATAGCAGCCCGGTTGTCAGCAGCAGGATGGCGACGGAGAGAAATGGGTTCATGAGGTCGCCTTCCGAAAGCGCTCGGTTTTGTCCCAATGGAACTCGGCCTTGGTCAGCAGCCCTGAAATTTGCGAGATGGCGGCATGTGAAACGGAAAAGATGCTGACCGTGAAACCAAGAGCGAGAAATGGCAGGATGGCGATACGTTTGCGATGCCCATCCAGGCGAATCGCCGCAGCAATTTCGAAGAACGCCGCCAGGTTCCCAATCGCCGCGTACGCAGTTAGAGAGAGCAGCGCGATGATTCCATTGAGTTGCGCAATCCCCTGGTAGAAGACGGTTAGCGCTAGAATCCAGCCCAGCAATGTAATGGGTCCCATCGCGTAAACCCCCAGCAGGAGAGCACCGTCCAGACGTTCGCGGAGGGTGGCGCGGTTCTTGCCGAACAGCAGTCCGAATGCGTATGTTGCCATCGCCTGGTTGTGACCCTTGGCCCAGCGCATGATCTGCCGGATCCGGACCGGCCAGGTTTCCGGCACTTCCTCGTAGCATTCCGAGCGATTCTGATAGGCCGTTTTCCACCCGTGCAGCAATAGCCGGTACGTCAGATCGGTGTCCTCGGTCAGACTGTTCTCGTTCCAGCCGCCGATTTCCTGCAATGCGGTGCGGCGGACTCCGGCCACAGTTCCGCCATGCTGCGGAACCAGGCGGAGATTCATGCGTGCCTGCTGATCGACCTGGTATCCTCCGGCCCGCTCGAGATCCAGAAGACGCGTGAGCAGATTTGCGCCGACATTCATCGGCACCACCCGACCCATCACCCCACCCACTTCGGGATCGAAAAAAGGCGCGGTAAGCTGGCGGATGATTCCTGCGCCGGGAATGTAATCGGCGTCGAAGATCAGGACGACTTCTGTCTCGACGAACTCCATCGCGTCTTTTAACGCTGCGGCTTTGCCAGGCTTGCCTTCGATGCGATGAAAGGGCCGGATGCGGCCCGGAAACCGCCGGGCAAAATCATCAATGATCTCCCGAGTGCGGTCAGTCGAGCGGTCGTTGACCGGGACGATCAGCATTTTGTCGGCGGGATATTTCGCGGCGAGAAGCGCTTCCAGAATGTGGCTGATGACCAGTTCTTCATTGTGCGCAGCGATCAGCACCGTGACTGGCGGCCAATCCGCAGTGTCGATATCAATATAGGGATGCCGCTGAAATCCGAACAGCCGATTCAGCGTGAACCAGTAGTGTCGCGCCGTGTAGACGCAGATGGTGACCACGATGATGTAGAGGACGTAAATCATCGCAACAGCTCACGCCGCGGCAGCGGAACCCCTCCTGCTCATGACTTCCCTGCACTACTGGCTTTGGCTTCTTCCTGGTCCGTCTTTCTGCGACGAGGCTGCGGTTTTGGTGGAAGCTTGAACTCTTTGTCCGGTTCCAACAATGGACTTTTCTTCTGATGCCACCGCGCAACCGCTTCCACGATGCGCTCCGAGCCATGGCCATCCCCGTATGGATTCGACCCATGCGACATTTCAAGGTAAGCATCCGCGTCATCCAGCAGGCGGCCGGTTTCGCCAACGATATTCTCGCGAGACATGCCAATGATTTTCGCCATCCCGAACTGCGACGCCTCCGGACGCTCCGTAACCTTCCGCAGAACCAGCACTGGCTTCCCAAAAGTCGGCGCCTCTTCCTGAATTCCGCCGGAATCGGTCAACACCATGAAGCATCGCTGCAACAGGCTGACAAAGGTGATGTAATCCAGCGGTTCGGTGAGATGAATCCGATCTGATCCTTGTAGCAGCGCGTTGACCGTGCTGCGCACATTCGGATTCATATGGACGGGATAGACCACGCGAATGTCTGGGTGCTTCGCCACCAGATCTTTCAGCGCGAGGCACATGTTTTCCTGGTCGGTGCCCCAGGATTCGCGCCGATGCGAAGTGACCAGCACCAGACGGCAGCCGTCGACCGGGATGCCGGCCAGCGGCGTATTTTCCCAGCTTTGCGGTAACTGGCTGAGCACACGCAGCGTGTCGATGACCGTATTCCCGGTAACCACGATTTTCTCGTTGGGCACGCCTTCGACCAGCAGATTGTCACGCGATAACGCAGTCGGTGCGAAGTGAATCTCGGTCATCACCGAAACCAGACGCCGATTCACTTCTTCGGGAAAAGGATTGTAGATATCGCCGCTGCGGAGGCCGGCTTCAATGTGGCCGACGGCGATCTTGCAATAATAACCGGCAAGAGCAGACGCGAACGCCGTCGTGGTATCGCCCTGCACCAGGATTATGTGCGGCTCGAAACGATGGCAGGCGTTCTCGACCGTGTCAAGGACCCGGGCGGTCAGAGAGCTCAACGTCTGGTGCGGGCGCATGACATCGAGATCAAAATCCGGCCTGATGTTAAACAACTTCAGCGCGTGGTCGAGCATGGTGCGGTGCTGACCGGTGTGCACGATGGCGGTTTCAAATTCATCACAGCGGCGGCGGAGTTCTTGAATGACGATGGCCAGCTTGATGGCCTCCGGCCGCGTGCCCAGAACAGCAATGACTCGACACTTCATGAACTAAACACCTGTAGTTTCCGTAGTAGCAGACCTAGTGCCGGGGAGCGGCAAGAGCAGACGCTTCCGTCCTGGGGCGCTACAACAGTTACTTTGAAAAGGTCTAACCTTTGATTTTGGTGGAGATATTCCCTTCTGGTAAAGATTACGGAGGTTACTTTAGTAAGAGGGCTCCCGTGAAGTAGGGGTGGCGGGTCCGGCTTGGCGAACCCACGATTCGCCCACCCGGTTACTCGCTTGCAAAACCACAAGGAACGGAGCAGGCTCTTCAGAAACACTGGCCCCGTGGAGAACCAGGTTCTTAAGGAGGAGCAATGCAAAAACGCAGACTTGGAAAAAGTAATCTCGAAGTATCAGCAATCGGCTTCGGCTGCATGGGACTGAGCTTCGGGCTTGGCCCGGCAGTGGACAAGCCGCACGGAATCTCTGTGCTCCGCGCGGCAGTCGAACGCGGAGTAACTTTTTTTGACACCGCCGAAGTGTACGGACCCTTCATGAATGAGGAACTTGTCGGCGAGGCTCTTGCACCATTTCGTCACCAGGTGGTGATCGCAACCAAGTTCGGATTCAGGATCGAGAACGGTAAGCAAGCTGGTCTGGATAGCCGGCCGGATCACATTAAACAAGTCGCCGAAGCATCCCTGAAGCGGCTCAAGACGGACGTTATTGATCTGTTCTATCAACACCGTGTCGATCCAGAGGTTCCGATCGAGGAGGTCGCTGGGGCGGTGAAAAGCCTGATTCAGCAAGGCAAGGTGAAGCATTTCGGGCTCTCCGAGGCGGGAGTCCAAACCATCCGTCGTGCCCACGCGGTTCAGCCGGTCACTGCCTTGCAGAGCGAGTACTCGCTTTGGTGGAGAGAGCCGGAAGAAACCACCCTGCCGGTACTCGAAGAACTCGGGATCGGGCTCGTTGCCTTCAGTCCTCTTGGGAAGGGCTTCCTCACTGGAGCGATTAAAGAAGACACCCAGTTCGACAAATCCGATTTCCGCAACATCGTGCCTCGATTCACACCAGAAAACAGAAAGTCGAACCAGGCTTTCGTTGATGTGCTGACGAGGTTCGCAGGAGACAAGAATGCGACCCCTGCGCAGATCGCACTCGCTTGGTTGCTTGCGCAGAAATCGTGGATCGTGCCCATCCCGGGCACAACCAAGATCCATCGATTGGAAGAAAACGTCGGCTCCCTTAACGTGCAACTCTCGCGCGACGATATCCGCGAATTGCATGTTGCAGCGTCCAAGATTCCGGTACAGGGCGCGCGCTATCCGGAAGAGTTGCAAAAACTGGTAGGACGATAAGAGAGTCAAGTGAGTGTGAGCTGCAGGAATCTCAGAGCGTCATCTGCCAGTAGGTTGATCGCCTATTGCAAACCTCTACCCATTTACGCTGGCCTGGGCCTGGCGTTTTGCCCATTGTGAGTGGGTTGCGGATAGTGACCGGTGATTCTCCGGATAAGACCGTGAAGACGATGGCCGATCCCTGCATCCCGCCAGAACATGAACGGGCACTGTCCAGGGACAAGCTCAATTCCATGCTCTCGGCAGAACTTGACAGCCTGCGGGCTGACTGCTCCACGCCCCCCTGCTCGGTACATCCACACTCTGCGTATCCCTGCTTCAGCACAGTCATGGACGACTTCGTCCGTCACGTCTGGAGAAGTCATCAAGAGAGCGGCTTCCACCGGCGGTTGAATTTCCTGCACTCGTGCAAAGCATGGTTGACCTAAAACTTCTGAGGTCTTCGGATTGACAGGCACAACTTCATATCCGCGGCGGCGTAACTCCTTAAACAGCGTGACGCTGAAATCTTTGCTTTCTCTTGATACCCCGACCATCGCAATGCGTTTGTGAGCCAGAAAGTTCTCGATTGTATCTAGCGCCACTTTTTCGTCTGTCATGTTTTTCCCCTCGAAATGACGGAGGTCCAGTCAAATTAATTCGCCACACTGCATGACGCTGGCTGACTCCTCAACCGGAACAAGTATTCAGCAACATGAAGAAGGGACGCAGTGACAAAGAGCACAGGGATTTGGTTGTTGAAGTGCGCGAACGTGGGGCACCGTCCGCCCTGCCCAGGTTCAGTGGAGGTGATAGAAGATCCCTAATGCCAGAAAGCCGGGTGGCTCGAGCATATTCTGCGTTTCCGGTCCGCAACGAGGATCCGACTTTCCGCACTTGTTATAATGAGAGATTGTCCTCATGCCCAGGAAGCGTTTAGTCCGTTCCACCACCGTCCTCTGTGTCCGCAGAAATGGCAATGTGGTAATGGCCGGAGATGGCCAGGTCACGCTGGGCGAAGGGATCATCAAGCATTCGGCCAAGAAAATCCGCCGCCTCTACCAGGACAAGATTCTTGCGGGGTTTGCCGGCTCGACCGCCGACGCTTTTTCGCTGTTCAGCCGTTTCGAATCCAAGCTGGAGCAATATCACGGAAATATCGGCCGGGCCGCGGTCGAGTTGGCCAAGGATTGGCGCACCGACAAGTTTTTGCGGCATCTCGAAGCTTTGCTTCTGGTCAGCGACAAAGAGCAGACATTCCTTCTAAGCGGCCAAGGCGATGTGATTGAGCCTGACGGCGGCATTGCCGCAATCGGCAGCGGTGGTCCGTACGCCCAGGCGGCGGCTCAGGCGTTGGCCGAGCACACACAACTCTCAGCCCGTCAGATCGCCGAAGAAGCCATGAAGATTGCCGGCAAAATGTGCATCTATACTAATGAGAAGGTGACGATAGAGGAACTGTAATGTACACGTAGGGACGGGCGCCCTCGCCCGTCCAAGCCGAGCACAGCTCGGCAGGATATGGAGTCGAGCTAGGCTCGACCGGACAGCCGAGGGCGGCTGTCCCTACGCATTCAATTTATGGCTATTTATTTACCCGGAACCGTTGATGAAGAACAGCTCGCGCTGGATGAACTGACTCCGCGCGAAATTGTCGCCGAACTCGACAAGCACGTAGTCGGACAAAAAGACGCGAAGCGCGCCGTCGCCATCGCTCTGCGCAATCGCATGCGCCGCCAGAAACTCTCCGAAGAGCTGGCCGAAGAAGTGATTCCTAAAAACATCATCATGATTGGGCCGACCGGTGTCGGAAAAACCGAAATCGCTCGCCGCTTGGCCAAGCTGGCGAATTCGCCCTTCCTCAAGGTCGAAGCTTCGAAATTTACTGAGGTTGGCTACGTGGGCCGCGATGTCGAATCCATGGTGCGCGACCTTGTCGAAATTGCCATCGAAATGGTCCGCGAAGAAAAACTCGAGGACGTTTCCGATAAAGCCGAACTCAATGCCGAAGAACGTCTGCTCGACATACTCTTGCCCCCGCCCACCCCGTCACGTGCACCAGAAACGAGCCAGGCTGGCTTTGTTCTCGAAGGTACGACGTCGTCGGGAGATTCGCAATCCCGTACTCGGGAAAAGCTTCGCCAACAACTCCGGGAAGGCAAACTCGACGAGCGCATGGTCGAAATCGATGTCCGCGAGCGCAACTTCCCGTCGTTTGAAATCATTTCCAACCAGGGCGTCGAAGAGATGGACGTCAACATCAAGGACATGTTGCCCAACATCTTCGGCCAGCGCACAAAAAAGCGGAAGATGAAGGTCAACGAGGCCTTCGACTACCTCATTCAAGAAGAAGAGCAGCGTCTGATCGATATGGATCAGGTCACACGCGTAGCCATCGACCGCGTGGAAGATGCCGGCATCATCTTTCTCGATGAGATCGACAAAATTGCCGGCCGCGAAAGTGGCCACGGACCGGACGTTTCGCGAGAAGGTGTTCAGCGCGACATTCTGCCGATCGTCGAAGGCACAACTGTCAATACTCGTTACGGCATGGTTCGCACCGACCACATTCTTTTCGTCGCCGCCGGCGCCTTCCATGTCTCCAAGCCCAGCGATCTGATTCCCGAACTCCAGGGCCGCTTCCCCATTCGCGTCGAATTGCAGTCGCTTACCATGGAAGACTTCATCCGCATCCTTACGGAACCCAAGTCTTCCTTAGTGAAGCAATACACCGCGCTGCTCGAGACCGAAGGCGTCAACCTCGAATTCACTCGCGAAGCTCTGGAGGAAATTGCCCGGTTCGCTTTCAGAGTGAATGAAGGAACGGAGAATATCGGCGCGCGCCGCCTGCATACGATCATGGAACGCGTTCTCGACGAGATCAGCTTCGATGCACCTGATAAAAAAGGCGAGCACATCAAAATCGACGCGCCCTACGTGCGCCAGATGCTCGCCGACATCGTGAAGGACCAGGACTTGTCCAGATACATCTTGTAAAGTGGGTTTTTGCCGGGTGCCCCAGAGCCTGCCCTGAGCGAAGCCGAAGGGTTCGCGAGCCAACCTGGGAGAGACGCCTTACGGCTCCTCAAAATCCAACGCGTACACTTCCTGAGTTCCCGTGTCTCGCATCAGTAAAGGGGAACCATCCGGAGACAGGCCCATCCACTCCTGAAAAGGCAGGACCACGCGCCGGAGATTCTTGAGATCGGCCACCTTTTCCATTTTGTGGCCAGAAATGCCAACCCGATAAACTCCTTGCTCCTCGCCGGATTGTGTGTCGAAGTAAACATATCTGCTGTCCGCTGACCACTGGATCGCGTTGACGCCAGCGGTTGCCAAATCCGACCATTGCTGCGTCGTGATGTCAAAGAGCAACAACTTTTGTCCATCCACCGTTGTCGCCGCAAGATAGCGACCGTCCGGAGAAGGTCTCGCACCGAATCGCCCCTTTGAATCGGGCACCGTAGTCTGTTTCAAAGTTTTCAGGTCCAGAATGTGAAGGTCCGTCTTTTCCGGAGAGGTAGTGTCGTAGAAAAAGATAGAGTTCCCGTCGGAAGCCCATCCTGCAAGGTGCGAATCCATCTCTGGTGGTGTAACTTGACGCGCGACGCCAGCCCTGGCGGGCACCAGGAACGTGCGTTCACGCTCGCCAAATGAGAAGCCACTGAAGAGAATCTGGTTGCCATCAGGCGACCAGTCCGCGCCTTCTACGTTTAGCGGCGACGAGGTAAGCTGGAGTTTATCGCTTCCATCCACGCGCGACCGCCACAAATCGCCCTCAGGGTAGGTTATGTAGAGAAGCCACTGCCCATCGCGGGAGTAAGCCACACCCTGCGCGGACACACCGCCGAGATATGGGACGAATTGCGCCGACTTCGGATCGTAACGTACCAGCTCAGAGCGGCGCTGAGAGCCGACCGCGAAGATCTTCTTCCCGTCGACGCTGGGCTGTGGGGATTCCAAATTCAACGGACCTGCCGTTAGACGAATTGGCTCGCGGCTAACTTTATGCCACAAGTCTCCCTTTTCTCGCACCGCCCAAAGATCCGATCGATCCTGATGGTTTGCCTGAAACACATAATAGTTCCCATCTGGAGTCCAATCGCCTAGGCCAGGTTCGCGACTCTCCTTTAAGTCCGTGAGTAGCTGGTGTGGGTTGGAACCATCGGCCCCAATCTCCCAAATCGTATTGCCGGCACCTGTATTGCTGGTGAAACGTATCTTCTTACCGTCCGGCGACCAACGTAGCCTGTAGATGTAAAAGTCCTCTGAAAGAGATGCCAGTTTCTTCTGCTCTCCGCTACTGCTGATTTCTAACAACTCGTGGCCCTGTGCAAGCAAATGGTCGCCGTTCGGCATCCATGCACCATCACCGCCGGCTGGCTCGACAAAACGCCGCGGTGAGCCGCCCAAAACCGGCACAACCCACATGCTTTGAAGGGTTTCGGAACCACTAAAGCTGCTGACCAGCAGCTCTGACCTGTCCCGCGAGATGTTGTCCAGCGCAACGTTTGGAAACGGGGTCGGCATCGGAACGGTTTCACCCCCCGCCGCCGATGCCTGGGCGATGATATAACGCCCGTTAAGGTTCTCTTGTATGTAGATGCGAGAGCCGTCCGTCAGCACAATTGCTACTGCTTGCCCCGCGAAACTCTTGGGTAAATTGTCGTGCGTAAGCTGCGTGTATCCAGTGATCCTCGGCGGCGGCAGCGTGGGGCGCAGCGCGTAGGCTAACGCTGCCGCAACAACCAGAATCACTGAAACAATCCCAATCCACCTCGCCGAAACCCGAGCCGCTGACGTCGTTCCCGAAGCCAGCGTGGCGACTGCTACGTCCGCCGCCGCGATCGTCGGCGTAGCGACACTTGACGTCCGCCCCGATTCTATCTCCCGCTGCAGCCTCCTCAGATCGACCGCCATTTCAGCCGCACTCTGATACCGCAGCTTGCGATCTTTCTCCAGCGATTTATTAATGATGTCTTCTAATTTTGGCGGCAAAGTTGGATTCAGCCGGACTGGCGCAATCGGTGGCCGATTGAGAATGGAGTCGAACACTTTTGCTGTCGTATTGCCAGAAAAAGCGGGCATTCCCGTCGCCATCTCATAAAGCACCGATCCAAAGGAGAACAAGTCCGTTCGCCCATCCAAGTCCTCTCCGGAAGCCTGCTCGGGGGACATATAAGCAATCGTTCCCACCGCCGTTCCCGGACTCGTCAAATGAGCTTCGTTCATCATCGTGGGTGCCGCACCCATCGACGCTGCCGAGCTATCGGCCTGCGCCGCCACTTTCGCCAGCCCGAAATCCAGGATCTTCACATGCCCACGACTGGTCACAAAAATATTTCCCGGCTTGATGTCGCGATGCGTGATTCCCTTGGCATGCGCCGCTTCGAGCCCATCGGCGATCCCCACTGCCGCAATCAGCAGTTGATCCATCGGCAGTGGCCGGCCCGCAATGCTCTCGCGCAGAGTTTTGCCCTCCAACAACTCCATCACGATGAAAAACCGGCCTTCGTTTTTGCCGATCTCGTATATGGTGCAAATGTTCGGATGATTGAGGGCAGAAGCCGACCTCGCCTCGCGGCGAAAACGTTCCAGGGCTTGCTGGTCTTGCGCCAGGTCGTCAGGCAGGAATTTCAGAGCAACGAAGCGCCCAAGATCGGTGTCCTCTGCTTTGTACACCACTCCCATCCCGCCCCCGCCCAATTTCTCCACCACACGGTAGTGCGAGATGGTCTGGCCGATCATTGGCGCGAATGTTACGTGACTCAAATACCCAAGTCAACGAATGGACGGGTTATAAGGGATGCTGGGGAAAATGCTACACCTGCCCACCGGGTACGGAGAACGGACGCGAGGGCGGGTGGCCCACTTTTTCAGGGAAGTATAGCTCGTAAAACGAGCCGAGTATTTCAATCTGGGGTGCCCCACCTTTCGCGGTTTTCGAAAGGTGGGATCAGTCTCGAAGCCACGGCTTCGCCGAGGAACGACTCGGCATTTGTGGAATC
>Ga0187777_10001366_pt1 | contig 15809 bp, 14 predicted proteins | sample 1015_Q2_SP5_10_M_FD_132416 | JGI IMG/M metagenome (GOLD analysis project Ga0187777, IMG submission 132416) | Tropical peat soil microbial communities from peatlands in Department of Meta, Colombia - 1015_Q2_SP5_10_MG | ecosystem: Environmental > Terrestrial > Soil > Wetlands > Peat | place... | reverse complement strand
GTGAGCTCTTCGTCGATGATCTCGTTGCAGAGATCGATGCACTCGTCACAGATGTAGACGCCGGGGCCGGCGATCAGCTTCTTGACCTGCCGCTGGCTCTTCCCGCAGAAGCTGCAGAGAAGCTGCTCGTTGCCGTCGGATGCTCTGGCCACGTGTCTCCTTTTAGTCCCTCGCGCCGCGCTCGTCTACCGATGCGCGATCACACTGTCGATGATGCCGTACTCCTGGGCTTCTTGCGACGTGAGGAAGTAGTCCCGCTCCATGTCCTTGGACACCTGGTCGACCGGCTTGCCGGTGTGGAGGGCGAGGATCTCCTCGAGCCGGCGCTTGAGCGCGATCGTCTCGCGCGCTTGGATCTCGATGTCCGTCGCCTGCCCCTGGAAACCGCCGGAGACCTGGTGGATGAGGATCTTCGAGTTCGGCAGGGCCAGTCGCTTCCCTTCCGCGCCGCCGGCGAGGATGACGGCGCCCATCGACATCGCGATCCCGACGCAGATCGTCTGCACGTCGGGCTTGATGAACTGCATGGTGTCGTAGATGGCGAGGCCCGAGTAGACCTGGCCGCCGGGCGAGTTGATGTAGATCGAGATGTCCTTGTCAGGGTCCTCTGACTCGAGGTGGATCAGCTGCGCCATCGTGAGATTCGCAACCTGGTCGTCGATCGCCGTTCCGAGGAAGATGATCCGCTCGTTGAGCAGGCGCGAATAGATGTCGAAGAACCGCTCGCCACGCGAGGTCTGCTCGATGACGGACGGGATCACGAGGTTCTCAGGGGTCATGCAGGCTCCTTGCTGCCGGGGGTCCACAGTTTCGTCTCGGTCTTGGGCTTTTCCTTGTCTGGCGTCCAGATCGCCTCGCGGGCCTCTGCCTGCTCCAGCGGGATGGGCTTCACCTCCGCGACGATCCGGTCGAGCGCCCGCGCCATGCGCATGCTCTCCCGCTCGCGTTCGTAGGCCCCGCCCTCGCGCAACTGCTCCAGCACGAGCTCGGGCTCCTCGAAGCGCTCGCGGATCGACGCGTCCACGTCCTCGTCGGAGACGTCGATCGCGAGCTTGTCGGCCGCGGCCTCGAGCACGAGCTCACCCGCGACCGAGTGCTTCGCCTCCTGGTAGAGGCGGCCGACGAGCTCCTCCGCGGAGCCGCCGGTAACCTCGATGTAGGTGTCGAGGCTTGCGCCGCGCCGGCGCATCACCTCGTCGAGCTCGCGCAGCAGCGTGCGCGTGCGCGCGTCGACGATCGGCCCGGAGGGATCGATGTCCGTCGCGTCGACGACGGCGTCGAGCGCCGCCCGCCGGAAGGCTTCGTCCACCTCCGCCTCGATCTGCTCGCGAAGCCTGCCCTCGACGTCTGCACGCAGCTCGTCGATCGTGTCGAACTCGGATGCGGTCCGCGCGAGCTCGTCGTCGACCGGCGGCAGCACCTTCTCCTTGATCTCCTTCACCGTCGCATCGACGACCGCGAGCTGCTCGTCGGCGAGCTCGAAGCGGACCTCGCGCGACTCGCCGGCGGACATGCCGACGAGTTGCTGCTCGAGCTCGGGAACGAGCCGCCCCGAGCCGAGCTCGACCACGTAGTCGCGCTGCGCGTCGCCGCCATCGCGGACGAGGTCGACGACGACGGTGTCCCCGGGCTGAGCCGGACGGTCGGTCACGGGCGAGAGCGCCGCGACCGTGCTGCGCAGAGCCTCCAGCTCCGCCTCGACGAGCTCTCCCGGTACCTCGACGTCCGGTCTGGCGACCTCGAGCGTCGTCCAGTCCGGGAGCTCCGGCTTCGCGAGCACGGGCACCGTGGCGGTGAACCGCCAGTCCTCGTCGTCGCTGACGGGAAGCTCGTACTCGAGCTCCGGGCCGTCGGCGGGCCTGATTCCGCTCCGCGCGGCCGCGTCCCAGAACCAGCCGCTGATGTGGCTCTCGACGGCCTCGGCGTAGATGCGCTCCTTGCCGATCCGCGAGACGAGCACAGGCATCGGCACCTTGCCCTTGCGGAAGCCCGGGACCTTCACCGACGCCGCGAGGTCGAAGGCGGCGTGCTCGACCGCATGGTGGACGTCCTCTCGTGGGACGTCGACCGTGAGCCGGACGCGGTTGTCCGGGAGCTCCTCGACGACGGGCGTCATGGCGGCCATTAGAGCAAACCACGTCCGGCCTGCTCTGCGTAGGCTCGCGCCGTGCGGCTGTTCGTGCTCACGCGCCACGGCGAGACCACGTACAACGTCGAGCGCCGGTGCAACGGCGATCCCGCGGTGCCAGTGCCGCTGACCGAGCGCGGCCGCGACGAGGCGCGCCGGCTCGGCAGCCAGGTCGCGAACGTCCACCTCGAGCTCTGCGTCCACAGCCGATTCGGGCGGACCCTGGAAACGGGGACGATCGCCCTCGACGGGCGCGGCGTGCCGCTCGTGGTCGAGCCCCTGCTCGACGACGTCGACGTCGGAGAGTTCGAGGGACGGGATCTCGACGCATATCGCACCTGGAAAGAGGCACATTCGCGTGCGACACCATTCCCTGGAGGAGAGTCGCTGGACGACGCCGCTCGGCGTTACGCACGTGGCCTCGCCCGGCTCCTCGAGCGCCCCGAGCCGTCGATCCTCGTCGTCACGCACGAGATCCCGGTCCGATACGCGCTCAACGCGGCGCGTGGATCCGACGAGCTCGACGGCCCGCTGCACGACGTCGCCAACGCGACGCCCTACCTCTTCGACGAGTCCGCGCTCGCGAGTGCTGCGGCCGGGATCGAGCGGCTGACGCAGATCCGCCCGGGCGCTTAGGATGGCGCCTTCCGAGAACGCCTTACCGAAGGGAGCAGGCATGACTCTGATCGAGCGGCTCGACGACGCACGCCGGCGGCGAAACGTCCTCGAGCACCCGTTCTACCGCCGCTGGGAGAGCGGAGACCTGTCACGCGACGAGCTCGCGTTCTATGCGGGCGAGTACCGGCACGCCGTCGTCGCGCTCGCGGACACCGCGGCGGCGACCGGCGACGTCGACCATGCCCGGGAGGAGGCGGAGCACGTCGACCTCTGGGACGACTTCGCTCGTGCAACCGGCGGCTCGCTCGGCCGGGAGCCGCGGGAAGAGACGCAGGCGTGCGCGGATGCGTGGCGACGGACGGATGCGCTCGAGGCACGAGCCGTGCTCTACGCGATCGAGGCCGGCCAGCCGGACGTCTCGCGGACGAAGCTCGAGGGGCTCGTCTCGCACTACGGCTTCGAGCCGAGCTCGACGGCGACGGAGTACTTCTCGCTCCATACCGATCGCGACCACGAGCATGCAGCGCAGTCGCGGCGCGTCCTCGAGAACACGACGCCCGAGGACGAGGACCGGCTTGTCGCCGCGGCCGAGCGCGCGCTCGACGGGAACTGGCGCCTGCTCGACGGCGTCGAGGCAGCGTTCGCCTGAACGGCACGGACGACGACAACCGAGAGTGCGGGCGAGAGGACTCGAACCTCTAAGGGGCGTGAGCCCCACCGGGACCTAAACCCGACGCGTTTGCCAATTCCGCCACGCCCGCCGGTGCGGCAAGCGTAGCCGCGCCCGTGCTCGAGTCCGGCGCGCGTCGGCGTTCTCCGCTGGAAACGCGTACTATCCGCCGTCGGGGTCGTCCAGGAAAACCGAATGAACCAGCCCAGGCTTCTCGTGCTGGCCGCGGCACTGTTTGCGGCAACTGTCTGCGCGGTCACCGTCAAGGCGGCCGACCGACCGAGCGCATCGCACTGCGGTGGCATCCGCTGGCGCATGAAGACGTTGAGCGACACCCAACGGAACCTCGTTCGGCTCAATCCGGCGAGCTCGACGATCGGCGCGATCGACGCCCTCCGGCCACCGACGACGACGCCGCTGAAGCGAACGACGCAGTTCCAGAAGCAGACGTGGGAGGTCGTTGCGCAGATCGTCTCCTACAAGCGGGAGGGCGACGAGATCCGTCTGTCGCTGTTCGACGATGGCGACTACATGAATGCCGTCATTCCGGGGCCGCCCTGCCTCGGGCCGGCGTCACGGGACCGCGCGGCGATGGCGGCGGCGTGGACGCAGTTCGAGTCGAGATGCGGTCACGCGACGAGCGCGACGCAACCGCTCGGCGCGGTCGCCTACGTCGACGGCGTCGGGTTCTGGGGCGGCCGGACCTCGCGCCACGGCGCGTCGCCGAACGGTGCCGAGCTACACCCCGTGACGAGCCTTCGCCTCGTCGCCGGCTGCGGCAGCTGACTGCGGCGCGGTCACCACGGGGATCCGCAGCCAGAAGGTGGAGCCCGAGCCTTCCTCGCTGTCGAACCCGATCGTGCCGCCGTGGGCCTCCACGATCTGCAGCGCGAGCACGAGCCCGAGCCCGGTACCAGGGATTCCGCGCTCCCGCGCGATGTCGGCCCGGAAGAACTTCGTGAAGATCTGAGCCTGCTGGTCCTCGGCGATCCCGAGCCCGGGATCGCGCACCCAGACCCAGGCCTCGCCGCGCGTCTCGACCGCGGCGACCTCGACGACACCGCCCTCCGGCGAGTACTTGATCGCGTTCGAGAGGAGGTTCCCGATCACCTGGGCGAGACGGTCGCGGTCGCCTTCGACGAGCAGTGCCTCCGGCGCCGGGCGGAACTCGAGCTCGTGCTCCTCGCTCTGCGCGCTGAACAGCGTCACCTGCGCGGCGAGCAGCTCGTTGAGGTCGAACTCCGCGCGGTTCAGCTGCAGCACGCCGAGCTCGTGGCGCTGGAGGTCGAGCAGGTCGTTGAGCAGCGTCGCCAGCCGCGCCGACTCCGAGCGGATCAGCTCGAGGTAGCGGCGGCGATCAATCGGGTCGACGTCACGCTTGAGCATCAGCTCGGAGAACCCGAGCACGCTCGCGAGCGGTGTGCGCAGCTCGTGGGACACGTTGCTGACGAGCTCGGTCTTCAGCCGCTCGCTCTCCACGAGCCGGCGGTTGTGCTCCTCCAGCTCGTCCCGGTTGCGCTGCAGCGAGTCGGTCATCGCGTTGAACGACTGCTCGAGCACGCCGATCTCGCCGGGACCGCCGGTGGGGACACGCTCAGAGAGGTCGCCGGTCGCGACACGGCGCGCACCTCCCGCGACGCGACGCACAGGCCGCGCGACCACTCGCTCGAGGTACACGGCGGCGGCGAGCAGGAACATGAGCGCTGCGGCCAGCGACGTCGCACCGATCAGCACGGCGGCGTGCGCCGTGTTCTTCGCGCGGACGTCGCGTGCGGCCCCGCGGGCCTGCTCCTTGTTGAGGAACGTGGTGAACGACCCGCGGATGTGCTCGACACTGCTCGATCCGGTTCTCGAGATCGAGACAGCACGCGCCGACTGCGGGTTGCGCTCCATGAAGTGGACGAGCGGGATCGAGTAGTTGTGCAGGTATGCGTCGATCTGCTGCTTGATCGTGCGCGCGGAGGCCTGCTGGCTCGGATCGTCGGCCGTGAGCTTGATCAGCTCGGCCATCTGCGGCGGATACCTGTGCTGCGCCGTCACCCACGGCTGGAGGTAGCGCCGCTTGCCCGTGATCACGAAGCCGCGCAGACCTGTCTCGAAATCGATCACGAGCGTCTGGAGCCCGTTGGCGGTCGCGATCACCTGCTGCGAGCGGCGTGCCTCGAGCGAGCGGTGGCGCAGGCCGATGACGGCGTAGATCAGGATTCCGAACACGAGCGCGAGGCCCAGCGCGAGCGCGCCGATCGAGACCGCGATGCGGGTCAGGAGGCCCGGGTTCGCGCGCTCGGACCCGGCCCGGCCGTGCGACGGGCCTGCGACCGTCTCCGAAACGTCGGGCACTGGGCTGCTCGAGTTGCTCATCCGCTCTCCGCGAGCACTCCCTCCACCGCCTCGCTGATCTCGTCGGGCGAGAACGGCTTGTCCATCACGAGCGTCGCCCCCTCGCGCAGCGCGTCCTCGCGCGTCTCCGGCTGCGCGGTCAGCACGATCACCGGCATGGCGGCAAGCTCGACATCGCCGCGCAGCTCGGTCAGGACCTCGAGCCCGCCGCGCCGCGGCATGAGCATGTCGAGGATCAGGACGTCCGGATGGATCTCGCGGACGAGCTTCATGCACTCCACTCCGTCCTCGGCCTCTGCAAACGCGTAGTCGCCCCTGATGCTCACGCGAATGAGCTCACGCAGGGCCGGTTCGTCGTCGCAGATGAGCACGGTCGCAGGTGAACCGGCCATCCGGGCTAATGGTAGGCAGTCGGCGGACGACGCGCCGGAGCGCGCCCTACTCGGGCGTGACGTAGGCGGCGGTCAGCCCGCCGTCCACCACGAACGTGGCGCCGTTCACGTACGACGCCTCGTCGCTCGCGAGGAAGAGCGCCGCGTTGACGATCTCGCGAGGCTTCGCGAGGCGCCCCATCGGAAGATGCACGCGCCGCCGCTCGTACGCCGCCGGATCGTCTCCGAAGATGCGGAGCAGGAGCGGTGTCTCCACTGGGCCGGGACAGAGCGCGTTGACTCGCACGCCGTCGCGCGCGAACTGCACGGCGAGCTCGCGGCTCAGCGACAGGACCGCTCCCTTCGACGCCGTATACGAGATCTGCGACGTCGCTGCGCCGACCAGCGCGACGAACGAGGCGACGTTGATCACGGAGCCGCCGCCACGCTCGAGCAGATAGGGGATGCCGTGCTTGCAACAGAGGTAGACCCCGCGTGTGTTCACGGCCTGCACGCGCTCCCACGCCTCGAGCCCGGTGTCGAGGATCGACGCGTCGTCGGCCGGTGAGATTCCCGCATTGTTGTAGAGGACGTCCACGCCTCCGTAGCGCTCGGCCGTCTCCTCGTACATCCGACGCACACTCTGCTCGTCCGCCACGTCGACCTGTACGGCGAACGCGTCGCGCGCCTCTTCGGCGGTCTTGACTGCGGCGTCCGCATCGACGTCGGCGACACAGACGCGCGCGCCTTCCTCGGAGAAGAGCAGCGCCGCGTCGCGGCCCATCCCGCCACCCGCGCCGGTGATCACCGCGACCTTGCCGTCCAGCCGCCCCATCACGTGGCCACGAACACGTTCTTCACCTCGGAGTACCCCTCGAGCGCGTGCATGCCGAGCTCGCGGCCGAAGCCGGACTGCTTGAAGCCGCCGAACGGCGTCGACACGCGGACGGACGTGTTCGCGTTGATTGAGAGTACGCCGGTGTCGATCTCGCGCGCGACGCGGAGCGCACGCGAGCCGTTCTGCGTCCAGATCGAGCCCGAGAGCCCGTACGGGGTGTCGTTCGCGCGACGGATCGCCTCGTCCTCGTCGGCGAACGGGATCACGGCCGCGACCGGCCCGAAGACCTCCTCGCGCGCGACGCGGTCGTCGTTCGTCGCCTCCATGAGCGTGCAAGGAAACCAGAACCCGGCGCCCTCCGGAACGGAGCCGCGAAAGAGCGGATCGCCGTCGACGAACGACGCCACCTGCTCGCGGTGCTGGGCGGAGATGAGCGGCCCCATCTCGGTCGCATCGTCAGCGGGATCACCGACGTGCACGCCACGCGTCGCATCGACGAGCAACTCGACGAACCGGTCGTACACGGAACGCTCGACGAAGATGCGCGATCGCGCGCAGCAGTCCTGGCCCGCGTTGCCGAAGACCGCGTACGGCGCCGCGGCGGCGGCAGCCTCGAGATCGGCGTCCGCGAAGATCAGGTTCGCCGATTTGCCGCCGAGCTCGAGCGTGACACGCTTGATCGTCTCGGCCGCGCCCGCCATGACCGCACGACCGACCTCGGTCGAGCCCGTGAAGCCGACCTTGGCGACATCCGGATGCTCGACCAGCCGGTTGCCGACGACCGAGCCCTTCCCGGCGAGCACGTTGACGACACCCTCGGGGATGCCTGCCTCGAGCACGAGCTCGCCGAGTCGAAGCGCGGACAGCGGCGTCAGTTCCGCCGGCTTGAGCACGACGGTGTTGCCGCACGCGAGCGCGGGGCCGAGCTTCCAGCTCGCGATGTTCAGCGGGAAGTTCCACGGGACGATCAGCCCGACGACGCCGAGCGGCTCGCGGAAGGTCATGTCGACCCCGCCCCCCACCGGGATCGTCTCGCCGTGGTGCTTGTCGACCGCGCCGGCGTAGAAGTGGAAGACGTCGGCGACCATCCCGACCTCGCCGCGCGAGTCGGAGATCGGCTTGCCGACGTTGCGGGTCTCGATCTGCGCGAGCTCCTCGCCGTGCTCCTCGACGAGCGCCGCCAGCCGGCGCAGCAGCCGTGCGCGATCGGCCGGCGCGACCGCGCGCCACGCAGGGAACGCCGCCTTCGCCGCAGAGACGGCGGCGTCGGTCTCCTCGGCGCCGGCCTGCTCGAGGACGACGATCGTCTCCTCGGTGGCAGGGTTGACGACGGCGACGCTGCTCATTGCGGCGATTCAACCATTGCAGGCGAGGCCCATGCTATGAAGCGGCTCATGCGCGAGGTCACGACGTCCGATGGCCGCACGCTCCGCGTCTACGAAGGTGGCGACCCCGCAGGGAAACCGGTGTTCCTCCACAACGGCACGCCGTCGGGCGGCTTGCAGTACCCGCCGGCGGCCGACGACGCCCGCGGTCGCGGAATCAGGTTGATCAGCTACGACCGGCCCGGTTATGCGGGCTCGACGAGCAAGCCCGGCCGCACGGTCGCCGACGCCGCGGCCGACGTCGCCACGATCGCCGACGCGCTCGGCGTCGACCGCTTCGCGACCTGGGGGATCTCCGGCGGCGGACCGCACTCGCTCGCGTGCGCCGCGCTCCTGTCGGACCGGGTCGTCGCCGCCGCGAGTCTCGCAGGCGTCGCGCCGATCGACGCCGAGGGACTCGACTGGACCGAGGGGATGGGCGAGGAGAACCTCGAGGAGTTCGCCGCCACGCAGGCAGGGCAAGAGGCGCTCGAGAGCTTCCTCGAACCGCGGGCGAAGGCCCTGGGGGCACTGGGCACGCAGGGACTTGCGACCATGCTTCAGACGCTGCTCACGCCCGTCGACGCCGCGGTGTTCACCGGTGACGTAGCGGAGTACCTCTCGGCTGCGATGGCCAGCGCGATCGAGGAGCGGGTCGACGGCTGGCGCGACGACGACCTCGCGTTCGACAATCCGTGGGGGTTCGCGGTCGAGGAGATCCGCGTGCCGGTGCTCCTCTGGCACGGCGAGCACGACCTGTTCGTCCCGATCTCGCACGGCAGGTGGCTGGCCGAGCGGATCCCCGGTGTTGACGCGCGCCTCTCGCCGGACGACGGCCACATCACGCTTGGGACACGCCGGGTGCCAGAGGTGCACGCGTGGTTGCTCGAGCGCTTCTGAGCTAGCGCCGCGTGCGTGCGCGGTACTTGCGCGCCTCGTTCACGAGCGCTTCGAACAGCTTCGTGTTCTCGCCCGCCTCGGGGTGCCAGAGAACGCCGAGCGCGAACTGCTTCGACCGATCCTCGAGCGCCTCGATCGTGCCGTCGCCGGCATGGCCCGCGACCTGTAGGCCCTCGCCGAGCCGGCCGATTCCCTGGTGGTGGTGGGACTTGACGGGGACGCGCTCCCCGAGAAGCGCTGCGAGCTTCGTCCCCTCGTCGAGCTCGACGTCGTGATCGGCGAACTGGCCGGGCGTCTCCTTGTGCTTCTCGTCGCCGACGACGTCCGGGAGGTGCTGCACCAGGTCGCCGCCGCGGGCGACGTTCAGGATCTGCGAGCCGCGGCAGATCGCGAGCACCGGCATGTCGCGCTCGAGCGCGGCCTGGAGCAGCGCCAGCTCGCCCTGGTCACGCTCCGTCGAGATGCCGGACGTCTCGGGATGCGGCTCCTGCCCGTAGAGGTCGGGATCGAGGTCGGGGCCGCCGGTGAGTACGAGGGCGTCGAGCGCGTCGAGCGTCTCCTCCACGCCGTCCGTCGACGGCGGGACGAGCACCGGCCGGCCGCCGGCAGAGTCGACCGAGCGGACGTAGTCGACGGGGATGAGCGCCGCCTCGAGCTCCCAGTGGCTCCAACGGGCCGGCGTGACGTAGGTCGTGATCCCGACGAGCGGCTTAGCCACGCTCGAACAGGAGCTCGCGCTCGTAGCAGGTGACGACCTCGTCGAACAGCCGCTGCTCCGTCCGGCCGTAGTTGAGGTAGTGCTCCACGACCTCGTCGCCGAACGCGGCCCGCGCGACCGAGCCGTTCTCGAGGGCAGCCACCGCGTCCCGCAGCGTGGACGGGAACCTCTTCGCGTCCGACTCGTACGCGTTCCCCTCGAGGGCGGGCGGCAGCGGGAGCTCGTGCTCGAGGCCGTGCAGGCCCGCCGCGATCATCGCCGCGAACGCGAGGTACGGGTTCACGTCCCCGCCCGGGATCCTCGTCTCGACGCGCTTCGACGCGCCGTGGCCGACGACGCGGAAGCCGCACGTGCGATTGTCGTGTCCCCACGCGAGCGTCGTCGGCGCCCAGCTCGACGCGGCGTAGCGCTTGTACGAGTTCACGTTCGGTGCGAAGAACAGCGCAAGCTCGCCCGTGCACGCGATCTGGCCGGCGAGGAAGCGGTCGAACACCTCGCTCTCCTCGCCGAACGCGTTCGTTCCGTCTCGCCACAGCGAGGAGTGGATGTGGCAGGAGTTGCCGATCCACGTGTGGTCCGGCTTCGCCATGAACGTGATCGCGCAGTCGTTCAGGTGCGCGATCTCCTTCGCGCCGTTCTTGTAGATCGTGTGGCGGTCGGCGCTCGTGAGCGCGTCGGCGAAGCGGAAGTTGATCTCATGCTGACCGGGCCACGCCTCGCCCTTCGAGCTCTCGACGGGGATGCCTGCGGCCTGCATCCCGTTGCGGATCTGACGGATCAGCGGCTCGTCGTAGGAGGTCGCGAGCACGTGGTAGTCGAGGATGTACGGCACCGACGGCGTCAGGTCGCGGTAGTGCTTGCCGTGCGCCTCCGCGTACGACTCCTTGACGAGGTAGAACTCGAGCTCGGAGCCGAACATCGGCTCGTAGTCCGCCGCGCGCGCTCGTTCGACCTGCGCCTTCAGCACCTGTCGAGGAGACGCGACCACAGGCGACCCGTCCTCCCAGCCGACGTCGCAGAGGACGAGCGCGGTCCCCTCGAGCCACGGAATGCGGCGCAGCGTCGCGAGGTCCGGCTGCAGGTGGAAGTCGCCGTAGCCGCGCTCCCAGCTCGCCATTGCGTAGCCGGGCTGCGGATCCATCTCCATGTCCAGCGCGAGCAGGTAGTTGCAGCCCTCGACCCCGTGCTCCACCGACTCCTCGACGAAGAACTCTGCCTGCTCGCGCTTCCCCATCAGGCGGCCCTGCATGTCCGTGAACGCGGCGACGACCGTGTCGACGGCACCTGACTCGACGTCGGCGCGCAGCTCTTCGAGAGTCACGGCCTCGACTCTACGCGCCAGAGGGCGATCGTCGCGAGCGACGTTGCGTCGTTGATCTCGCGCAGTGCCGCGGCGAGTGGACGCCGGAGCACCTCGAGCTCCGGCGTCCCGACCTCGCGCAGCGTCTGCGCGCAGAATGCGTGCACGTACTCCGTCGAGTAGGCAGCGGCCGCGAAGAAGCTGCCGAGCTCGCGCCAGCTCTCGGCCCCGAGCCCGCACTCCTCCGCCAGCTCCCGTTCGGCCGCCGCCCTCGGCGCCTCACCGGGCTCGATCTTCCCCGCGGGGACCTCGACGAGCAGCTCCGCCGTGCCGGGCCGCGACTGGCGGACGAGCACGAGCTCGTCTCCGTCGACGGCCACGATCGACACGGACTGGGGGTGGTTCACGAGCATGGTTCGAATCTCGGCTGATTCACGCGAACGGCTGCGGCGCCGCGCTCGCTGCGCGGCGCCGCACACCGTCGAGTCGAGCTAGCTCGCCGGCGCCATGCCGGGAGTCGCGTCGTGCGACTCGTACCCGGCCTCGATCTCCTCGAGCTCCTCCTCCGAGCCCTGCCGGATCGGCCCCTTGAACCACTTGCGGGCCGAGAGCATGTACCACCCGCCGAACAACAGGAAGCACCCGAGCACCGGGAGCGGCGTGTAGTTGAAGAGCAACCAGTCGAAGTTCGACTTGAACGGGATACCGCCCTGGTACGCGGGCAGCATGAAGATGAGGCAGATGAACACGATCCACACGATTGCGATCCAGTCGATCCACTTGTAGTGGCGGCCGAGATGCCAGGCGCCCCGCTCGAAGCTCTCGCCGGCCCGCAGCCGCAGGATGATCGGCAGCACGAACGCGATGTAGAGACCGATCACCGCAATCGCGGTCGACGCCGCGTAGCCGACGTAGCCCCACCACAGGGCCGGCAGCGGCGTCAGGAAGGAGATGACACAGATCGCCCAGACCGTGTAGACGGGAATGCGGTCCCGCTTCGACACTCTCCGCCAGAGCTGGTGGCCAGGCACCGCACGGTCACGCGAGAAGGCGAACATCATCCGCGATGCAGACGTCGTCGACGCGATCGTGCAGAAGCACTGCGCAACGACAGCGACGAAGATGAGGAACTCGGCCCACTTGTTCCCCATCGAGTCCTGCCAGATGTGCTGGACGATGAACGCGGACGTATCGGATGGTCCCTTTGCAGGGATCACGAACGTCACGGCCACGAGCAGGATGAAGCCGAAGATGACCGAGACGACGACGGACATCACCATCCCCCACGCCGCTCCGATCGAAGCGCTGCGCGTCTCCTCGCTCATGTGTGCCGAGGCGTCGTAGCCCGTGATCGTGTACTGCGCGAGGAGCAACCCCGTGAGGAACACGTAGATGTAGATGAAGCCGTGCGTGGTCGTTCCACCGAGGCCTGTGTTGTTGATCGTCTGACCGAAGACGTAGCTGAATGACTGGTGGTGGCTCGGAACGATGATCATGATCGCGACGAGCACGACGACGCCGATCATGTGCCACCACGCGGAGAACGCATTCAGCGCCGCGGTCAACGGCACCTTCAGCATGTTGATCAGCCCGGCCCCGAGCATGATCATCCCGTACGTGAAGTAGATCCAGCCGTACGAGTTGGGATAGCTCCAGAGCAGGTTCAGGAGCGAGGTCATGAAGATCGCGCAGCCGAAGCCGATCGAGGCGGTCACGGCGATCTGGCCGATCAGGTTGAACCAGCCGGTGAACCAGCCCCAGCCCGGGCCGCCGAGCCTCGAAGACCAGAAGTAGAGGCCGCCCGCGGTCGGGTAGGTAGACGCGATCTCGCCCATCGCGAGCGAGACGAACGTGCACGCGACACCGACGATCAGCCAGCCCCAGGTGATCGCGACCGGACCGCCCTGGTTGAACCCGATCGTGTACGACGTGAGGCAGCCCGCCAGGATCGAGATGATCGTGAACGAGATCGCGAAGTTCTGGAATCCGCCCATCGAGCGGAAGAGCTCCTGGGCGTAGCCAAGCTTGTGCAGCTGGGCGGTGTCGTCGTCCACCGCCACAGCGCTCGTCATAGGCTCCGCCATGCGGGACCTCCTTTGCTCGAAGGTAGAGCCGGGAGCCGGGTTGTACGACGCCCTGACCTGGAAGTCAAGCTAGGCAGAGGGATAGATTCGCTCCGTGCGGGCGAGCGCCAGGGCGGTCGTGATCGGCGGCGGCGTGGGCGGCTGCTCGATCCTCTACTGGTTGACGAAAGTCGGGTGGGACGACGTCGTGCTCGTCGAGCGCGCCGACCTGACGAGCGGCTCGACCTTCCACTCCGCAGGCCTCGTCGGCCAGCTTCGCGGCTCGCTGTCGCTGACGAAGATGATGATGAGCTCTGTCGAGCTGTACCGGTCGCTCGAGGCGGAGGTCGAGCTCGAGACGGGCTGGCGCGAGGTCGGCTCGCTCCGCCTTGCGTCCTCGCAGGAGCGGATGGAGGAGCTCGCGCGACAGGCGGGCTGGGCGAAGACGTTCGGACTCCCGCTCGAGCTCGTCTCTCCCACCGAGGCGCAGGAGCTGTTCCCCCCGATGTCGACCGACGGCGTGCTCGGCGCCGCGTATCTCCCGACGGACGGCTACATCGATCCGAGCCAGCTGACGTTCGCGCTCGCCGAGGGCGCGCGCCGAGGCGGTGCGGAAGTCTCGACGCAGACGAGGGTGACCGGGATCCGCCTCGACCGCGGGCGCGTGGCCGCGGTCGAGACCGACAAGGGCACGATCGAGACGGAGGTCGTCGTCGACGCGGGCGGGATCTTCGCGGGCGAGATCGGTCGTCTCGTCGGCGTGAACGTGCCGGTGATCCCGATGGCGCACGAGTACCTCGTCACGCGGCCGTCCGGGATCCCGCTCGACGTGGCGACGATGCGGGACCCCTCCCTGCTCGTCTACTTCAGGGGCGAGTCCGGCGGCCTCGTCATGGGCGGCTACGAGCGCAAGCCTGCACCGTGGGGCCTCGACGGGATCCCGTCGGACTTCAACGGCAGGTTGCTCGACGAGGACTGGCCGCGATTCGAGGAGCTGATGGAGAACGCGCTCGTCCGCGTCCCCGACCTCGGCGACATGGAGGTCGTGCGGCTGATCAACGGCCCGGAGGCCTTCACGCCGGACGGCGAGTTCATCCTCGGGCCGAGCGACGTGCGCGGCTTCTGGGTGGCGGCGGGCTTCTGCGCGCACGGTCTGGCGGGCGCGGGCGGCATGGGGAAGCTCGTTGCGGAGTGGATCGTCGAGGGGGTGCCCTCGCTCGACGTGTGGGAGATGGACTCCCGCCGGTTCGGGGCGCACTACGGCAGCCGCGAGTACACGCTCGCGCGCACGGTCGAGATCTACTCGACGTACTACGACGTGAGGTACCCGGGTCACGAGCGGAGCGCCGGGCGTCCACTGCGCGTCTCGCCCACCTATCCCCGCCTGCAGGAGCTCGGCGCTGCGTTCGGCGAGAAGTCGGGGTGGGAGCGGGCGAACTGGTTCGAGCCGAACGCCGCGGCCGGCGACGAGTCGCTTCGGCCCCGCGGCTGGGCCGGCCGCCTCTGGTCGCCCGCGATCGGAGCCGAGCATCTCGCGTGTCGCGAGACGGCCGCGCTCTTCGACGAGAGCTCGTTCGCGAAGATCGAGATCGTCGGCGACGGCGCCGCAGGGTTCCTCGAGACGTTGTGCGACAACCGCGTCGCGCGCGACGTCGGCGCCGTCACCTACACGCAGATGCTCAACGCGCACGGCGGAATCGAATGCGACTTCACCGTCACGCGACTTGCCGACGACCGCTTTCGGATCGTCACCGGCACCGCGTTCGGACAGCACGACCTCGCCTGGATCCGCTCGCACGCTCCGGACGACGGCTCCATCACCGTCGAGAACGTGACGTCGACGTACGCATGCCTCGGCCTCTGGGGGCCGAAGGCGCGGGAAATCCTGTCGACCGTCACGACGGACGACCTCTCGTTCCCGTACATGCGGGCCCGCGAGCTCGCGGTCGGGCCGGTGCCCTGCCTCGCCCTGCGAGTCACCTACGTCGGCGAGCTCGGCTGGGAGCTCTACTGCCCGATGGAGTTCGGCCTGCGTCTGTGGGACGTCCTCTGGGAGGCGGGCGCGGCACACGGCCTCGTCGCCGGCGGTTACAAGGCAATCGACTCGCTTCGCCTCGAGAAGGGCTACCGCGTCTGGGGCGCGGACATCTCGCCCGACGACACGCCCTACGAGGCGGGTCTCGGCTTCGCGGTCAAGCTCGACAAGGGCGACTTCGTCGGGAGGGCGGCGCTGCTCGAGCGCGTCGATCCTGAGCGGCGGCTCGCCTGCCTCGTCCTCGGCGATCCGCGCGCGGTCGCTCTGGGATCGGAGCCCGTCCGCATCGGCGGCAGGACGGTCGGCCGCGTCACGAGCGGCGGCTTCGGCTACAGCGTCGGGCGGTCGATTGCCTACGCATACGTGCCGAGCGCAGACGCCGTCCCCGGCCGAGTCGTCGAGGTCGAGATCTTCGGCGAATGGATCACGGGTGAGGTGGCCGCCGAGCCGCTCTACGACCCTCG
>Ga0187777_10001365_pt1 | contig 15814 bp, 11 predicted proteins | sample 1015_Q2_SP5_10_M_FD_132416 | JGI IMG/M metagenome (GOLD analysis project Ga0187777, IMG submission 132416) | Tropical peat soil microbial communities from peatlands in Department of Meta, Colombia - 1015_Q2_SP5_10_MG | ecosystem: Environmental > Terrestrial > Soil > Wetlands > Peat | place... | reverse complement strand
TCTTCCGGAGGATGCCGAGCAGCAAAAGCTACGCGACTTGATCGTTCAGAAGGAAGGATCTCCGCTGGACCGGGACCGTATTCGCCAGAGCATTCACGAACTTTACGGAACCGGGCTGTTTGCCGAGATTCGGGTTGAGGCGCAGCAAACCGCCGGCAACAAAGTCGAACTGACGATTGTTACTTCGCCTAACTACTTTGTCGGTGAGGTTCGAGTCGCGGGGGCCCCACGCCGGCCCACAGCTGGACAGATTGTAAATGCCTCAAAATTGATTTTGGGAGAAACCTTCACCAGCGAGAAGTTAAATCGTGCCTTGAGCAGCATCACCCAATTCATGGGCGCCAACGGCTATTACAGTTCTGCCATCTCCGCCGAGGAACGCCGGGACAACAAAACCCAACAAATAACCATCCTCTTCCGCGTCGATCCTGGACCGCAGGCCCGTGTGGGCAAAGTGAATGTCAAGTGCGAGGCCACCTGTTCACCCGCTGATGTTCAGCGCATTGCAAAATTGAAACCGAAAGAATTGGTGACCATTCAGAGCGCCAGTCGCGCATTGGAGCGTCTGCGCAAACGGTATCAGAAGCGTGACCATCTCCTGGCGCAGGTGCGGATCGCCGAAAAACTATACCAGCCAGAAACCAATACGGTCGATTACACGATTGAGATTAATCCCGGTCCAAAGGTGACCATCATTGCGCAAGGATTCAAGATCTCGCGGCGCCTGATGCGCCAGAGTGTACCGGTCTTCGAGGAGAATGCAGTCGATTCTGACCTTTTGAACGAAGGACGCAACAATCTGCTGAACTATCTTCAGAGCCGCGGCTACTTCGACGCCAAGGTGGAACTCAAGGGACCTCCGGGCACTACCGGAGATGAATTGCAGATTGTCTATCTGGTGAATGCGGGCGCGCAACACAAGCTTGTAAAAGTCGAGATTTCGGGAAATCAGTATTTCAGAACTTCAGACATCCGCGAACGCATGCAGGTGCAGCCCGCTGGACGACTTTTTGTATACGGCCACTTTACGCAGCGCTTGCTCGCCGCCGATGTCGGCAGCTTGACCAACACTTATATTGCGAACGGCTTTCAAAAGGTCAAACTTACATCTGAAGTCATCGATGATTTCGAAGGGCATGAGAACGAGGTGGCAGTCCAAATCAATGTCGACGAGGGCCCACAAACGCTGGTAGGTGCTTTTCACATCCTGGGAAACACAACCTTCTCAGCCCCCCAACTGAAAGGCGAAATCAATACTGCCGAAGGGCAGCCTTTTTCAGAATTCCGGGTCGCTCAGGATCGAGACAATCTGCTGAATTACTACTTCAATCATGGGTTTCCTCGAGCAACCTTCGAGGCAAATGCCATCCCGATGGCGAACCCGCCGAATCGCGTGGATGTCACGTTCACCATTACCGAAGGTGAGCGGGTTTTTGTGAATCATGTCTATGTCTCGGGACTCGTGCATACAAGGCCGTACGTAGTGAATCGTGAGCTGCAGGTGGCACCGGGTGATCCCCTGAGCCAGATTGATATGCTGCAGACGCAAAAGCGCCTGTACGACCTCGGGATTTTCAACCAGGTAGATACCGCCGTGCAGAATCCCAATGGAAACGAAACAGAGAAGAACGTCCTGGTGGATGTGCAGGAGGCGAGGCGCTACACATTCTTGTACGGCTTTGGGCTCGAGTTTCAGACGGGTCAGCCGAGCGCCATCGGAACCAATCAGGCGTTAGGTCAAACTGGCGTAAGTCCCAGAGCCTCGCTGGCGGTCACACGACTCAACTTTCGCGGCCGGGACCACACCATTACCTTCCGAGGGGACATCGGCAGTCTGCAACAGCGAGCCCTTGCCAATTATGTCGCACCCCGATGGTTTGGCAGCGCCAACTGGAAGCTTTCCTTGCTCGCCTTTTACGACAACACCATCGACGTTACTACCTTCACATCGCGGCGGGCTGAAGGTTCGATTCAGGCCGAGCAAATCATTAACAAAACCAGCACCATGGATTACAGCTTCACTTATCGCCAGGTAAAAGCCAGCAACATTCAAATCAGCCCGGTAGAGATCCCCCTGCTCTCGCTGCCAACAAGAGTGGGTGAACCGGGACTAAGCTATATTCGCAACACCCGCGATAACGACCTGGATCCAACCAAGGGGATGTACATAGCTGGCACCACGGGCGTGGCCTACAGCCGTTTCGGTTCTCAAACCGACTTCAGCCGTCTTCTGATTCAAAATGCCACCTATCACGCTTTCGGAAAGAACCGGCCCCAAGATAAGAAATTCGTTTTTGCCCGAAGGACCACCGTAGGGGTGGAAAACGCCTTTGGCAACACATCAATCCTGCCGCCAGGTCAGGCCTGTCCCGGGGTCACGCAAACCAACTGTGCCAATCTCACCGTGATTCCCTTGGCCGAACGTTTTCTGTCTGGCGGTGGCAACTCTCACCGTGGTTTCGGGTTAAACCAGGCGGGTCCTCGTGATCCTGTAACCGGCTTCCCGCTCGGCGGCAGCGCACTATTCCTGAACAACGTCGAATTGCGCCTGCCGCCCCTCAGATTGCCTTACGCGCAGGACAATATGAGTTTTGCGCTGTTTTGGGATGCCGGGAATGTGTTCAATGACGGGCGGGAAATGCTTAATAACCTGCTAAGGTGGAGTCAGAAAAACCCCAGCGTTTGCCTCCAGGACAGCCCTGCCGTAAAGCAATGTGACTTTAGTTATATCTCGCACGCGTTGGGTTTGGGGGTACGTTACAAGACCCCAATTGGCCCCGTTCGCTTCGATTTCGGGTACAATCTGAATCCACCGGCATTTCCAAGTTGTGAGGCAAGTCCCGAGTTTAGCGGTCAAACGCCGTCGACTTACTGCGTAGGCAGCACGAGGACTGCAAGCGGTGCAGCGACGCTGCCGTACTTCGTGCCGCAACACGCATCGCGTTTCAACGTTTATTTCAGTATCGGGCAGAGCTTTTGATGAAATATAAGTTCGCGGTCTTGTTGTGCGCCCTTGCGGTTTTTGCTCGCGGTCTGCCATGCTCGGCCGCGGATGTGCTGGACCGCATCGTGGCAACTGTCAACGGCAAGATCATTTTGCAGAGCGACTGGGACGAAGCCACGCGATATGCGGCGCTTGTGGATGGCCGCAGCCTGCAACAAATCTCGCTCGACGATCGCAAAGCTGCTCTCGATCGCCTGATAGATCAAGAACTTCTTGAGGAGCAGATGGGCGCCCCCGACTTCAAGCAAGCGAGCGATGAGCAGGTGAAGCAGCGTATTGCTGAGGTTCGCAAACAGTATTCTGAAGCCGCGGACGATCAAGGTTGGCACAATCTCCTGTCGCGCTATGGGCTCACAGAAGAGGAACTCAAGGAGCGGGCTGCTCTGCAATTGGATCTGGCTCGGCTTGTGGATGTGCGCCTGCGGCCCGGCGTCGATATCGATGTCCAAAGTATTGAGAGCTATTACAACCAGGAGCTTTTGCCACAACTCCGTCAATCCGGGGCCAGGGAAGTCCCGTTGGCGGAGGTGAGCCCCAGGATAAAAGAGTTACTGACCGAGCAAAAAGTAAACCAGCTGCTCGTGGCTTGGCTTCAGAATCTACGCTCCGGGAGTGAAATTCAAACCGAGGAATCTTCGCCCAGCTCGCGGACTAACTCGCGATGACTTCCAGCAGTAAACCTCCTCACCGGCACTGGCTGAGGTACCTCGTGATCGTGGCGGCAGGACTCCTGCTTCTGGTCTCTGCTCTTGCCTGGTATGCCACAACACCATCTTTTCAGCTGGTGGTTCGCAACCGGCTGGTCGCCGAGTTGCAGCGAGTTACCGGCGGACGCGTCGAGTTGGGCGGCTTCCATACCGTCCCCTTCCGCTTCGAAGTTGACGTACGAGACCTCACCATACATGGGCGGGAAGTTCCGGGCGACGTGCCGTACTTTCACGTTGATCGTCTCGTCGCGCGCGTGAAACTCATCTCCGCTCTTGGTGCGGAATTTGGGTTTCACTCAGTTGTGCTGGATCGCCCCGTCGTCCACATCATCACTTATTTCGACGGCACCACGAATCAGCCTGCACCCACGCCAGCCACAGTTGATGCCAGAGCGCAAATAGAGCGCTTGTTCTCCTTCTCGATCGGACGCTTAGAAGTGCGCCAGGGCGCGCTGTTATGGAACGATCACAAACTTCCGCTGGATTTTGCCGCCAACAACGTTGCTGCCACGCTCGACTATTCACTCCTGCACCGCCGATACGATGGCAATCTGCGCGTAGGCAAGGTGGACACGAATTTTGATGGCTACCGTCCGGTTGCCTGGACCGGGGAAGCCCAGTTCGAGCTTAGCAGCGACAGCCTGGTAGTGATTTCAGCGAATGCCAGTTCAGGCCGGTCTCAGTTCGCCGTCCGCGGCCGCATGGTGGATTTCAGCAACCCAAGCGTCGTCGGCGAATATGACGTTACCGTTGACCTCGCAGAAGCTGGCAGCGTGGCCCGCCGTCGAGAAATGCGAAGCGGCACCCTACACGCGGTAGGGCGGGGCTCTTGGTCGAAAGCAGCATTTTCGACCAGCGGCAAACTACAAGGGAATGACTTGGATTGGCACACTGAATCATTGCGTCTTCAGCACACCAGCCTTTCCAGCCAGTTTACTGTTAATCCCCAGCGCATCATGCTCACCGATTTGTACGCCAAAGTGCTGGGAGGGGAAGTCAGTGGGGACGCGCAAGTGCTCAATTGGCAAAGCTCACCGACTCCGCCGGGGACGGCCCGTGGCAACGAGCAGCAAAGAGGAAGCGTTCGTCTGCAATCGAAAAATCTATCCGCCCAGGCGGTTGCCACCGCCTTGTCTTCGACTGCGCGGCCACTATACCGCGTGAATCCCGCAGGAAGCATTAGTGGCTCTTTGGAGACGCAGTGGAGGGGATCACCGCAAAGCAGTGAAAGCCAGGTGAGATTAACTGTTGTGGCCCCTGATTCTGTTCAACCGGATCAATTGCCCGTGAACGCGTACATCGTGGCGAGCTATCGTGCGGCAGCCGGAGAACTCGAAGTTTCGGAATTTAAAGCCAACACGCGGGCAAGCCAAGTCAGTGCCTCGGGAACATTGTCAAACCGCGCAGCAGTGAACTTTTCTGTGGCGACATCGAATTTCGAGGAATGGGAGCAGGTGCTCGAAGCCTTGGGTTATCAGGAAAGATCTCCATTTTCACTGCGTGGCCGTGCATCGCTTGCCGGAAGGGCGACGGGCAAACTGTCCGAGATTGCAATTGCCGGCAAACTGCAGTCACAGGATTTCGAAATGGTGACTCCCGCGAGCCCAAGCGCCGCCCGCAGAAACATACGCTGGGATTCGCTCGCGGGCGACATCCAACTTTCTCCCCACGCCTTCGCAATGCACAATGCATTTCTGCGTCGGGGCAAAGCCGTGATTCATTTCGATGTCGATGCTGGCCTCGACCAACGTCAATTCACCGATAGCAGTCCTTTCAAAGCAAGGTTGCAGATGCACGATGCCGATGTGCCGGAGCTGTTGGACATCGTGGGATATAAGTACCCGGTTACGGGAAGCCTTAATCTATCCATGCGCGCAAGCGGAACCCGGGCGTCGCCATTGGGCGAAGGTGCATTCCAGCTCTCCGGTGCCACCATTCGCGGCGAAGCAATTCGACAAATCAACTTTCGGTTCAACCTCAACCAGCAGCAAATCTCGCTGCAAGACATCCAAATTGCCCACGGAGCAGGCCGGGTTACCGGTAACGGAAGCTACGAGTTTGCGGGGCGTGCCTTTGACTTTAAGTTTGCCGGAAGCAATTTTGACCTGGCGAGCATTGCTACGCTGCAGTCCAGCCGTGTGCCTGTGAAGGGTGAGATGGATTTTGTGGCTCAGGCTGCGGGAACACCGGAGCAACCGGTCATGAATGCGCAAATTCATCTGCATGACCTTACCTTCGGTGACGAGCGGGCGGGCGACTACATTCTGGATGCGGTCACGAAAGGTTCCGAACTGCAGCTCAGCGGCCATTCGCAATTTCCGGACAAAGACCTCACGATCGAGGGCAAGGTAAATCTGCAGGGGAATTGGCCCGCAAAGCTGGACTGCCGTTTCAGCCGCCTGGACGTGGATCCACTATTGACCGCTTACCTCCGCGGGCGGGTGACGGGACACTCTGCGGTTACGGGTGATCTTCACTTGGTCGGTCCGTTGCGAAACCCGGGCGAGCTACGGGTCGCCGGCAACCTGGATGATTTCTTCGCCGATTTGGAGCACATTCAAGTTCATAACAACGATCCCATCCGATTCGAAGCCTCGGAACAAACCCTTAGAATTCAGCGTCTCCGCCTCATCGGGGAGGGAACCGATCTGGAAATCGGCGGCAGCGTGCAGCTGACTGGCGAACATTCGCTCAACCTGAATGCTGAGGGTCACGCTGACCTGAGACTCATCCATAGCCTATATCCGGATTTCAATTCTTCTGGAACGGTTGCCGTGAGCTTAATAGCGAACGGTACAGCGCAACAGCCCAACCTGCAGGGACATCTCCAGGTAAGCCGAGGCACAATTCAATACGGCGATTTACCGAGCGCGCTCAGTGACCTGAGCGGTTCGCTGATCTTTAACCAAAATCGCCTTCAGATTGAGAGTCTCACGGGACAGATCGGAGGAGGGCAGCTGAGTTTCGCAGGTTATGCGATTATCTACAACCGGCAGCTCAATTTCGACCTCACGCTGCACGCTCAGGACACGCGTCTCCGTTATCCACCCGGAATAAGTTCGATGAGCACGTCGACCTTGCGCTGGTCAGGAACTTCTACCGCTTCAACGCTAACGGGTGACGCCACTATCACAAAACTCGCGGTCACGCCGGGCTTTGATTTCAGTTCCTACCTGCAGAGTCGGGCGCAAAGTTCGGCCATGCCGCAAACGAATCCATCGCTCAACCGCATCCGGCTGGATGTGCGCATTAATACGACCCCGCAGCTGCAAATGCAAACTGCGGCCCTCACTTTGTCAGGCGACGCCGATCTGCATCTTCGTGGGACCGCGGCCAAGCCGGTTCTGCTTGGACGCGTCGACATTCTCGAGGGTCAGATCGCCTTCAACGGAACCAAGTACCGGTTGGAGCGAGGCGATATAAACTTCACAAATCCGGTGACCACCACGCCGGTCCTGGACCTGCAGGCAGCAACCCGCCTTCGGGAATATGAAATCACGGTGAACCTTAACGGCGAGTTCGACAAACTTAATTTGACTTATCACTCGGAGCCGCCCTTGGCCACGGCCGATATCATCAGCCTGCTCTCGCCGATTGGATCCACCCAGCAATTCGGCCAGGTGCAGCAGCAAACGGCTCCATCACCCTTCGCGCAGCAGGCTTCCAGCGCTGTCCTGAGTGAGGCTTTGAATTCAGCGCTGAGTAACCGTTCGCAGCGTTTGTTTGGTATCAGTCATATCAAAATTGACCCACAAGGTTTGAACACCGAAACCGCGCCGACCCAAACCTCGCCGCTGCCGGCGGTCACCATCGAGCAGCCGGTCAGAGACAATGTAACGCTCACTTACACCACTAATCTCGCTCAGACCTCCCAACAGATCATTCAGGGCGAATACAACATCACCAGCCGGGTTTCTATCGTTGGCGTGCGGGACTATAACGGTGTAGTCAGTTTTGAAATACGCTTCCGGCGAACCAAGAATTAGAACTTCCGCCCGCGAATCATCCCGCCTAGGGACTTTTATCCCACGGAAGTTCTGCCTCTTCTTCTACTACGAGTCGTTAGACGATGCTTCCAACGCCCAACATGAAGTAAACTGACGATTGGGCCGCAAGTTCGCCGGCGTGCCGCGTTCTGGAGGTTAAGACATTGCCTCGCGTAAGCGGGCTACCACCGTCGTCCAGCACGTTTGCGCACCAACCGGCAGCATCATTGCTTGTAGTTGTACCAGGGGACACAATGCGGAGAGATCGAGGCTTTTCACTCATTGAATTATTGATCGTGGTCGCTATTATTCTGATCATTGCGGCGATTGCCATACCCAACCTGCTCCGGGCAAAGATCGCCGCCAACGAGTCGTCGGCAGTGCAATCCGTCCGTACTATCAACACTACCCAGGTCACATATCAGTCCACCTATCCGACAGTTGGATATGCCGCGACGCTTCCCGCGCTGGGGCCGAGTGGTCCGACTTGCACGGCTCCGTCTTCAGCAAATGCTTGCCTGATCGATTGGTCGCTATCGCAGGCCACATCTCCTGCCAGCGCGAAAAGCGGTTACTACTTCGGGATGGGTGTTGCCTCTAACAATGGAGTAAATCTCGGCTACACTGTTGGGGCAGCTCCGGCGGGATTCAACCAGACAGGCGTACGTGGTTTCTGTTCCAATGCGGACGCTGTCATCCGCGCCACGCCGGCCTTGAGCGGTCCACCCGTCACTACTGAAGAAGGTTGTTCCTCATACAGCGCATTACAGTAGCAGGAGCTCTGACTGAATATGATGAATGCGAACCCTCTGGTTGTGGAGCGAGTTGGGAACGTCGAAGCACACGGCGTGCTCTGCCTTAATGGTCCCCTGACGATAGAAAACGTGTTGCAGTTCCAGAATGCGATCCGTCGCGAGGAGAAGTCACAGACAGTCATCGTGGATCTGACCCAAGTCCCATACATTGATTCCTCAGGCTTGGGTTCTCTGGTGAGCGCCTGTGTTTCGCGGCAGAAGGCCGGGCGCGGCGTGGCTCTGGCTGGAGTGAATGACCGTGTGTTCCGGCTCTTCGAAGTAACTAGAACGGATTCGCTGTTTTTGATCTTTCCAACCGTCGATGACGCTCTTGCTGCACTGACCAGCCCCGCCCAGGCGTGATCACTCGTGCGATCTGGGGCGAGCCGCGCGCCGCTCCCTGGCCCACCCTTCCTTGTTAGTCTGACGTGCGCGACCCAGCGCTAAAGAATCTTCCGGAACGTCCTGGGTGATACAGGAAGCAGCCGCAACGTAAGCCCCTTTGCCTACGCGAATAGGTGCAACCAGCGTTGCATCACTGCCGACGAAAACACCGTCCTCGATGATAGTTTTGTGCTTGTGGATCCCGTCGTAGTTGCAGGTAATCGTGCCTGCACCAATATTCACTCCTTGCCCGATTTCCGCATCGCCCAGATAGGTCAGGTGATTGGCCTTTGAACCTTTGCCCAGGCGGATCTTCTTGGTCTCGACAAAGTTGCCAACCTTGGCTCCTTCGCAAATCTCGCTGCCGGGACGCAGGCGGGAATACGGGCCAAGTATGGCGCGATCCTCAATCCTGGAGTCATCGATGACGCAGCCCGGCAGGATGTCCACCTGATTGCCGATCGTTGTGTTGCGAATGACGCTGTAGGAGCGGAGCCGGCATTCGCTGCCAACGCGCGTGCCGCCCAGCAACTGCACAAAAGGCTCGATCACGGTGTCGTTGCCAATCTGAACCCCAGCATCGATCACACAGCTTGCCGGATAAAAAATTGTCACCCCAGCGGCCATCAGCTCGCGACACTTTGCCATCCGCAAATACTGATCGATCTCCACCAGCTCAGCCCGGGTGTTAGCACCCAAAACTTCGTTCGGATCATCGGCTGCGACCGCGCAGACACGCTTTTTGTTCCTGCCAAGAATCGCCGCCATATCCGTGAGGTAGAACTCGGCGTGCGGATTGTCCGTGCCGAGTTCATCGATATAGCGGTACAGCGAAGCAACATCGAAGGCATACGATCCTGAATTGATCTCCGTGATTTTCTTCTGTGCTGGGGTGGCCGATTTCTCTTCCACGATGGCTCGCACCTCCTCGCTGTGCGGGCTTTTTCGAATGATGCGACCATACCCCGTCGGGTCCTTCAAATCAGCCGTGAGGATAGTCATCGCCGCGTTTTGTGACTGATGGAAATCGCGAAGCATGGAGATGGTTGCCGCCCTGATCAACGGCGCATCCCCGTATAGCACGATAACCTGATCGTATGGCTTCAACGCTTCACGCGAGACCATCAGAGCGTGCCCTGTCCCGCGCTGTTCGCTTTGCAGAACAAAGTTCACACCCGTATCTCCGACTACCTGCCGCACTCGCTCCGCTTCATGACCGATGATCGCGTAAACATCCCTGGCCGGAACAACCTGTGTTGCTGCGGCGATCACGTGCGCAAGCAACGGTTTGCCGCCCACCTCGTGAAGCACTTTGGGATGTTTTGATTTCAGCCGCGTGCCCTTGCCGGCAGCCATGATGGCTATGGCAACACGCGGAGGGTTCTTACTTCCTCCCATGCTTACGCCTGAAGCTGCATGCCTCGCTTTTGCCGTACGCTCCGGAGTTTTGGAAGATTTCGGCACGCTCCCAATATACCGCGAGCTGAACGCCCAGGGCAGACGGAGGGAACACTCGGGAGCAACAAGTCGATGCGGTCGATTTATTCCTGTGAGGACGTGGCGTGATCGGAGACCCGCGCCATCAGATGCAGCAAGTCCTCGGTGATTCGATCCGTATCGTGGCGGGCAACTTCGCCTTCGCAGAGGTAATCGCCCAGTAGAGGCTCGACGCCCAGTTCGCGGATTGCCTCGCAATCCGCAACTACCTGAGTCGCACCCTCCAACGCATACTTCGCCTTCATCTCCGCGGAGGCCATTTTCTGGTTGATAAGGGCGTAGTCAAAGATCTGGCAACCGGCATGTGCATTGAGCGCGTGAACGTGATCCGCGGCGGTTCGCCCGAGGCTCTCATTCGCCTGGGTCATCAGATTGCATATATAAACCTTGACCGCGGGAGAATCGGCAATCGCCCGGGGAATCCCCCGCACCAGCAGATTTGGGATGAGGCTGGTGAATAGCGAGCCGGGACCCATGGTGATTAAATCGGCGTTTGCGATCGCATCCAAAGTCTGGGGCAGCGGCTCCGGGTTAGGAGGTACCAGGAACAATTCATGGATGCGTTCCTTGCTCGCAGTAATTTTGGTTTCGCCTCGCACTCGCGTGCCGTCTTCGACCAGCGCTTCCAACTCCACGTTCGACGTGGTCGCCGGAAAAATGTGTCCGCGCGTAGCCAGCACCTCGGACGACAGTCTTACTGCTTCGCCGAAATCTTTGGTCATCGACGTCAGGGCCGCCAGAAAGAGATTGCCGAAGCTGTGGCCTTCTAGCCCGGATCCCTTTTCGAAGCGATGACGAAAGAGTTTCGAGAGTAAGGCCTCGTCTTCAGAGAGAGCGACGATGCAGTTGCGAATGTCGCCCGGCGGAAGCATATTGAGCTCTTTGCGGAGACGTCCGCTCGAGCCACCGTCATCGGTAACCGTAACCACCGCACACAAGCTGGAAATTTGACTTGACGTGGCCCATGGTGGCTCTTCGGGGCCGGCTGTGTAGCGCTTCAAGCCTCGCAGCAGAGTAGACAGACCCGTACCGCCGCCGATGGCCAGCACCCGCAACGGTCGCATTTTGAGAGGCAGGCCCTTTGGAGACCGCATGCCCGATGTTTTATTGTTCCTCGCTGAAGCCGGCTGTAGCAGCTAATTCGGCTCCGGGATCAGGATACAAGAGCTCGGTGAAGCGGGGATCTTCGGACAGATTCTGGAAATCCGAATCGTTACGCGCCTGGAAACGCAAAGTCGGATTCAGGCGAATGGCCTCATCAAGGTGTCTCAGCGAATCTTCCACATGGCCGGTCAAACAATCCAGGGCCGCCAGCCCATAGGCTACATAATCCGCTCGTGGAACTTGCTTCGACAGTTTCTCCAGATGCTCGCGGGCGCTCACATAATCGCCAAGATTGATGAGCGACACGGCGTAATCGTAATGTTCCTCTGGAGTCTTGAATTGAATGGAAGTGTGCTCCAACTGATGGTCACAGGCTTGTAAATGGACGGTAGCGCGATCAGCCAATTCCTTGCTGGGCCCGGCTAATACCTTCTGCAAGTGACCTTTTGCTTTGTCGAACTTGTGTTCCTGCATGGCCCGCAAACCAGCCTCGTAGTTTTGCACAGCCTGTGAAAAACGCGGATCCTCGTTCAACACTTTCTTGTTCGTCGTCTTCTGTGGCATCGCTCGAACTCTTCCTCGATTATTTAAGTGGCCATTCAGCCTATACTTACAATGATTACGTAAAGTTTCACTGACGCCTTTGTCCGTCCATTTCACGAACTGAACGGCAACATCGATGGGCCCCAAATCTTATGCCTGTGGAAATCGTTCTCCTTGGATGACGAATGCAGGTTATACGCGGACATCGAGTTTCCCGTCAACTCCGGGTTATTTCGGTTAATTCAGGCTGGCTGCCGATTGCAGGTCAACCTGACGCCACTCGCCGGCTATGATCCCTTTTCTAATCTGAGCGGCCGTCTTGTGCTGCTTATGCTGCTCATACGCGTAATACAGCTCTTTTAAACAGATATCACAGCGGGCTCCATGCGCGTTCTCGAAGCAGCTGTGCAGGCTGTTATGGCCCATGCGGTCGCAGTAGCAATAGCAGGGCTGCTGATGCAGAACGACTGGGATCTTCGCCGCCAACTCGTAGGCATGGGTCTGATAAGGGTACTGCGAATTGTCCCCCCAGAGCTGGTCCTTTGTCAGAATCGGGGGAAGTTTCTCGCCTTTCGGTGGCGGAGCCGCGTTATATGCCGGCACCACGCCCTCCGGCTCAGAGTTCGCCCACGGAGTTGAGACGACCAGCGTTACCAGAAAAAGGCAGCCCAGCGTCAAGCCCTGCTTCCACATGGATGGTCCTTTGCAGGAGCTATTTTACCCGAAATTCGTGTACTCTAGTCCGCGCATCAGGAAGCCCAAAACGACGCAGCTACGATCGCTGAAGATAATGCAACACTAGCGTCTTGGCGCTTCATCCGTATAATTAGAATCCATGCAAGAGCAAGCCGACCTGCAGAAAGCTACCGCGCTGTGTAACGAACGCCTCAGCTCGGCACGCCCTCCGCGGGTCATGTTACTTTCGGTCTGGTTACGCGACCTGGTTATCTCCCTCGCCATTTCTTGCTTCATCATTATCTTCTTGTATCAGCCGGTCAAGGTGGAAGGGACGAGCATGATGCCGTCCCTGGAAGATCAAGAGCGCATTTTCGTCAACAAGTTAGTCTATCGGCTCGAGCCGATTCAGCGCGGCGACATAGTCGTGTTTCGCTATCCGCGTGATCCTTCCAAAAGCTTCATTAAGCGGGTAATCGGCCTGGCGGGCGATCACATTCAAATCGACGCAGGGCGTGTGTATGTCAATGGCAGACTCCTCCCGGAGGATTATGTCCCGCAGGTCTACGAAGACCTTCGTTCCTACCCTGAAATCGTGGTGCCTCCCGACTCCTACTTTGTGCTCGGCGATCATCGCAGCCTGTCAAATGACAGCCGGGATTTTGGGCCGGTAAATCAGAGCTATATCTACGGCAAAGCCGTTTTCGGCTACTGGCCCGTGGATAAGATGGGAAGAGTGCGTTAGAAACAAGCCTGCTTTGTTGTCATCGCGAGCGAAGTCGAGGGACCTGTTTTCTTACTTTCCCTAAGTGAGTTCCAAGGATAGATTCGATACACCCAGTCCCTCTACTTCAACTTTCCACTGATCACCTGGAGCGGTGAGGTGGCCCGCCGTAAGCGTTCCGGTGCTCACAATTTCTCCGGCGCGAAGGGGCTCGTCGGGGAAACGCTTTGCGATCGCGGCACCGAGTTCAGCCAGACATAAGGCTGGGCTGCGCAGCGCATTCTTCCCTGATCCCTCTTCCACAAACTCGCCTTTCTTGAACATTTTGACCTTAAACTTCGTGAGTTCGTCCGCCAGCTTTGGAATGATTTCCGGAGTGACGGCCAGATGCTCTCCGATTATCAACGCCGCGTGGAGCCCCAACGACGCGACAAAATCGCTCGGTTGAAATTTCCACTCTGGATACGGGCAATCAATGATTTCGAATCCGATGGCCAGCCAATCTACTGCGGCAAGGGCGCCTGAGGCGTCCATGCCCGGCGAAGTAACTGATTGCTTCAAACCAAAGACGATCTCGGGTTCGATTTTTAGCGAGCGTGCGCGTGGCAAGGTCAGAGTCGCGGAATTGGCCGTGCTCTGATGGACCGTATCGTCGTACATGTGTCCCCAAACCAGCGTTTCCAGTTTGAGAATCCGCCACATGGCTTTGTTGGCATAGCCAACTTTGCGCCCGACAGCTTTGTGTCCCGCGGTCTCGCGCCACTGCTTGAGCTGGTTTTCCACAGCGTAGGCCGCGTCTAGATCGAATCCCGTACACGCCGACGGCAGCGTAGAAACCATTTGCGCGCTTTCACAAGCAGACATCAATTCGCGCGCCACACCTTCCACATCTACGCTGGGCATCGCATCTCCCGAGTCATTCCGTGGTTTGACTCCAGAATCTCAGCTTACACCTGCGGAATTTCTTTTCGGAATTTCTCATCGCTGATAGAATTAAAAAAATCCGTTCCCCGGAGAAATGATGCAGGCAATCCTTGCGCTGGAAGACGGCAGGGTCTTCCGCGGCAAAGGCTACGGCGCGAAAGGCGAGTGTTACGGGGAAGTAGTTTTCAACACCTCCATCACGGGTTATCAGGAAATCTTCACCGATCCCTCTTACTGCGGACAGATTGTCGTCCTCACCAATCCGGAAATTGGTAACTACGGCACCAATTCTGACGACAACGAAGCCACGCGTCCGTACATCGAGGGACTTATCGTTCGCGAATTTTCCCGTGTGAGCTCGAATTGGCGCTCGCAGCAGGTTGCCGAAGAGTACCTCGAGCAGTTCAGAATTCCGGTTTTGGCTGATATCGATACGCGTGCCTTGGTGCGGCATCTGCGTGATCAGGGTGTGATGCGCGGTGTGATTTCGACTCTCGAAATCGACGCGGAAAAACTGGTTGCGAAGGCCCGTTCCATCCCCAAGATGGACGGTACGGATCTGGCGAAGGCGGTCACCACCAAACATCCCTACGTTTGGGACACGGGTGAGCGATCGCATGAACCGGTGGCTGTTGTTGGCGTCAAAGACGAACCGGCGCGGTTCCACGTGGTCGCCTACGATTACGGCATCAAGCAAAACATCTTGCGCAAGCTGCGCGGCGAAGGCTGCAAGGTCACAGTCGTTCCCGCACAAACTCCCGCTGAGGACGTTCTCGCGCTCAAACCGGACGGCGTGTTTCTGTCGAACGGCCCCGGCGATCCCGGGCCTTGTACCTACGCCGTGGACAACATTCGTCGCTTGATGGGACGGCAGCCGATCTTTGGAATTTGCCTCGGTCATCAGCTCACCGGCCTCGCACTCGGCGGCAAAACCTACAAGCTGAAATTCGGCCATCACGGCGGCAATCATCCGGTCAAGCAGTTGGCCAACGGCAAAGTGGAGATCACGGCGCACAACCATAATTTCGCGGTCGACCCTGATTCGTTGCCGTCGAGCGAAGTTGAGCTGACCCACATGGATCTCAACGACAACACGCTCGAAGGCATGCGTCATCGTAACCTGCCGCTGTTCTGCGTGCAGTACCACCCCGAGGCCTCGCCCGGGCCTCATGATTCACATTACTTGTTTAAGGATTTTGTGAAGATGATGGAGGAATGGAAACATGTGGGATAGAAGCTTTGTCATCCCGAGCGAAGGAACTTGATTCGCTTGCGAATGAAGTTCCGCAGCCGAGGGACCTGCTGTTATGAAGCGCCATTGCTATTTCGTCTATATCGTGGCCAGTAAGTCGCGGGTGCTGTACACGGGAATGACTAACAGTTTGGATCGACGAGTTTGGGAGCACAAGAACGATCTGATTGACAGCTTCAGCAAACAATACCGCTGCCACCGCTTGGTGTATTACGAATCT
>Ga0187777_10001363_pt1 | contig 15823 bp, 17 predicted proteins | sample 1015_Q2_SP5_10_M_FD_132416 | JGI IMG/M metagenome (GOLD analysis project Ga0187777, IMG submission 132416) | Tropical peat soil microbial communities from peatlands in Department of Meta, Colombia - 1015_Q2_SP5_10_MG | ecosystem: Environmental > Terrestrial > Soil > Wetlands > Peat | place... | reverse complement strand
TCGCAGCTCCTGAACATCGCGCCCGACCCGGAGGCGAAGCTCTACTACTCGACGATGGTCCAGGACGAGTCACGCCACACCGAGGCGTGGTTGAAGCTCGTCAACGAGGTCGGCGGGACCGCGGAGCGCGATCCCTACCTCGACCAGCTCGCCCACATGACGCTCGAGGCGGACACGGTCGAGGAGAAGGTCTTCCAGATGCAGGTCTTCTACGAGCGGCTGATCATCTCCAGGTTCCGCCTGATCGCGCGGGCGTCGCGCGGGACGGTGCTCGAGGACCTCTGCAACCGCCTGACCACGGATGACGGCATCCACCACGGCGCGGGCATGGCGTACGAGCGCGTGCTGCTCGAGCACGCGTCGAAGAAGACGAAGCTGAGACTCGTCGAGGCCGCCAACCGGTTGCTCCCGACCTTCGTCCAGCACGCGCTCTGGCGGCCGAAGGAACGAGCGATGATCGGCGGCGCGATGCGCTCTCGCGACCTCGAGCGTCTGCACGAGGACATCGCGATCGGCGTTCGCCTGGCTGAGTCGCTGGGACTGGACGTCAGCGACGTCGAGCTCCCGGCCTAGACAGTGACCGCGACGAAGATGGACGGGTCGGCGCTCGCCGCACGGATCCGTGCCGAGCTCGCGGGCGAGGTGGCCGAGGTCGGGGGGATCGGGCTGGCCACCGTCCTCGTCGGCGACGATCCGGCCTCGCACGTCTACATCAAGCACAAGCACCGCGCGTCGGCGGAGGTCGGCATCACCGCGCACGACGAGCGGCTGCCGGCCAACACCTCCGAGGAGGACGTACTCGAGCTCGTCGCGGCTCTCAACGCGGACGACTCGATCGACGGGATCCTCGTGCAGACGCCCGTTCCGCCCCAGATCGACGAGGCGAAGGTGATGCGGACGATCGATCCGGTCAAGGACGTGGACGGATTCCACCCGTTCAACGCGGGACAGCTGTACCTCGGCCACCAGACGCTCGTGCCCGCCACGCCGCTCGGCGTCATGCGCCTGCTCGCCGAGTACGGCATCGAGATCTCGGGGAAACGCGCCGTCGTCGTCGGGCGCAGCGTGATCGTCGGGAAGCCGGTCGCCCTTCTGCTTCTCCAGGAGCACGCGACCGTGACGATCTGCCACTCGCGCACGGCCGACCTCGCGAGGGAGACGCTCGCGGCGGACATCATCGTGGCGGCGGTCGGCCAGCCGGGACTTGTCACCGCGGAGATGGTCAAGCCGGGCGCCGCCGTGATCGACGTCGGGATCACACGTGCGGAGTCGGGGCTCCTGGGTGACGTAGACGGGGGCGTGGCCGAGGTGGCCGGCTTCCTGACGCCGGTACCGGGCGGCGTCGGCCCGATGACGATCGCATTGCTGCTGGAAAATGCAGTCAGGGCGGCACGGTTTCGGCGAGGAATACTTGCCTTCCCCGGCGTCTGAGCTACACTGCGCCGCGTTGTGACCCTTGCTGGCGGCTCGGTGCCCGGGCCGTCGCATGTTTTTGAAGGAGGAGTAGTTGGCTCAGGGCACCGTCAAGTGGTTCTCGAACGAGAAGGGATACGGGTTCATCGAGCGTGAAGGTGGAGAGGACGTCTTCGTCCACTTCTCCGCGATCGCGATGGATGGCTACAAGTCCCTGACCGAAGGCCAGAAGGTGGAGTTCGAGGTCGTGCAGGGCCCGAAGGGCGCGCAGGCCGCGAACGTCCAGGCAGCTGGTTAGGCACTTCTTTCGGAACCTAGGAAACGCGGGCCCCCGAAAGGGGGCCCGTTTGTTTGGGAGGATGGTCAAACGACGATGGCGATCTCGAGAGACGACGTGCTGCACGTGGCCTCGCTCGCACGACTCGAGCTCGGCGACGACGAGGTCGAGCGGCTCGGCGCTGAGCTGAACGCGATCCTCGAGGCGGTCGGCAAGGTGGCGGAGCTCGACCTCGAGGACGTTCCTCCGACCTCCCATCCCCTCGACGTCGTCAACGTCCTCGGAGCCGACGAGCCACGTCCCTCGCTGCCCCTCGGCGATGTCTTCGCCAACGCGCCCTCCCGCGACGACGACCTGTTCCGTGTACCGCCTTCCGCATGATCGACACGCTTCGTCTCACCGCAGAGGACGCACTGGCGATGCTCGACCGGGGCGACGTCTCCGCTCCGGAGCTCCACGGCGCCTACAACGCGGCGATCGCGGCGCGTGACGCCGAGCTGCACTGCTACCTCACACTCGTCGAGGAGCCGAACGGGACGAGCATCCCGATCGCGGTCAAGGACGTGATCGGGACGAAAGGGATTCGCACGACGGCCGGCTCGCGCATCCTCGAGGACTACGTTCCGGTCTACGACTCGACCGTCGTCCGCAACTGCAAGGGCGCGGGGCTGTCGATCCTCGGCAAGACGAACACGGACGAGTTCGCGATGGGCTCGTCCACGGAGAACTCGGCCTACGGGCCGACCCGGAATCCGTGGGACCCCGAGCGCGTGCCCGGAGGCTCCGGCGGCGGCAGCGCGGCGGCCGTGAGCGCGGGCCTGGCGCCGTGGGCGCTGGGCTCCGACACGGGCGGCTCGATCAAGCAGCCCGCGTCGCTCTGCGGCAACGTCGGCCTGCGTCCGACGTACGGGACGGTGTCGCGGTACGGCATCGTCGCGTTCGCGTCGAGCCTCGACCAGGTCGGGCCGGTGACGCGCACGGTGCGCGACAACGCCCTGCTCTACCGGATCATCTCGGGTCGCGATCCGTGCGACTCGACCACGGTCGACGTGCCGCCGGTGGAGCTCCCCGAGGCGGAGGACCTGCAAGGGCTGCGCGTGGGCGTGCCCCGCGAGCTGAACGAGGCGGAGGGAATCGAACCGGGCGTGGCCGAGCAGGTGCGACGCGCCGTCGACCTCTGCGCGGAGCTCGGCGCCGAGGTCGACAGCTGCGAGCTGCCGCGCTCCGTCGCCTACGGCATGCCCTGCTACTACCTGATCGCGCCGGCCGAGGCGTCGTCGAACCTCGCGCGCTACGACGGCGTCCGGTACGGGCTCAGGGTGGAGGCGGACGACTTCAACGAGCAGACGGCGCGGACGCGCAACGCGGGCTTCGGCGACGAGCCGAAGCGGCGCATCATGCTCGGCACCTACGCGCTCTCGGCGGGGTACTACGACGCGTTCTACGGCCAGGCGCAGAAGGTGCGCACGGTGATCGGCCGGGAGTTCGCGGCCGCCTTCGAGCGCTTCGACGTGCTCGTCAGCCCGACCTCGCCGACGGTCGCGTTCCGGCTCGGCGAACGGACCGCGAGCCCGCTGGCGATGTACCTGGCCGACGTGCTGACGATTCCGCCGAACATGGCCGGGCTGCCCGGGCTCTCGATCCCGTGCGGGCTGTCGGAGGGTTTGCCCGTCGGCCTCCAGCTGATCGGCCCGCAGTTCGCGGAGAACACGCTCTTCCGCGTCGGCCACGTGCTCGAGGGCGCGCTTGCCTTCGACCCGGTCCCGGAGCGGCTCAGATGAGGACTATCGTCGACCGGGCCTCCGACTTCGTGCTCGCCGTCGAGCGCGTCTTCGGCGTGCCTCCGCGCGTCCTCGACGGCTCGCGTGCCGTCCTCCTCGGCGAGTTCAAGCTCTCGCTCGAGGCAGGCGAGCACGAGCTCTGCGTGATCCGTACACACGGCGCGCTGGAGGAGTGGCTGGCGGTGTTCGAGGTGCGCGGTGAGATCGAGCATGCGCTGCACGACGCGAAGGAGTTCCTCGGTCGTGCCTGACTGGGAGCCCGTCGTCGGTCTCGAGATCCACGTCCAGCTGAAGACGCGGACGAAGATGTTCTGTCGCTGCGAGAACGGCTTCGGCGCGGACCCGAACACGCGCACGTGCCCGGTGTGCCTCGCGCATCCCGGTGCGCTTCCTGTCCCGAACGAGCGGGCGGTCGAATGGACGGTGAAGCTCGGGCTCGCGCTCGGCTGCCGCATCGCCGACCGCGCGGTCTTCCACCGGAAGAACTACTTCTACCCCGACCTGCCGAAGGGCTACCAGATCTCGCAGTACGACGAGCCGCTGTGTCTGGACGGCGCCTTCGTGGTCCCCGGGCCGGACGGGGACTCCGAGATCGGCATCGTCCGCGCGCACCTCGAGGAGGACGCCGCCAAGACGATCCACGTCGGCGGTGCGACCGGACGGATCGTCGGCGCGGCGCACTCGAACGTGGACTTCAACCGCGGTGGCTCTCCGCTCGTCGAGATCGTCACGCGTCCCGACATTCGCTCCGCCGACGAGGCGAAGCGCTATCTCCAGCTCCTGCGCCAGACGATCGTCGAGCTGGGCATCTCCGACGCGGAGATGGAGAAGGGAACGCTGCGCGCCGACGCCAACGTCTCCGTCCGCGAGGTGGGAGAGGACGGGTACAGGACGCGGACCGAGCTGAAGAACATGAACTCCTTCAACCACATCGCGCGCGGGATCGACGCGGAGATCCGGCGACAGATCGACGTCTGGGAGTCCGGCGGCGAGGTCGTGCAGCAGACCCTCGACTACGAGGTGAGGTCCGACACGGTCACTCCGCGCCGCCAGAAGGAGGAGGCGGACGACTACCGCTACTTCCCCGAGCCGGACCTCGTGCCGGTCGAGCCGCCGGCGGAGCTGGTCGACCGTCTGCGCGCCGAGCTCCAGGAGCTGCCGGGCGCGCGCATCGACGAGCTGCGCGACCTCGTCGGCTATGACGCCGCGCTCGACCTCGTCACGTCCGGCAACGAGCGCAAGGCGAGGAAGCTCGTCGCGAACGGCGTCGACTGGCCGACGGCCGCCAACGTCGCGATGAACGAGCTCGTGACCACCGAGCCGCTCGACGAGAACTGGCCGGCGCTTGCGACCGTGGTCCAGCACCGCAGCGAGCTCACGCGCGACGCGTTCCTCGCCTCGACCTCGAACAGCTCGACGACGCTCCTCGACGTCGAGGCGATCCTCGCCCAGACCGCGATCGCCGACACGTCGGAGCTCGAGCCGCTCGTCGCGCGGATCCTCGCGGCGCACCCCGAGCAGGTCGAGTCGTACCGCAGTGGCAAGCAGGGGCTGCTCGGTTTCTTCGTCGGCCAGGTGATGCGCGAGACCGACGGGAAGGCCGACCCGAAAGTGGTCAACGAGCTCGTGCGCGCCCGGCTCGACGCCTAGCCGAGCAATCCGCACCAGCGTGCGGTGAGCGGCCAGGGGTAGAAGCCCCGGCCGGCGCGGAGCGCCTTCTCGGCGACCCACATCTGCTCGAGCGGCGTCCAGTGGTCGGCGGTGCCTTTCCGGACGAAGAGCCAGCGACCGTACGTCTCCTGGAAGCCCAGGTCCATCTGCAGCCCGCCGTAGTAGGGCGGGTTCGGATCCGTCCACGAGCCCTCGTAGCGGTGGATGCACTCCCAGGCGTGGACGTGCGGCGGGTGATGCGCCCGGTAGCTTGCCCGGCTCGCCTCGCGCTTCCAGGCGAGGATCCGCCGGTGCGGATCGACAGGAGCATGCGCCAGCCTCCGTGTGAGGCTGGTTCCCATCACACGCTGCCAGCGCCACGTCACGCGTCGGTAGCGGTCGATGCGCCGCTGCGCCTGTCGCGGCGAGGGGCCGAGGGCCGGCGCCGCGTCCGCCGTGGCGTCGGTGTCCGGCGTCGTGGGCTGCTGGTTCGGGGGGCCGTCCGCGTGGGCCACGATCGCCGTGCCGAGCGCGCCGACGCAGACAAGCAGAGCTACTGCCGAGATGTGCCGCATACAGAGAGACCCCCGGGGCCACGCGCCGCCCGTTGACCGTTGCCGCAGTCGGGCGGAGCTGGTTTAGGGGATCAGACGGGCGAGGTGCCGGAGAGTTAGCGATGCTCGTGCGGTTTGTAGCGAGCTCGGGGCGACGAAGCCTGCGTAGAGCGCCAGCGCGGCGAGCGCGAAGAAGACCGCCGTTCCGGCCTCGCCGAGGCCGGTCAGTGCGCTCCCCGTCGCTGCGATCCCGACGCCGACGAGGATGAGGCCGTTTCCGAGCGGTCTTCGCCGGATCGTCAACAGCGCTACGCCGACGACGGCGAGGGTGCCCAGGGAGTTGGCGACGATCGCCAGCACGCGTGCGGGGAAGACGTCCAGGTGGTCCTGAGCGGCCGGAATCCCGGACCCGCCGATGTGGCCGTGGATCGGGACGGCGACCATCACGCCGACGGCGAGGCCGCCGTACACGAGCGCCACGGGCGCGACCCACGTCTGCCGCGAACGAAGGAGCGAGCCGGCGCCGAGGAGCGGCGCGCTCAGCAGGCCGCCGAAGAGGTAGTAGACGCGGAAGACCGGATCGTCCCAACCGGCCGCTGCTCCGCCGGCGAGCGCGGCGCACGCGATCGAGTACGCGAGCAGGGCGGCCGACCACGCGGCGAGCTCGGGTGCGCGGCGCGCGCGCCAGCGCGAGGCCAGCATGCCCGCCAGTCGCAGTGCCACGAGCGCCGATGCGAATGCGAGGAGCTGCTGCACGAACCCAGGATGGAGGGTCGCGCGACGGGCCGCAAGGCGGCTGTGCGGCACATCTGGTTCCAGGCCACCGCCGCCGCTACGCTCAGAGCGATGGCGGAGAAGCAGTATCTGCTGACGCCGGGACCGACACCGGTCCCGCCGGCCGTGCTCGCAGCGCTCGCAGAACCGGTCGTCCACCATCGTGGCCGCGACTTCAAGGCGATCTACGAGCGGTGCCTCGCGCGCCTGCACGACGTGTACCGGACCGATCACGACGTTCTCCTGTTCACGAACTCCGGGACCGGCGCCTTCGAGTCGGCCGTCGCGAACCTCACGTCGCCGGGCGACCGCGCCCTCGTGCTCTCCTCGGGCAACTTCGGCGAGCGCTGGGCGTCGATGGCGAAGTCATTCGCGGCAGACGTCGTCCACGTGCGGCTCGCATGGGGCGAGGTACCCGAGGCCGACGACCTGCGCGCGGCGCTCTCGGCAGAGGGAGAGGTGCGCGTCGTTTACCTCGTCCACTCGGAGACGTCCACGGGCGTCGTCTCCGATATCCAGGCGCTCGCCGCAGTGGCGAAGGAAGCCGGTGCGCTCGTGGTCGTCGACGCGGTCTCGTCGCTCGGCGCGGTCCCGGTCGAGACGGATGCCTGGGGGCTCGACGTCGTCGTCTCGGGCTCGCAGAAGGCGTTGATGTGCCCGCCCGGCCTCGGCTTCGTCTCGGTCTCGCCAGCGGCGCTCGAAACTGCAAGCCGTGCGACGAGTCCGCGATACGTGCTGGACTGGGAGCGGACGCGCGCGGCGCAGGCGAAGCTCGATGCGCCGTTCACCCCGGCCGTGTCGCTCGTCAAAGCGCTCGACGTCGCGCTCGGCCTGCTGCTCGAGGAGGGGCTCGAGGCGGGGTTCGAACGACACGCGAGGCTGGGCCGTGCGTGCCGCGCCGGCGTGAAGGCGATGGGGCTCGAGCTCTTCTCTCCAGACGACGACCGCTCGGCCGTCGTCACTGCGATCTGCATGCCCGAGTCGATCGACTCGACCGCAGTCGTCGGCACGCTTCGCGACCGCTTCGGCATCACCGTCGCGAACGGCCAGGGCGAGCTCAAGGGCAAGATCGTGCGGATCGGGCACATCGGCTGGTCCGACGTGTTCGACATCACGACGGCGCTCGCGGCGCTCGAGCTCACGCTCGTCCGGGCCGGCGCCGAGATCGAGCGTGGCGCCGCGGTCTCGAGCGCGCTCGACGTGTACTCGGAACCAGCGCACGTGTGAGCAGGCCGCGCGTGCTCGTCCGCGAGCCGATCGCCGATGCCGGCGTCGAGCTTCTGCGCAAGCGCTTCGACGTCGACGTCGACTTCGACTCCGATCTCGCCGAGCTAATCGGCGACTACGACGGCATCGTGATCCGCTCGGCGACGACGCTGAACGCCGACCTGATCGACCGCGGGACGCAGCTGCGCGTGATCGGACGTGCAGGCGTCGGCGTCGACAACGTCGACGTCGAGGCTGCGACGCGGCGCGGCATCGTCGTTGCGAATGCGCCGGAGTCGACGGTCGTCTCCGCCGCCGAGCACACGATGGGTCTCCTGTTCGGGCTCGCGCGGAACATCCCGCAGGCGCACGCGGCGCTGAAGCAGGGACGGTGGGAGCGCAAGGCGTACGGCGGTCTCGAGCTGGCCGACAAGACGCTCGGCGTCCTCGGCTTCGGACGCATCGGCCAGCAGGTCGCGCGGCGGGCCGGAGCGATCGGGATGCGGGTCGTCGCGTATGACCCGTTCGTGGCGCCGGACCGGTTCCGCGAGCTCGGCGTCGAGCGCTGCGAGACGGCCGAGGACGTCTACTCGGTTGCGGACTTCGTCACTCTTCACCTGCCGCTCACGGCCGAGACGCGCGGCAGCGTGGATGCGGATGCGTTTGCCGCGATGCGCGATGGTGTCCGCATCGTCAATGCGGCACGCGGCGAGCTGCTCGACGAAGGCGCTTTGCTCGACGCGCTGAGGAGCGAGAAGGTCGCCGGCGCCGCGCTCGACGTCTTCTCGGCGGAGCCGTACTCGGGACCGCTGCTCGAGCTCGACAACGTGATCGTGACGCCGCACCTCGCCGCGTCGACGGAGGAGGCGCAGGACCGAGCCGGCGTGATCATCGCCGAGCAGGTCGCGTCGGCGCTCGAAGGCGGTCTCGTCACGAACGCGATCAACATCCCGGTGATCGGCTCGGAGGACCTCGAGGTGCTCGGCCCGTACATCCCGCTGTCCGCGAAGCTCGGGCGTCTCGCAATGGGGCTCGCGGAGGGGCGCGTCCAGGAGCTGCGCTTCACGTACCACGGGACGCTCTCCCAGTACGACACGCGGCTGCTCACGGTCGCAGCTCTCAACGGCGCGTTCGAGGGGCGCAGCGACCAGCCGGTGAACTACGTGAACGCGCCGGTGATCGCGGCCGAGCACGGCGTCGAGGTTCGCGAGGAGCGGCGTCGGGGCTCGCGCGACTTCACGAACCTCGTCGGCGTGGACGCGGTCGCCGACGGGAGACACCTCCACGTCGCGGGGACCACGATCGGGCGCGACGACCGGCTCTGGCTCGTGAGCGCGCTCGGCTTCGAGCTCGACCTCGAGCTCGCGCCGTTGCTCGTCTTCTTCCGCTACGACGACGTCCCGGGTGTGATCGGCCGCGTCGGCACGCTCTTCGGCGAGTTCGGTGTGAACATCGCGAACATGACGGTGTCGCGGACCCGGCGCGGGGGCAAGGCGCTCATGGTGTTCTCGATCGACCATCCGGCGCCGACCGAGCTCGTCGAGCGTGTGCGCGCCGAGTCCGGCGACGTTCGCTTCCTCTCGCTCGAGTAGGGCCGGCGATGTGGCCGCCCGGCGTCGAGGAGGTCGCGGCCGCGTTCCGCGCGGCGGGTGTGGACGCGCGGCTCGAGGAGCTTCCTCCGGACGCGGAGTCGTTCCCTGGCCCGGCCGTCCGCGTCGAGGCATTCGACTGCGACGGAGGACGGCTGGTCGCCCTCGTTCCCGAGCATGGCACGCTCGATCCCCGGAAGCTCCCGTGCCGCGAGGCTCGCCCGGTCGATGCGCCTTCGTTCCCGTTTCGCCGCGCCACCGTGCTGGTCGACCGCCTGCTGCTCACGGAGCCGGTCGTGTGGATGCAGGCAGGCTCGCCGCGCCACGTTGCCGGGCTGTCGCCGGCCCTGCTGGCGCAGCTCCTCCGCGCACAGGCGATCGACCTCGTTGCCGAGGGCTGAGGCGCAGAGAGGCATCGAAACGACCCTGGGTAGGATTCGAACAAGGCACGCCCTCGGACGAAGGAGACACATGCAGCAGCTCGAGAAGATCTGGATGAACGGCGAGCTGATCGACTGGGCCGACGCGAAGGTCCATGTCGGCAGCCACGCTCTCCACTACGGCTCGGGCGTGTTCGAGGGCATCCGCGCGTACGAGACGCCGAAGGGCAGCGCGGTGTTCCGGCTGACCGACCACCTCCAGCGACTCCACAACTCCGCGAAGCTCCTGCACATGGAGCTCCCCTACGCGGTCGAGGAGCTGAAGAGCGCGTGCGTCCAGCTGATCGGTGTCAACGGGCAGGCCGAGTGCTACATCCGGCCGATCGCGTTCTACGGGTACGGCGAGCTCGGTGTCTCCGCACGCGGGAATCCCGTCGACGTCGTGATCATGTGCTGGCCGTGGGGCTCGTACCTCGGCGAGGACGGGATGAAGAACGGGATCCGGGCGAAGATCTCGTCGTGGCGGCGCGTCGGCCCCAACGTGATCCCTCACGTCGCGAAGGCGACCGGGATCTACCTCAACTCGATGCTCGCGGTGATGGAGGCGCAGGGTGGCGGCTACGACGAGGCGATCCTGCTCACAGACGAGGGCTTCATCGCGGACGGCTCGGGCGAGCACATCTTCCTCGTCCGCGACGGCACGATCTTCACGCCTGACTTGTCTGCATCGATCCTGCCGGGCATCACGCGCGACACGATCGTCCAGATCGCGCAGGACCTCGGTCACAGCGTCGTCGAGAAGCAGCTGATCCGCAGCGATCTCTATCTCGCCGACGAGGTGTTCATGTGCGGGACCGCGGCCGAGGTGACGCCGATTCGCTCCGTCGACGAGCAGACGATCGGTCCGCCGGGACCGGTCACCCAGGAGATCCAGAAGGCGTACCTCGACACCGTGCACGGCCGAAGCGATCGCTATCCGCATTGGCTCGAGTACGCGTCCGTGTCGGCGGCGACGGCGGAGGCGTGAGGGAAGCCACCCGGGAGATCCCGCTCTCCCGGCCCTGGATCACCGAGCGGGAGGAGGAGCTGGTCCTCGAGGTGCTCCGCTCGGGTCGGCTGTCGCTCGGCCCGTGGATCGAGCGGTTCGAGGAGATGGCGGCCGAGCGCGCGGGCGCGCCGTACGCGGCGGCCGTGTCGAGCGGCACCGGCGGACTACACCTCCTCTGCAAGATCGCCGGGCTCGGTCCAGGCGACGAGGTGATCACGTCTCCGTTCTCGTTCGTCGCGTCCGCGAATTGCTTCATCCTCGAAGGCGCGACCCCGGTCTTCGTCGACGTCGACCCCGTCACGCTCAACCTCGATCCGACCGCGATCGAGGCGGCGATCACGGAGCGGACGAAGGCGATCGTCGCCGTCGACATCTTCGGGTACCCGTGCGAGCTCGACCAACTCGCCGCGATCGCCGACTCGCACGAGCTCACGCTGATCGAGGACTCCTGCGAGGCGCTCGGCGCGGAGTACAGGGGCCGTCCGCTCGGCGCGCACGGTCCCTCCGCCGTGTTCGCCTTCTATCCGAACAAGCAGATGACGACCGGCGAAGGCGGTGTCGTCACGACGCACGCGGAGGACGTCTGGCAGCAGCTCGTCAGCCTCCGCAACCAGGGCCGCGCGTACAGCGAGGGCGGCGGCTGGTTCCACCACGTCCAGGTCGGGCTCAACTACCGGTGGACGGATATCCAGGCCGCGATCGGCATCGCGCAGCTCGAACGGTTCGACGCGATCCTCGCGCTCAGGGCGGCGGCAGCCGAGCGCTATCAGGAGTCATTGGGAGACCTCGAAAGGGTCGAGGTGCCGACTCCGGACGACGACGACCACCGCCGCTCCTGGTTCGTGTACGTGGTGAAGCTCGATCCAGATCTCGACCGGGAAAAGGTGATGCTCGAGCTAAGGCGTCAGGGAGTGGCGACGGCCGAGTACGTCCCGTGCATCCACTTGCAGCCGTACATGCGCGACCGGTACGGGTTCGTACCCGGGTCGTGTCCGGTGGCAGAGGACGCCGCGAGCCGCACGCTCGCGTTGCCGTTCTTCACGCAGATCGAGCCCGACGAGCAGGACCGCGTCGTCGAGGCGCTGCGCGTGGCGATCGCCGCGTGAATCGCGAGCGGCGATAATCGGGCGATGGCCGACGCCACGCGGATGGTGTTTCTCGGCTTCGGCAAGTACGCGCGGGCCGACAAGATCTACGCGCTCGAGCCACTCGGCGAGGGCGAGCGGGGGCACGGCCGCAGGACCCGCGTGTGGATCGAAGGCGTCCCCGACGCGATCATCGCGTCACGCACCGAGCGCACGATCTTGCTCGACATGGGCCAAGGTGCGGCCGCCAACACGCAGCTGATCGACCAGGCTGTCGAGCTCGCGGAGCGGATCGCCGAGCAGACGCAGGCCGGCCGGGTCGACCTGGCCGACCTCGGCCGACGAGCACGACGTCTGCTCGAGGCGACGTCGCGCCCGGACGAAGCAAGCAGCCTGTTCTAGCCGCCCGCGGCGCTACTCCTCGATCGGACCGACGGGGGGTCCGACCGGGACGATGCCCTCTCTGCATCGGGCCAACGCGAACTCGAGACCCTTCAGCTTTGCCTTCGCATCGGCAAGCTCCTGCTCGAGCTGCTCGAGCATCTCCTCGTCGGCCTGCGTCAGCTCGCCGTGATGGTCCTGTCCGAGTTGCTTCATGGCCGCCTCGATCTGGACGATGTTCTGCGCTTCCTCGTCGACCGCGAGGAGCTGGTCCTCGCACGGATCGACCTGCACGAGCAGCTCGCCGGCGACCTCGTACTGATCGGACGGGTTGGCTGCATCGCCGTCCTTGAACGGCAAGGTGAAACCCATGGTGTCCGTCAGCTCGGCGAGGGACCATGACTGGAAGGCGCTGTCGATGAACCGGTCCGGATTCTCGAGCCCGAGCCCGATCTGGACCTCGTCGAACGTGCTGAGGTGCTCGGCGATCGCGTCGTACACCTTGTCGTGAACCTCGCTCTTGACCTCCGCGATCGCTTGGTCGACGGTCGCTTGATCCGAGGACGCGAGCTCGAGCAGGTGATCCGCGACCGAGTCGTGTACCTGGCCGAGAAACACGTCGTACCCTGCTGCAACGGCGTCGAGCGGTGTGTCTCGCTGATCCCAGAGCGCCGCGACGACGATCAGCTCTCTCCGGCTCAGGCCCGATCGAAACCGAGTGGCGAAGTGCGAGATCTCATCGGGGGTTCCGAACGCGTCGCCGCCGTGCATGTTGGGCATCACGACGATCTCCTCCGAGTTGGGCGACGCGGGCGAGATCGCGGACACGGGATCAGCCGAGCTGAGCGTGTCGTCGTCGATCTGGAGGAGCTCCACCCAGAGGTACGGATTGGAGCCGTCGTCTCCATCGCTTTGCCGGTCGCACCGCAGCTGTTCTAGCTCCACGTACGCGAGCATGGTCCCGACCTCCTAGGGAGTGCTGACGGCAGTCAAGCGCGGACACTGTACTGCGGCCGCTCGTCGATTGCCACCGCCGGATCGGACGAAACGACCACGTCCTTTGCGGGCGCTAGCTTTGCGGTGAGGTGCGGGGGAGAACGTGAGGCGCTGGCTGCTGCTGACCGCTGCCGTCGTCGTCTGCGCGGGGCCGGCCGCCGCGAGCGGCGGGCCGCCGCCGGGGGCGACCGCCCGCTGCCGTGACGGCACGTACAGCGTCTCGACGCATCGCTCGGGGACGTGCTCGCATCACGGCGGCGTCGCGCGATGGCTGACGGGCGGCGGCTCCTCGTCGACCTCCACGCCCTCTTCCGGCTTGTCGCACGTCGCCACGGGCCCGACCGTCGTGGTCGGCCGGCGCACACGGACGAGCGGCTGCCGGCTCGGGGCGCTGCCCGACCGCCGCTGCTCGCCGGGCGCCTACTACCGCGGGCTGGCGAAGGCGGTGCTCTGCTCGTCGAGCTTCCACACGGGCTCGATCCGGAACGTCTCCGAGTCCGAGAAGCACGCCGTCGAGGTCGAGTACGGGATGACGCCGGCGAGCTATGGTCGGACGCTGGAGGTCGACCATATCGTGCCGCTCGAGATCGGCGGCTCGAATGCCGCGGCGAACCTCTTTCCCGAGAAGGCGAACGCCGATCCCGGCTACCACGTCAAGGACGTGCTCGAGAACCGCCTTCACGATCTCGTCTGTGCCGGCTCGATGAGTCTCCGCGCAGCGCAGATCGGGATCGCGCGCAACTGGGAGGCGCTCTACGAGAGAGTCTTCGGAAAGACGCCTTGAGATACTCGATGCGTGGCAGCTGAGGGGGGCGAGGTACGCGCGAGGACGGCGACGCCGTCGGATCTGGCCGCGGTGACCGAGACGATCGCGCTCGCCTTCCACGAGGATCCGACCTGGAGCTGGGCGTTCCCGGACTCGTCACGCCGACAGGAGCAATACACGATCCTCTGGCAGTTCCTCGTCGCTGGTGCGCTCCGCTATCCGTGGGTGCTCGTGACCGAGGACTGCGAGGCGGCCGCCGTATGGATCCCGCCCGGCGGTACCGAGCTCACCGAGGAGGACGAGGCGGAGGTCGTGCCGTTGGTCGAGCGTCTCGTCGGGCCGCGTGCACCGGACGTGCTGGAGCTCGTCGCACGTTTCGAGGCCGCCCATCCGAGGGACGAGCCGCACTACTACCTCTCCCTACTCGCGACGCATCCGACCCATGCCGGCAAGGGAATCGGGATGCGCCTGCTCGCGGAGAGCCTGGAGAGGATCGACGAGGACGGACGGCCCGCGTACCTCGAGTCGACCAATCCCGGGAACAACCGTCGCTACGAGCGCCACGGCTTCGAGGCGATCGGCGAGTTCTTCCCTCCCGGTGGCGAGACGCCGGTGACGACGATGTGGCGGTCGGCTCGCTGACGGACCTCGGGTCGCGGTAGACGTGCAATCCCGATCACGTCGACGTTTCTTCGTCGACCTCACGCCTGTGCGCGAGTCGCGGGACTTCCGTCGCCTCTGGTTCGGGCTCGGTGTCTCGTACCTGCTCGGAGAGGTCACGTACGTCGCCCTGCCGTACCAGGTCTACCAGCTCACGAAGTCGTCGTTCGCGGTGGGCGCGATCTCGCTGGTCGAGCTCGTCCCGATCCTCACCCTGAGCTTCGTCGGCGGCGCCGTCGCCGACGCCGTCGACCGGCGTCGCGTTCTCGTGTGGACCGAGGCGGGGATCATGATCACCGTCGCCGGCCTCGTGGTGAACGCCTCTGTGGCGCACCCGAGTGTCGGCGTGTGCTTCGTGCTGGCGTTCTTCGCAGCCGCCTTCTCGTCGCTCGGCGCGGGTGCGTCGCGGTCTCTGATCCCGCGGCTCGTCACCGAGGAGCACATTCCGGCGGCGCTCGCGCTCAACAACGTGTACAGCAACCTCGGCGCGGTGGTGGGACCTGCGCTCGGAGGCATCCTGATCGCGACGATCGGCCTGGCGGAGGCGTACGCGGTCGGCGTCGCCGGCTTCGCCGCGTCGCTGACTGCCTTCTGGTTGCTGCCGTCGATCGTCCCGATCGGCAACATCGAGCGTCCCGGAATCCAGTCGGTGATCGAGGGCTTCCGCTTTCTCAAGAGCCAGCGCGCTGTGCTCGGTTGCTTCCTGATCGACACGAACGCGATGGTCTTCGGCATGCCGAGCTCGCTCTTCCCGGCGATCGCGCTCACGCGCCTGAACGCCGGTCCGCAGGCGGTCGGCTACCTGTACGCGGCGCCTGCCGCCGGTGCGCTGCTCGCGTCCCTGCTCTCCGGCTGGCTCGGCCACGTGCGGCGCCAGGGAATCGCGATCTTCATCTCCGCGTCGTTGTGGGGGGTGGCGATCGCGCTCTTCGGCTTCGCCACCGAGCTCTGGGTCGCGCTCGTACTGCTTGCGGCTGCAGGCGCGGCGGACGCGGTCAGCGCGGTGCTCCGGAGCACGATCATGTTCGCGTCCACTCCCGACGCGCTGCAGGGCAGGGTCTCCGCCGCATACCTCGCGCAGGTGACGAGTGCGCCGAGAGTCGGGAACCTCGAGGCGGGAGCGCTCGCCGCGCTCACGAGCATCGAGTTCTCGGTCGTCTCCGGCGGCATCCTCTGCGTCGTCGGCTGCTTCGTGCTCGCAGCATTCATTCCGTCACTGCTCCGCTACGACGCGACGGCGAAGTCGGCGGCGACCGCGACCGC
>Ga0187777_10001361_pt1 | contig 15849 bp, 15 predicted proteins | sample 1015_Q2_SP5_10_M_FD_132416 | JGI IMG/M metagenome (GOLD analysis project Ga0187777, IMG submission 132416) | Tropical peat soil microbial communities from peatlands in Department of Meta, Colombia - 1015_Q2_SP5_10_MG | ecosystem: Environmental > Terrestrial > Soil > Wetlands > Peat | place... | reverse complement strand
TTTTCCTCGGGCGTACCCACGGTCACACGCAGGCAATCGGCCAGCGCGGCGTGCGAACCGTTGAGGTTCTTGACGAGCACCCCGCGTGATCGCAGCCCGGAGAAGACCGTATCGGCACGAGGCACGCGGAACAGGATGAAGTTGGCATCGGTGGGAAACGCCCGCACCCCGGGGAGCACCTGAAGCGCAGCGAGCAGTCGCTGACGTCCCTCGCGGATGGCGGCCGCTTGTGCCGCCAGAACGTCGGGGTGCTGCAGCACCAGCGCCGCGATCCTTTGCGTCAACACGTTCACATTATAAGGCAGCCGCAGCTTGTCGAACTCCGCGAGCCATTGCGGGCGACCGATCAGCATGCCGAGCCGCAAGCCGGCAAGCCCCAGCTTCGACAGTGTTCGCATGATGAGCAAGTTGGGATAGCGCGCGAGCTCGGACACGAAGCTGCGTCCAGCGAAGGCATGGTAGGCCTCATCGACCACCACCAAGCCTGGAGACGCGCTGATCAGGGCGTGCAGGGCATCGGTATCAAACAGATTGCCGGTGGGATTGTTCGGATAAGCGATGAAAGTGAGGGCCGGCCGATGCTCGCGCAGCGCCGCGCCCAGGGCCGAGACATCCAGATCGAAGTCCGCCGTCAAGGCAACTCCGACGTAACGCATGCCCGTGAAAGTCGCAACCATGCGGAACATCACGAAGGATGGTTCCACGCTCATCAACACAGCGCCCGGCTGGTTCACCGCCAGCGCCAGGATCTGGATCAGTTCGTCCGATCCGTTTCCCAACAGCAGATCCATCGCGTCGGGTATGTCCATCGTCTCGCGCAGACGCGCCTTCAGCGCTGCGGCTCCCGGATCGGGGTAGCGGTTCAGGCTAACTTCCGAAGCCAAGGCCGCGATCTGCGCTCGCAGGCCGGGCGGCAAGCCGTACGGGTTCTCCATCGCATCCAGCTTGATCATGCCTCGGCTGTCCGGAACATGATAGGCGGAGATGGCGCGCACCTCGTCCCGAATCAGCGATCGACCGGTTTCATCCATGCAGTCGGTACCGCGCTGATTTGGCGTGAGCAGGAAGGCCCTCGCCCGTCGCGAGCTCGGCGGCAACCAGGCCAAGCTTGCGTGCCCCGTCACGCGACACCTGAATCACGCTGGTGCGCTTCTGGAAGTCATACACGCCAAGCGGAGAGGAGAAACGCGCGGTGCGTGCTGTCGGCAGGACGTGGTTGGGGCCGGCGCAGTAGTCTCCCAGCACCTCCGAAGAATACTTGCCGAGGAAGACGGCGCCGGCGTGCCGAATCTTCGGCAACCAGCTTTCGGCGCCCTCGACCGCGAGCTCCAGGTGCTCCGGTGCGACCCGATTGGCGATTCGGCACGCTTCATCGAGATCCTTGACCTTGATCAGCGCGCCGCGCGTCGACAGCGACGCTTCGATGATGGCCCTGCGCGGCATGTCGTTCAGCTGCTGTTCGATGCTTTGCGCAACCGCCTCGATGAAATCGGCATGCGGGCATAGCAGGATGGCCTGGGCCATTTCATCGTGCTCGGCCTGCGAGAACAAGTCCATCGCCACCCATTGCGGATCGGTGTGGCCGTCGCATAACACCAGGATTTCCGACGGCCCCGCCAGCATATCGATGCCGACCACACCAAACACTTGGCGCTTGGCCGCGGCCACATAGGCATTGCCCGGTCCAACAATCTTGTCCACGGCAGGGACCGATTCGGTGCCGTACGCCAGCGCCGCCACCGCCTGCGCGCCGCCAATCGTGAATACGCGTTGCACGCCGCTGATGGCAGCCGCCGCCAGCACCAGGTCGTTGGAATCACCGCCAGGCGCGGGCACAACCATGACGACCTCGTCGACTCCGGCGACCCGCGCCGGGATGGCGTTCATGAGCACAGTCGACGGATACGCCGCTTTCCCGCCCGGTACATAGATGCCCACGCGCTCGAGCGGCGTCACCTGTTGGCCGAGTTGCGTTCCATCTGCCTCGGTGTAGCTCCACGAGTGCGCGACCTGCTGCTCGTGGAAAGCGCGGATGCGGCTGGCGGCGATAGCGAGCGCGTCGGCTTGTGCCGCCGGCAGGGACGCGAGCGCGCGTTCCAGTCGCGCCCTGGGCAGCTCGAGCGCACCCATGTCGGGCGTCTGCACACGATCGAAGCGGCGCGTGTACTCGAGCACGGCCGCATCGCCGCGGCGCCGCACATCGAGAAGAATGCCGGCGACAGCTTGCTCGATCTTTGCGTCCTGTGTGTTCTCAAAGGCGAGCAGGCGATCGAGCTCGCGCTCGAAATTGGGATCGGCGGTGTCGAGCCGCCTAGGCGGTAACATCGGTCGAGGTTCGCTCTACCGCCTGCCGGAATCCCTCGAGCAGCGGTTTCAAAACACCGTCCTTGAGCTTGAGTGCGGCCTGATTGACGACCAGCCGCGCGCTGACGGCCATGATCTGCTCCACCGCCACCAATCTGTTGGCGCGAAGCGTGTTGCCAGTGCTGACCAGATCGACGATCGCGTCCGCGAGGCCCACCAGGGGGGCGAGCTCCATGGACCCGTACAGCTTGATGAGATCCACATGAACGCCCTTGCTGGCGAAGTGCTCACGCGCCGTCTTGAGGTACTTGGTCGCTACGCGCAACCGGGCGCCCTGCCGTACTGCGGCCGCGTAGTCGAATCCGACCGGCACCGCCACCATCATCCGGCACCGAGCAATGTGTAGATCCAGGGGTTGATACAATCCATCGGTGCCCTGTTCGTGCAGAACATCCTTGCCTGCGATCCCCAGGTCGGCCGCGCCGTGGCGCACGTAAGTGGGCACATCGGAAGCGCGGACGATGATGATGCTGACGTCCTGGCGGTTGGTGCCGAGGATCAGTCGGCGTGAGCTATCGGGATCCTCGTCCGGGTAGATCCCGACCGACGCGAGAAGCGGCAGCGTCTCGGTGAAAATCCGCCCCTTCGACAGGGCTATCGTGATGGTGTCCACGGCTGAGTGAGTCCATGAGCTGGGGCGGAAAGTTGATCGCGGCTCCACTGGCGATTCTACCCTACCGCCATCGACGATCAGGTGGCCTCCTGTGCTGTCCCGGCCGGTCGGGTCAGCGGGCTCGCCGGATGCGCGCGCCTAGCTGGCCCAGCTTCTCCTCGATGCATTCGTAGCCACGGTCGAGGTGATAGACGCGGTCGATCACGGTCTCCCCGCCCGCCACCAGCCCAGCCAGCACCAGGCAAGCCGACGCACGCAGGTCGGTCGCCATCACCTTGGCGCCGTCCAGCGCCTGCACGCCGCGCACGACTGCGCTGTTGCCTTCGACTTCGATATCGGCGCCCAGGCGGCGCAACTCCTGGACGTGCATGAAGCGGTTCTCGAACACCGTTTCCGTGATTCTCGATGTCCCCTGGGCCACGGCATTGAGCGCCATGAACTGCGCCTGCATGTCGGTGGGGAACCCGGGGTAGGGGGCGGTGCTGATGCTCACTGCCCTGGCATGACTGTCCGTTCGCAGCTGCAACCAATCGGGGCCGCCGTCGACCGACGCCCCCGTCTCCGTCAGCTTGCTCAAAACGGAATCGAGAATGTCGGGTCGGGTGCCCTTCAACCGAACTTCGCCGCCGGTGGCGGCGGCGGCCACCAGGAAAGTCCCGGTCTCGATGCGATCGGGCATCACCCGATAGGTGGCGCCGTGCAGACCGGATACACCTTCAACGGTGATTACGTGGCTCCCCTGCCCCGAGATCTTCGCCCCCATCGCGATCAAACAGCTCGCTAGATCGACGACCTCGGGTTCGCGCGCGGCGTTTTCGATCACGGTCGTGCCGTCGGCCAGGGTGGCCGCCATGAGGAGATTTTCAGTGCCAGTCACTGTCACCAGGTCCATGACGATCCTGGTGCCTCTCAGGCGCGTTGCAGTGGCGTGGATGTAACCGCGTTCGATTTCGACCTGCGCGCCGAGCGCCCGCAGCCCTTTGATGTGCTGGTCGACCGGGCGCAGCCCGATCGCGCAACCGCCAGGCAGCGAGACCCGCGCATCTCCGAAACGCGCCAGCAGCGGGCCTAGCACCAGGATCGACGCGCGCATGGTCTTGACCAGCTCGTAGGGGGCGATCCGGTGATGCAGGCCGCTTGCGTTGAGGCTCACCCCTCCTTTCTCGTCGAGCGATACCTCTACGCCCATCTGTGCCAGCAGCGACAGCGTGGTGGTTACATCGCGCAGGTGCGGCACGTTCTGCACCTGCAGCGTTTCGGCCGTCAGGATTCCCGCGCAAAGGATGGGCAGCGCGGCATTCTTCGCTCCCGATATGCGTATCTCGCCCGAGAGAGGCACGCCGCCCTGGATGACCAGCTTGTCCATCAGCGGTCCGTCGGCCAGTCTTCGGGCGTGAAGGTGCGCATCGACAGGGCGTGGATCTCCTCGCGCATCCGTTCACCCAGGGCGCGATACACCAGCTGATGCTGCTGCACGCGCGATTTCCCGCGAAACGCCTCGCTCACGATAACCGCCTGAAAGTGCTGGCCGTCTCCCGTGACCTCCACGTGCTGACAGTTCAGATTCTCCACAATGTAGCGCTTGACGTCTTCCGGTGCGACCAAGGGACTCTCCCGATGAGCTCATTACCGCGACATTTTAGCCCCGCTCTCAGTGGCGGAGCTTATAGCCAGCCTGGAGCAGCCACAGTCCAAGTGCCGACAACGCGATCAGGAACCCGCCCACGACTGTGACGCTGACGACCGGGCTAATGTCGGCAGCGCCGAAAAAACCGAAGCGAAAACCGTCCACCATGTAGAAGAACGGGTTGAGGTGTGAGGCGTGCTGCCAGAAGGCTGGCAGCGATTGGACCGAGTAGAACACACCGGCCAGGAATGTCAGCGGAACGATGATGAAGTTCTGGAATGCTGCGACCTGGTCGAACTTGTCCGCCCAGATGCCCGCGACGATACCCAGGGCACCCATGATGCCGCCGCCCAGCACCGCGAAGGCGAGCGCCCAGAGCGGCTGCTGAAGCGGTACGGGGGCGAACACGCTGGTGACGAGCAGAACGCCGAGTGCGACCACCACGCCGCGCACCGCCGCGGCCAGGACATACGCAGCGAAGATCTCGAGCGGAGCCAGGGGCGTGAGGAGCACGAAAATGATGTTTCCCGTGATCTTCGACTGGATCAAGCTCGATGAGCTGTTGGCGAACGCGTTCTGCAGCAAGGACATCATGGCGAGCCCCGGGATCAAGAACGAGGTATAGGCCACACCCGGGAAGACCTGAACCCGCGATTCGAGCGCATGCGAGAAGATGAGGAGATAAAGCAGGGCGCTCAACACCGGTGCCGCGATGGTCTGAAAGCTCACCTTCCAGAAGCGCAGCAACTCCTTGTACAGCAGCGTCCGGAAGCCCGGCACTAGTGCCTCCGCATAACCTGCACGAACACGTCCTCGAGATCGGCCTGGAGCACCTCCAGCTCCTGCACCTGTATGCTTTCCGCGCGCAGGTCCGCCAGGACGCTTTCGATTTGCGCGTAGCTGTCGAGGGCAAGCAGGCGACTGTCATCCTCTGCGCCGATCATTTTGGTAGCCAGCGCTGCCGGCAGCCGGTCGGGGGCAAGGCGCAGCCGCAGGCGCACCCCCGCAACCTGGCGCAGGAGATTGCGAGTCGTGTCCAGCGCGACGATGACGCCTTGCTTGAGCATCGCGATGCGGCTGCACAGCGCTTCTGCCTCTTCGAGATAGTGCGTCGTGAGCACGACTGTGTGACCGGCCTGATTGAGCTCCCGGACGAAGTGCCACAAACCCTGACGCAGTTCGACGTCCACCCCTGCAGTCGGCTCATCCAGGATGATCACCGGCGGCCTGTGCACCAGCGCCTGCGCCACCAGCACGCGGCGCTTCATCCCGCCCGACAACTGACGCATATTGGCGCCAGCTTTGTCGGTGAGGTCCAGACGCTCGATGATCTCATCGATCCAGGCGTCGTTGTCCCGCAGTCCGAAGTATCCCGACTGAATGCGCAGCGTTTCACGCACCGTGAAGAACGGATCGAACACCAGCTCTTGCGGAACGACACCGATTCGGCGCCGCGCATGACGGTATTGACTCACCACGTCGTAGCCCATCACGCGAAGCTCGCCCGAGTCGGCACGCGCCAGACCGGCGAGAATGCTGATGAGCGTGGTTTTGCCTGCCCCATTGGGCCCGAGCAGGCCGAAGAATTCCCCCTGCGGGATCTCGAGGCTGATCCCGCCGAGCGCTCGCAAGGAACCGAACCGCTTGTGGACCTGCTTGATCTCGATCGCAAAAGGCATGGCCGACGCGCGGCGACTGCGGAGACCTACTCAGGCGCCGGGGATGAGTTCTCCTACGCCGTACAGCGCGATGAGCGATCGCAGATTCTCGTTCAGGTTCTCGAACCGGATGCGGTGGCTTCTGGCGCTTGCATCTCGCACCCACGCAAGCAGCATCCCGACCGCCGCGGAGTCAGCCTGGGTCACTCCCGACAGATCCACGCGAATCTCGGGACCCTGGAAGCGCTCCCGCACCTCGTCCAGCAGCGACGTGACGGTGGTCAATGTCAACGGCCCGTCGATGCGATGACGTCCCCCGGACGAGTCGATCGCCGCGCCGACCGTGGCGCTATTGCTGCTTCTTCGTCCCGGCAGCAGGTGCGCTAACTTTGTCCTGTAAGGACTTGATGAGCCCATCGATACCCCCCTGTCGTATCTCCTCGGCGAAGGTGCTGCGATAAGTAGTAAGCAAGCTCACCCCTTCCACCGTCACGTCGTAAATCTTCCAGGCAGCCGAGGCCTTGTACATGCTGTAGTCGACGGTGAGCGGTGGTCCGCCGTTAGGTACCTTTATTTCGGTCCGCACCTGCACATCGTCGTCCGCCGGCTGCATCCGGACCGGTTTGACGTCAATAGTGATGTTCGCGTACGCGCTGTAGGCGGCGCTGTAAGTGCGGATCAACAGGCGATGAAACAGGTCGACCAGCGTTTTCTGCTGCTCGGGCGTAGCCTGCCGCCAGCCGCGGCCCACCGCGAGGCGCGTCATGCGCTCAAAATCGAAGTGCGGCGCGACCTTCTGCTCGAGCAACTCGGCAAACTTGGCTTGGTTGCCGGCGCGCAATTCTTGATCCTGCGCCAATGCATTCAGCACCTCGTCGGCGACCGTTCGCACCAGCTTGTCCGGCGCTTGTGCCAGCGCCGTGCCGCTCGCACAAAACGCGAACATCAGAGCCAGCGCCGCCATCGCTCGCGGCGTAACGCGCGTCCGCCGCGACACGCCGCTCTCGTCTGTCGAAGTCACTTCTTCGTTCCTCCATCCGCCGCCTTGCCGTAAAGGAACTGCCCGATCAGCTTCTCCAACACCACTGCGGACTGGGTGAGCTTGACCTCATCCCCCTCCTTGAGGTTGGTGGTGTCTCCGCCCGCTTCTAAACCCACATACTGCTCGCCGAGCAGACCCGACGTCAGGATCGACGCGGACGTGTCTTTGGGAAAGCTATAACGCTTGTCGATGCGCATGGTGACACGGGCGGTGAACCTCTGATCATCGAAGGCGATGCTCACTATGCGGCCAACGACAACCCCTGCGCTCTTGACTGGCGCGCGCGGCTTGAGGCCGCCGATATTTTCGAACTGGCCAAACACGATATAGCCATCGGATGCGGATACGCTGGTCGCATTCCCGACCTTGAGCGCCAACGTGAGCAATGCGACGAGTCCAGCGGTGACGAACACCCCGACCCACAGATCTACGGTCGTGCGCTTCATGATCAAACCCCGGTGAACATGAAAGAAGTCAGGACAAAGTCCAGTGCCAGCACGGCCAGCGCGGAAGTCACCACAGTGCGCGTAACGGCGTAGGACACGCCTTCGGCAGTGGGCGGCGCGTCATAACCCTCGAACAGGGCGATCAGCGTGACCGCCACACCGAACACGGCGCTCTTGATGATGCCGTTCAGGATGTCCTCGCGCAGATCGACGTTGGCTTGCATCTGCGACCAGAAGGCGCCCGAGTCGACGCCGATGATCACCACGCCGATGAGGTATCCACCGAACACGCCCAGCGCGCTGAAGATCGCCGCGAGCAGTGGCATCGAGATCACGCCGCCCCAGAAGATAGGAGACAGCACGCGCGCGAACGGATCCACTGCCATCATCTCCATCGCCGACAGCTGCTCGGTTGCTTTCATGATGCCGATCTTGGCCGTGATGGCGGAGCCGGCACGGCTGGCGAACAGCAACGCCGACACGACGGGTCCCAGTTCGCGCACCAACGCCAGCGCCACGAGCGTTCCGAGCGCCTCGGCCGAGCCATATCGCTTCAGCGTCTCGTAACCTTGCAACCCCAGCACAAGACCGACGAACAGCCCCGAAACGATGATGATGATCAGCGACAGGGTGCCGGTGAAAAAGATCTCGTTCAGCGTGAGCTGCGGTCGGCGCACGCTCTCGCTTGAGCGGGCCAGCACCAGCCAGGAAAAGCGGGTGGCCGCCCCCAGCTTCCAGATGGCATCGACAACGATATGACCCACCTGGCGCAGTCCGCGATCCAGCGCTGCGATCACGCGTGATGCTCCAGACCGAGGTCGCGCGCATAAGCGGGCGCCGGATAGTGGAACGGCACCGGCCCGTCGGTGTCCCCATGAACGAATTGATGCACGAACGGTTCGTTGGAGGCACGCAGGGAGGCGGGTGTTCCCTCCGCGACGATGACCCCTGCCGAAACAAAGTAGACGTAGTCCACGATCCGGAACGATTCCTCGACGTCGTGCGTCACGATGATCGAAGTTGCTCCCAACGCATCGTTCAAGCGGCGGATCAGATTGGCGATGACGCCGGTCGAGATCGGGTCCAGGCCAGTAAACGGCTCGTCGTACATGATGAGCATCGGGTCCAGCGCGATGGCTCGGGCAAGCGCGACACGCCGCGCCATACCGCCAGACAGCGCTTCGGGCTTGAGGTCGGCCGCGCCGCGCAGGCCAACCGCGTTCAGCTTCATCAAGACGAGATCGCGGACCAGCGGCTCGGGCAGCCGTGTGTGCTCTCGCAGGGGGAAAGCCACATTGTCGAATACGGAGTAGTCCGTGAAGAGGGCTCCGAACTGGAACAGCATCCCCATGCGACGGCGCAAGGCGTAAAGCTCGCGGTGGGACAGCGCGCGGATGAGTTGGCCATCCACGGAAACGCTGCCTTTGTTGGAGCTCAGCTGCCCACCGATCAGACGCAGAATCGTGGTCTTCCCGGAACCGCTTAACCCCATGATGGCGACCACCTTCCCTCGCCCGATCGCCATGTTGATTCCGGTCAATACCGGGCGCTCGTCATAGCGAAACTCGACGTCGCGGAGTTCTACTAGGTTGTCTGCGCTCACCGCACAAGGGTTCAGGCCGGGAAACGCGGCGGATTGTACCCCGGTTTGACGGGCACGGTCGCGACGGCGCAGTGCATTGGCTTGCATCTTGCTGAGTTTTGCCGCACTGTGCGCGCGCAGCGGCGGCAGGCGTGCGCGAACACCGGAAACGCGCTCGTCGGCTGGGGTTACGCGGCTATCGAAGCGCCGCCCGGCAGGGACTGACGTCAGATGGAAGACGATCAAACAGAGCTACGCTCCATGACCACCCCAACCGACACGGTTCCTGCTCTGCGCTTTGCCAGCGTCAACAAGCGTTATGGGACCGCCATCGCGCTCAGCGATTTCTCGCTCGATGTGGGAGCAGGACAGACCTTCGGACTGGTTGGCATGAACGGAGCCGGTAAGACGACGCTGATCAAATGCATGCTCGACTTCTCGGAAGCGGACAGCGGCACGGTCCAGATCTTCGGCATACCGAGCCTGGTCACGCGCTCGCGCAGCCGACTCTCCTTTCTCCCCGAACGGTTCAATCCGCCTTACTATCTGACAGGCCGGGATTTCGTCCGCTATATGCTGGAGTTGCAGGACGTCGACTATCGCGATCAGGAGGCCGAACAGACCTTCGATGCGCTGGATCTGGACCGATCAGCGCTCGCCAAGCCGGTGCGTGCGTTCTCCAAGGGCATGACCCAAAAGCTCGGACTGGCCGCCTGCCTGCTCAGCCGCAAGGATCTCTATATCCTGGACGAGCCGACCAGCGGCCTGGATCCAAAGGCGCGCGCGTTGCTCAAAGACCAATTGCGAACAGCGCGGGATGCCGGTAGGACAATATTCTTCACCTCGCACGCGTTGGCGGACGTCGATGAACTGTGCGACCGCATGGCAGTGATCCATCGCGGCGAGCTGCGCTTCGAGGGCACCCCGAAAGAGTTGCGCGAGCGTCATGCCGCCACGACCCTCGAGCAGGCGTTCCTCGCCTGCATCGGGGAGCGGCTTGCCCCGCGTCAATGAGGCGCAGCCCTGCTAGGCCGCTACCAAGCGATCTGGCAGAATAGTTGGCCATCCTCGGCGGTCGGCGAGCATACGACGTGGACGCGAGCGCACCGATCAAACCCGACCTGCTAATCGTTGACGACGACCCGTTGATCACCGATACGCTCGACTTCGTTCTGGGGCGGGACTTTAATGTGCACGTGGCCGAGTCTCGACTCCAGGTAAAGAGTCTGCTGCGTCAGCTCGACGTTCCGCCGGAGCTCGCGCTGGTCGATCTGGGCCTGCCGCCCACGCCGCATCGACCCGACGAGGGCTTCCGCCTCATCAACGAGCTGCTGGCGCTGTCTCCGGACATCAAGATCCTCGTGCTGTCGGGTCAGAACGACGAACAAAACGCGCGTCATGCACGTGCGCTTGGGGCAATCGAATTCGTCGCCAAGCCCTGTGAACCGGAGCGGCTGAAAGAACTGCTCCTCAAGGCGCATACCATCACGGCCGCGGAGCGCGTCGCCGAGGGCACGGAGCCGGGTATCGTGGGGTCCGGGCCGGCTATCGCAAAACTCAAGCAGCAGATCCGCCAGTACGCGACTTCGCCTTTTCCGGTGCTGATCGAGGGCGAGTCCGGCAGCGGCAAGGAGCTGGTCGCCGTCTCGCTGCATCGGCAAAGCCCGCGCGCGCTCAAGCCGTATCTGGCGCTCAATTGCGCCGCGATTTCACCGACCTTGGTCGAAGCCTCCCTGTTCGGCCACGCCAAGGGGGCTTTCACCAGCGCGAGTACCGCGCGTGCCGGCTATTTCGAGGACGCGCGCGACGGCAGCTTGTTTTTGGATGAGATCGGCGAGCTGCCCCTCGAGCTGCAGGCGAAGCTGCTGCGCGTGCTGGAAAATGGCGAATATCAGCGCGTAGGGGAGACGCAAGGCCGACACAGCCAAGCACGTGTAATCGCGGCCACCAACCGAGATCTGCGTCAGGAGGTCAAGACCGGACGGTTCCGCGCCGATCTTTATCACCGCCTGAGCGTGTTCACGGTCACTGTACCGCCGCTGCGCGACCTGGGAGAAGACAGGCGCAAGCTGCTGGCTCATTTCGCGGACTTCTACGCGGCGCAGAGCGGGGTCGCGGCGTTCAAACTCGATGCCGGCGCCGAGCAGCTGTGGATGGACTATAGTTTTCCGGGCAACGTGAGGGAGCTGCGCAATATCGTCATCCGTCTGACGACCAAGTACGCGGGGGAAACGGTGGGCAGCGAGCAGCTGCTCGCGGAGCTGGACCCGGAGCAAGGAACAGAACCAGTGGCTAGTGTCCTGTCGCCGGACGACCATCGCAGTGCGGTGGAGACCGCCAAGCGGCTGCTGCTCACGCAACGGCATTTCCGCCTGGACGAAGCGCTGCAGCGCTTGGAGCGCAGCTATGTCGAGGCTGCGCTGGCGCTGACCAGCGGCAACCTCAGTCAAGCGGCCAAGCTGCTCGGCGTTCATCGCACCACCCTGTACAGCCGCATGCAGGGCTACAACGCGCACGCTGGAAACGATCGCAGCGCACCTGACCAAGCATGAACCGCAAATGTACTACGCCTTCTTCGGACTGAAGCAACCTCCGTTCAAGATCACGCCCGATACGGACTTCTTCTTCGAGGGCGGCAACCGCGGCGCGGTGCTCGAAGCGCTGATCTACGCGGTGACGCACGGAGAGGGCATCGTTAAGGTCACTGGGGAAGTGGGGAGCGGCAAGACCATGCTTTGCCGTGTGCTGCAGGCACGCCTGCCCAAGTCGGTCGATGTGGTGTATTTGGCTAACCCCAGCGTGTCGCCGGAGGAGATTCTGCACGCGATTGCATTCGAGCTGCAGTTGCCGATTGCGCGTGACGCCGGCCGGCTCGTGGTCATGCACGCGCTCAACGAATATCTGCTCGCCCGTCACGCCGAGGGCCGCCAGGTGGTCATCTTCCTCGAAGAGTCGCAGAGCATGCCGCTCGCGACGTTGGAGGAAATCCGCCTGCTGTCCAATCTCGAGACCAAGCAGCACAAGCTTTTACAGATTGTGCTGTTCGGTCAGCCTGAGCTCGACGAGAACCTGGGCAAATCCCAGATCCGCCAATTGCGCGAACGGATTACGCACAGCTTCTCGCTCGGCCCGCTGAAGACAGAGGACGTGCGGGCCTACCTCGCGTTCCGCCTGCGCGCGGCTGGCTATCATGGGCCTGACCTGTTTCCTCCGGCCGTCGTGCGCTACATCGCGCAAGCAACCACCGGGCTGACGCGGCGCATCAACATCGTCGCCGACAAGGCACTGTTGGCCGCCTTTGCGGAGAACACGCACAACGTGACGATGAAGCACGCCAAGGCAGCGGTGCACGACAGCGAGTTCAGCAGCAGGGCGGCACGCCCCGGCCGACTTCGTTGGTTAGCGCCCACTGCGGCTTTCTTGCTTGGTGCGCTGGCGGTTGCAGGACTTTACTTGGCTTATAGTCACCTGTCTGACAGGGCAGCGGCCGGTGTGCACCGAGGAAACCTCACGGCGGCAAGCCCGCCCACGGCCGACGCGCGGCCGTCCCAACCCGCGGGCAGCAGTCCGCCCTCGGCGGAACAGCCTCCTTCAGCCGCGGCGCCGCCAGCAGTACCGGTGGGTCAGCCCATTGTTCCCAGGCCGCAAGAAATCCCTGCCTCGCTCCCAGCTCCTCCCGGTCCTCCCACGGAAGGCGCGCCAACCTCGGACCGGTTCAAGCTGAGTTCAGCCCTGTCCTCATCCAGCGACCTATTGGAACAACGCTTGCTTGCGACCGAGCGCTGGTTAGAGGAGGCGCGGGGTGCGACCTTCAGCATTCAGTTGCTCGGTTCCAACGATCCCGCGTTGTTGAGAGACTATTTCGAAACTATTGGTAAATATATTGAACTAGAAAAGGTTTTTGTGTACCGTACCCTTGCGAATCAGCAGCCGTCCATGACGGTTCTATACGGAGCTTTCGGCAGCCGGGCAGAGGCCGTCAGGTCCCTTGAGACGCTCCCCGACGAGTTGAAAGTAAACCGTCCGTACATTCGCACGGTACAGGGCATTCGCTCCGAGATCGGCCTGAGGAAATCGTCCTAGACAGGACCGCTGCTCAGGCCGGCCCCCACCGGCGCAGGCACACGCGCTGGACGGGCTTACACGTTACAACTACCAGTCCTCATTAGGCGAGAATGAACAATCGCGGCCACGGTCACCCTGGAGGAACAGTGAACCCTCGACCCGCTCGCTGGTCGCTTTGGGCTGGCGGAGAGCTCAGCCACGCACGCGTCTGGTGGATTGGCTTGCCCCTGCTGCTCGCAGCCTGCGCCTACAAGCCCACGATCCCTCCCTCCCAGGCGCACCTCAGCCGCGAGTCGGTGGCCCCGCCTGGAGAAGCCGACAAGATCCTGCCTCCAGTTACGAACGCCACCTACGTGCCGCCACCAACGGCACGTGCCAAGATGCCGACGTACAGCGTCGTGGTACACGAGGTGCCAGTGAAGGAACTGCTGTTGGCGCTGGCGCGTGACACCAAAGAGAACATCGACATCCATCCCGGATTGCAGGGGCTAGTCAGCTTGAATGCGATTGACGAAACGCTGCCGTCGATCCTCGATCGCGTCTCCAAGCAGGTGAACATGCGTTATCGCGTCGAGGGCAAGACCATCGTGGTGAGCCCCGACACGCCGTACTTCAAGACCTACAAGGTCAACTATGTGAACATGACGCGCGATACGACTTCAGCCATCGCGGTCAGCGGTCAGATCAGCGGGGCGGGGGGAGGCGGGGTCAATGTCTCGAGCGGAGGCACGTCTTCAACGTCTGTGAATACCGTCTCCAAGAACAATTTCTGGGAGGTGCTTACCGAGAACCTCCACAGTCTGTTGAAGTCCACACGGGCGCTGGCGCAGACTGCAGAGGATCGCCAAGCGCAGGCCGAAGCGGCGCGCGCGGCGAGAGAGGAGCGTCTAGCGCAGGCCGAAGCGGTGGCGCGGGCTGGCCAGAACGCCACAAACCTATTCGATAAGGTGTTCGGGTCTGGGCCATCCACTGGCGTTACCGACCTTAAGCAAGACATCGTGGTCAACCAGGTCGCGGGAACCGTTTCCGTGATGGCGACGGAGCGTCAACACCAGCTCGTGCAGCAGTATCTCGATGCCATCGGGACGTCGTCCCAACGGCAGGTTCTGATCGAAGCGACGATCGCAGAGGTATCGCTCTCCGATCAATATCAGGCGGGTGTGGACTGGAGCAAGCTCGCGATTGGCGCCGGCTTCGGCGCTAGTCAAACTTTGAGCGCAGCCCCGATACTTACCGCCGGCATTACCGCACCGGCGACGGCAGCCGGACTGACGCTCTCCTACCTCAGCAATACCAACGGCAATGGCGTCTCGATCACCGCGAAGCTGCTGGAACAGTTCGGAAAGACGCGAGTTTTGTCCAGCCCCATGCTGATGGCGATGAACAATCAGACCGCGCTGCTAAAAGTGGTCGACAACGTGGTGTATTTCCAGATTCAATCACAGATCAGTCAGGGAACTGCCACCAACGCGAATAACCTTCAGTCCGTAACTACCACACCGCAGACTGTTGCAGTCGGTTTCATCATGAGCATGACACCGCAGGTCAATGACAACGGTGTGATCACCATAACCGTTCGGCCCACCATCTCCCGGATCGACAAATTCGTGAACGACCCGAATCCGGCCCTTACGACCTCGGCGAACGGTCTGCCCTTGCCCAATCCGCTAACAAATCCGGTCCCCCAAGTCACGGTCCGAGAGATGGAGTCTGTGCTGCAGCTGATCAGTGGACAAACGGCGGTGTTGGGTGGCCTGATCACGGACGACGTCTCACGTACAACGGCACAGGTGCCAGGGCTTGGAAATATTCCTAGAGTAGGCGAGCTGTTCCAGTACCGGAACGACAACGTGGTGAAGACCGAACTCGTAATCTTCATCCGCCCGACGCTGGTGAAGAACCCCTCGCTCGACAGCGACGAGCTCAGGCGCTTGCGCAAGTTCCTGCCGGAAGTGGATCAGACCGGGCAGAATCCATGAGCCTGCTGCTGCAAGCGTTGCAGAAGGCGGCGAAGAATCGCGAAGGCGCCGCGCCGACGCCCGAACCGGTCGAGATTGAACCGGCGCGGCCCGAGCCCGTAGAGCAGGCGCCGGTAGAACCAATCGAACCGACGCCTTCCCAGGTTGAGAAGCTGAAGGAGCCCGAGCTCACGCTGGAAGAGGAGGAACTGTTCGAGCCCGAGGAGATAGCTCCCACACCTGCCGCTGAGCAGTTCGAGCCGTTTGCGGCGCCCGCGCCGTCGGCGGCGCAGGCGGCCACCATTCTGCGCGCCAACGAAGCGCAGACGGCCGGCTGGATCGACTGGGTACGCGATCGCCCGGTTCACACGTTCGCGGTGCTGGCAGGCGTCTTCCTTGTCTTCTATGGCGTGTACGTCTACCTGCAGCTGAATCATCCAGCGCTGTTGCGCGGTGATTTCCTGTCGAGCCCGCTGACGGCAAAAGCGCCAGCG
>Ga0187777_10001360_pt1 | contig 15856 bp, 18 predicted proteins | sample 1015_Q2_SP5_10_M_FD_132416 | JGI IMG/M metagenome (GOLD analysis project Ga0187777, IMG submission 132416) | Tropical peat soil microbial communities from peatlands in Department of Meta, Colombia - 1015_Q2_SP5_10_MG | ecosystem: Environmental > Terrestrial > Soil > Wetlands > Peat | place... | reverse complement strand
TGCACCCGTGAGCAGTCAGATAGGAAGCGGTGCGCTACCGATCGAACAGCTGCCAAGTCACGCACTCGCCGTTCGCCCCGCATCTCAGGGTCCGGGGCGGCGCGGCAGTGGGAGTCTCGAGCGGCTCGAGCGCTCGCTGCGGGGGCTCCCGCGTCCGGTCATCGGGCGGCTCGCCGACTCCGCGCTCTGGCTCGACCTTCGTTGTCTTGAGCCGCGCGAGGAAACGGAATTCATCGCCCAGCTCGAGCGGCTATCGTCGTGATCATAGGAACTGCAGGTCATATCGATCATGGCAAGACGACGCTGGTACGGGCGCTCACCGGAGTCGACACCGACCGCCTGAAGGAAGAGAAGGCGCGCGGTATCTCGATCGAGCTCGGTTACGCATACCTGCCCTCGAGAGACGGGCGGGTGCTTGGCTTCATCGACGTTCCGGGTCATGAGCGATTCGTGCACACCATGGTCGCGGGTGCCTGCGGGATCGACGTAGCACTGCTCGTCGTGGCAGCGGATGACGGCGTGATGCCGCAGACCCGCGAGCACCTCGCAATACTCGAACTCCTCGGAATCACCGAGGGAGTGGTCGCCCTCACCAAAATCGACCGCGTGAGCGCGGCGCGCCGTGAGGAGGTGCGTGCCGAGCTCGCCACGCTTCTCGCCGCCACGCCATTTCGGGGTGCACCGGCATTCTTTGTCGATGCAACCGCTCCGGATGATCCCGGCGCGCGGTCGCTTCGCGTGCATCTCGAGGAACTCGCATCGAAGCTGGCGCCGCGCCGCGCCCAGCAGCTTTTTCGCATGCCGATCGATCGCGTGTTTTCACTTCCGGGCCACGGCACGATTGTCGCGGGCACGGTTTTCTCAGGCGTGATCCGCGAGGGAGATACTTTCGAGCTGATGCCCGCTCGCAAGCGCGCGCGGGTACGCACCCTGCACGCGCAGAACCGCCCGGCGCAGAGCGCTGAGGTCGGAGAGCGTTGCGCGGTGAACCTCGCCGGCATCGACAAGCGCGCGGTCGCGCGCGGGGACTGGCTGGCCGCCCCGGCGTTGCTCGAGCCGACGACGCGCCTCGATGTACGCCTGAGACTCCTGCCCGCTCCCGGCATTCACCTCGCACCCTGGGCGCCGCTTCACGTCCACCTCGGCACATCGCGTTGCATCGCGCATCCCGTTTTCCTTGAAACCACGGGCCTATCCTCCGGCGAGGACGCGCGCGTGCAGCTCGTATTTTCATCTCCGGTGTGCGCACGGACCGGCGATCCCTTCATCGTGCGCAACGCCCAGGCCACGCACACCGTGGGCGGCGGCACTGTTCTCGATTGCAGCCCACCCGCACGCCGGCGGCGTACCGCGCAACGCCTACGCAATCTTGCAGCGCTTGAGGAGTTCATCGCCACGAGCAACCTTGCGCCGCTTCTTCGGGAGTCGCCTCACGGCATTGCGACCGCCGAGCTCGTGCGGCTTACGGGTTTGCCAGGCGAACGCCTGGAGCTCCCGCAAGATGCGCTGCGTGTCGATACACCAGCCAAGGTCTTTGTGATCCTGCCCGAGTATTGGCACGCGCTCACGGTGCGCGCTATCGGGGCGCTGGGCGACTTTCACCGGCAGTTTCCTGAGGAGCTTGGGCCGGATGTGGGGCGGCTGCGGCGCATGGCGGCCCCCGAGCTCGCGCCGGCTCTGTGGGAAGCGCTCATCGAGAGGCTCAGGCAGGAGCAGCGGCTCAGACGCACCGGTGCCTGGTTGCATCTGCCGGATCACGCCGCGCGCCTCTCGGAGTCCGATCTGGCACTTACGGAGAAGTTGCGGCCGCTGATCGTTGCCGGACGCTTCGATCCGCCCTGGGTGCGTGAGCTCGCCGCCACGGTGCACGAGCCCGAGGAGCGCGTCCGCGCGGTGCTTCGCAAACAGCTTACCTTCGGTGTCGTCTATCAGGTGGTGCACGATCTTTTCTACGATGCCGAGTGCGTGGCTGAGCTCGCCGCCATCGCGCGGCTGCACCTCGAGCAGGATGGCACGCTCAGTGCCGCACGCTATCGCGATGCGCTCGGGCTCGGCCGCAAGCGCACCGTGCAGATTCTGGAATTCTTTGACCGCGTTGGCTTCACGCGGCGCATCCGAGACAGCCATGTCCTGCGCCGTGACACCGGCTGGGGCGGCACGTGGAAGGCACACGCACCCGGTGGTGCGGCTGGGCTTCAAACCCAGGAGGGGGCGGCAGACGCTTCCTGGTAGGTTCGACTCCTGCTGCCTTCCGCCATTTGAACCACGCGTGTCGATCCCTTTCCGGGAACGACGGGCTTGCGCGGTTCACGCAACATGATCCCAACTCACGTGTTACCGTCGAAGCGGAACGAGTCGTCGATTCCGAGGGTCCAATTAGGTGCGAACTCCAAAAGAGAAATTACAGGAGGATTAAAGGAGGATTAAATGAGAAGCCGCATCCTTGGCAAAGGCTGGACCTGCATTCTCATACTAAGCAGCACGCTTTCAGGATGCGCAGCGTTCAGTGAATGGGGCAAGTGCGGATACGATGGCTGCCCCGCTGACGCAAAAATTACGGCTGACGTAGAGCAGCGGCTCAATCAATATCCGGATCTCGCGGCGCCCTCCGCAGTGTATGTGCAGACTGTTAAGGGAGTCGTATATCTGCACGGTGAGGTGACAACAGACATACAGCGCGATACTGCCTTGACGGTCGCCCAGACCACCCCCGGTGTCCGGGAAGTCGTCGATGTGTTAACGGTGAGGGCTACCTTTGGGCGCTGAAGGGGAGCTTCACTCGAAGGCTTGTCAGGGCCGTCGCGTTCCTAGCAAAGTACACCTATCCACAGAGGGCTCAACTGCATCTTCGCCACAAAAGGAGACCCAAAATGGGATGCCGCAAGGCGGTGAGTACCTCGACAGTTGCCATCATTATTCTCAGCGCACTTTCTGGATGTACCGGGTTCAGCACCATCATGAAGTGTGGGTATAACGGCTGTCCGGCCGATCAGAAAATCACCGCCGAAGTACAACAGCAATTCAACCAACATCCGGAGTTGGCAGCACCAAACCAGATCTCAGTGCAGACCTTGGATGGAGTCGTATATCTGAAAGGAAAGGTGGCCACGGATCTGCAGAGCGAGACGGCCGAGTCAGCGGCCAAAGCAGTCCCGGGCGTCAAAAAAGTCGTTAACAGCCTTAGCGTAGGCACCAACTTCGGGCGCTAAGTGCCGGCACATGGGGCACCAAGCCCCGCTGCCAGCCCGCGCCCGAGCGGCTCCTCAGGCGAAGATCAACAGCGAGCCCCCGAAGAGAATGAGCCCAATAATGAGCCCAATCACGCAGTAGCCCATGATGTCTTTGATTCCAAGTCGCGCGATCGCGAGGATCGGCAAGGCCCAGAACGGCTGAATCATATTCGCGGTCTGCTCACCCATCGCGGTGGCCATGGCCGTCATCGCCGTATCCACGTGAAGTTTGACGGCTGCGGGGATCTGGAAAGGTCCCTGCACCGCCCAGTGCCCGCCGCCCGAAGGCACGAAAAGACTGATGATGTTGGAGGAGATGAACGACCAGAACGGCAGCGTGTGCTGAGTCGAGAACGTGAGGAAGCTCTGCGCAATAACCCCGGCGAGCCCCGTACCGGTCATGATGCCCATGATGCCGCCGTAGAGCGGGAACTGCAGCAGGATCGGACCTACGGTTCTCGCCCCACTCTCAAACGAACGCACGTAGCGGATCGGTCGCCAGTGCAACAAGAGTCCCAGCATCAGGACGATGAAGATGAATCCATTGATGTCGAGATGAAAGCCCTTGGTCGCGATCGTGTGCCATTCGTAAAACACACCCATGAGAACGAGAAGTAACGAGAGCAGCCATGCGTTCTCGAGCACCGTTGCAAAGCTGCGCGGCCGCGCTTCGGGTGCCGCAACCTGATCCTGGCGGATGAGCACCTGCGGATCGACCGTCTTCATCTCCTTCCCCTGCGGGGCCATGAAGACCAAGGCGATGGGAATGACGATAACGAGAAGCACAACCGGGACCAGGTTGTAGGCGGTGAAGATCGTTTGATTGAAGCCGGCCGTGCTTCCAGTGACCTTCTCAACAATGTTTAGCGCGCTGCCATGAGTGGCGGTGGCGAGGGCGATGGAGCTCGAGAGCCCCGAGGCCCAGACCATGAAACCCATGTACGCAGCGGCCACCAGGAAGGCGAAATCGACCTCGCGCAGCCGTTTCGCGATTTCGCGCGCCACGATCGCGCCGACCACGAGACCGAAACCCCAGTTGAGCCAGGAACCGATAGCAGCGGCGAGGAATACCGTGATGGCGGCACGTGGCTGATCGCTCGGGAGCGACGCGAGTTTCGTGAGGAGTCTCTTCACGGGCGGGGCATCCGCAAGCGCCACCCCCGTGACGAGAATGAGCGCCATCTGCAGCGCAAAGGCGAGGATGTTCCATATCCCGTCGTACCAGGTAGTGATCACCTTAGCGACATCGCTCTGCGTCCAGATGAGAGCCGCTGCCACCGTGATGAACGTCAGGATGACGGCGTAGAGGTAAGGATCGGGTATGTAGCGTTCAGCGTAGCGGACGCAGAAGCGCGTGATTCGCCGCAACATGGTTTGCCCCTTATTCTTACTTGAGGTCGCGGTTTCCCGAGGCTGCGGGCGCGCTCGTGATTATCACTTGGCCGCAGGCCGTTTTGAGCGCGCTGTTGATTGAATACCCTTATGCGTTCTTGACGTCAAGCGACGACCCCCACGGGGGAGAATCGTGCCCCGGGATCGCGGTCGGCTGCTTCCTGCCGGAAGGGTTCAATTTGCCGGCAGACCCTTCTTTGGCGGCAGGTACCTCTTCTCGATCGCCGCCACTACCACGTAATTCGGATCCACCATCTCGTTCAGGTGCACGATGGCGACCTGCGACAACAACTCATATGCGTCGATCGCGGACAGCCCGTAATCGCGTTGTATCCACTTCACGAGCTCGGTGAAGGCGATGCGCGTCGCGTCTTCGAGCGGCCGATACGCCCCCACCGTCATGATGGCATCCGGGCTCTCGAAGCGCGGCCACTCGATCTTCTGGTGCTTGATTACACTCACCTGCACCCGGGCGCGCAGCGGCACCTCGATCGCCGTGCCGGCGATTTCCGCGTCTCCCATCGCGGCATGGCCGTCACCCATATAGAGGAGCGCGCCCTTGGTGTTCACCGGAAAGTAGACCGTATTCCCCGCCGAGGCCTGTGGGGAATCCATATTGCCGCCGAACTCTGCGGGAACGATCGAAGAGCGCGACTCGCCGTCAGCGGGTGCCACCCCGATGCAGCCAAAGAACGGATGCAGCGGAATCCGCGTCTTGAACGGGGAATCGTGCGCGTGGAACGTCGCGGTGTTCGAGGCGTGATCGATATCGTACAGCCAGATGCGCTCGGGCAGGTCCGGGTGGAGCATCGGCGTGTACTTGGTCGAGTTGATTCCGCCGAAGCCCGCAACCATGGCCCCCACTCCCTGGTTGCCGTCCACCTGGAGGTCCAGGATCTTCACCGCCAGCGTGTCGCCCGGTTCCGCGCCCTCGATGTAGAAGGGCCCGCTGAGCGGGTTGTCGCCGTGCACCATGCTCAGCGTATCGGTCGGTTTCTGAATCGCATTTCCAAAACAATCGAGCGTGTTGGTTTCCAGAATGTCGCCCGGTTTGAGGCGCGCCACGGGCGTCGCAGGGCCGAATAGGTACTTCACCGTGTCGATGGTGGCGTGATAGCGAACGACCGCCGGCTGCTGCGCGAGGGCCGTTGCGGTGAGCCACGGCAGCACACAGATTGAGAGCAGTGATCTGACAAGTCTCATGGTGCGTCACCAACGCGTCTGCAGGTAGTCCGCCCGCACGAGCGTACTACCATCAGACCCCTGCCCGCATCCTGTTACGCCAACCACGTCGTTCAATGCGCCCGTTTCAAGACCTATAGAACTCTCGGGCGCAAGTGTGTTGTCTCGCCCTCACCACGGACGTCGATCCTGACTCAGCTCCCCGAACCGACCGCGCTCGCAGCAGACAAATCGAAGTCGCCCTTGGTCTCGAAGTGCATGCTGTTGAAACCCGAGGTATTGAGTTTACCCTTAAGCTCATAGGTAATCTTGCCGCTGACGCCACCCTGCATCATGCTGAATGCCTCACTCGCCATGCGGAACGCGGAGGCGGTTATCGGCACAGCGATGACGGCCTCGCCGAAGCGAGGCACGGTCCCGCTGGAGTCGCTGACGCCGGTAGCGAAAGTCTTTCCCTGCACGATCATCTCGACGGCCACACCGTTGTAGTCAATCGCCTCGTCATTCGGATTCTGCACACGCAGCTTGACCAACATGCGCAGCTCCATGCCCTCACTCTGGAGCGGTTCCACGCCGGCGACGGTCACCTGTAAGGGATCGCGGCTCTGAAAGAGCGCGCAACCCGGCAGCGCCAATGGGGCAGCCACTAACATAACTGCTAAGAGGTGTCGGATGATCATAGGTTCACCACTCAGGCGCGATGCTGCTCAAATCAATTTATCTCTTTTGATAGGTCTTCTCGAACATAGCGGGTAGCCCGCCATCGGTCGTGATGATGCGATGCTTGAAGTACCAATGGCCAGCGTGTTTGACGAGTTCATCGTGCTCGCGCCCCTGCTCGACGATTTGCGGCAGCGAATTCACAGACGCAGAGTTCACGCCGGTCCAGATGACATCCGCGGTGGCTGTGTTGCCGACAACAGTGATCCGGGGATTTGTGAGCAGCATACGGAACGTGCCCGGACGGGGCGGCGTTCCTTCCCTCACTTGCTTGTAGAGTTCCTCGATTGCCTGCTGGCCCTTCGCGACGAGTCCATTAACGTCAAGGATGCCGTCTGCGACGTAGAAGTCTCCGAAGTCGCCGCCGTGCCGCGCTCCGAGGCGGCTGTAGTAGTCGAGGAGCAGATCTTCGATCAGCGCCCGATCAATCAGAGTAGTAGCAGTCAGCGGAGGCTGCTCGGCGAGCGCCGGCGCGCCTTGCACACTCAGTATCGCAGCCACGAGAACGAGCAAACGAAATCCGCGCATCGGTGTGGTCTCCTTTGTGTATTGAACGTGCCGCCAGATGGTGCTTGGAATCGCGCAGCGAGCACAGGCTTCCTGCCCCCTTCAGTGGCGCGGGACACGACGAGACAGCCACGCCGACTGATAGGAGACTACAAGTCTGCATCGTCGATTTCCTTGCGGATCGTTAGGCTGGATATCCCGAGGATAGGCAACACGCAGAAACACCAGGTGTTCACTTCTGCATAGAGTAAAGCTGCGAGCCCGCAGCCAGTAGCAAAGACGACGACGCTCGTTGTCAGCCTTTTGAATCGTGCGCGAGTGACCGCAGCGGTCTCCGGTCCGAGCCCATGCAGTATATCGGCTAGGTCGAGCATCATTTGCGTCGTTGTGCCTGTCATGATCGTCGATGGCGGCGTATGCGCTAGGTGGGTCCGATAGGTCGCATTCTGCAATGCCATTGCTGCAACCAACGTCATCCCCATGAGGATAGCCGGCCACCCATCCGGATCATCGAAGGGACCTAACCAAACAGCAAGCCCTGAGCACACTACAAGCAGCAGGACCTGAAGGCGGATGAGGTTCCCAAACACCGGCCATCTCAAAGCCTTCAAGCGAAAAGCCAAGAGCCTCGAGAGCAACACCACCACGCAGAACATGGGCAACGCGAGGGTTTTGGTCAGTGCACCGCTGGTTCCAAATACTAGCGAAGAACCCAGGGTCACAAAGTTTCCGGTCACGTGGGCCGTAAACAGACCCTTCAGCGCGAGGAAGCCGCTGGCATCAGCATAACCAGCGGTAAAGCTTAGAATCGACGGAAGGGACCAGCGCATAGGTTTTACCTCTACTCAACACGATGTTTGAACGAGCGTGTTCGTTGGAACGCGTGCGCCAAGCATCAGTCGAGGCCGACTGCGACGGGACCTCGATCAATTTATGCTGAGGGACGACCTCACCTGCCGCCACGCTGTTGTCCGGGGAGCGTATTGTTTGAGGGCTCCGCTATATGCATCTGCAACCTGCTCCAGCATTCCTTCGCGCCCCAGGACTCGCACGATGGAGGCTCGACGGCATCGCCAATCCCCACCTGCCCGGAGCTGCTGCATTTATTTTGCTGTTTTATATGGTTTTTATGGGGCGTGACGGAATCGAACCGTCGACCAGCGGATTAAAAGTCCGATGCTCTACCGACTGAGCTAACGCCCCGTTGAATCCCGACAATCGGCTTAGTCACCTCTGGACAAGGGCTCACCGCGCGGGGCGGGCATCATACTACAGGGGGCTGATAGCGGGTCGGATCCGCGATTCCGGCAGCCGCGAACCCTGCCCTGCGCAGCCGGCATGAGTCACAGCGGCTGCACGCTCTCCCCTCAGGATCGGGTTGATAGCAGGAGAGGGTCTGCCCGTAGTCAACGCCCAATCGCGTTCCCTCGCGGATGATCTCGGCCTTGCTCAGGCGGATCAAGGGCGCATGCACCGTGCAGGGTGCACCTTCCACACCCGCTTTGGTCGCCAGCACCGCGAGCGCGTTGAACGCGGTGATGAATTCCGACCGGCAGTCCGGGTAGCCACTCGCGTCCAGAACATTGACGCCGATGAAGATGTCGCGCGCACCGAGCACCTCGGCCCAGCCGAGCGCGAGCGCCAGCATGATCGTGTTACGCGCCGGCACATAGGTAACGGGGATGCCGGTCGTCGGCGTCTCCGGAACCGCAATGGAGAGGTCGGTCAGCGCCGAACCGCCGATTCCGGCGAGATCGACTCGCATGATGCGGTGTTCGGTCGCAACGCCCGCGCGCGCCACACACCGCGCAGCCTCAAGTTCGGCGCGATGGCGTTGTCCGTAATCGACCGACAATGCGTAACAACTAAATCCCCGTTCGCGCGCCATAGCTAGCGCGGTTGCGGAATCGAGACCGCCGGAAAGCAGCACCACCGCGGGGGCGTTGCGCATGCTATTTCCCCGGCACGTTGCCCCAGAGGTACTTGTGCAGCTGGATCTGCAAACGCACCGCCAGGCGATCGGCAAGTATCCAGTCGGCGAGATCGCGCGCGGCGAGCTGCTCGTGACTCGGCGAGAAGAGGACGGTGCACCCTCTAGGCAGCGCAAGTCCCTTCACTTTGTCGCGGCTCCACTCGTAGTCATCGCGGTTGCAGATAACAAACTTGACGAGATCTCGGGTGCCGAGGCGGGAAAGCTCCTCGTAGCGATTACGACGCTCCTCGCCCGAACCCGGGGTCTTCACGTCGACGACCTTCACCACACGGGCATCGACCGACTCCAATGGCATGGCGCCGCTCGTCTCCAGTGAGACCCTCAGCCCCTCATCGCAAAGCCGCCTGAGCAGCTCTGCACAAGCCGGCTGCGCGAGCGGCTCGCCGCCGGTGACGCACACGTACGGAGTACCGAATTCACGTACCCGCGCGAGCACGGCGTCGAGTTCCCACCACTCCCCTCCGTGAAAGGCGTACGCGGTGTCGCAGTACTGGCATCGCAGCGGGCAGCCCGTGAGCCGCACGAACACCGTCGGCCAGCCGACCGTGTCCGCCTCACCCTGCAGTGAATGAAAAATCTCCGTGATCTTGAGGCGCGACATGACGGCAGGTGCGCGCAGCCAATTGGCGTCGAGCGGGTCAGCTGCGTGATTACTGGGGAATTTTGTGCAGATACCCCGTCGCAAGCTTCGCGGTCTCGGTTCCCGGGTACTTGGTCGTGACCTCGGTGAGCGTTGCGCGCGCGGCGGGGTATTGCTTCTGGTAGTACTGCGTATAACCGAGCTTCAGGAGCGCATCGGGTGCCTTGTTCGAGTCCGGCCATTTCTTGAGCACCGTGCGAAAGGCGCCCGCAGCGTTGTCGTACTCCTTGTCCACGTAATACGCCTCGCCGAGCCAATACTGCGCGTTGGGTGCGAGCGAACTTCCGGGGTAGGTCGCAAGAAAGTCCTTGAAGCCCGTGATCGCCACGGAAAGACTCCCTGCCTTGAGCGCATCGAATGCCTGCGTATAGACCGCCTGCTCGACCGATGAGGGCGCGGCATTCGCAGTCCCGGCGGCGGCATCGCCTGCGCTTGCGACGCCGGCGCCACCGGCAGCCGCGGCGTCCAGGCGCTTCTTGAGATCCCCGTAGAGATCGCGTTGCTGCTTGCCGAGCGCATCGCTGTTGTGCTCAAGCTGATCGATGCGGCCGCGCAGCTCGCGAAGTGTCGCCTGTACGTCATCGATCTGTTGGGCGAGCACCACCTGATTGGCTTCGATGTGTTCGAGCCGCGTCACGCGCGCATCGAGATCCTTGAGACTGAGCTGCACCGGATCCTTATCCGGGTCGGTGGCGCACGAACTCACGAGCACCGTGAGCACCGCGGCGCAGATCGTGGGCCGAATCAGCCGGCACTTCATGGCGAATCAGGGTTTCGGCGGCGGGCTCAATGACACGAGATAGACGATATCGACACGGCGGTTCTTCGCCCAGGCTGCCTCATCGTGTCCGTTTGCGACGGGGTGTTCCTCGCCGTAGCTCACGGTCGTAATCTGCCCGTCAGCCGCCCCCTGCAGCAGCATCGCGCGGCGCACCGATTGTGCCCGCCGCTCGCCAAGGCCGATGTTGTATTCGCGCGAACCCCGTTCGTCGGTGTTGCCCTCGAGGCGCACCCGCGCGGTTGGGTTGGCAGCGAGGTACTTGGCGTGCGTTGCGATCACTTCGACACCGACGCCCTTGATCTCGGCGCTATCGAAGTCGAAGTACACGACCCGCACGGCGAGTTGCCCCGCCATCGGTCCGCCGGTCTCCTGATCCGCCGCGCTCGGCACGGCGGTGGCGGTCGTCGCACCGGCCGCCTCCGGGGCCGGGTTCATCTCGCGCGGCGTCGTCGGTGCTTCAGGTTTGGTTTCGTTGCTCCCGCAGCCAGCAAGGCTGAGAGTCATCACAACCCATACAACCGCAAGCGCGCGACGCTTCAAGAGCTGGTCCGACATGCCACTACCTCCGCAAAAATCAAACTGAGTGCGCCGTGATCTAGGGGGCGAACGGTCCCCAGGCGGGTTCTCGCACCTCACCCTGGGTGCCTTTGAGGCGCATACCCGTGAGCCCGTCGGTGGATATCATCGCCAGCACCCCCCTGTCACCCTCGCGCTCCGAATAGATAAGTGTAGCGCCATTCGGCGCGAAACTTGGCGATTCGTCGAGTCGCCCGCGCGACAGCACACGTACCGAGCCGCTCGCAAGGTCCTGCACGGCGATCCGGTACGCACCGTTGTCGAGTGTCACCATGGCGAGCATCGTCCCATCGGGTGATATCCGTGGGCGGGCGTTGTAGGTCCCGCTGAAGGTGATGCGCTTGGGTTTTGCCCCCTCCTGCACGCCGATCTGATAGATCTGCGGCGAGCCGGCGCGGTCGGAGGTGAAGTAGATGGAGCGGCCGTCGGGCGCCCAGACCGGTTCGGTGTCGATCGCCGGATCATCGGTGATACGTTGCAGGTCCTGGGTGCTGAGATTGAGGATGTAGATGTCAGGATTGCCGCCGCTCCCACCGAGGGTGAGGGCGAGTTTCTGACCGTCCGGAGACCATTCAGGAGCGGCATTGACCCCGATGCGTGCGGACACCTGACGGCGTTCGCCCGTACGTACCGTCTGCACATACACCGCGGAGTGCTTGGTCTCAAAGGAGACGTAGGCGAGGTATTGGCCGTCGGGAGACCAGGACGGCGACATGAGCGGGAAGCGGGACTCAAGAATCAGGTGCTGGTTCGCCCCGTCCGCGTCGGTGACGATCAGTTGATACTGCGGCCCTTGTGCGGTGTTCTCGACCGCGATGTAGGCGATGCGCGTCGCGAACGCGCCGCGCACGCCGATGGTTTTCTGGTAGATGACATCGCTCACCCGGTGCGCAGCGTTACGCAGCGCGCTCGGAGAGCCGACGAAACGCTGCGCTGCGAGGCGCACCCCGGTGAGGGTGTTGACCAACTCGCAATCGACTGCAAGATCGGCGCCATTCCCCGTCGGGCTTACCCGACCAACGACCACGTAGTCGCTGCCGACACCCTTCCAAAGGTTCGGGACCACTTCGGCGGCGCGAGTCGGGAGCGCCGGCATCTGATCCCGCGGCAGTGCGCGAAAACGTCCGCTCCCTTCAAGGTCGTGTTGCACGACTCCCGCCACATCGAGACCGCCGTCCGCCGGAGTTGCGGGTGTGAACGGCACGACCGCAATCGGTACCGGATCGCGCACTCCGGAGGTGATCTGGATGTCGAGGGCCGCTTCGGCCGAGGGAACCGTACAGAGGAGCGCGGCCAGAGCGAGGCAGGCCGCGCGGCCGGCGCCCGGGCGCCAGTTGCCGATGTCAGGATGTCTCTGCACGGGGTTTAATCCGGTTTGAAGTTGATAGTGAGATTGCGATCAAAGAGCGCGGGATCGGGCGGGGGTGGCAGGGGCGAAGCGCGGTACACGGCCGTTTCAATCGACTCACGCACCGCCTGATCACCGTTGCACTGACCGATTTTCACCTGCGTCACTTCTCCTCCTGGCACCTGAGTCACATACAACACGCAACGTATTCCCGGCCGCGCTGTGGGCGGTCGCAGCCAAGCGTGGGTAATCCTCGCGGCAATCAACGACTGCCAGGCCGCGAGCGCGGCACTCGCGCGAACGGCAGCGGCATGTTCCTCCTCAGCGAGACTGCGCCGTAGGTCCGCTTCGCGCTCGCTGCGCTCCTTCTCATCCTCGGCGCGCTGCTTCTCCTGCGCGGCACGCTCACGCTCTTCCTGCTCCTTTTGCTCCTGGAGCTTGCGTTGCTCGGCGGCCTTCTGCTCCGCCTCTTGCCACTCGGCCTGTTCGCGCTCAAGTTCGCGCTGCGCCATCTCCGGAGTGATCGGTGGCAGCGGCCCCGCTCCGTCCTCCGCCTGCTCGGCGGGAGGGGCTGGCTCATTCACCCCCTGCGCTGCGCGCGCGTCGACCACCTGTGCATCGATGATAGGCGGTTGCGGCGCAGGCGCCGGCTGCCGGATCAGAAGCCAGCCGTACACCAGTGCCGCGAGCAGTGCCCCGTGCAGCAGCACCGAGAGTGTAATCGACAGCCACCGATCGCTCGCGCGCTGCATCGGGCGGGACGCATCAACCCCTATGACTCGCGGGCTTGGCCGGTGGTTCGGCGACGAGTCCGACTCGGGCCGCCCCGGCATGCTGCAGGATCACCATCGCCTGGACGACGCGGCCGTAAGGGACGGCGCTATCGGCTTTGACGAGGACCTGCGTCTCCGGTGAGCGGCGCAAGAGCGCCGTAGCGCGCGCCGCCACCGTGTTCTCATCGATCGCTGCCTCGGGATTGGCACCGACGTTCAGGTACAGCCGCCCCTCGCGATCGACCGACAGCACCATGGGCTTCTGCGCCTGTGGGGGCAGCGGCTGGGCGGCCGCTTTGGGCAGGTCGACCTTGACCCCCTGGGTCAGAAGCGGTGCGGTGATCATGAAAATGATGAGCAGCACCAGCATCACGTCGATGTAGGGTACGACGTTGATCTCGCCCATCAGGCGCCGCTTGCGCGGGTTCTGGGTCATCACTTGCGCTCCTGGATCACGGGCGACGTCCCACCACGCGCGGCGTAGCGCTGCAGGATCGTGGAGAACTCCTCGATGAACGCATCGAAGCGCAACTCGAGGCGCGACACCTGATCGGCGAAGCGGTTGTAGGCAACCACCGCGGGGATCGCGGCAAAGAGGCCGATCGCGGTCGCAACCAGCGCCTCCGAAATCCCGGGAGCCACCATCGCAAGCGTCGCCTGCTGAACGTTACCGAGCGAGGAGAACGCGCTCATGATTCCCCAGACGGTGCCGAAAAGGCCCACGTAGGGACTCGTGCTGCCCACGGTCGCAAGCGTCGCGAGACTATGCTCGAGCCGGTCGATCTCCTTGAGTTGCGCGACGCGCATCGCGCGGCGCGAGCCCTCAAGCAATTGGTCGGCACCGGTCGCGCTCTGGCGCAAGCGCGCGAACTCGCGGAATCCAAACTCGAAGATCCCCGCAAGGCCCGTCGCCCCCCCGCGCGACTCGATCGAGCGGTAGAGCTGCGCGAGATCATCACCCGACCAGAAGCGGGTCTCAAAGCGGTCAGCCTCACGCCGCGCCCGACCGATAACGCGGCGCTTACTGAAGATGATCGCCCAGGAGGTGAGGGAAGCGAGCAGCAGGATACCGATGACAATCTGCACCGTGAGGCTCGCCTCGGCGACGAGTCGCAATATGGAGAGCTGCTCAGCCACTGATCCCCTCCTCCACCTCGACCGCATCGAGGAGGAATTGCGGCAGGCGGCGCGGACGGCGCGTGAGTGCATCAACGCAGGCGACGCGCACGTTGGCCTCGACCAGCAGGGCCGGCCCGCGACCCTTGTCGGTGCGATAAACGCGCTGCGCGAAGCGCAGCGTCGCGGCCCCCTGCATCGCGGGCTGGCAGGTGATCTCGAGTTCGTCATCGAGCCGCGCCGGAGCGCGATAATCGACTGCCACGCTCACCACGGTGAAGAGTATCCCCTGATCGCCGGCGAGTTCCTGCTGCGAATGGCCGAGCGAGCGCAGCCACTCGGTGCGCGCCCGCTCAAGAAAGCGCAAATAGTTCGCGTAGTAAACGATGCCGCCGCCGTCGGTGTCCTCCCAGTAAACGCGCGCCGGCCAGCTGAAGACACTCACCGCTCCCCCTCGAAGAGCTGCAGCGTCGGTGCGGCACGATCGGGGGGCTTGATGCCAAGATGCAGGTACGAGGCGCGCGTCACCATGCGGCCGCGCGCGGTTCGCAGCAGGTAGCCCTGCTGGATGAGAAAGGGCTCGGTGACGTCCTCGAGCGTGTCGCGCTCCTCGCCGAGCGTCGCCGCAAGCGCATCGATGCCGACCGGGCCGCCATCGAAGCGCTCGATGATCGCGGTGAGGAGTTTGCGATCGAGCGCATCGAAGCCCTCACGATCAACCTCGAGGAGATCGAGCGCCGCATCAGCAACCGGCTCGTCGATGCGGCCGTCGGCACGCATCTGCGCAAAGTCGCGCACCCGCCGCAAGAGGCGGTTGGCGATGCGTGGCGTGCCCCGCGAGCGCTGCGCGATGCGGCGGGCGCCGCCCTCATCGATCGTGACGCCCAGGATTGCCGCCGATCGCTTGACGATGCGCTCGAGGTCCTCGACACCGTAGAACTCAAGCCGCTGCACGATGCCGAAACGATCACGCAGGGGCGAGGTGAGAAGTCCCGCACGGGTCGTCGCGCCGACCAGCGTAAAGGGCGGGAGGCTCAGCTTGATCGAGCGTGCCGCCGGCCCCTCGCCGATCATGATATCGAGCTGGTAGTCCTCCATCGCCGGGTACAGCACTTCCTCGACCACCGGGGCAAGACGGTGAATCTCATCGATAAAAAGCACATCGCGGGCTTGGAGGTTCGTGAGGAGCGCCGCGAGGTCTCCGGGACGCTCGAGCACAGGACCCGAGGTTTGACGCAAGTTGACACCTAGCTCGGTGGCGATGATATGCGCGAGCGTCGTCTTACCGAGGCCGGGCGGACCGAATATCAGGACGTGATCGAGCGCCTCCTCGCGCTGGCGGGCGGCGCCGATGAAGATCTCGAGTTGCGTCTTGACCGGGGCCTGGCCGACGTACTCCGCGAGCCGGTGTGGTCGGATGGCACGTTCCGCCGCCACCTCCTCGGCGCTGGCCGTAGTGCTCGTGATGTGTTCAGCTGACACGGTTAAGCGATTCACTCCCGCGCCGCGCCCTGAAGTGCGCGGCGGATCAGTTCCTCAGTCGAATGTGTACCGGGACCGACCGCTTTGAGCAAGCGCGTCGCCTCGGCCGGACGGTA
>Ga0187777_10001359_pt1 | contig 15860 bp, 14 predicted proteins | sample 1015_Q2_SP5_10_M_FD_132416 | JGI IMG/M metagenome (GOLD analysis project Ga0187777, IMG submission 132416) | Tropical peat soil microbial communities from peatlands in Department of Meta, Colombia - 1015_Q2_SP5_10_MG | ecosystem: Environmental > Terrestrial > Soil > Wetlands > Peat | place... | reverse complement strand
GCTGCCGTCGACTGCCACTGCAGAACATGGCGGCGCCTGCTCGCCAGTCGTCGCAGGTTGTGCGGCGGGGGCCGCGGCGAGCGCAAAAGCGAGCGCAAGCCCGACGCGCGCGCCCATTCCTTTTGGACGAGGGGTCATGCTCGCCCGGCCCGCAACCGCGATGTGTCGAACGAGACGGGGACGCGGACGGAGGCCATCGGGCCGCAAACACCCCGCATGCGGCGGATATTCCGCCGGGAATCTCGCGCGCGGCCGCCTCTCAGTCGGCCTTGATCTTCCCCTGCACGACGACACCTTCCCAACGCACGAGGTCGTTCCGGATCAGCGCGCCCAGCACTTCGGGCGTGCTCGTGACCGGGATCAATCCCTGCTTCAGCAGCGTGTCTCGGATCTCGCTCTGCGCAAGCGCGGCTGCGATCTCCTGGTTGAGCCGCTCGATGACGGCAGGTGGCGTGTGTGCGGGTGCGAGCAGCCCATACCAGAGGTCGACGTCGAAACCCGGCATGCCGGCTTCCTTGAAGGTCGGGAGATCGGGCGCGAGCGGCGAGCGTTTGTCGCCGGACACCGCGAGAATCCGCAACTTGCCCGACTTGGCGTACGGCAGCGCGACGTGCACCGGCAGGATCATCATCGGGACCTGATTGGCCAGCACGTCCGTGACGGCTCCCGCGGTTCCTTTGTACGGCACGTGAACGATGTCCACCCCCATCTGCTGCTTGAACAGCTCCATCGCCAGATGGTGCGGCGTCCCGTTGCCGGGCGAGGCGTAGTTGAGCGCCCCCGGCTTGCTCCTCGCCAGCGCCACGAGGTCGGCCACGCTGTTCACATCGAGGGCAGGATTGACGACGAGCGCGAGATTGCCGACGGCGATCTCGCCCACGGGCGCGAAATCGTTGACGGGATCGAAGGACAGCGGCTTGTAGAGCGCGGGCGCCATGCTGAAGGTATTGACGGTGAACAGCAGCGTGTACCCGTCGGGCGCCGCCTTCGCCACCTGATCGGTACCGATGTTGCCGCTCGCGCCGGCCTTGTTCTCGACGATGATCGGCACACCGAGCCGCTTGGACATCGGCTCGCTCAGCGTGCGGGCCAGGATGTCCGGCCCGGTGCCCGGGGTGAATGGCACGATAAAGCGTACGGGCTTGTCGGGATAAGCCTGCGAGAATGCGGCAAGCGGGATCGGCATTAGCAGCACGGCGGCGAGCCAGCCAATCCCTGCCGTGAACGCTCGGGTGCTCATCGTGCCTCTCCTCTCAGCGATTCGAGATCATACCCGGCAACGCGCTTGTAGTTATCCGAGAGCGCGGCCAGCTCGCTCGGGCTGATCACGTCTTCGATCCGCGCGAACGGGCGGTCCCCCGTGCGAAGGTAGACCTCGCGCAGGATCGCATCTGGCGGATTGCTGCGGCTCATCCTCACCACCTCCGCCGTCGGCCCCAGACGCCTGCCCTCGTAAGCCGCAAGTGCGGCGCGAGGGTCACCGTCCCCTGCGAGACAGGCGGCCAGGACCCGCGCATCGAGAATTGCCTGCCCGGCGCCGTTCGATCCTCGCGGGACCATCGGGTGAGCCGCGTCGCCGAGCAGAGTCACGCGTCCTCTGCTCCACCATGGCAGCGGATCGTGATCGACCATCGGGAACTCGAGAATGGAATCGGCGGCGCGGACGAAGCGAGGCACATCGAGCCAGTCGAAACGCCAGTCTTCAAACGCCGCGATGAAATCGTCCACCGCTCCCGCGCGATCGCGCTCGTCCACGGGCCGTCGCGGCATTTCGATCTCGGCCACCCAGTTCACGAGCTGGTCGCCGGCCGCGTCGATGCGCTCGCGAATCGGGTAGATCACGAGCTTGCCGCCCGCGAGCCATCCGGCGCGAATCATCGTGGCGCCGCCGAGGATCGCAGGCCAGCGCGTCACCCCGCGCCACATGGTCACCCCGGAATAGCGCGGCTCGCTCTCACCCGGATGCAGCGCCGCCCGGATCTCCGAATGCAGGCCGTCGCAGCCCACCAGGATGCTCGCCCGCTGCGACGGCAGCTCGCGGCCGTCGGCGATCGCGCGAAAATGCGCGGTAACGCCGGCACTGTCCTGGCTGCAACCCGTGTAACGCCAGCCCGTCAACACCTTGTCCTCACCGATCCGCTCGCACACCGCGTCGAGCAGAAGCTGCTGCAAATCGCCGCGGTGGATGGAGAATTGCGGCCAGTCGTAGCCCGCGCTGCGACCGAGCGGCTCGCGGTAGATGAGTTGCCCGAAGCGATTGAAGAACACTGCTTCGCGTGTCGCGACGGCAACGCGCGCGAGCTCCGCCTCGAGCCCGAGCGCGGCGAGCTCGCGCGTGGCGTGCGGGAGCAGGTTGATGCCCACGCCGAGCGGCCTGATCTCGGGTGCCTCTTCGTAGACGCGCGAGGCGATGCCGACCCGGTGCAGCGCGAGCGCGAGCGTGAGCCCGCCGATGCCTGCGCCGACGATGATCACATCATCCACGGCTCGCTCGCGACGCTGCGTCAGCGCGGCAGAACGACGGCCGCGTCCGCCTCGAAGCGGATCCCGACGGGCTCGCTTCGCGCATAGACACGCCGCCCCTCGGCGTCGAATACGAGCAGCTCGCCCCAAGGCGTCGCGACGACGTACTCGACCCGGCTGCCGAGGTACGCGGCCCGCTTGCACGTGCCCACGAGAAGCCCCTGCTCGGGCTCGACGATGCGCAGACGGTGCGGGCGCAGGGCGAGCGTTGCAGGTCCGGGGCGCACGCCGTCGGCCTGGACGGGTGCGCTGACGCCACCGGCGGTGAAGCTCGCTCCGCCGGGAGCGAGCTCACCGTCAACGAGATTGGCATCCCCGATGAAGTCGGCGAGAAACCGGCTCGCCGGCCTTTCGTAAAGATCACGCGGCGCGCCGTGTTGCGCGATGCGCCCACTCTCCATGACGATGATATGGTCCGAGACCGCGAGCGCCTCTTCCTGGTCGTGCGTCACATAGATCACCGTCAGCGCGAGGGATTGCTGCAGCTCGCGGATCTCCTGGCGTACCCGGCGCCGCAGCTTCGCGTCGAGGTTCGATAGCGGCTCGTCGAAGAGCAGCACTGCCGGCTCGAGGACGAGCGAGCGCGCCACCGCGACGCGCTGCTGCTGCCCTCCCGAGAGCTCGGAGGGAAGCCGCGCCTCGAGTCCCGACAGTCCCAGCATGTCGAGCTTGGTCCGCGCGAGCTCGCGCGCCCTCGCCTTGTCGACGTGCATCGCCAGCGGTCCGTAGCAGACGTTGTCCAGCACGCTCATGTGCGGAAACAGGGCGTACGACTGGAAAACCATGCTCACGTCGCGCTCGTTGGCGGCGCGACGCGTGACGTCGACGTCGCCTATCAGGATCCGTCCGCTGGTGACCGGCTCGAGGCCGGCGACCATGCGCAGCGTCGTGGTCTTGCCGCAACCCGAGGGACCGAGCAGCGTGCACAGCGTCCCCGGCGCGACGCTGAACGACACGGCGTCGACCGCGGTCACGTCGCCGTAGCGCTTCGAGACGCCCTCGAACGTCACGCCCTGCGAGGTCTTCGTCATGTCGGTCGCAAACGCTAGAGCCCCGACGCCGCCACCATCGCCGTGCGCCGGCCGAGGCGCGCCTCGCCGACGAACCTGTGCAGCGCGAGCAGCGCCACCAGCATCAGCACGATCAGGACGGAAGAATACGCGATCGCGAGCGGATACTCGCCCGCTTCGACGCGGTTGATGATGTAAACAGTCGACAGGTTGTATTGCGCCGTAGCGAGGAAGATCACTGCGCTGACGGCAGTCATCGCGCGGGTGAAGCTGAAGACGAGCGTGGTCAGCACGGCCGAGCGCAGCAGCGGCGTCACCACCGCCGTGAGCGTGCGCCAGGTGGACGCTCTCAGCGTGGAGGATGCCTCATCCAGGGTCTTGTCGATCTGGGCGAGCGCTGCGATCCCGGCGCGCACGCCCACCGGCATGTTGCGGAAGACGAAGCACAGGACGAGGATGGCGATGCCGCCGGTGAGCTCGAGGGGCGGCACGTTGAACGCGACAATGTAGGAGACGCCGACGACGGTTCCGGGAATGGCGAAACTCACCAGAGTCAGGAATTCGAAGCTGCCGCGGCCGGCGAAGCGATGCCGCGCAATCACGTAGGCGGAGAGGAGCCCGATGATCGCCGTCAGCGGCGCGGAGATGGCGGCAACCTCGATGGTGTTGAACAGGCTGGCCCACGCCGAACCGCTCCATACCACGCCGAACTTGCCCCAGTCCACAGAGAACGCATCGGCGAAGTGGTGGACGGTGATCGTCATGTCGCCGCGCCCGATGTCCTTGACGAAGCCGCCGGTGGCGATGATCGCGTAGCAGAACAGCGTGAACACGATCCACACCGCGGCGATCCAGCAGCAGGTGAGCCACAGGCCGCGCGGCAATGGCGCCGGCAGCCCTCCGTCACCCTTCCCGCTCACCGTGACGTACGAGGCGCGGCCGAGCCAGCGTTGCTGCAACCAGAATGCGACCAGGGTGAGCGCGAGCAGTACGCACGCGAGCACTGCGGCACGGCCAGGATCGAACTGCGCGCCGGCAATGGCGAAGAAGATCTTGATCGAGAGCACCTCGAAGTTGCCCGCCAGCACGATGGGATTGCCGAAGTCGGCGAGGCTCTCGACGAACCCGAGCAGAAACGCCGCGGCCAGCGCCGGGCGCAGCAGCGGCCAGGTGATCGTGCGGAACACGCGGGCACGCGAGGCTCTCAACGTTTGCGCCGCCTCCTCGAGCGCGGGGCTGACAGCGCGCAGGGCACCGTGCAGCACCATGAAGGCGATCGGCGCGAACGTGAGAAGCTGAGCAAGCGCGACTCCGGGCAGCCCGTAGAGCCAGCGGGAGCGGCCGAAGCCGAAGAGCGCATCGAGCCAGCCGGTGACGAGACCCGTGCGGCCGAACAGCACGACGAGGGCCAGCGCGAGCACGAACGGCGGCGTGATGACGGGGAGCGTCGACATCACCGCGAGCAAACCGGCGTAGCGCCGCCCACCGCGCTGCACGACCAGCGCGAACACCAGGCCGAGGAGCGTGGCCAGCACGCCGACGATGGTCGCGAGGATCGCCGAATTGATGGCGACACCGCAGCGCGTGCCGCCGCCGAGGCAGCCTACGCCCCAGATGTCCTCGGTGAACATGCGCTCGGCCGCGAGCCCGGGGGCGAAGTACCCCTGGCTGTCCTGCACCGCGGCAATCAGCGCCTTGCCAACCGGGTAGAACACGAAGATCAGCAGCAGGACTACGCTCACGACGACGATCGTCGCTATCGTCGGATCACTGCCAAAGCCGCCGGCGCGCGCCAGCGCGCGCGCGAAGCACAGGCCGAGCAGCGACAGGGCGATCGCCGGCCCGAAGCTCCACGCCGGGCCGGCGGTCGATGCGGCGAGCGCCGTGCCGAACGCCCACGCAAGCGCGATGGCGCTCGCGGCAGCCGTAAAGCGATGCGAGCCGGTCCATGCGAACCAGACTGCGGCGATCGCGGCCCCGAGCACGGGCGCAAGGGCGAAATACGGGTCGAAGGCAGCCAGGCGCGCCGGCCCCTGCCCGAACAGCCAGGCTAGCGCCGAGGGCGTACCGCTGCCCCACGGCAACAACGCAAGCGCGGCCAACGCGCCGGCTGCGAGTCCCGGCGTCACCCAGTCGCGCGTCGAGCGTGCAGGCGCGAGGGAAGCTAAGTCGGCCGACGAGGCGGAGATGACCACGAGCGCGCTTCGGAGCCGCGGCGAGCCCTGCAGCGGCTCCCGCAGGCCGCTACTTGGGCAAAGCGGACACTTCCTTGTCCCAGCGCGCAAGCAGTCGCGTGCGCTCTGCCGCCGAGCCGTACTTCGCGAAATCGTAGTCGATGAGCTTGATCTCGGAGAACTTGGGCGCGAGCGGCGACACCGGCGCGTTCTTGTTCGACGGAAGCTGGTACGACACCTTGGCCTCCAGGCCGATCGCCTGGGCCTCCGGCGACAGTGCCCAGTCGTACCACTTCTTGGCGTTCTCCATGTTCTTCGCGCCTTTGATGATGCTCATGCTGCCGATCTCGTATCCGGTACCCTCGCAGGGCGAGACTATTTTCATCGGCGCACCGCCGAGGATCTGATAAAGCGCATCGTGCTGGAACACGATGCCAACCATCGTCTCGCCCGTGGCGACCGCACGCGCAGGCGCGGCACCCGACTTGGTGTACTGATTGACGTTCTTGTGCAGCTGCTTGAGGTAGTCGAACGCCTTGTCCTCGCCCATGATCTGCACCAGCGTCGCAAGCATGTTGTACGACGTGCCGGACGAATTCGGATTGGCGACCTGCACCTCGTCCTTGAACTGCGGCTTGACGAGGTCCGCCCAGCACTTCGGCTCGGGAATGTTCTTCTTCTTGAGCAACTCCGTGTTGTAGGTGTAGCCGAGCGCGCCGGCATATACGCCGATCGTGCGTCCCTTCGAGACGTTCCATACCTTGACGGCCCAGTCCTGGAGCTCGCCCATGCGCGGCGACTTGTACGCCTCGGTCAGGCCCTCCTCCGCCGCCTGCAGGTGCGGATCGCCCGTGCCGCCCCACCAGATGTCGCCGCGCGGGTTGGCCGCCTCGGCCTTGATCTGTGCATAGAACTCACCCGAGCTCTTGCGCGTCATGAGAACCTTGATGCCGGTCGCCTTCTCGAACGCTGCGACCATCGGCCGGCACCATTCCTCCTGAACCGTGCAATAGACGACGAGCTCGCCGTCGGCGACGGCGCTCAGCGGCGCCGCGAGCGCGAGCCCTGCAATGATGGTCGCAAGCCAGTGACGCACACCCATGGAATCCTCCTCGATGGCCTTTGTTAGGCGATGGTTTCGTCGGCGCCGGCAAGCATAGCGCACGCCCCCGGGTTGCGGGGCGCCCGGCTGCCCGGCTTTGACTGCCCGGGGCCGCCGCGGCGACCGTTACAACTGCTCCGCAGCGAGCGCGAGCACGCTCTCGCCCGCGGTGATGATGGCATGCTTGAGGGCGCCCGTCTGGGGCAGAAAATAATCGGCGTAAAAGCGTGCAGTGGCGATCTTGGCGCGATGGAAATCTGCTTCGCCTTGACCTTTGGCGAGACGCTGCGCCGCGATCAGCGCCGCTCGCGCCATCTGCCAGCCTCCTGCAGTAAGGCCCCAGAGCTTCAGGTAGGGAACCGAGGCGGCGTGCGCTGCCTGGCTGTCCTTGGCGTACGTGGCAACGGTCCACTCCACGGCTTCCTTGAGCGCCGCGACGGCGGCGGCGAGCTGTGTGCGAATGGCGGCGAACTCCGCGCCGCGCTGCGCCGCGAGCTCGCCGTCGAGCGCGCGCATCTCCGCGATCACGGCGGCTGCCGTCTTGCCGCCGTCGCGTGCGGTCTTACGCCCGACGAGATCGTTCGCCTGAATGCCGGTCGTCCCTTCGTAGATCGTGATGATGCGCGCGTCGCGATAATGCTGCGCGGCGCCGGTCTCCTCGATGTAGCCCATTCCGCCGTGCACCTGGATGCCCGTGTAGGCGATCTCCTGCGCCGATTCCGTGCACCAGCCCTTGACGATGGGAATCATCAACTCCGAGAAAGCCTGGTGCCGCTTGCGCGCTTCCGCGTCGGGATGCCGGTGAGCGTTGTCGAGGCCCGCCGCCGTGACGTACGCAAGCGCGCGCATCGCCTCGGTCTGGGCGCGCATCGACAGCAGCATGCGACGCACGTCCGGGTGCTGGATGATGGTCCCCGTCGCGCTAGCCTTCTCCAGTCCGGCGGCGCGCCCCTGGACCCTGTCCCTCGCATAGGCTGCAGCCCGCTGGTAGGCGCGCTCGCTGATGCCGACCCCCTCCAGCCCGACCGAGAAACGGGCGAGGTTCATCATGATGAACATGTACTCGAGGCCGCGGTTCTCATCGCCTACGAGGTAACCGACCGCTCCACCGTGATCTCCGTAGGCGAGCACCGCGGTCGGGCTCGCGTGGATGCCGAGCTTGTGCTCCAGCGAGACGCAGTGCACGTCATTGCGGGCGCCGAGGCTGCCGTCCGCGTTGACGAGGAATTTGGGCACGATGAAGAGCGAGATCCCCTTCACGCCCTCGGGCGCAGTCGGCGTGCGCGCGAGCACGAGATGGATGATGTTCTCCGTGTAATCGTGCTCGCCGTACGTAATGAAGATCTTCTGCCCGAAGAGCTTGAAGCTGCCGTCGGGCTGCGGCACCGCGCGCGTGCGCACCGCGGCGAGGTCGGACCCGGCCTGCGCCTCGGTGAGATTCATGGTCCCGGTCCATTCGCCGGACACCATCTTCGGCAGGAAGCGCGCCTTCTGCTCGGCCGTGCCGCAGAGCTCGATCGCCTCTATCGCGCCCTGCGTGAGCAGGGGACACAGATCGAAAGCCATGTTCGCCGCATGCCACATTTCCTCGACCGCGGCGGCCACGAGCTGCGGCAGGCCCTGCCCGCCGAAATCGGCGCTCTTGGTGAGGCCGTTCCAGCCGTTCGCACAGTACTGGAGATACGCCTCCTTGAAGCCGCGCGCCGTCTTCACCGAGCCGTCGTCGAGCCGGTGCGCACCTTCGCGGTCGCCCGTGGCGTTGAGCGGATCGAGCACCTCGGTCGCGAACTTGGCCGCTTCCTCCAGGATCGCCGCGACGACGTCCGGCGTAGCGTCCCCGAAACCCGGGAGCTTCGCGACCTGCTCGAGCCCGGCGAGCTCGTTCAGCACGAAACGCATCTCGGCAAGCGGTGCGCGGTACTGGCTCATGCGTCGAGCGCGGCGGTCAGCTGCGGGACGATCTCGAAGAGGTCGCCGACGAGGCCGTAGTCGGCTACCTGGAAGATCGGCGCCTCAGGATCCTTGTTGATGGCGACGATCACCTTGCTGTCTTTCATGCCGGCCAGATGCTGGATGGCTCCCGAGATGCCGATCGCGATGTAGAGGTCGGGCGCCACGATCTTGCCTGTCTGTCCGACCTGGTAGTCGTTGGGAACATACCCTGCATCGACCGCGGCGCGCGATGCGCCGATCGCCGCGTGGAGCTTGTCGGCCAGCGCCTCGAGCATCTTGAAGTTAGCGCCGTTCTGAAGCCCTCGGCCGCCGGAAACGACGATGCGCGCGCTCGTGAGCTCTGGACGATCTGATTTCGTGAGCTCCTGCCCGAGGACTTTTACGCGCTCGTCCGCCGCGGGCGAGGCTACCGACTCCACGCTCGCGCTCCCTCCGCTCGTTTCCGCGGCGTCGAAGCCCGTGGCGCGGACCGTGATCACTTTTCTCGCGTCCTTCGACTGCACGGTGGCGAGCGCATTGCCGGCGTAGATGGGGCGCACGAAGGTGTCGGCGGATTCGACCGCGATGATGTCGGAGATCTGCGCCACGTCGAGCAGCGCTGCGATGCGCGGCGCAACGTCCTTGCCGAATCCGGACGCCGGAAGCAGGATGTGGCTGTACGCAGCCGCGAGCGGCACGACCAGTGCGGCGAGGCTCTCAGCGGTGGGCGCTGCGAACTGTGGCCCCTCGGCGTGGAGTACTTTCGCGACGCCAGCGATCTGCGCGGCGGAGCGTGCAATGCCGCCAGCGTCCTGCCCGGCGACCAGGACGTGCACTTCACCGCCGATCTTCTGCGCAGCGGCGACGGTGTTGAGGGTCGCGCCCTTCAGGGCTGCCTTATCGTGCTCGGCGACGACTAGTGTGCTCATGCGAGCTTACAGGGGCGAATGCGTTCAGATGACCTTGGCTTCGTTGCGCAGCTTCGCGACGAGCTCTTTCGCGTCGGCGACCTTGCCACCACCCTTGCGCTTCGCCGGCTCCGCAACCTTGAGCGTGGCGAGCCGAGGCGTCACGTCGACACCCAGCGCAGCCGGCGTCATCGTCTCCAGCGGCTTCTTCTTCGCCTTCATGATGTTGGGTAGCGTCGCGTAGCGAGGCTCGTTCAGGCGAAGGTCGACCGTGATGACCGCCGGCAGCGGCATCGACACGGTCTCCAGCCCGCCGTCGATCTCGCGCTTCACCGTCGCGCGGCCATCGGCGAGATCGATTTTCGAAGCGAATGTCGCCTGCGGCCAGTCGAGCAGCGCGGCGAGCATCTGCCCCGTCTGGTTGGCGTCGTCGTCGATCGCCTGTTTGCCCATGAGAACAAGCTGCGGCGCTTCTTTCGCCGCAACCGCCTTGAGGAGCTTGGCAACCGCCAGCGGCTGCAGCTCGGCGGCGCTCTCTACCAGCACTGCGCGGTCGGCGCCGATCGCAAGCGCTGTGCGCAAGGTCTCCTGGCAGGCGGCCACACCGCACGACACGGCGACGATTTCGGTGGCCACGCCCTTCTCCTTCAGCCGAACCGCTTCCTCGACCGCAATCTCGTCGAACGGGTTCATCGACATCTTGACGTTCGCCGTGTCCACGCCGGAACCGTCCGCTTTGACGCGGACCTTGACGTTGAAATCGACGACCCGCTTTACGGGAACGAGGACCTTCATGGAGAAACCGGGACGGCCGTTGGAAACAGGAGGAGCTGCAGGCGCCGAATTATAAACCGTGGCGCGCTGTCGCGTCACGGCGGCGGCCTCCTACTTACGAAGGTACGAGCGCCAGGGGATCCAGTAGTACTGATGCCAGCCCTCGCTCGCGGCCGCGTAGTCGTGCTCCGGCACGTTCACATGCACGAGCTCGATGCGGCCGCCCCGTCCCTCCGCATGAAACCAAAGGATCAGCGTCGAATCGAGGTCCTCCCTGTTCCAGTGCGACGCTCGCCAGGACTGCACGATCAGCCGTTTGGGCACGAGTTGCAGAATGCGACCGGTGAGCGCGCCGTTGAAGGCGCTGAAGTTCGCGCCCTTCTTGGCGGCGATTTTCGCGCGGGCGCCGGTGATCGCGCGGTGGGTGCGCGGATTGAGGTACTGCGCGTAGAGCTCTGCGGGCGATGCGTTGAGCTTCACCGCTTGCACTATCAAGCGCGCCATCGGCCTCAGCCTCTATGCCCGCGCGTCCTCGGCGAGGCTAGCGCCCCCGTGTGCAATCGGCCAGATTGGGGCTTGCACCCCCGTCCCACGACAGAACGTTGTTGTCGCGCACCGGGTCGGGCACCACGTGCGTCGGATCGGCGATCACGTCGACGCGAACGACATCGGCCGCCCGCGCGCGCGTCGGCCCCATGGTCATGTCGACCGTCGCGCCAATCGGAAGCGGCTGCATTCTCGTCGCTTCCACCTGTTCGCGCGCACCGTCGGCCGTCGTGACGATGGCGGCGACGCGAATGGCGGAGAGTTGCCCGGAGTAGTACCACTCCGGCGCCACCGGCCAGCTGCCCTGATTTTCCAGGCGCGTGGTGACCTTCAGGCTCCCGTCATCCTGCGGGTCGCAGCGCATTGCGAGCAGGATCAGGTCGGAGCGCGGCGGGTTGTCATACGTCGGGAAGAAGAACATCGTGTCATCGGGGAAGTTCAGCACATACGGAAAGTTGTACGGGCGCGCTCCGATCGTGTCGTTCACGAGCGGGTTGTCGAAATTCGGGTTGCCTGCATAGCCGACGACCTGGCAGCCCGTGACCAGCGCTGCGATTGCCGCCAGGCCAAGCGTCAAGATCGAGCGCATGGCGCCTCCCTTCGATTTTGCGTCGCAGCCGCCGGCCCTCAGCCGGAACTCGAATCAAGCCGCGCAAGGCTTTGAATAATGGACGCCTTTGGGGTGCCGGTCAACTCCACCCGGCGGACGGCGCCTGCGGGCCGACGGCCAGGGTATGTCAGGCCCTACTCGCAGCGCGGCAGGTGCTCGCGGATGAACGCAACGAGCCGATCGCAATAGCCCTGATCCTCCTCGGCGTCGTGCAGCGCAAGGCTGCGCGCTTCCGCCTCCGATAGCTCCAAGCCAGCCTCGCTCCAGGCGTGGGCCTCCAGCAGCGTGCCGTGGTCGTAGCGATATTCCGCCCGGCGTGCACCGTTCGCGTGCCACGAGCGAATGATGCCGTGGAGGCGATCGTCGACGTACGGCGCCTCCAGCTGCCGGCCCGCTTCGGAGTGCCCGTCGCGGGCCGTGTACCACAGCGCGACAGTCCCGCTGCGCACGTCCTCGTTGTAGGGAATGACGGCCATGCGGGCGCCGCCCTCGGTCCAGAAGATGAACGTCCCCGTCTTGCGACCCTGCGCGAACGCGCCGGCGATGCGCAGCCGCCCGTCTTCCTCGCGCAATTCGTATGCGCCATTGGGCAACCCGGCGCGGCAGCCGCCGACGACCTCGAGGGGCTGAGCGACTGCCGCCGTCGCGACGAAGGCGAGGACGACAGGAACGGCTAGCGCTTCGCCCACCACGCCGCGAGCTCGCCCACGATCCCGCGACGGAAGGCGAGCACGCACACGACGAAGATGACGCCGGTGATCACCGTCACCCACTGACCCAGCGGAGCGAGATAGTTCTGCAGCCCGACGGTTACGAGGGCCCCGACAACCGGGCCGAATATGGTGCCCATGCCGCCGAGCAGCGTCATGAGAACCACCTCTCCCGACATCGACCAATGGACGTCGGTGAGCGAGGCGAGCTGGAACACGATCGCCTTTGTCGCGCCCGCCAGGCCGGACAGCGCCGCCGAAAGCACGAAGGCGAGCAGCTTGTAACGGTCGGCATCGTAGCCGAGCGAAATGGCTCGAGGCTCGTTCTCCCGGATCGCCTTGAGCACCTGGCCGAACGGCGAATGCACCGTGCGATAGATGAGCAGGAATCCCGCGACGAAGATCGCCAGTACCACGTAGTACATCGCCCACACGTTATTCAGGTCGACCAGCCCGAACAATCGGCCCCGCGGCACCGACTGGATGCCGTCCTCGCCGTGCGTGAAGGGCGCCTGCAAGCAGAAGAAATACACCATCTGCGCGAGCGCGAGCGTGATCATCGCGAAATAGATTCCTTGCCGGCGAATCGCGACCAGCCCCGCCACCACGCCGAGCAGCGTCGAAGTCGCCACGCCGAGCGCGATTGCGAGCTCCGGCGTCAGGCCCCACACCTTGGCCGCGTGCGCCGAGACGTAACCGGCCATGCCGAGAAACATCGCGTGGCCGAAGGAGAGCAGGCCGCCAAACCCGATCAGCAGATTGAACGCGCAGGCAAACAGCGCCATGCACAGCACGTTCATGAGAAAGACCGGATAGACTGCCAACGGCGCCAGCGCGAACACCGCCACCATCGCGACGGTCGCGATCGCCGTGGCGCGCGGCGCGATCGCCGTGGGCGCCCGAATCGCGGATGGGGCCGAGTCCGACATGGACCTTAGCGGGCCCGCCCGAACAGGCCAGCCGGCCTGATCAGCAGCACGATCGCCATGATGATGAAGATCACCGTGTTCGACGCTTCCGGATAGAAGACCTTGGTCAGACCTTCGATCACGCCCAGCCCGAAGCCGGTGAGAATCGACCCCAGGATCGAGCCCATGCCGCCGATCACGACCACGGCGAACACCACGATGATCAGATTGGCTCCCATCTGCGGATTGACCGTGTAGATTGGGGCGGCCATCACTCCGGCGAGCGCGGCGAGCGCAACGCCGAAGCCATAGGTCAGCGTGATCATGCGCGGCACGTTGATGCCGAACGCTTGCACGAGAGGGGCGTTCTCGGTTCCCGCGCGCAGGTACGAGCCAAGCTTGGTTCTTTCGATCACGTACCACGTGCTCAGGCAGACGATCAGCGAGGCCAGAATTACCCAGGCTCGATACTTCGGCAGGAACATGAAGCCGAGGTTGTAGGCGCCGGCGAACTCCTGAGGCAGCGCGTACGGCAGGCCCGAGCTGCCGAAATAGTTCGTGAATACTCCCTGAATGATCAGCGCCAGGCCGAAGGTGAGAAGCAGCCCGTAGAGATGATCGAGCTTATACAGCCGGGCGAGCATCGTGCGTTCGATGAGGATGCCGATGATCCCGACGACGACCGGTGAGATCAGCAGCGCCCACCAATAGCCGACGCCAAGATATTGCAGCAGGAACCAGGCGCAGAACGCGCCCACCATATAAAGCGCCCCGTGCGCGAAGTTGATGATGTTGAGCAGCCCGAAGATCACGGCGAGGCCGAGCGAGAGAATGGCGTAGAACGCGCCGTTGATCAGTCCGATCAACAGCTGGCCGAACAGCGCCTGGGTTGGAATGCCGAACACCGGGATTCTTGTGCTTTCCGCGAGGGAGTCGCCGCGCCCCTACTCTCCCCCTGCGTAAGGGGGAGAGCAGGCGCACCGCTTCATTTCACCAGAGGGCAGTCGCCGTCCTTGAGCGGGCGGAACGCCTGGTCGGCCGGAATCGTGGCGCGAATTTTGTAGAGATCCCATTCGCCCTTCGACTCGGAAGGCTTCTTGGCCTCGACGAGGTACGCAGGATGGATCTTGCGTCCGTCGGGCCGGACCGTCCCCTTGCCGAACAGCGGATCGTCGGTCGGCATCTCCTTCATCTTCGCGATGACCTTCGTCCCGTCGTCGCTCTTCAGGGCTTCGACCGCCTTGAGGTAATGCGTCACGGCGGAGTACACGCCGGCGTGAACCATCGTCGGGTGGATGCCCTTGTCCCTCTCAGCGAAGCGCTTGGCGAAGGCGCGGGTTTGATCGTTCATGTCCCAGTAGAACGTCTCGGTGAAGATCAACCCCTGCGCAGTGTTGAGCCCGAGCGCGTGAATGTCGGTCAGGAAGACGAGTAGCCCGGCGAGGTTCTGCCCGCCCTTGACTATGCCGAACTCCGCCGCTTGCTTGATCGAGTTCGTCGTGTCGCCGCCGGCGTTCGCTAGACCGATGATCTTGGCCTTCGAGGCCTGCGCCTGCAGCAGGAAGGAGCTGAAGTCCTGTGTGTTCAGCGGATGCCGTACCTTGCCGAGCACCTTGCCACCGTTCTTGAGCACGACCGCCTCGGTGTCGCGCTCGAGCGCGAGTCCGAACGCGTAGTCCGCGGTCAGGAAGAACCAGGTGTCGCCGCCGGTTTTGACGATCGCGCTGCCCGTACCGTTGGCGAGCATCCAGGTATCGTAGGTCCAGTGGATCGTGTTCGGCGAGCACGCCTTGCCGGTGAGGTCGGAGGTCGCGGCGCCGGAAACGAGGAACGCCTTGCCCTTGTCTTTGGTGATCTGGTTCACCGCGAGCGCGACGCCCGAGTTCGGGACATCGACGATCACGTCGACCTTGTCGGTGTCGTACCACTGGCGCGCGATCTGCGAGCCGACATCCGGCTTGTTCTGGTGGTCGGCCGAGATGATCTCGACCTTGTAGCCGCGCTTCTCGATGCCGGAGTCTTCCACCGCCATCTTCGCCGCTACGACCGAGCCCGCGCCGGCGAGGTCGGTGTAAAGACTCGACATGTCCGACAGCACGCCGATCTTGATTACGCCATCCGAAATCTGCGCTTGCACGCTCCCCGACGCCGCCGCGAAAGCCAGCGTCATCAACCCGTAGAGAATCGTCTTCATGCTACCTCCGTCGTTGTCCAGATGATGTTCGTCGGCGAGGGCGGGCGCGTCACACGCCGAGATATTCGTGCAGCTTCGTCATGTTCGCCTCGAGCGCGGCGTTGGGGATCATGTCGACGACCCGGCCTCGCTCCATGACGTAATGCCGGTCCGCCACGGTGGCAGCGAACCGGAAATTCTGCTCGACCAGCAGGATCGTAAAGCCCTTCTCCTTGAGCCTCGCGATCGTGCGGCCGATGTGCTGCACGATCACCGGCGCGAGGCCCTCGGTCGGCTCGTCGAGCAGGAGGAGCCGCGCGCCGGTGCGCAGGATGCGGCCGATTGCGAGCATCTGCTGCTCGCCGCCGGACAGATCGCCGCCGCGGCGGCGCAGCATGCTGCCGAGCACGGGGAACAGCGAGAACACGTCGTCCGGCACGCTGCGCTCGTCGCGCTTGAGCGGAGCGAACCCGGTCTTCAAATTCTCCTC
>Ga0187777_10001358_pt1 | contig 15863 bp, 15 predicted proteins | sample 1015_Q2_SP5_10_M_FD_132416 | JGI IMG/M metagenome (GOLD analysis project Ga0187777, IMG submission 132416) | Tropical peat soil microbial communities from peatlands in Department of Meta, Colombia - 1015_Q2_SP5_10_MG | ecosystem: Environmental > Terrestrial > Soil > Wetlands > Peat | place... | reverse complement strand
TCGAGACTGCGACGGGTGAAAAAAGAATCAATGCCATCGGCTATTGCGTGGGCGGCACTTTGTTGGCGATTACGCTCGCATATCTCGCCGCCAAAAAGCAGGATCGAGTCAAGTCCGCGACGTTATTTGCCGCTCAGGTCGACTTCACCTACGCGGGCGATTTAATGGTGTTTGTCGACGAAGAACGTATCAAGCAACTCGAAGCGCACATGAAAGAGCAAGGCTATCTGGAAGCCTCCCGAATGGCGAACACGTTCAACATGCTGCGATCGAACGATCTCATATGGCCGTATGTCGTCAACAATTACATGCGCGGAAAGAATCCGTTACCCTTTGATATCCTGTACTGGAATTCCGATGCCACGCGCATGCCGGCGGCCAACCATTCGTTCTATTTGCGCAATTGCTATCTCGATAACAATCTCGCCAAGGGAAAAATGGAAATTGCTGGAGTCAAGCTTGACCTGAATAAGGTAACCGTTCCGGTCTACAATCTTGCTACCCGCGAAGACCATATCGCGCCGGCAAAATCAGTGCTGTTTGGCTCGCAGTATCTTGGTGGGCCGGTGAAATACGTGCTGGCCGGCTCTGGCCATATCGCGGGCGTGATCAACCCTCCAGGCAAGCCGAAATATCAATACTGGACCGGCGAAAAACCGAGTGGGTCGAGTGTGGAGACGTGGCTCAAAACGGCCACTGAGCATCCAGGCTCATGGTGGCCGGATTGGCTTGAATGGGTAAAGGCGCAAGACAATGAAACCGTACCCGCTCGCAAGATCGGCGGTGCCAAGCTCAAGCCCATCGAGGACGCCCCCGGCTCTTACGTCAAAGTGAAAAGCTGGACCTGAACTCGCCTACAGGGCGAGTTTCAGCGGTACTTTCAAATAACGCACATTCTCCGCCCTTGTCATCGCGGGCGGGCTTTACGTCGTTATCAGGTCCCCGACCGGCTGCTAGGACTGGAGGGGCGACAGCGAACGTCACATCCCCTATTCTTGGCGCGTTAGAACCTGAAGACGGGGACCGCCAATGACCAGGGAACTGTTGTGGCTGACGCTGACGATTATCCTGACCGGGCTCTTGTGGGTGCCATATATTATCGACCGCGCCATGGTGCGTGGGCTCATGGGTGCCATGGGCAACCCTTCGCGCCACGACAAGCCGCAGTCTCCCTGGGCGCAACGGCTCTATTTCGCCCACACAAATGCAGTCGAGAACCTTGTGCTTTTCGCGCCGTTGGTATTGATCCTTGACGCCCAAGGCCACTCGACCGAAAGCACAGCGATTGCCTGCGCAATCTACTTCTGGGCGCGCCTAGTGCACGCCATTGTCTACACGATGGGGATACCCGTCTTGCGGACGCTAGCTTTCACCGTCGGTTTCCTGGCGCAAGCTGCGTTGGTACTGGCAGTGTTCGGGAAACTCTAATTAGCTGGGGGCTGCGCGTTCGGCGATTTTTCGCACGTCGAGCCCGCGCGGTAACAAGCCAAATGCCGCGCTGCCTCCATCATCCAGTCGCGACGCGCAGAAGGCATCTGCGACCGCCGGCGGCGCGTGCTTGATGAGCAACGATGCCTGAAGCGCCAACACCAGTTCGCGCACCATCGCGCGCGCCTGCGACTCGTCATTGCGCTCGCGCGCAGCCAGCCGCTTTTCCAACCGCTCGGTGAAAGCCTTCAATCGTGCATCCTTGCCGCCGTCAAGTTCACGGAGCACCGCCTCATTCGCGTTCGCCGTGCGCTCCATCGCGCGCAACACATCAAGGCACATGACGTTGCCAGAACCCTCCCAGATCGAATTGACCGGTGCCTCGCGGTAAAGCCGCGGCATCATGCTTTCCTCGATGTAGCCAGAACCACCTAACACCTCCATCGCTTCGTAGGTCACGAACGGCGTGCGCTTACAAATCCAGAACTTCGCCGCCGGCGTGATCACGCGGCGGATGACGTGCGCCTTTTCGCTGTTTTCGTCATAAGCCCGCGCAAGCCACATCGTAAGCACGGTCGCAGCTTCCGATTCCACCGCGAGATCGGCCAGGACATTGGTCATCAACGGCTGATCGATCAGCTTTTTCTGGAAGGCAACGCGGTGCCGGGCGTGATGGATCGCCTGCGCCACGGCTTGCCGCATCAAGCCCGAAGAACCGATGCAGCAATCGAGCCGCGTATAATTCCCCATCTCGATGATCGTGGGGATACCGCGGCCTTCTTCGCCGACGAGCTGCGCAAATGCACCGTGAAATTCCACCTCGCTTGATGCATTGGAGCGATTTCCCAACTTGTCTTTCAGCCGCAGAATTTGAATGGCATTGCGTTCGCCATCAGGGGCCCAGCGCGGCATCAGAAAGCAGCTCAAGCCCTTCGGGGATTGGGCAAGAACAAGAAACGCGTCGCACATGGGCGCCGACATAAACCATTTATGGCCGTGCAGGCGGAAGCTGCTGTCGCTGGAGGGCTCTGCGCGCGTTGTGTTGGTGCGCAAGTCCGAGCCGCCCTGGTTCTCGGTCATGCCCATGCCAACAAGAGCTGAGCTTTTCAGGTGAGCAGGGCAAAAGCGGCGGTCGTAGTCACGCGAAAAAATTCGCGGCAGCCATTCCGACGCAATCGTCGGAGCATGACGCAAGGTCGGCACCGACCCATACGTCATCGCAAGCGGGCAATAGACCCCGCTTTCGATCTGCCCCAGCATGTATGTACCTGCCGCCCGCGCCACATGTGCGCCAGGCTTCGGGTCCGCCCATGGACTCGAATGCAGGCCGGCTTTGAGGGCAATGCCAAGCAGTTCGTGCCAGGCCGGGTGAAACTCGACCTCGTCGAGCCGATGTCCATAGCGGTCAAGGGTACGCAATTGCGGGGTGAACTTGTTGGCGTCAAATCCGAGCTGGACGGTTTCCGGCTGTCCGAGCCTCGCCCCCAGCGCATTCAATTCACGGTCAGCCCAAGAAGCCCCCTCCCGCTTAACCGCTTCGCGCAGAACGACGTCGCTCGCGAACAGATTGTAGGGCTCAAGCGGCGGCGGCTGGTTCTGGACCTCGAACATCGTGGGCAAAAGTCTCCCGGCAAGAAGCCGTCATAATACCAGTCGAATCAGGGGAACAGCGCCACCTGCTCTAGCCCCATTGTTTCCGGCCATCCCATGACGAGGTTCATGTTCTGGATGGCTTGGCCCGAGGCGCCTTTGACCAAATTATCGAGTGCCGAAACGATAATCGCGCGCCCAGGAATGCGATCCTTAGCAACGCCGATGAACGTCATGTTCGAGCCGCGCACATGCCGGCTTTGTGGCACTTCGCCGAAAGGCACGACATGGACAAACGGCTCCTTCATGTATGACTTTAAAAGTATTGCATGAAGGTCTTCGGGCGTTCGGCCCCGCCGGCCTCGCACATAGATGGTCGAGAGAATACCCCTGTTCATTGGAACCAGATGGGGCGTGAAGGTGACAATGACCTCACGCCCAGCGGCAAGCGAAAACTCCTGGTCGAGCTCAGCCATATGCCGGTGATGCCCCACACCATAGGCATGGAAACCTTCCGAGACTTCGGAAAACAGCATAGCCTCTTTGGCCGCTCGCCCTGCCCCGGTCATGCCGGACTTGGCGTCGATAACAATCTCATCGAGCTCGATCGCCTTGTTCTTGATCAGTGGAATTAGCGGCAACTGCGCGCAGGTGGTGTAGCAACCGGGATTGGCGACGAGCCGCGTTTTTTTTATTTCGCGCCGATGGATTTCGGTGAGGCCATAAACCGCTTCTTTCTGCAACTCCGGCGCATAATGTTCATGCCCGTACCATTTCGTGTAGGCGGCGATATCGGCCAGACGAAAATCGGCAGAGATGTCGACCACCTTCGTCGTTGGCGACTGTTTGAGCAGATCCTTCACGACTTTCTGTGTGGTCGCGTGTGGCAGCGCGCAAAATGCAACATCGAGAGCTGCCTTGCTCCATTCAATCCCATCAATTGCTACCAGCTTCGGCAACGCGAACGGGGAGAATTGCGGAAATACGTCCCGCACTGCCTTGCCGGCGCTACGTTCGGCGGTGAGGAGAACGATCTCCGCGCGAGGATGGCGCAGTAGCATGCGCAGCAATTCGCCCCCGGTATAACCTGAGGCACCCAGTACGCCGATTTTCGCTTTCGTCACCATGAATCGATCCTTATCCAGAAGTCTTAAAGAACTACCGGAGGAAGGCCAACAGCGGTGATTTGATTGCAGTTACGTGCCGCAGCCTCGATCCGGCGGCACGGGAGACGCTAACGCCAAGCCCGTGCCAAGGCGGCACGGCGGCGGCGGAGCCTTTTTGCTGCAACGGGCGTCGTCATGGACGGGGCATATAGGCTGCGTGCCTCGCCCCGTCAACTCTGGGGCCCGTAAGCGGCAAAGGTTGCTCATTGAGCATGGCTTTGACCACGACTTCACGCGCCACCGCCTGGTCAATGCGATAGGTCGCAAGCATATCCCTACAGTCGGCGACGATAGCGTCGGCATCCTGCATGATTTTGAGCCTCTTGAAATGGTCGTCGTGGTGCAGGCCCATGCTCGCCCCGACGATGTCGAGGATATTGATGATGCGGAACGGCCAGTCGCGCTCGTGTGCGCACAGTTCGCGATGGTCGACGTGATAGATCGCAACCAGCGCATCGATGCCTGCGGCCTCCACGGCTTCAAGTTCGGCAAGTTGCAGGCCGCGTTTGTAGTCCGGCAATGGATTGAGCGCATTGCTCATCAGCCCGACCGCTGGCTGGTGCAGGTCGACGATCTCGATGCCGGGTACCATGCGCAACAATTCTGTTCCAGCTTCGACCACGCCCTTGACGCCTCGATGCTTGTGCAGCGCGATCCGCATAGGCACGGGATTTTTCAACATCGCCCGGAGATCGTCGAAACGCGTTTTCAGGAACAACATGAATGGAGTCATTTCGAACGGTCGCGATCCTCTCACTTTTTCAATAGCTGGGAGAGTTGTCTCGGTGAACTGCACGTGGCAGCTCGCGCACCAGGAGATCACACCTGTCTTGCCTTCGGCGAGTTTATCGAGAGAACTCGTGGCAACCCGGCCCGACACTTCGGTGTCGCCCGCGCGCAATTGTTGTATGCCGCAACAATGGGTCGGCCCACCCATCACGCGATAAGTCACGCCGAGCGCATCCATGATGTCGAGTGCGGTCAGCGCCATATGCGGCGTCTTGAGCACATTGCAGCCGGTGTAAAACACGAAGTCCGGCCGCTCGCCAGGCTTGACCGTTGAACCGTGTTGCAAGCGCTCGTTCACGTATTGACCGAGGCGCGCGAGTTCGGCTTCGTTGAGCTGCATGCGTGCAAGCACGTTGGTCCCGTCTGCTATAAACCGGAAATTTTCAACGCCCTGCTTGCGGCAGCTGCGCAGCTCGGTCGATTGCCTGGCCAGGGCGACGCGCGCCATGGAGAGGAGGAACCGAGGATTCACACCCTCGTCGCAGGCAGCAATGCAGTCACCCGTACGCGCGCAACCTTCGGCCCAAGCTTTTGCGGCGGCCGAGCCCCGGCCCGTACGCAATATATCGAGCACTCCGCCGATAACGCTTTCTGGTGACGCGCTCCCGATACCAGCGGGTTTTGCCACCGGGCAAACTTCCACGCATTTGCCGCAGCGCGTGCAAGCGTTCATCATTTCAGCAGTGCGTGCAGCAAGGGCGGCTTCGAAGGCGGTTTCGGTCATTGCATCCGAGTTTGGTTGCTGCATGGTACCGCCGCGCTTTCGATCAGGCCAGCGTCCAAAAAGAAAAGGCCGCCAAAAGGGCGGCCTTTTCGATGTTGACGACATGATTAGATCGACGGAGTCCAAGGCGCAGGAACGAGGCGATAGCCGCTCCCGCTTTTCTCGACGTAAACTCTCGAGGGGAACGCGAGGTGAAAGCCCTGTACCAACATCTTTTCGCTTGCGGCCATGTCATAAAGTTTCTTGCGCGTTTCTACCGCTTGCGGTTTGTCGGTATCGAAGACGAATTGCCAATTCGGATTGCGGACAAATAGCGTCGCTGCGCCGGCGGTGATATCCACCTGCACAAACACCTTGTCGTTTCCTGATGCAACCAAGAACGAGGTATGACCGGGCGTATGGCCAGGGCTGGCGATCGCAGTAATGCCTGGAACAACTTCCTTGCCCGCCTGGTATTTTGTCACCTTGCTGCCAACGATACCCATGACGCGCTTGACATTGCCCATTTGCGGACGTGCCACCTCGGGCAGTTTGCTGGTGTTGTTCTCGTCGGCCCAGAAGGCCGCCTCTATTTCCGGCACCATGATTTCGGCGTTCGGAAACGCCGGCTTGTTTTCGGGACCAACCAGTCCGTTGATGTGATCGCCGTGGAAGTGCGAAATGAGCACGACGTCGATGGCATTGCGGTCGATTCCAGCAGCTTGGAGGTTGGTGTGGTACTGACCGACGGCACCCTTGCTCTGCTCGAACATCCCGAGGCCAAGACCTGTGTCGATCGCCACCAATTTCGACCCGATATTGACCACGATCGGCGTATAGGAGTGAGTGACTTTGTCCTGCGCCAGAAAATCCGCCGCCAGCGCCGCGTTTACGTCCGACTTGGGCGCGTTTGCGACATAGGTATCGGGCAGTGGATTCGAATTCATTCCGTCGGTAACCACCGTTACCTCAAAGTCGCCCACTTTGTATCGGTACCAGCCTGCGTTCTGCTTACCAGCAGCTGGTGCCGAGGCCCGGGCGGACGAAACGATTGTTTTTGACCCGGCAAGGACGCCGGCCGCGGCCGCACCAGCGAATAGATTGCGTCGTGTAAATTGCATGCTGTTTCTCCCTGGCAGTTGAGGTGCCGTCGTGAAAGTGACGGCTTGTGTTCGATTTTTTTGGTCGGCGATGTGGCTCCTGCGCAGAAACCCCGCGAACCGCGGCTTATTCCACTTCGAGTAGAGCGGCTCCCGTCGGGCAAATCATATAGGCGAATGCCCGATGGTTGGATAAGCTTGTTGCGGGGATAGTCCTGCGCCAGCCAGCTCAGGACAATGGCCCAGCCGGATCAGCCGGGAAATCAATCACTTGGGAGGAAGTACAATGCGTCGTTTGACTGTGCTGGCGGGCGCTTTCGGCGCTACGCTGTTGATGAGTTCGGGCGCCTTCGCGCAGGTGCCCCCCGATCCGAACAACCCGAACGAGGCCGTGCCGGACGCAATGAACCCGCCGGCCTACGGAGAAACCATCAATACGGAGAATGCAAAAAAAGTAGCCGCCGCGGCGATTGGCGAAGCTCAAAAGCGCAACTGGAACGGATTTTGTGTCGCGATCGTCGGACCTTCTGGCGATCTGGTCTATTTCGAAAGGCAGGACAACTGTCAATTCGCATCGAACGGCATCTCGCAGCAAAAAGCGCGCGCCGCGGCGCGATACCGGCGTCCGACGGTGGTGTTCGAACGCCTGCTCGGCAAGGGTGATTTCTTTGCCTATCTGCCCACACTCGGAAATGACTTTATCGCCTCGCGCGGCGGCAATCCGATTGTGGTCGCTGGCAAGGTTGTCGGCGCTATCGGCGTGAGCGGCGGCAGCGGGTCGCAAGACGATGTCGTTTCGCAAGCTGGCGCCGCTGCCCTGAAATAGGCGCTGCGCTTGAAAAAATTTTCTGCCGGGATGCAAATCCCGGCGGATTTTTTCTTCGCAGCGGCAAGTTTTACAAAAACAATGCAAGCAGCTTTGAAATGCCGTCGCCAAGCTTGAGCAGCACCCACGCCCATACGAATGCTGAAGAGAAATTGGCGAGTTGAAACCGCCAATACGGCATTTCGAAAATTCCGGCGATCAGCGGCACGGAAGCACGTAACGGCCCGAAGAATCGGCCAATAAAAATGCCGGGAATGCCCCATTTTTTCATAAAGGCTTCGCCGCGCGGAATTAGATCTGGGTGCCGCGACAATGGCCATACATGCGCAACGGTGTGCTCGAGCTTGAGCCCGACCCAATAGGATACCCAGTCGCCAACCGCCGCACCGATCGATGCCGCCACCCAGATCGGCCAAAAGCTGATGCCACTCGTGCCGATCAAGGCGCCGATGGCCACAAGTGCGCCCCAGGCCGGGATCAGCAACGAGATGAAGGCGAGCGATTCCCCGAATGCCAGCGCAAAAACGACGGGTACCGCCCAAGCCTCGTTGTTGCGGACAAATTCAACGACGTGCTGTGCGGCAGTGGGAAAGTCCATCGGGGGGTTCGGGCTGGCTGCGTCGGCGCTCGTGTCTAACCCGGCAGCGCCCGGTACGCCAGTACGCTACGCCGGCAGCTCCGGTTCGTCCTCGGGAAACAGGTGGTCGGCCACGGCCAACGCTATAGTCGGCAGTGGCACTGCTAGGAATGCGCCGACGGACCCCACAGCCAGGTCCAGAATACCAACAATAAGAACACGATGAACGGATTGAGCGTCAGTTGCATTGGTTGCGCGACCTTACGGTCAGGGGGACCTGTGATCAGGACTCGCCGCCCAGACGAGCCCGTACAAGGTTCAGGTGGCTTCGCAGTGTGTACAGCATGCTTGCGTATGTGGTTGGCAAGCGAAGCTGGTTCGCGCGTTGATCAAGGTAATCGAGTTTCGCTTTTATCGCCGCCAGGTCTCGCGGTCCTTCCGTTTTGATCTCACTTTCGATCAATCTCATCTCGTCGTACAGCCGTAGTATCCTGGATTGCATCAGCCAGTCGTACATCTGTGGCACCAGCTTGAATGCGGGATACATCAATGCGGCAAGCGGGATAAAGACCACAAGCACGCGTTCGACCAAGGTCGCCAGCCAGAACGGTAGATGTTCTTGCAGAAATGGCCGGCCGTTCTTGTAAAAGCGCTGCGCTTCGTCACTGAGCGGAAGATCAATTGCCTCTGCTGCCGGAAATTGTCCGGCTTTCTGGAAAATTCCCGGTTGCGAATGGATCTGCGTGGCGGCGCTGAGCAGCAGGTGCTGGATAGCGGGATGGAGATCCGCGCGCACGGCGAGACTGGCCTTTGGAGCCAGGAGCGTGACGTCCGAGGGAGGACGGTTGAGTGAAAGATCGGCGACGCCGGCAGGCAACATCAATTTATTCAAGTAGGGGTAAAGCGCAACGTAAGCATCCGCGCGTGGAACACTTGCAAGCTCGATATTGCTGGCGGTGATGATCCGCTGTATGACAGGCGAATTCCAACCTGTGACGATGAACGCGGCATCTATGTCGCCGCCCATCATTTTTTCGGCCGCGACCTGCGGCGGGAACGGCAACAGCTCACGAGGCTCGATCTTGAGCCTCTTGAAAACCTCTATCGCCATAATTCTTCCGGCGCTTCCCTCAGGGCCGATCGATATTCGCCGGTCGCGCAGCGCCTGAAGATTGCTGCCAATTTCACTTCGGTAGAAAAGCCAAACCGGTTCGTAACCGATAGTGCCCAACGATTCGAGATCCGGCGATTCCTTCCGATTCGTGGTACCCCCCTGCACGAATGCGACCGCCACTCCCGATCGTGAATCATTGAGTCGGGCCAAATTTTCGAGACTACCGGCGGTGGGCAGCAGCCGAAGGTGAACGCCCGCCCTTGCGAGAATGTCACGGTAACGAACACCCAGCTCGTGGTTAGCGCCTCCTTCGGCGCCAGTCGCCATCGTCACTGTGCGCGGCGGCAGGGTCGCAAAAATGAATATGCCGGCGCCCAAAAAAATTGCGCACACGGCCACAAGACCGAACCAACGCCAACTTCCAGCGAACATTCAGATAAGCCCCCGATAATTCCCGCGCTATTTCCCGCACAATCCGCGACAATGTCATCGCGGAAAAACCGCGCCAGAGACCGTCTCTAAGACTGGGACACGTTGCAATGATCGCTCAGCTTACGCCCCTATCACCAATTCTTATCTGTGGTATGTGTTTACAGACCGCGAAAACAAGCCAAACAATTTTCTGTGATGCTCTTTGCGTGCGCCGCCGACATGTTCTTTGATCCATATCAAATTGAGCAGTCGGTTGGCACAATAGAGATTCGGCCCCCCACGGCCGCACCGCACTTTCGTGAATCTCTTCGGGCTGAAGCGCGCATGAGTTTGGAGGCTGCCATGAATATACGTTCGTTTGCGCTGTCGCTGTTCGTCCTCGTTGGCGCTGCGGTGGCTTCTCCGGCACATGCCCAGCAAATTACCGGCACACCGGGTTCACCGAGCGCGACGACAACGATCCAGGGCTCGCAGCTTCCGGCGCCGCCGTCAAAATTCGGCGGCACCATCGAGCGCGAGGCTACAAAATCGAAGCCCTATTGGCCAGCACGCATTGTCCCGCCCAAGGGCGCGCCAAACGTCCTTCTGATCATAACGGATGATGCCGGCTATGGCGTTGCAAGTACTTTCGGCGGAGTGATCCCAACGCCGGCACTCGACCGTATCGCACAGAACGGCCTGCGCTACACGAATTTCCATTCGACGGCGCTCTGCTCGCCGACGCGCGCGGCGCTCATCACGGGCCGCAACCACCACTCGGCGGGCTACGGCGTGGTTGCCGAGCAGGCAACCGGCTATCCCGGCTACGATAGCATCATCACGAGGGATAAGGCCACGATCGGCCGCATCCTCACCGACAATGGTTACCACACAGCGTGGTTTGGGAAGAATCACAACACGCCGGAGTACCAATCGAGTCAGGCAGGCCCGTTCTACCAATGGCCGACCGGGATGGGCTTTGAATATTTCTACGGCTTCATGGGCGGCGACACCAATCAATGGGAACCGGGCAACCTCGTCCGCAACACGACGCCGATTTATCCTTATCAAGGAAAGCCAGGCTGGAATTTGATGACAGCCATGGCTGACGAAGCGATCAGCTACATGAATCAAATGAATGCGCTGTCTCCCGAAACACCTTTCTTCATCAAGTTCGCCCCGGGCGCAACGCACGCACCACACCATCCGACACCCGAGTGGACCAAGAAAATCAGCGACATGCACCTGTTCGATCAGGGCTGGAACAAGCTGCGGGAAACCATCTTTGAGAACCAAAAGAAACTTGGCGTCATTCCGCAGAACGCCAAGCTCACGTCATGGCCGGCTGACCGGATCAAGAACTGGGATCAGTTAACGGATAACGAGAAAAAACTATTCGTCCGTCAGGCTGATGTTTTCGCTGCCTATGTGGCTTACGCCGACAATGAAATCGGCCGCGTCATCCAGGCGATCGAAGATATGGGCAAGCTGGATAACACCTTGATCATCTATATCGAAGGCGACAACGGAACGAGTGCTGAAGGCCAGCCCAATGGCACGCCGAACGAAGTGGCGATGTTCAATCAAGTCAATCCGTCGGTGGAAGACCAGCTTAAATATTTCTACGACGTCTGGGGCACCGACCGCACTTATAACCACATGTCTATCGGCTGGGCCTGGGCGTTCGACACGCCGTTCTCCTGGACCAAGCAGATCGCATCGCACTTTGGCGGTATCCGCCAGGGCATGGCGATTTCATGGCCGAACGTTATCAAGGATAAAGGTGGAATCCGCAATCAATTTCACCACGTCATCGACATAGTGCCGACGCTTCTTGAGGCAGCTCATATCAAGCAGCCTGCCGTTGTCGACGGTATCAAGCAGAGCGCGATCGAGGGCGTCAGCATGATGTACACCTTCGACAAGAAGAACGAGAACGCGCCCTCAACTCACAAGACGCAATACTTCGAGATGTTCGGCGATCGTGCGATCTATCACGATGGCTGGATCGCAAGCACCAAAGTCATGCGCGCTCCCTGGGACACCCTAGTCTCTCCGAAGAACGTGCTCGACTATCCATGGGAACTCTACGATCTAAGAAACGACTGGACGCAGGCAGATGATGTTGCTGCCAAGAATCCCGCCAAGCTGAAGGAAATGCAGGCACTGTTCTGGAAAGAAGCAGAAAAGTATCAGGTCCTTCCGCTCGATGCGTCTGTCGCCACGCGCATCATCACGCCGCGCCCGAGTCTGAGCGCCGGCCGTTCCGTGTTTACATGGACACAGCCGATGACCGGTGTGCCGAATGGCGACGCGCCAAGCATTCTGAATACGTCCTATAACTTCAAGGCTGAGATTGAGATCCCGCAGGGTGGCGCGGACGGAATGCTGATCACGCAAGGTGGCCGATTTGCCGGCTACGGTTTCTATATCCTAAAGGAAAAACCGGTATTCCTGTGGAATCTTATCGACCTTCAGCGCGTGCGCTGGGAAGGCCCTGCAATGACGCCCGGCAAACACGTGATCGAGTTCGACTTCAAATATGATGGCCTGGGCGCGGCCACCATGGCTTTCGGCAATTACAGCGGTATTGGCCGAGGCGGCACCGGTGTGCTGAAGGTCGACGGCAAAGACGTAGACACTCGGAAGATGGAACGGACATTGCCCTTAATCCTGCAGTGGGATGAAAGTCTGGACATCGGCTCCGATACCGGGACACCGGTAAATGACGCCGACTACCAGACACCGTTCACTTTCACTGGCAAGATCAACAAGATCACGCTGACGATCGACCGGCCGAAACTGTCGCCTGAGGACATCAAGAAACTCGAACAAGTGCAGCGTAACAACAAGGTGAGCGAATAAATTGTACGGCGATGCGTAGAGTCGATAAGCTAGCGTCCGTGGCCGCCCTGTACGGTCACAGCGTAGTTCGGAGATTGAACATGACAAAACTTGCCATGCTGGTTTCTGTCGCGGCAATATCTTTCGGTGTCCAGACAAGCGCCGCGACTGCCGACGACGTTCCAAAATATGACATCAGCAAAACCTGCAAGACTGACGTGCAGGCGTTTCAAGGCACCGCCAGCGGCCAAGCCAGCAATACGGGCTGCCTGAAGGATGAAGAAAATGCGCGAACAACTCTTGTGAGCCAGTGGACGCAGTTTGCACCGGAAAGCAGAACGCAGTGCTCCCAGATCGTGGGCAATCCCGGCGGTCCCCAGAGCTACGTCGAACTCCTGACGTGCCTGCAGATGGCGAAGGACGTGAAAGGGCTCCCAAAAGAGAAATAATTCGAGGCGCTGGGACGGAGCTATGAGTGCCGGCACTCGATCACGGCTTCTCGAATTGCAGAAGCAGCACAGCGATCAACTTCTTACAGTATTGACCGTTCTGTTGATCGTGATGATGTTCGTCATTGCGCCAATCCAGGCGGCGGGATTTTTCATCGCCGAGGTTGAAGTATTCGGGGTGGTCGTCGGGTTGGTCATGATTGCCGGCGTGTTGGTCATCTCGGCGAGCCTGACGGCAACGGCCATCATGCTCGTGGGATTTTCACTAAACGTCCTTGTCGTTCTTGCAAGGGTTATCAAGCCATTGCCTTATGATCTTTATCTCGTCGCGGCGGCCTGGTTCATTATTGTGTGTACGCTGGGGTTTGTCGTGGCGCAGAAAGTGTTTGGCCGGGGCAAAGTCAGCTTTCATCGCATCATCGGTGCAGTGCTGCTCTATCTGTTGATCGCGTTGGCATTTGTGTCGCTCTTTACGCTTGTCGAGCTTCGCGTACCAAATGCTTTCAGCGGGCTCGTTCTCGAAGACAATCGAAAAATGGCCAGCAATCTGCTCTATTTCAGTTTCGTCACGCTGACATCGACCGGATACGGTGACATTTTTCCGGTTCATCCAATCGCCCGTAGCCTGTGCAATCTGGAAACGATCATCGGCCAACTTTATCCGGCCACCCTGCTCGCCCGCCTGGTGACCTTGGAACTCGAGGGGCGACGTCGGTGAAAATCCATATGCCGAATGCACTGACATTGTCCATTCCTATTGTGACGGTAATTATTTTCGTCGCTCCGGTTGACGCCCAGAATCTGCCCTGGTGCGCTATCATGGATAACGACGGCACCACCCAATGCAATTACTACACGCAGCAGCAATGTCTGCAGACGATATCCGGCATCGGCGGCGCGTGTGTCCAGAATTCGGCGGGCAGCACGCCGCAGTTGGCGCCCAGCTCGCCATCGTCAGAGAATACGCAGGGCCTCTTGCCTCTACAGTTACAGGACCCGGGGCCGCCGCCCGGACTCGCCGGGTCATCAACTCCATCACCGCCCGATAACTGACTCCGGGTTATATTTTCGAGGGAGCTCCTCATGCCGACCAGCCGCACCATCATCGGATCCGCGCTGCTCATCTATGGACTTTCATTCGCGTCAGCACAGCAACAGGGTATGGTCGTGCCGAATAATATGTTTACTGCTGCTGGCTTTGTCGTGAAATACGCCACCACGCCGGAAAAGCGCGCAATTCTGAAATCACTTCCGCCCGACAAGCTCGTGACGCGAACCAAGGACGGCAAGCTGTACTATGTCTACGCCGATCCCGAGGGTTGCAATTGCGCCTATGTCGGCACGCCCGAAGCATATGCCGCGTATCAGAACGGAGCGAATATTGGCTCCGGCAGTGGTCAGATTTCAAATGCCATGCAGACAGTCGATTCCGACAATGTCGGGACGTCCTACATTCCTGCCGACATCGGGGACAGCATGGACAGCATTCTGCATCCAGGTTTCTGATCGGCCGCCGAAGTACCCCTCACCGCAATGTGAAGGCCCGATGGCTTTCCGCCGTTCAAAACTAAGAACTGTTGTCACTGTTTTGGTGGTTGTTCTCGTTGTCTATGGATTGCTTGCCTACATCGTGCTGCCACTAAGCTGGACGCATTACGAGCATCAGAAGGGGCTCGCGGGCCTGCCAATGGTGACGCGCACGGCGCAGGATATTCCCGGCGACCCAATCAATGTCGGTCTGGTCGGGACCAAAGACGATGTCCTGTGTGCCCTGCATGCGGCAGCGTGGTATCCCGCCGACCCCATTACATTCCGCTCAAGTGTTGAAATTGTTGGCAGCGTCGTACTCCACCGGCCTTATCGGGACGCGCCGGTAAGCAGTCTTTTCTATCATGGACGCCGTGAGGATCTTGCCTTCGAGAAACCCGTCGGTGAAAGCGCCGATCGCCGCCACCATGTCCGGTTTTGGGAAGTGCTTAAACAGGGACAAGAGGGACGGACGGTGTGGCTCGGCTCCGCGACATTCGACCGTGACGTCGGACTAAGCCGCTACACCGGACAAGTTACACACCATATTGCGCCCGACGTCGATGCGGAGCGGGATGGCCTTACCAACGATCTGAAGATTGCGAAGGTCGTCGAAGCGATCTACGAGGTGTCGGGAGTTGGCCCCACGCTTAACGGCAGAAATGGGGAAGGAGACCGCTACTACACCGACGGCGAGGTCAAGATCTCGCGTCTTGTTACCGGCTGCAACTCCAAAGCCGCGACGACCGTGGAACTGGCTAACCCGCCACTGGTCAATATGAAAAATGGAGCATGGGAGGCTATTGAAGGGATTTTGCAGTCCGGCGCGGCTTCCAAGTGATCTCTCACTTTTTTCGTTCATAACTCGCCGTTGACCTGCCAGTCCCTCTGGAAGGTGCGCGATTGTCTTGGCTGGCCGCCGTTTTGCGGCATCATCTGCCACACGCCCTGGCATACGCCGGGGTTTACACAAAGATCGCCAACGGTTACGCCGAAACTCCAACCGCCTCCGCCCGTTTGCCAATCTCTTCGAAAATTGCCGGCGTTATTGTTTTTGCCGCTACCGCCAAAGCTCGCGACCTTGTGCCAAACGCCCGGCATGTTGGACCAGTTTTTTCCGTGACCGCCGAAACCGGAGACTGAATGCCACTGTCCCTGGGCCATCATGTGACGGTGGTCCTGATGGCGATCATGTCCAAGATTATGCATTCCGAGCGAATGCTGTCCTTTGAACGGAAAGTGGGCGCCATGGATGTTCATGTGATGCATGCCATGCAAGGAGAAACCGTGCCACCGTGACATCATCCCCCCGTGCCCTCCGTGCCCTCCGTGCCCTCCG
>Ga0187777_10001354_pt1 | contig 15886 bp, 15 predicted proteins | sample 1015_Q2_SP5_10_M_FD_132416 | JGI IMG/M metagenome (GOLD analysis project Ga0187777, IMG submission 132416) | Tropical peat soil microbial communities from peatlands in Department of Meta, Colombia - 1015_Q2_SP5_10_MG | ecosystem: Environmental > Terrestrial > Soil > Wetlands > Peat | place... | reverse complement strand
GCACGCCGCCTGCGCCGCAACCAGACCTTGGTCCACGGCGCGAATACCGCATCGCAGGTTCTGCGGAGCGCGGATCACGGCGGCGGCGGGGCCAATCCTCGGCTGTCCGAAGAGGGTCAGTGATGATGCATTTCCGACGGGCACAGCAGCGCTACTCCGCCACCCCCGTAGCCGTAACGCCCTATCAAGCCGCCGCCCAGGCCTGGGATGATCGTATCGGCGCTGCGCGGGTGCAGAGCTATCACTGGCGGCTCATGGCGTTCGGGTGCCTCGGCCTGGCGTTGGTCATGGCGGGTGCGCTGGCGTGGCGAGCAGGCCAGGCCATCGTAACGCCGTACGTCGTCGAGATCGACCAGGGCGGGCAGATCCGTGCGGTGAGCGAAGCGATGACTCCATATCGGCCCAGCGACGCCCAGATTGCCTTCCACCTGGCTCACTTCATCAGCAACGTGCGCTCGCTGGCAACGGATCCCGTCATCGTGCGGCAGAGGTGGCTGGATGCCTACGGGTTCACGACCGACCAAGGCGCTGCCGCGCTCAACGAATACGCCCGTGCCAATGATCCGTTCTCGCGCATCGGACAGACCTCGGTGGTCGTCGATGTCACCAGCGTTGTACGCGCCAGCGACACTTCGTTTCAGGTCCGCTGGATCGAGCGCACCTATGTGCACGGGGCGCCGGCGACCATCGAGCATTGGACAGCGATTGCGTCTATCGTGCTGCAGCCACCACGCACCGAGGAACGCCTTCGTCGCAATCCGCTCGGTATCTACGTCAACAGCCTGTCATGGTCGAAGGAGCTGACCGCCTTGGAAGGGAAATCGTGATGAATCGGACACTGCTCGTCTCCACCATCGCGGTGGCTATCACAGGATGTGCCACCAAGCCCGTATCGCCTCCGACAATCACGCTGGATGAGCCTGTCGCGATCACTGCAATTCCCGAGCCGCCCAAGCCAATCGCCGTGGTCGCTGTCCCCGAGCCGTTGCCGTTGCCGGCGCAACTCAAACCGATCGAGGTGCCCATCGCAACTCCAATCGAACCCGTCGATCCCAAGGCAACCGTGGTGCAGGCGAACGCAGACGCGCGGGTCGCACCGACGCGGGATGGATTCGTCAATGCGGTACAGACCTGGCCGTACAGCGAAGGTGCGCTGTACCAGGTCTATGCCAGCCCCGGCCGTGTCACCGACATCACACTGCAGGAAGGTGAGGCGCTGACGAGCGTCTCCGCCGGCGATACTGTTCGCTGGATTGTCGGTGACACGACCAGCGCCAGTGGCGCTGCCAAGCGGGTGCACGTCCTGCTCAAACCAATTCGCGCTCCCCTGAAGACTAACCTGGTCATCACTACGAATCGACGCATCTACCTGCTCGAGCTGACTGCGACCGATCAAACGTGGATGGCCTCCGTATCGTGGGACTATCCACGCGATCGCCTGAATTTGCTTCGCGCCCAGGCAGACCGAGCTGACGCCGCCGCGCCGGTCGCACAAGGCCTGTCGTTAGAACACCTGGTTTTCCGTTACGAGATTACCGGGGATGCAGCACCGTGGAAGCCTTTGCGTGCATTCGATGATGGGGAACGGGTCTATATTCAATTCCCGGCGGGTATCGCACAGGGCGAGCTGCCGCCATTGTTCATCATTGGTGCGGCGGGGAATGCCGAGCTCACCAACTACCGCTACCGCGCTCCTTACTATATCGTGGATCGGCTATTTGGCGCGGCGGAGCTGCGGCTTGGCGCGGATCCAGCCCAGATCGTGCGCATTGGACGCACAGACGGCGCCAAGCGCACGGCCGGTGGCTCATGACCCCCGCTAAGGTCGATCCTGCGACACTCGAGTTGCGCGCACGGCCCCGACCCGTCACGCGCCTCAACCGCACCACCGTCGCCGTAATCGCTGCCGCCCTCGCCGGGGCGGTCGCCGGGCTTACCGTATGGTCTCTACAGGAGACTTCGCGCCGGTCTCGCGAGGCGCCGACAGAACTGCATAACGTGGATCGTATCTCTCAAGCCGATTCGCTGGCACGGCTGCCGGCGGACTATACGAAGGTACCCGCGCCTCGACCTGCCGACACACCACCGATTCTGGGACCGCCCTTGCCGGGCGATCTTGGCGGACCGTTGCTGCGGGCCGAGCAATCGGCGGCAGGAGGTCTCCCATCTCCAATAGGAGTGTCCCGCAGCGATCCCACCTTGGACGCCTCGCGCGCAGAGCGAATCGCCCGACAGCGTGAAGCAGAGGACGCAGCCAAGGCAGCACTGTTTTTCCGGGGAACAATTGCATCCGGTCCAGCGCGGGAAGATGGCCGTCCTTCATCGACTACCGGCGCGGAGGGTGTACCGGCCGCTGCTCTCGCGCCCGATGCTTCCAAGGCCGCGAGCTCGCCTTCCGAGGACCGTGACGCGAAGCAGCGTTTTCTGGATCGCCCGGTCGACATGCAAATCCTGTCACAGCATGCGCTGCAAGCGGCTGCTTCACCGTATCTGATTAGCGCGGGCAATGTGATCCCGGCCGCGCTGATTACCGGGATCAACTCTGACTTACCCGGGTTGGTGCTCGCGACGGTGACTCAGGCGGTCTACGATAGTGCGACTGGCCATCACCTGCTAATCCCTCAAGGATCACGCCTGATTGGCCAATATGACAGTCAGATCGCGTTCGGCCAGCGGCGCGTGCTCATGGTCTGGAACCGGTTGATCCTCCCGGACGCAGCGTCAATCACACTCGATCGCCAGCCCGGCATGGACACAGGTGGCTATGCCGGACTGGAGGACCAGGTCGATTGGCATTGGGGCCAATTGCTGGCCGGCGCCGCGCTTTCAACCCTCATTGGCGTGGCGGCGGAGCTGGCGGCGCCCGACCGAACCAACGGTCAGAACGAAATCGTCGTCGCCAGCCGGCAAAGCCTTCAGGAGAGCATTAACCAGGTCGGTCAGGAACTGACCCGGCGTCGCCTTGATGTCGCCCCTACGTTAACCATACGGCCGGGGTACCAGCTGCGGGTCATCGTCAATCGAGACTTGGTGATGCGGCCGTATCAACCGCTTTTTTTCGAGTAGCGTGCACCGCCTGCTGGGGCGAGGGAGGGCCGGTTGGCCACCCCGCAGGTCAAATCAGTACGGTAGGGGTACACGTCGGACGGGACAGCGATCGGGCGACGCCCCGTGTATCAATGGAACGATCGCCCTCCGTCGGCTGCAAGTGCGGCACCTGTGACATAGGACGACTGGGCGCTCGTAAGAAAGAGAATTACTTGCGCAATCTCCCAAGGGTCGGCCATCCGCTTGAGAGCGTAGTTCTGTGTATTGCCTCGAAAGCCGTCTGCCATCGGGGTGTCAACCATTCCAGGACATACGGTATTAACCCGAATCTTGGGCGCGAGCTCAGCGGCCAATGCGCGCCCCAAGTTGACGACCCCTCCCTTGGATGCGGCGTACGCGGTTAGTCCTGGCGCATTTGGAAGAAGACCCGCCGCGGACCCGATGTTGACGATAGTCGCCGCTGATTCCTGGACCATCCATGGCAGGCAGCTTCTGATCACGAGGTAGGTCCCGGTGAGATTCACATCCAGGGTCCATCTCCATACGGCAACCGGCGTTTCTGCAACCGAGCCATGGGGCATGATGCCTGCTGCGTTGACGATTCCATCGATACCGCCCAGGCGGGTGCTCGCGCTTTCGGCGGCTTTCGAGATCTGATCCTCGTTGGAGATATCGACCTCCAATGGATGGCCGCCCGTGTCCCGAGCTGTCAGCGCCAGTCCGGATGCATCTCGATCGAAGAGGGCAAGCGATGCCCCTTCCTGGGCGAATAGCAGTGCCGTAGTGCGACCGATCCCGGATGCCGCCCCGGTGATGACAATGCGACGTCCGCGCAGTCGATTCGCTGGGGGCGGCAGTTCAGGTGCCGGTGCGCCCGGAACATCATTGCTCATTGTCATACCTCCACTCAGCGCTGAACAAACGGATTTGCGGGCGCTGGGGCCCCCGAGGAAATCATAACGCTCTTGGTCTCGAAATACTCCTTAATCGCCTCGATACCGCTTTCGCGGCCAAGTCCAGAATGCTTCATTCCGCCGATCGGCACCATGTAGCTGTACGCTCGGTATGTATTGACCCAGACCAAACCGGCGCGCAGTGCCTTCGACATCCGGACCGCTCGACCGATGTCGCGCGTCCAGACTCCTGCCGCCAAGCCATAGATCACGTCATTGCCGATCCGGACGGCGTCTTCTTCCGTGTCGAATCCAATGACAGAAAGCACCGGTCCGAATACCTCTTCCTGCGCGATCCGCATTTGATTCGTGACATCCGTGAAGATGGTCGGCTGGACGAACATCCCACCCTTCAGCCCCTCCCCGGACGCCGCCGATCCTCCCAATACGCAGCGGGCTCCCTCTGCCTTTGCGAGCTCGATGTAGTGCAGCACTTTCTCGTACTGCGGCTTGGTGGAGATCGGCCCGATCTGCGTGTCGGCGTTGAACGGATCTCCAAGTTTCAGGTTCTTGGCCATGGCCGCCAGACGCTCGGTGAATTGGTGACGAATCGAGTTTTGCACCAGTAGCCTGGAACCTGCGGTACACATCTGTCCGGTGGCGCCAAAGATGCCTGCCACGGCCCCGACGCAAGCAAGGTCCAGGTCGGCATCCTCAAAGACAATGTTCGGCGACTTGCCGCCCAGCTCCATCGTGACCCGTTTCAGCCCGCGTGCGGCAGCCTCGTAGATCCTCGCACCGGTCACATCGGATCCGGTAAACGTGATCTTTGCCACGTCCGGGTGCTCAACGAGCGCGGACCCGATTTCCTGGCCAAGGCCCGTTACCACGTTGATGACGCCATCCGGGAGGCCTGCCTCCTTGGTCAGTTCAGCGAACTCCAGCGAACTCACTGAGGCGAACTCGGACGGTTTCAGGACTACCGAGCAGCCGGCGGCAAGCGCAGGGGCACACTTAAGGGCAAAGAACTGTAACGGCGAATTCCATGCAGTGATCGCCACCACCACGCCAACAGGCTCGTGCAGGGTCATTGCCAAGACGTCCGCCTTGTCCACTGGGATGACAGTGCCTTCGATCTTGTCGGCTAATCCGGCGAAGTAGTACCAGCAGTCGGGAAGCGACTTGAGCTGGCCGTGCATCTCCGCCAGGATCTTGCCGTTGTCCCGCGATTCGATCTCGGCCAAGTTCTGGGCATGCCGCGTTTCGCCTACGAGATCGCCGATGCGACGCAAAATCTTGCCTCTCTCGGACGCTGTCATCGTGCACCACGGGCCTTTGTACATGGCATCGTGCGCAGCAGCGACGGCGCGGTTGGCATCTTCCGCCGTCCCGCGCGCAATCTTCGCCCACGCAACGCCCTGATACGGGTCGAACGTTTCTAGCGATTGGCCGCTGACCGGCGCGACGTATTTTCCGTTGATCCAGTGCTGATAAGTCTTCATTGCATTACCCTAGGGTCGTTGATAGAAATGCTGGTGAGTTGGTTACGCCTCGGTGAGCAAAAACGGTGCTGCGCGTTCGCCAATCATGATCGCAGCCGCGTTTGTCGGCGCCGTCACGATAGTGGGCATGATTGAGGTATCGGCGACCGCCAGTCCCTCCAGGCCGCGCACCCGAAGCTTCGAGTCAACCACCGCGTCCGCGTCCGACCCCATCCTGCATGTGCCGGCAGGGTGGTAGACCGAGGTGGCAGTCGCGCGGATATAGTCGAGAAGCTCTTCGTCGCTGTTCACGTTCAGGCCCGGACGCTCTTCGCGCTCGATCTCGTCCCGGAGTGGCTTCGTCGCTGCGACATGACGGGCCGCACGCAGGCCCGCTACCATGGCTCGACGATCGCTTTCGGCCTCGAGGTAATTGGGTTGAATAACCGGTGGGTCCTTTGCGGCGGGCGAACGCACCCGCACAGTACCCCGACTTTCCGGACGCATCAGGCAACTGGTGATCGTGAAACCGGGGAACTCGTCGAGTCCTTTGCGATAGTCCGCACTGCTGAACGGCATGAGGATCAACAGGGTATCGGAGCGATCCAGTTTCGGATGCGAGCGAACGAAGGCGCCGCATTGCCCCCCGGCAAAGGTAAGTGGACCTCGGCGGAACAGGGCGTATTTCAAACCCATCCCCACCAAGCGAAGTGGCTGGCGGGTTTGAGTGTTGAGCGTAGCGTGACGACGACTTCGCAATGCGAGCCGCGCCTGAACATGGTCCTGCAGGTTGGCGCCGACCCCCGGGAGCTCATGCCGTACCGCGATGCCGGCGGCCTGCAACCACTCCCCACGCCCGATTCCGGAACGCTGCAGAATCGCTGGTGAATTGAGCGCCCCCGCACACAGAACGACGGCTCGCCGCGCCCGCGCAACAAGCGACTCACCTCCGCGGCCATACCGAACTTCCGTCACACGGCCGCTCTCAATCATGAGCCGCTCGACTTCAGCATTGGTTTTCAGACAGACATTGGACCGGCGCTCAGCATCGCGAAGGAATGCCGCTGCGGAGCTGGCGCGCCGCCCATTACGCACCGTGACCTGAAAAAATCCGGTGCCTTCCTGGGATGGTCCGTTGAAGTCATCGTTCCGGTCGAGACCCCCAGCTACCCCACTCTCGACAAAAGCCTGGCCCAAGGGGCTGAAGTCAACCAGGTCGGATACGGAGAGTGGGCCACCGGAACCGTGATAATGGTTCGCGCCACGTTGCTGGTCTTCCGATTTGCGGAAAAACGGCAGAACGTCGTCGTATCCCCAGCCCGAATTGCCTGCCCGTGCCCAATCGTCGAAATCGTCCCGATGCCCCCTGACATAGACCTGACCATTGATTGAACTGGAGCCGCCAAGGACCTTCCCGCATGGGGCGAAGAGCTTGCGCGCATGCAATTGGGACGACGCTTCGGTCGAGAAGCACCAGTTCAATGTTTCGTCGAAGAACGTCTTGCTAAAGCCGATCGGGATGTGGATCCAAGGGTTCGAGTCGCGTCCTCCAGCTTCCAGGACGAGCACGGTGTGGTGTCGACTCTCACTTAACCTGGCCGCGACACCACAGCCGGCCGACCCGGCACCGATCACGATATAGTCGAAATCTTCGATCGTCATACCCGTCGTTGCGCGCAACTCCCCATTTCGCGCAGTGAATTATCGACGCTCCATTTTCCTGGGGCCAGTCGTGAATTTTGCATGGTTGGTAAGTTGCCCTGACCAGCGTCAGGGCAGCTTATGCAGCGAAAAGAATTACCGTCTGGACGCGTTATCTAACGACGGCCCACACTTGCCGGCATGACGGATTCCATCGCAGGTAAGGTTGTGGTGATTACGGGTGCGAGCAGCGGGCTCGGAGCCGCTGCCGCGCGCATGCTTGCGAAGGAAGGGGCGGCCGTCGTACTTGCGGCCCGCCGACGCGACCGGATTCAGCGTCTTGCGGATGAGATTATCGCCGGAGGAGGCGAGTCGTTCGCCATGGAAACGAACGTGACAGCCTACGAACAAGTAAAAGCCCTTATCGATGCGTCGGTCCGAAAATATGGACGGGTGGACGTCGTAATCAATAACGCCGGGATCATGCCGCTTGCGCCGATCGAGCGGCTCAAGATCGATGAATGGGATTCAATGATCGACGTCAACCTCAAGGGTGTGCTTTATGGCGTAGCCGCTGCTCTCCCATATATGAAGGTGCAGAAGTCGGGACACTTCGTGTTCGTGTCCTCGGTTGCCGGACATAAGGTTGCTCCAGGGATGGCCGTGTATGCCGCAACCAAGCACGGGGTACGGGCGCTTGCGGAAGGCGTTCGACAGGAAGTGAAGCAGTACAACATCCGCACCACCGTCATATCGCCGGGCGCCGTGCGGACGGAACTGCTGGATGGCATTTCCGAACCGGATGTGGCAGAGGCGGTGCGCGCCCGGGTGGAAGCCATCGCATTGCCCGCAGAGTCTTTCGCGCGTGCCGTCGTGTTCGCGCTCAGTCAACCCGACGACGTCAATGTGAACGAAATTCTGTTCCGCCCGACGCGCCAGGAGCTGTGAGTCGGGACATGAACCCGAATGATTGGGATAAGCCGCCGTCAGTCTGTGCAGCCATAAGCTCAGCTGAACAGGTTAGGCCAGCTTATGGAGCGAAAAGAAAAACCGTCTGGACGAGGTAATTCTCTTCGCCGCACACTCGGCACTACTGAAACAGCGCCGGCGGTACATCGCTTGCACGCCAAGCACGCGACGTCTGGCATGCGGCGCGACAAATTAATCAAGAGGAGAAGAAAATGAATAGCTTCGAACGGCTGATCAGCCGGGCCATTGCATCGCTCATTCTCTGCGCAGCCGCAATCGCTCCTGCAGCCGCGGCAGATGTAATCAAAATTGGTGCGATCATGGGCCTGTCCGGTCCCGGAGCCACGTTCGGTGTGCCGGGCAAGGTCGCCGGCGAAATCCTTGCGGACGAGGTCAATGCTAAGGGCGGCCTCGACGTGGCCGGCAAGAAGTATCAAATCAAGGTGATCGGCTACGACGATCAATTCAAGGCAGCTGAGGCGGTCGCGGCATACAACCGGCTGCTGAATCAGGATGGTGTCAAGTATTTGCTGGTCGGCACTTCGGCGCCTGCCATGGCGATCAAGAAATCGCTTGAGGAAGACAAGGTCATCGGATTGACCTCGGCGTTCTCGCCTGCCGTGATCGATGACAGCACCAAGTACATGTTCCGGCTTTACAGCACCTCGGCCAACTACATGCCAGGTTACGTGAAGTGGATCAAGGACAACGTCAAGGGTAAAAAGATCGCGCTCGTGAATCCCAACGACGAGTCCGGTTGGGGCCACCTCAAGAATGTCGAGCCGGTCGTCAAGGATGCCGGCCTGGAAATCGTCGGCAGCGAGCTTTATGAACGTTCCGCCAAGGACTTCTCTCCACTTCTGACGAAAGTTCTGGCACTCAAGCCCGACGTCATCGACGTAGGCGTCACTCAGCCGGCGACCGTGGGATTGATCATTCGCCAGGCGCGTGATCTCGGCTTCAAAGGTGTATTCGTTCAAACGGGCGGCGGCAGCTGGCAACAGACGGTAGATGTCGCCGGCAAGGAAGCGGCCGAAGGATTGGTGAACATCCAATATGCCGACCCCGACAACGCTGAATTCAAGCGGATCGCGGAAAAATACACCAAGATCGTCGGCCAGCCTCCCAGTGAAATTCTGGCGCCCTATTACGACGCCTACAAACTGCTGCTGGCGGCGATCCAAAAGGTGGGCGACGTCAACGATACAACGAAGATCGCGGCAACGTTCCAACAGTTGCTGCCGACGAAATCCATCCAGGGGGACGAGATTACGTATGGCAACCACCAGTTTGTGACCACCATGTACGTCGTGGTCGTCCAAAATGGTCGTGCTGTGGTCAAGGGCAAGGTGCGTTAAGGACAGACTTTCCACCTCGCTTGAAACCTAGGGTTTCCCGCTGATGATTACCCAGATTATCGTCAACGGTCTCCTGTCCGGCCTGGTCTATGTGATCATGGCCTTGGGCTTTACGCTCGTCTTCGGCATCATGCGCGTCGTCAACTTCGCGCATGGCGAGTTCTACATGGTCGGCGCGATGGCCGTTTTGCTGTTCTACGGCTACTTGGGCTGGCCATTCTTCGTGGCCGTCGCGACCGCCGGCATCATCAGTGCGTTGATCGGGTTGATCGTCGAGCGTCTTTTGCTTCGCCCCCTACTCAGCGAAGAAATGCCGGGCATGATCATGACGCTCGCCGTTGCGATCACCTTGCAATCGGCCGCATTGCTGATCGTCGGGCCGTCGGAGCAGGGCATATCGCGGCCATTTGGGGGCACATGGACGCTTCTTGACGCGAGGGTACCGTGGGATCGAACAATCGTGGCTCTCTGCGCGCTGGTCATCTTGGCGGGCTTCTACTCGTTGTTGAAATTCACGCCTGTCGGTCTTGCCATGCAGGCAGTTGCGCAGGATCGTGAAACCGCAAGCCTCATGGGCATCGAATCCAAGCGCATTTACGCGGTAGCGTTCGGCATCTCATGTCTACTCGCCGGCCTCGCGGGCGCGTTGATGGCACCGATTTACCCCATTGGCCCGTATATGGGCGAAATCGTCATCATGAAAGCTTTTGTAATCGTCATTCTGGGCGGGCTTGGCAGTGTCCCGGGGGCGATGCTCGGGGGTCTGCTCATCGGCCTTTGCGAGTCGGCTGTTGCGACGTTGCTGAATCCGACGGCCGCTCTCATCGCCTCATTCGGCATCGTCCTGGTGATCATCATTTTTCGCCCCACGGGCCTTATGGGCCGGGCCGTGCGATGAAATCTCGCTACGTCATTCTTGCCGTCGCGGTACTGGCAGTCGTTCCGTGGATTCTGGACAATCGGTACTTTTTCCACATCGCCACGATGGCGACAATCATGATTCCCTTGGCGATCAGCATGAACCTCATGCTGAAGATCGGCCAGTTGTCGCTTGCTCAAGGCGCTTTCATGGGCCTTGGGGGCTACGGCGCCGCGTTGCTGACCATGCGGCTCGGCGTACCACCCATGGTTTCGCTGCTTACCGGTGGATTAATCGCGGCAGTCGTGGCCGCTGTTTTCGGGCCAATCTTCCTTCGGATCAAGGGTACCTACTTCGTGCTGCTGACATTCTCGTTCGGCGAGATCGTCAACCTGATCATGCAGGATTGGATATCGCTCACAGGCGGAAACAGCGGACTTTATGGAATTCCAAAGTTCTCAATCTTTGGGTTTCGCCTTACCGCGATCTCTCACTACTACGCCATGGGCCTCATTTTCACCGCGATTTCGTTCGGCGTCTTGTGGGCAATTGAGCGCTCGGACATCGGCGCCATTTTCCAATCCCTCAATGAGAATGAGATGGTAACGCGCTCGCTGGGCGGTAATGCGATTGCGTGGCGAATTGCTGCGTTTGTGCTAAGCGCTTTGATCGCGGGGATTGCGGGAGGTTTCTACGCGTTTTACCTCGGACTTTTGACGCCCGATGCATTCGGCATGCGAACGCTCGTCGACTTGATCGTGATGAACACGATCGGTGGGCCGGCGAGCGTCATTGGCCCAATGCTTGGCGCCATCCTGATCGTGCCGCTGCCAGAACTGCTTCGCGAGGCCCGCCAGTATCAGCTCCTGATTTACGGCATATCCCTTGGCGTTTTCCTGATGTTCTTCCGACAGGGCCTTGTGGGTCTCCTGCGTCTGGACAAACCGGGAGACAGGCCGTGACGCCAATCCTGTCAGTCCAGGGGGTGGGTAAGCGGTTTGGCGGGCTTCACGCGGTATCCGATGTCTCCTTCGACATGCAACATGGTGAGATCTTCGGAGTCATCGGTCCGAACGGCGCCGGCAAGACTACCCTGTTCAACGTGGTCGCTGGTTACTTCAAGCCGACAGCCGGCAAGGTGTCGTTTGAGGGCGAGGATATCTCGGGATTGCCGAGCGATGAAATCGCGCGTCGCGGTATCGCTCGTACCTTTCAGGCAGTTTACAACTACTCGAAGCATACGGTGGAGGAGAACCTGCGTCGCTCGGAGGTGATTGCGCGCCGTCACGGCCCAGTGGCTTACTTCAAGAACCGCAACCTTGCGGCCGTTGCGGATAGCAGGCGAGTCGCGGACTTTGTCGGCCTGTCATCGCTGATGAACAACGTGGCGGGAAGTCTGGCCTACGGCCAGCAGAAGATTTTGGGCATTGGCATGGCCATGATGGTCTCGCCCAAGTTGATGCTCATGGACGAGCCGGCAGCTGGTCTGAACTCCTCGGAGAAAATGGTGATCGGCCGGCTCATCCGGAAGCTTCGAGATGAACGCGGCATCGGCATTTTGATCGTCGAGCACGATATGCCGCTCGTAATGGGTCTGTGCGACCGCATCTTGGTCATTAACCAGGGTAAGCCAATCACCACCGGTACGCCCGCGGAAATCAAGGCCGATGCCCGCGTAATTGACGCCTACCTGGGTCAAGACTATGAGTTTGCTTGAGGTATCGAAGGTTTCCGTCGACTACGGCGGCGTCCATGCGCTGCGCGATGTGTCGATCAGCGTTCCCGACAAGAGCGTGGTCGCAATCATAGGAGCCAACGGTGCGGGTAAGTCGACCCTATTGAAAACCATTGCGGGTCTCGTCCGCCAGAATGCCGGATCCGTTCGCTTCGATAGTCAGGATATCTCAGGTCTCAAGTCTCATCAGCGGCTTGATTGTGGCATCGTCCTATGTCCCGAAGGCCGGCGTCTGTTTCCAGAAATGACCGTATACGAGAACATCCGCGTTGGCGCTTATCGTGTAAGAGACGCAGCGAAATGGCGGCAAAGCCTTGCGATGATCTATGAGATCTTTCCTCGCATCGCCGAGCGGCACAAGCAAATCGCGTCGAGCCTGTCGGGTGGAGAACAGCAGATGGTTGCAATCGCCCGCGCACTCATTGCGCGGCCACGTATGCTGATGCTCGACGAGCCGACGCTCGGCCTTGCACCCAAGCTTATCCATGAGGTGGCGAACCTGGTCAAGCGCGTGAGCGACGATGGTGTTACCGTGCTTATCGTCGAGCAGAACGCAAAGCTCGCGCTCAAGATCTCCCATACCGCCTACGTTCTTGAGACCGGATCAGTCGCGCTCGAAGGCAGCAGTGGAGATCTGCTTCGGCGCCCGGAAGTGCAGGCAGCCTATCTTGGGGGGTCGCAGGTCAACTGAGTTCCTGCAAGGGTCCTAAAGGTCCTCGAGCCTGTCAGCGCGCCCCGGTGGCCGGTCCCTAGCGAACGGTAAGTAAGCGTTGCGGAAGCCGGGCGATTACTTGGGTGGCCGACCAAACAAGCTCGATCAGGCCGTTGGCGAACCGATATTTGGCAAGCGCCGAAGCGCGCGCTCGATCGGTCAGCGGTAGGCGGGCAATCTCGGCCTCAACGGCGTCATTGTGATTGTGACGAGCGAGTGACATGTGGTGCTCCTTGATGGCGATGCCACTACATTAGGTCTGCCTCCGCTCGATTTCCAATCATATTCGTCAATCACCTCCATTCGAGACGGCGATGAATCAGCCCGGCTACCACTGCCGGTGGCTCATGAGTGCAAGTTGTAACACTTGCCCTACAACAGGGCGCCTATCATGCCGCCCTCGACCTGAATGCTCGCGCCGGTAATGAATCCGGCTTGCACGGAAGCGAGAAAGGCGACAACGGAGGCAAATTCCTCCTGTGTTCCCATTCGCCCAAGCGGGGTGAGCTTCTTTCGCGCTTCGGATTGAGCCTCAGTGTAGGCAGCAGTGCCGACTCGATGCGAGGTATCAATCAGCGCGGGTGCTACGCAATTGACCGTAATGCCGTCAGCGGCTACTTCGTTCGCAAGATGCTTCATGTAAGCCGTGACACCCGCTCGAAAGACGGTTGATAGGCTGTGATGCGGCATCGGCTGTTTTACCGAGGCAGACGTTACGGCAAGGATGCGACCCCAGCCGCGACCCGTCATCAAGGGAAGGATCCGGCTGGTAACTTGTATCGCGGCCCAGAGCTGGTTCTGATATGCCTGCTGCCATCGCTCTTCATCTACCTCATCGAGGGTTGCACGGATCGGATTCGGCGGGCGACCCGTCAATAGCACGAGAATATCGGGATTGGTAAGCTCGCGCTCCATCGTCAATGCGAGTTGCTCGACGTCCTTGCGGACTAGCATATCGCCTGGAATGGCGACTGCCCGTACTGAGTGCTTGCGTTCGATCTCCAGTCTGATTTCCTGCAACTTGTCTCGCGAGCGCGCAAACAGCGCCACGTTCACGCCCTCTGCCGCCAGTGCGAGTGCGATGTTGCGGCCCATGCCGCCGCTCGCTGCGGTCACGAGCGCTGTCTTGCCGCGAATGCCAAGGTCCATAAGTACGCCCTGTTTAATATGTCGCAACCATTAAGCGACCGTCGCTGCGGCGGTCATTGTCAGCCGGCCATCGTCATCGCTTGCCCATAGACGAATATTGTTTCCCTGCGGTTGGCCTCGCAGATGCATCGCTCGTTCGACGAATGAGGGATGCATCACCTTGAAGTCCAGTGACTGAAGGATCGCTCCGGGCATGTGTGTATGGATCAATTCGGCGAGCAGGGTGGCCATCAGGGGTCCCTGCACAAGCAGGTTTGGATAGCCCTCTTCGCGCGTGGTATATGGCCAGTCATAGTGGATACGATGAGCGTTGAATGTCAGCGCGGAGTACCTGAACAGAAGGACTGGGTCAGGTATCAATTCGCGGTGCCATGCCGACGCCGCGTCCGCAGGCGGGACTGGTGAGGGCGAGGCCTCCTGCTTCGGTGGACCACGAAACGCGGTCAGATGCTCGTTGAGCAAGCAAATACCGGCGCGACTCCGAAATTCATGCACGACCTTGACGAAGACCAGTTGCCCGCTCTTCCCCTCTTTCGGCGTGATCGAGTCGATCCGGGACAACCGCGTTGCCTTGTCGCCGACCCGTAGCGGGTTCTCAGCATTCCAGGTGAACTTGCTGCCCGCCCATACTCTGCGCGGCAGGGGAATCGGCGGCATCAGTTCGCCGCCCCAAAAGTGACCGTCCTTCCGAAGCTCGTCCGCTCGGTAAGCGGGAAGAAAGTACACCCAATGCCAGAGAGGTGGGACGGGCGTGCCGGCAACCGCTGGACAGCTCTCCCGATTGAGCAGGCCAGCGAGTGCATTGAGAGGGAACGCCGTGATCTGGTCATCAGTTGTCGTACTGCGACCGACCCATGATGAAGGCTCGATCAGTTCTTGATGAGCGGAGGTCATAGCTGATTGGCCTGCAAGCCGAAACGGTGAACTAGGCCTGTGAAGTCCTTTCGGGAGCCGGAGGGTTCTGAGTCAGGTCTGATCTTGACGGCACTCCGAGGCTTTGTCGCGTCGTCTTTTCTGAATAGTTGGTAACGAGACGGAGGGAGGCCCGGGCCAGTCAGTGGCATCGCGTTGGTAAGCAACGGTTACAGCGCGAGCTATAAAAACCATCTGGACAGCTTTTTGCGGGAACGTCAAAGTTTGCTGCCCAGTACCATTCCTTGAAAGCCATGACTTCAACGAATTCCCTCGACCTTCTTTTTCGCCCCAAGAGCGTGGCGATCATTGGGGCATCGCCCAAGCCGGGTAATCCGAGAAATTCGATACTGCGCGTCCTGCTCAAGCATGGATTCGATGGTCGCGTTTATCCAATCACCCCTACGCACGACGAGGTCGAGGGGCTCAAGGCATACAAGAGCATCGCCGATGTCCCGGAGGTGCCTGATGTTGCGTTGGTCATCACTCCGGCTAATACCGTGCCGGGGCTTATCGATGAATGCGGAGCCAAGGGGACGCGCAGCGCCATCGTTTTCAGCGCCGGCTTCGAGGAAACCAGTGAGGGGAAACAACTTGCCGAGCAGCTGTCCCAATCGGCGCGCAAGCACGGGGTGACCGTCATTGGTCCCAATTGCCAGGGCATCTGGTCGGTTCGTCACAAGACGATGCTGACTTACAGTCCCGCCGCGTTGAACCTGGAGCAGGCACGGCACGCACCGATTGGCATCATTGCCCACAGCGGCGCCTTGGCGGGTGCGCTCTCAAGCTCGCTGAATCGGAATGGTCTGGGCTGCTCTTACATGGCAAGTGTCGGCAATGAGACGGTTTTCGATGCGCTCGACGCCTTGAGCTGGATGGTGGAGCAGGAAGACGTACGTGTCGCGGCGCTCTATATCGAGGGTCTGCATCATGCCGAGCGGATGATGGAAATTGCGCGTCGCGCCCACAGCCGCGGGGTACGCATTGTCGTTCTTAAGGCTGGAAAGTCTGCCATTGGCCAGCAGACGACGGCGTCGCATACCGGCAAGATCGCGTCATCCCATGCGGTCTACGCTGACGTGCTAAGTCAGGCAGGCGTTGTTTCGGTCAACAGCGTAGCCGAGCTCTT
>Ga0187777_10001353_pt1 | contig 15887 bp, 15 predicted proteins | sample 1015_Q2_SP5_10_M_FD_132416 | JGI IMG/M metagenome (GOLD analysis project Ga0187777, IMG submission 132416) | Tropical peat soil microbial communities from peatlands in Department of Meta, Colombia - 1015_Q2_SP5_10_MG | ecosystem: Environmental > Terrestrial > Soil > Wetlands > Peat | place... | reverse complement strand
TGGTCGCCGAGCAACGCAGTCGCCATCGCGCTGCACTCGATGTGCCACCCGGGCCGGCCTGCGCCCCAGGGAGAATTCCATTTTACATCGCCGTCTTCCTCATCCCACGCTTTCCAAAGGGCAAAGTCGCCGATGTGTTCCTTATCGTAATCGTCATTCTTCACTCGCCCGGTCGATTGCAGTTGAGTGAGATCGATGTGCGCAAGCTTTCCGTAGCTCGGAAAATTGTGAATCCGAAAATAAACTGATTTGTCGTCCGCTTGATAAGCCAGACCTTTCGAAATCAAAGCGCTGATCATCGAAATCATTTTGTCGATGTAGCGTTGATCGGTCGCCGAAGGATATTCGTTCGCACGTTTGATCCGCAAAGCGTCCGTATCTTCAAAAAAAGCCCGCTTGAACTGCTTGGTGAATTGCGAAAGCGAAACTCCCGCCTCACGCGCGCCGCGAATGGTTTTGTCGTCCACGTCCGTAATGTTCATCACGCGATGAACATTGAATCCGCGCGCTTCGAGATGCCGTTGGAGCAGGTCTTCGAAAATGTAGGCGCGAAAATTGCCGATGTGCGCGCGACTGTAAACGGTCGGACCGCAGGTGTAGATGCCGATCGTCTGATCGCCGCCTTTGCGGGCGCTGAACTGTTCAAGTTTGCGCGAGTAGGTATTAAAAAACTGCAGCGCCATCGCTACGGTTGCTCCACGCTGGCAATAGCCATTGCGGCAATGCCTTCGCCCCGACCGATCGCCCCAAGCAATTCATTCGTCGTCGCTTTGATACTGACATGTGAATCGGAGACGCCAATGGCCTGTGCAATTTTTCTTCGCATCGCTGGAACGTGCGGCGCAATTCTCGGCGCCTCGGCAATGATCGTTGCGTCGACGTTGATCACGCGTGCTTTTTTTTGCGCGAGCAACTGGATTACCCGATTCAAGATGTCCAGGCTGCTGATCCCGCGGATGGATTCGTCTGTGTTCGGAAAATGCTGGCCAATGTCGCCGGCGCAGATTGCGCCGAGCAGCGCGTCGGCAATCGCGTGCGACAAAACATCCGCGTCCGAGTGTCCGCTTAAGCCATGTGAGTGCGGGATTTCGACGCCACCAAGAATTAGTGGTCGCTCTTTGGAAAAACGATGAACGTCGTAACCGATTCCAGAGCGGATCATGCTCACAGTTTCAAATCGATCACGCCGTTGGACGCGACGACGCTGTATTTGTCTTTCATGTTTTCGCGCGGCCGTAAATCAACAATTCCGCCGGCCGTTTCAACCAGAATCCATCCCGCCGCGATGTCCCACAAGCTGATTCCTTGCTCGATGTAAGCGTCGAATCGGCCGCAGGCCACGTACGCCATATCGAGCGCCGCGCTGCCGAAGACGCGACATTTGCGGACGCGATGGACCATCTCCTGCAGCAACGGCAGATTTGTGTCGATGCTTCTGCTCGTCTTGGCCAGTCCGACAGAAATGACCGCCTCGGCCAGGTCGGCACGATCGCTGACGCGAAAGTGTTGGCCGTTGAATCGCGGCTTTTCGCCTTTCTGCGCACTCCACATTTCGTTTCGCAACGGATCGTAGATCACGCCGACAATGATTTCGCCTTTGAAGCGAAGCGCGATTGAAACGCAAAAATGCGGGATGCGATAAAAATAATTCACCGTGCCGTCGAGCGGATCGACCACCCATTGATGCGCGCTCGTCTGATCGCCGACGATTCCCTCTTCGCCATAGAGGGCGTGATCGGGGAATTTCTTGAGGAGTAAATCGGTGATCAGGTTCTGCGCGTCGACATCGATTTGCAACTTGATGTCGTGCGCTTCGGCTGCGTTGACTTGCCGCGCGCGATTGAATTGCGCCCGGAGCAGTTCGCCAGCTGCGCGGGCGGCTTCTTCCGCGGCATCAACGTAATGTGTCATCTAAAGTTGAGTGGTTAAAGCGTCGAAATCTTGAGAACAGCTATCGACTCAACTTCTCAACCTCTCAACTCCTCATCCATAAAAAAAACCGGGAGAAAAATAAATTTCCTCCCGGGTTAAGGTTTCGGTTGTAACTCCAAAGCGTTTTGGAGTCATGAGCAAGGCGTTAATGCCTTTTTCTTTTCGCTGATTTTTTCTTCGCGGCTTTTTTGCGTTTCTTTGCCATCGACTATTCCCCCCTTTCAATCCGCAGAGGCGGAGGGTTATGAAGATTTCGAGATAGACTCAACTTCACTTTCAAGATGAAAGTGGTCATCACATTTTTTTTGTCAAACTTTTTTCACACAGGTTTGCAAAAATTTTTACCAGCTCGCGCGCGATATTTTTTTTGGAAGTGCGCAAAAGCTTTTTCTTTTCGCCGTTGCGAAATAAAATCGTTACTTCGTTTTCGTCACTTTCCATTCCAATATTTGGATCGCTCACGTCATTGGCAACAATGAGGTCGAGACTTTTCTCAAGCAGTTTCTTTGCCGCATTCTGTTCCAAGTTTTCCGTCTCGGCCGCAAATCCGACGACGAGAAAATTGCGGTTTGGTTTCGCGACCTCGATGAGAATGTCGCGCGTTGGAATCAATTCGAGCAAAAGCGGGACATTGTCTTTTTTGATTTTTCGGGTCGAAGATTCCACCGGCTTGTAATCGGCAACAGCGGCCGCCATTACTAAAACATCGCAGCTGACCGAGTATTTGGTGACTGCCTCGAACATTTCGTCGCTCGTCAAAACCGGAATCAGTTTTGCCCCGGGCGGAGGTTGGAGGCTCACCGGACCGGAAATTAGAATCGCATCGTGGCCGGCTTCGAGCGCCGCCTCCGCGACTGCGTAACCCATTTTTCCGGAAGAACGATTGCTGAGATACCGAATCGGATCGATCGGCTCGCGCGTCGGCCCGGCGGTGACAACGAATCTCACGCGATCAAATTCTTCTGGCGAGCCAGAAAAAATTCCGCGCGAAATGCGATGTCGTCGACTTTCCAAAGACGACCCACGCCCTCATAACCGCAGGCGAGCATGCCCTCTTCCGGTCCGATGAATTCAGCCCCACGCGATTTCAAAAGCTCGACGTTTGACTGCGTTGCCGGGTGTTCCCACATTTTTCCATTCATCGCGGGCGCAATCAAAATCGGCGCGCGCGTCGCGAGAGCAATGGCAGTGAGAGGATGATTGGCCAGGCCGTGGGCGAGTTCCGCGATCACGTTTGCCGTTGCCGGCGCGATCAGGAGTAAATTGGCGCGATCGGCCAAATCGATATGACCGGGTCGCCAATTTTCTTTTTCGTCGAAGAAATTTGTCGTGACCGGATTCTTCGAAAGTGTTTGCAGGGTGAGCGGAGTAATAAACTCGGTAGCGTCGCGGGTCATCACGACAAAAACGTCGTGGCCCTGCTTCACGAGCAGGCTCGCCAGCTCGGCTGATTTATAAGCCGCTATCGAACCAGTGACGCCGAGGACGATCGTTTGATGATCGGATTGAAGTCGCACGACTTTGCCTGAGTTGTTTTTTTCAATCCGTGATTTCGAATTTTTTTTCATGCACGAGCAACCATCAGCTTTCGATCAGGCGTCGGCTTAAATATCGCTCCGCTGCGACGATGTGTCGAAATTTTTCAAGATCTTCGTCGGTCGATCGGCTAATGATGGTGTAACGGTAATCACGCCACAATTTCATCTCGCGCGCGCCCTGGGCCAGACGCGTTTCGATCTGATCGGCTGTCTCGGTCCCGCGTTTGGTCAGTCGCCGTCGCAATTCCTCCAGCGTCGGCGGCATGATGAAAACATCGACAAATGCGTCGCGGATGAATTGATCTTTGAAGCTGCGAATGCTGGCTGCGCCTTGCGTGTCAATGTCGATCAAAACATCGCTGCCGTTTTTTAAATTCTTCACGACTGTATCGCGCGAGGTCCCATAGTAGTAACCATAGACTTTGGCGTGCTCCAGGAACTCGCCTGCTCTTACCCGCTCCTGAAATTCGGACTCGGAAACGAAATAGTAGTCTTCTCCTTCGATCTCGCCCGCGCGCGCCGGTCGCGTGGTGCACGACACCGAATAAACAAACTCGCTCGTTTGGCGCAGCGCATCCACCAGAGTCGTTTTACCGGCGCCGGATGGAGCGGAAATGAGAAAGAGAATTCCGGAGCGATTAAATTGTTTATTCAAGATTTTGAATTTGCTCGCGAATGCGTTCGAGTTCGGCTTTGCAAGCCACAACATGCTGTGAAATGACCGCGTCGTTCGCTTTGGCCCCGATTGTGTTCAATTCGCGAAAGATTTCCTGGGTAATGAATTCCAGCGTCCGGCCCACCGGTTCACTTCGCCGCAAATGATGCGCAAATTGCGCAAGATGACTCTCGAGGCGCGTTAATTCCTCGGAAATGTCGGATCGGTCTGCGAAGAATGAAACTTCTTTGAGCAAGCGTTCGTCGCTGCCATCGATCGGAAGATCCGCTTTTTGAATGCGCTCTAAAAGCGCGGCGCGATATTTTCTTACGACGTCAGGATGAAGCGCGCGAATTTCTTTGAGCCGCTTGCGCATCGCTTTCAAGCGATGGATCAGATCTTTGGCAAGATGTTTGCCTTCGCGCTCGCGCATTTTTATTAATTCGGCCAGCGCGCTGCGCAATGCGCGCTCGAGCGCCGGCCAAACATCGTCCGCGTCAAGCGTCTGTTCCGGGACGCGCATCACACCGGGCGCCTGCAAGATTGTGCCGATGGTTATTTCGCCGGGCGTATTCAGTTCATTTTGCAACGCACGCATCGCCTCGTGATACGAACGCGCCAGTTCCGTATCGAGCGCCAGTTTCGGAGTGGTAGCGAGATTATTAAGACAATTGATGACAACATTGGTCCGACCGCGCGAGATGCCTTCGCCGATCGTTTGGCGGACGCGCGATTCAAGGCCAACGAGATCGCGGGGCAAATTGACGACGATATCGTTCTGCTTCCGATTAACAGAATTCAACTCAACGGTCAGCTTGGCGCCGTTAAAATCCGTTTCCCCGCGGCCGTAGCCGGTCATGCTTCGCACAATCATTTAGATTCACGAAAGAGTGGCGAAATAACAAATAGAAACAACTCAACGAAGTCTTTAGCTTGTCGGTCATGAAACAGGCGGCGCGCCAGGAACTTTCGCACTCGAAGGAACATCGTCGGACGCTGATGTTCCAGGTCGCAGCGATCGTTCTGGCAGTGGTCGCAGTTTATTCTCCTTCGTGGCACGCCGGTTTCGTCTGGGATGACGAGCAGTTGGTCACCCGCAATCCTTTGCTTCAAAATGTGTCCGGACTGATTGAGATTTGGTCTGGGGGACGAACGGCGGATTATTTTCCGATCGCGAACACCGTCTTTTGGATCGAATGGAATGTTTTTGGGAACAATCCGGCACCGTTTCACCTGGTTAACATTCTGCTGCAAGCTGCGGACGCTCTGCTTGTCTGGCTTGTTTTGTTTCGTCTAAAAATTCCGGGTGCGTGGCTGGCCGGGCTCATTTTTGGGATCCATCCGCTCAACGCGGAGTCGGTCGCCTGGATTTCCGAACTCAAGAACGTTCTCTCGATGTTCTTTGCTTTGCTCTCGACGGTTTGTTTTTTTGAATCCGAAGATCGATGTTTGCTTAGTCCCACCGCCGCATATTTTGCCTCGATCTGCTTTTTTATTCTGGCGCTGCTCTCGAAGTCGCAGGTCGTCTTTCTGCCGATTTTGTTATTGCTCTGTGCGTGGTGGCGATGCGGTCATCTGACAGACGCTAGGTTTCGCCGGGAGGCAATTCGAACCTGGCCGTTTTTTTGCGCGGCCATCTTGTTCGGAGCAATCACGATTTGGTTCCAGAATCGCGGAATTGGTGGAGAGGAAATTGTAATCGGGTCGTTAGCTCGCCGGCTGGCCAATGCTGGAATGGCGATCTGGTGGTACGGGGCGAGGATTTTCGTTCCTGCCCGATTGATGGCGATCTACCCGCGTTGGGAGTTTGATTCTACCGAGATCTACGAATGGTTGCCGCTTATCGGACTGGTTTTGGTGATGGTGCTCGCTTGGCTGTTTAGAGATCGTGGAACGCGCGGCGTCTTCTTTGCGATTGCCACTTTCGTCGTGGCCCTTTCTCCAGTGCTCGGTCTTCTTCGCATGGCCTATCTGCGCAGCGGCACTCTGGTTGCAGATCACTTTGTATATTTCGCAACCGTTCCAGTGGTCGCATTGTTCGCGGCGGCGGTCACAATTCTCTGGAACCGTGCGGAACGAGCTGTTCGGATTTTGATCTCTGCGTTACTCGGGCTGGCATTGATCGCGCTTGGAATTTGTACCTCCACGCGGGCCGCCGTATTTGCCAGCGAGGAAACGCTCTGGTCGGACACGCTTTCAAAAAATCCGGGTGCCTGGCAGGCTCATGCGCGCCTCGGCCAGCTTTTTTTCGATCGGCAACAATTCGTGGCTGCGCTTCCGCATTTGCAACGCGCAGTCGAGTTGAAACCAGAATTGGCGGACGATCGCAACCTGCTCGGTCTCGACTACTGCCGGCTTGGGCGATTTGAGGAAGGAATTGCCGAATATCGGACGGCGTTGCAATTGAAAGAAGCCGAGCCGTTGAGTGCAAAAAGCGCGAGCGTCGCGACGATTCGGACGAACCTGGCTAACGCGCTGACGATTACGGCAAATAATCTGAGCGCCGGCGCGGTTGAAATTCCGAACGAAGCGATGCGGCGTTACGACGAAGCGATCGCCCAATATGAAAAAGCGCTTGAGTTAGAGCCGCGGCAGCCTGCAATTCACCGCAATCTCGGAATGCTGTTGGCGAGACTCGGCCGATACAACGAAGCGAAAATGCACCTGCGAGCAACGCTGGAGATTGTCCCTAACGAACCAATTGCCCGGGAAACACTGGACGCGATTGAATCGAAAGGACGTTAGTTACAACAAAGCCTTGGCAGCTTGATCGACATCTTTGTCTCCGCGACCGGACAAATTGACGACGATGATCTGATCGCGTTTCATTCCCGGCGCGATTTTGATGACCTGCGCAATCGCGTGTGCGCTTTCGAGCGCTGGGATAATCCCTTCGGTTTTAGATAGTCTCCTGAATCCGGCAAGCGCTTCATCGTCGGTTGCGTAGGTGTATTCGACGCGTCCAAGATCGCGCAAATAGGAATGCTCGGGACCGATGGCCGCGTAATCAAGTCCGGCCGAAATCGAATGGGTGAGCTCAATTTGCCCATCTTCATTCGCAAGCAAGAAGGTTTTCGTTCCCTGCAACACGCCAAGGCGTCCACCTTGGAACCGCGCTGCGTGTTTGCCGACTCGGATCCCTTCCCCGCCGGCCTCGACGCCAATCATTCGTACTTCCGGATCCTGTAAAAATGGATGGAAGAGACCGATGGCATTGCTTCCGCCGCCGACGCATGCAACCAACAGATTTGGAAGACGTCTTTCACGTTCGAGGATCTGCCTGCGTGCCTCAAGGCCGATCACGCACTGGAAATCACGCACCATCATCGGATACGGATGCGAACCAAGCACGCTGCCCAAAATATAATGAGTCGTCCGCACGTTCGTTACCCAATCGCGCATCGCTTCGTTGATCGCTTCCTTCAAGGTCGCCTGGCCGGCAGTAACCGGAATAACGGTTGCGCCGAGAAATTTCATGCGCGCGACATTCAGCGCCTGCCGCTCCATGTCGATTTTGCCCATGTAAATCACGCATTCGCAGCCAAATCGCGCGGCGACGGTCGCCGTTGCGACTCCATGCTGACCGGCTCCTGTCTCCGCGATAATGCGTCGCTTGCCCATCCGTTGCGCGAGTAAAATTTGGCCGAGTGCGTTATTAATCTTGTGCGCGCCGGTGTGGAGCAAATCTTCGCGTTTCAGATAAATCCTGGCGCCGCCAAGCTCGTTGCTTAAGCGCTCCGCAAAATAGAGTGGTGTCGGGCGACCGGCGAAATCGCGCAGCAAGACCGACAACTCGTTTTGAAACGAAAGATCATTCGTCGCGTGTTCGTATTCCGCCGCCAGTTCGTGTAACGCGGACATTAATGTTTCAGGCACGAACATTCCGCCATACGGTCCAAAATGACCGCGTCGGTCCGGAACTGGTTCCACTTTGTCCACGCGGATGAAGGTTAGGCTCCCGCGAGAAGTTCTTCAATCGCACGCCGATGCGGCGACGGAATTGGAATGGAACCGAGATTTCGAATTGAAAACCAGCGCCGTTGTTGGCCGTTTGTCCCGGGTTCTTTTTTGTGAAAAACGCGTAGCGCCACCCGATGATGGGTAAAGGGAAAAACTGAGGTGTGAATTGGCCGACGCGAATTTAGCGCTTTCAAGCCGTTAAGTTTCAGCCGCGGCAATATCCACATGTTGCGCCAGCGACGATCGGCTTTTTGGAGCAAAATTTTATTTTGCCTAACGACAAGGAAGTGGTCTTCAGTTAGCCGTTTGATTCCAGGACGAGATTTTTTGACTGGCAGACGTTCCGGATCTCGGCTATGGCAAAACTTTCTTACAGGACAAACTGGGCAGCGTGGTTTGCGCGGCAGGCAAACGAGCGCGCCCAGATCGACCAGGGCGGAGTTGAACCGGGCGGCACCGTGTGTCGGCACAAGCTGAGCGGCCTGGCGCCAAAGTTTTTCACGCCCCGGTGCACTGTCGATCGACGTTTGCAAATCAGAAAGCCGTGCCAGCACTCGCGCGGTATTCGCTTCAACGATGGGAACAGATTGATCGAAGCTAAAAGTCGCGACGGCGTGAGCAGTATAGCGGCCGACGCCCGGCAGCGCCCGAATCGCGTTGAGCTCGCGCGGGAATTGCCCGCCATGCCTGCCCTGCACGATTTTGGCAGCGAGATGCAAATTTCGCGCCCGCGCGTAGTAACCGAGCCCTTGCCAGGCATGGAGGACATCGTTTTCGGACGCTCGGCTGAGCGAGGCGAAATCCGGAAAACGACGCAGCCAGGCATCATAATAGGGAAGTGCGGTTACAACTTGCGTCTGTTGGAGCATGGATTCCGAGACAAGAATGGCGTACGGATCGTGTGTGCGGCGCCACGGAAGATCGCGGCCGTGGTGACAATACCAACGCAGAAGAGAGCGGCGGAACGGGGCGAGTTTGGATCGCAGCATCAAGGTTGCGGCCAACGTCGAACATTCAAGATCGAACGTCCAACCGCGAATTGAAGGTTGAGCGTTGGGCGTTGAGCGTTCAGCGTTGATTGTTTCCTGAAATGAATTCGTACACCCACCCGCTAACTAGCGACCAGGCGACAAAACTTCGAGTGTTGCTGACCGACCTAAGTTTCGAGTTTTCGCCAAAACCGTACACGATCTTTTTTGGGAAAAAAAATAAGCTGAGTGTGGCTGTTTACGAAAAAGGACCAAAGGTGCTCATTCAGGGAAAAGGCCTCGAGGATTTCGTCCGGTTCGAGCTCGAGCCAAAAATTCTGGGCGAAGCCAAACTTGGGTATGAGGAGGTCCATTTGCCGAAGATGTTCGAGCCACACTTTGGGGTGGATGAAAGCGGCAAAGGCGATTTTTTTGGCCCGCTGGTGATTGCTGGCGCGTACGTCGACCGCGGAATTGCGAGAAAGTTTCTCGATGCCGGAGTGCAGGACAGCAAACGAATCGGGTCCGACGCGAGGATTCGCGCCCTGGCTGCGGAAATTCGTAAAGCTGCAGGAGGACTCTTCGATATAATTTTGATCGGCCCTGAACGGTACAATCAACTGCACGATAAATTTGGAAACCTGAATCGGCTCCTTGGTTGGGGACACGCTCGCGTAATTGAGAATTTGCTGGCGAAGAAACCAGACTGCGTGCGCGCGCTATCGGATCAGTTCGCCGATGCGCACGTGATTGAGAATTCCCTGCTCCAGCACGGTCGCAAAATCGAGATTGAGCAGCGAACAAAAGCCGAGTCCGACGTTGCCGTTGCGGCCGCCTCAATTCTGGCGCGGGAGGCGTTTATTGACTGGCTGGATCGCAATGGGCGCGAACTTGGTTTTCGGCTGGATCGCGGCGTCTCAGCGCAAACAAAAGCGACGGCGGAGAAGATCGTCTCTACCGGCGGTCCCGATGCACTGCGAAAGGTCGCAAAAGTGCATTTTCGGACGGCTCATGAGGTCGCCCCAGAGCATTTTGGGCCACCCCCGCCGCGTCGGCCGTGGCGGAAGTGATCGCGGGCGGTCAGGGCAAGATTCTTGCTTTTATTCCCATAAATTCCGACATCTGTGGAAACCAGAATCCTCGTCTTAAATGGAGACCCGGTGTTTCAAGACCGGGCGCTGGGCATTTTTGATAGTTTGGACAATTTGGAAACGCGAATTGTCCGAACCCTCGCTGAGGGCATTCAAGCTCTGCTAGCGGAAAACTTCGATGCATTCATCATAGAGGGGGAACCTGAAGCGGCCTTCGACCAGGCAACCCATGCCAGGCAGCACTTCCCATCGCTTCGAATTGCGTGTTTAATTATGGAACGCGGTTCCAGCGAAATACAAGGCGCGGCCCTACAGAACATCGACCTTATCATTCAATCACGCCGGCGGCACGGCCTTCATTCCAAGCTGGCAACTTTTGTTCGGTCGCTGGAGGTTCATGGGGGACCGAGCACAGAGGGAATCGACCCATGTCATTCGCTGGTCGGGAATCTGAGCCAGTTTCCGGCAGCCGAAATTTTGCAGATGAGTTGCTTAAGCCAGCGCAGCGGACGCTTCACCTTCAAGTCTGGCCGCGGCAACAGTGAAATTTACCTGCAGCAGGGGGCGGTGCGACACGCAACTTTTGGATCGCTCGAGGGCGAACCGGTGGTGGCGGAGATTTTCCGGTGGCGGCAGGGCCGATTTTATTTTGAGGAAGGCGTAATCAGTCAGGTGCAATCGGTGGATCGACCCTGGCCGCATCTTCTAATCGACAACCTTCAAAAGCTGGACGAGACACTTGAGCTCGTCAGCGTCCCGTAATCGCGGCGATGCGCGATCCGAAACTCGAAACCCAAATTCGTTTGCTTACTCTCCAGGTAGAGAACTGGAAGAAGTTGCACGATCTAATTACCTACGGTTTGGATAAGGCCAAACCGATTATTTCCAGCGAGCAAGAGCGGCAATTTACCGAGATTCGAGCGAATCTCTTGCAGGAAACAGAATATGTCTTGCGTGAGCTGCAGATTTTGGACGGCCTTTCTGGCAAAGCCATGAACGTGCTACAGCGCGGGGTATCGGTCCGAGGTGTGCGCGATCTCACGGGCGAGGAGATTCGGCGCCTTGAAACCGAGTGGAATGCGGTTTTCACGAAACTGGGCGTGGTTCAGGGGCAGTTGAAGGCGCGCCGCAAGGAACTTGCGCAGCAAAACGTCTTCGCCTTTTACTTCGATCGATTGTTTAGAAGGCCGGCACTCGCGCGATAACTCCGGCTTGGCTCTAATGCTTTGGGGCTAGGTCGTTGCCGGCTGGAAAATTTCTCTTTCCTTGTTTGATTTTGCGACCACGTTTGCCTTGGCAAACGATTCCTTATTGAAATATGGCAAAACTTACGAAACGCGACATCGTGGTCGCGATCAGTAACCAAACCGGCATGGTGCAGCACCAGGTTTTTGATGTCGTTCAGCGAACACTCGACAAAATCACCGACAGTCTGGCCAACAACGTTGCGGTAGAGCTCCGAAACTTCGGGATTTTTCAGCCGCGTCTTACCAAACCAAGAGTTGGGCGCAACCCAAATCAGCCCGGCAGCAGCTTTGTCATTCCGCCGCGTGTCACAGTCAAATTCAAAGCGGGGAAAATTATGCGCCAGCGCGTTGAGAAACTCTCACGTGAGCTTAAGGGCGCCGCTGAACGCTCTGCTGCAACGCAAGGAAGCGACAGTCGTCGATAAGATGGATTGGGGCACGGTCGAGGCTGCGACCTTTTAGGAGGTTGTTTCGACCCCGACCAAGCTTCGAATCGACTCTTCCAGCCGCTCGAAATTGATCGGCTTGGTTAAATGGTCGGAAAAACCGGCGGCTTGCGCACTGGTTACGTCATTTTCCATGCCGTAGCCACTGAGAGCGATTCCGCGGAGACCTTTCCTTTCGTGCAATTCGCGCATTAAGTCATATCCGCTTCGATCCGGTAAGCCGATGTCACTAATTAGTAGATCGAATTTCTGTTCGTGTGCTCGGGCCAATGCCTGGTCAGCGGAGTGCGCAGTCGCGACTTTGTAGCCATGGCGCTCCAGCATTCTCTTCATCCCGATGCATGTATCGACGTGATCATCCACGAGCAAAATCAGAGGCTTCTGAGCGCTTAAGGCCTGTTCCAATTCCCTCGGCGTCTTTCTACCTGATTTATCTTTCGCCTGAGACGGTGCCGGCACCGTTTTCAAACTTACGGTAAAGGTAGCGCCTCGGTCCTTCCCAGCGCTTGCCACACTCACTTTTCCCCCGTGCGCTTCGACCATCGCTTTTGATATAGCGAGACCCAGCCCCAGGCCGCCAAATTGGCGAGTGATCGACGTTTGACCCTGCTCGAATGCGTTGAAGATTTTGTCGATCTTTTCCTTCTCAATACCGATGCCGGTATCGGAGATTTTGATTTCAACTTCGCCCGTTGAAGAATTGCGAGTAGCAATGGTAAGATGCCCCCTTGCCGGAGTAAACTTCACGCTATTCTTAATTAAATTCCAAAATACCTGCTGCAACCGCGCCGAATCGCCCTCCACAAATGCCTGGCGCGCCGCGAGATCAAAACCGGCTTCAATATTTTTTGCCGCAATATCCTTGCGGCAGATCTCAAAGGCGCGCTCCAGAATCTCGTGGACATCCACCACTTCGAAAGTCAGCTGGAGTTTTCCTTTGGCGATGCGCGTGACGTCGAGCAAATCGTCGATCAGGCGCGCTTCCAGTTCAACATTTCGGCGAATGACCTCGAGTGCCTGTCGAGTTCGTGGAGACTGCGCCGCGGTCTCTTCTAATTCGCCAACCATTGCGATCACTGGAGAGAGCGGATTGCGCAGTTCATGGGAGAGTAGTGCGAGAAATTGGTCCTTGGAGGCGTTAGCTGTGATTAGCTCGCGGCGCGATATTACGTCACCCGTCTTGTCTTCGATCAGATAAAGCACGCCTTCGATGATTTGTTGCGAACCCTGGAGACGCAACAAATTCACATTCACGAAATGAGTGGCGCCGGTTTCATCTTTGAACGGTTGCTCGATCGATTGAAACGGTGTCCCAAACGAAAGCACTTTCTCGATCGCGTCGACCGGGGCGATTTTCACATCATCATAGGTAACCTCCGTGATTTCAGCGCAGCACGGCAGGCCTCCAAAGCGACGCGCCATTCGGTCGAACGCTTCGTTGGCATGGAGAAACTTTCGCGACGTCGGGTCGACAAAAGCGATCCCAATCGGCATGTTCGCGAGAATTTTTTCATTGAAAAGAACTTCGCGCTCGAGCTGGCGAGCCGCCTCCGTTTGACGTTGATAGAACAAGCCGCTGAGCCATGCGAAGACCGCAGTCAAACCCATCAGCCAGCCGGCAAGGACGGTTGTCTTCACGCGCCAGTCGTAAACCGATTTAAAAGCAACGGCTTTTGGCTGTTCGAGGAGCGCGATCCAGGTGGTCGATTCAACCGGACTGAACCAATAAAGGTTGTTGAAGCGTTCGAGATGGCCCTGTTTGTTTCGTAAGACCTCTTTTATAAGTCGCTCTTCGGCGACTGAGAAACCGGACCCGTTGGGCCCTGGCTTGGTCGTAAAGAGGGCCTTGCCGTGTTGATCGACAATTTGACAGGTAGATTGTTCGGCGAACTCAACGGTCGACAAACGGCTACCGATTCGCTCAGCCAGGACAGATACCCCAAGATAGCCAAGTATTTTTTTGTCGGCAGAACGAACCGCTCCGACGATTTCCGTCGCTAGGCGATTGTCGCCCGGACGCTGATGAACCGGCGAGACAAACACTTCATTGGAATTGCTCGTCTGGGCCAGCCACAAACTCGAATCGAAATCTTTCCCGATCATTCCATGATTGGCAGGGATCGATGCGATCAGGCGGCCGTCGCCATCGGTAATGAACATTCCGTCGATGCGAGGATGCGAATAAAATGTCGAGCTCAGCCATTGCTGAGCGGCGGCTTGCGGATTTGTGCTGGCCAAGATTTTCGCAAATTCCGGTGAAGCCTGGTCATACCGAACAATTCCGCCGGTTCGGCTAAGGTCGTCGCCAACCAGATGGCCGACCAATTGAACGAAAGCCTGGCGGTCGCGGACAATCTTCGATTCGAGCGTGTTGCTCAGGATTGTGTAAGAAAGCCAGAGAACGAGGATTGACGGGACCCATCCGGCCAGAAGGATGGCCAGAACGATGTTGAACCGCTCAAACCGGTTGCGTGCGTCTTTTTTGCTCGGGTATCGCAATCGCATGCCGCCGCGGTGGAAACGTAGCATAAACGCCGCCATTCGCAGTCGCCTGGAATGATTTTATTCAACATGCCGAATTGCCTCGTTGGCCGCGTGCGCCTGGCTCTGAATCTCTCTGATGTCAGCAATTGTGAGCTGAGAGGCCGCCTTTTTGTTGAGGATGGCGCCGATCGATTGCACGGCCAAGCGAATTCGGTCAAACATTTGGGCGTGCATAAGTCTCGGCGGGAGAGTGTTTAACTCGTCAGCGAAATAATTTGCGAGCTGCGGCTGTGCTAAAATTTGCGCGCGCTGCGACGAGAAGTTTATTGCAACCGCAGCTGCGCTCATTTCCAAGCCCCGCAACCAACCGCCCAGGCTGATTAAATGCGCCATTTTTTCGTCGCGCAGTGCAATCATCGCTTCCTCGACATCCGCCTGCGTTCCGATCAGCTCTTCGCGCACCGCCTCCCAATTTCCCTGCTGGCCTTCTTCGGTCAGGCTTGCGCTGTGGCGAGTCACCCGTTCCCCAACCCCCAAGCCTCGTGCTTCGCGCAGCAAGACACGGCCAAACTCTTCCACTAAATTTTTTCGCTGGGCTTCGACAATGAGGAAGCCGTCTGCAATCAGGCCGCCGAAAATGAGGCCTTTTTGTTCGCGATCAACTGGCGCCGCACTTGGCAACTCGCGTTTGATGCGGTCGAACGGCAGCGGTTTCAGCTTATCGAGCTGATCGAAAACTCGGGCGATCGAAGGTGCCGTATACTGATTAATTCCGAGTTCTTCACGTTCGTGACCGGGATTACCAAATTGTTCTTCCTGGGCGGAGGCGGTGCTCGCTCCGGCGATAATCAGCCCGAATACGGCCAATAATAACATTTCGGGGAGCGCTTTGGTGCCCGTTTTGAGAGGCGCACGCGCCAATTTTTGATTTGACGCCTGCAACGGAAGGGCCATCATGCGCCCGTGCTGCCTTAACCATCGGCAGTGGCCAGAACCTTTATGCAGGGAAGCCCCGGTTATATTATTTGGACAGTCTGCTATTTGGCGGTGTTGATTGGCCTCTCTGCATACGGAGTTCATCGGTATTTCATCATCTACCTCTTCCTTAAGAACCGGAAATGCAAGGCGCGGCCGGCCGGTCAATTCGAACGGTTGCCGAAAGTCACCATGCAATTGCCAATCTTTAACGAGGTCTATGTCGTGGAGCGGTTGCTCCGGTCGGTGAGCGAACTCGATTATCCGCGGGAATTGTTGCAGATCCAGGTCCTGGATGATTCAACCGATGATACTCGCGAAATTACCGCGTCTTGCGCGGAAGAACTGTCCCGACGCGGCTTCGATGTCCAACTGATTCATCGAACGGACCGGACTGGTTTCAAAGCGGGAGCGCTCGCAACCGGACTCGATCAATCCGATGGCGAATTTCTTTGCATCCTCGACGCTGATTTTGTTGCCCAGCGGGACTTGCTCAAGCGCACGATTCATTTCTTCACCGATCCGAAGGTCGGGATGATCCAGACCAGATGGGGTCATTTGAATCGTGGCTATTCGCTGCTCACGCGCGTT
>Ga0187777_10001352_pt1 | contig 15891 bp, 13 predicted proteins | sample 1015_Q2_SP5_10_M_FD_132416 | JGI IMG/M metagenome (GOLD analysis project Ga0187777, IMG submission 132416) | Tropical peat soil microbial communities from peatlands in Department of Meta, Colombia - 1015_Q2_SP5_10_MG | ecosystem: Environmental > Terrestrial > Soil > Wetlands > Peat | place... | reverse complement strand
GAATTTGCCTTTCTGCGTCTTTCCGATTCTGCCCATGATCGTGTGGCTGAATGCCTCAGCTTGGCTCGCGTGGCAGGTCACGCAAACCTTCGCACCAACATAAGTGGCTTCAACGGGAGCACCAGGCTGCGTTCCGCCTGCCAAGGGACCTTTATTCGGTGGCGCAGAAGGAGCAGTAGGCTTTGTAGAAGACGAACCCCCTTGGCGCAGAAAATCCAGCAAGTTGTCGGCCTCAGCCAATTTTGGCAGGCCGGTAATCGACGGTAGTTGATCAACGCCGATACTTTCCGCAAATGCACGCAACGCCATATACGCGGCGTCGGTGGATTCCTGTGCAGGCAGATTGGAAGTTTGGCTGACGTTGGCGACCGATTTGGGACCTTTGTCAATCAGCTGAACGTATTCGCGCAGCACTGAAAGAGAATTAATCGCTTCAACGGCTTTTGCCGTCACTGCCAGTGAACTTGTCACAAACCAAAAAATCGATGCGGTTACGGCGCACGTACCAAGCCACCCAGTGCGAACGCGGCCGCTTACGAAGAGTCGCCGATGCGTTGGCAAAAACGTACGTTCATTCCTAACAGAACGAACCATCTTCAGGCCCCCGGTAAGTATTCTCACCTGAGAGTGACCGGTGTCAAAGCGCTAAAATGATTTGTCTCGCTAAAATTCAACACACTGTTGTTTTTTTGCCGTCAGAGATACTTAGTACGGTAAATATTTACTCCATTTGGTTATGCGTACAATCTTGCACTTGCGCGGCGTTGCAAGAGCGCTAAAGTTTTTCTGGGGCAACAAGGGGGTCTCAATGATTCACTCGGGAAAGAGCCACCAGTCCAATCCAATTCTAGGTGCCGGTTACTTGACGGCCGGCATCGCTATTGCGCTGCTGATAGGCGTGACTATGGCTGTAGTCGGTACGACGCCAGCAAATGCAAAGCCGGAATTTGCTGCCCAGACTGGATTGCCGTGCGGGCAGTGCCATCAAAATCCGGCGGGCGGTGGCAAGCTGAAGACCTTCGGCGAGAAGTTTAAAGCCAACGGCAATAAGGTCCCGAAGTAATAAGCTCAGCGAGCACTTCGGACCTGATGCGCGCAAGCGAATGACTGCATCAGTAGTTTGGTAGATTATGCCATGACCTTGTGGTTGATCTTCGCGCTGATGACTGCTGTGGCAATCTTGGCCGTCATCTGGCCCCTTGCACGGGGTGGCGCGCCTGTCAGCCCGGGTAGCGATGTTGCGGTCTATCGCGATCAACTTGAAGAGCTCGAGAGCGATTTGGCGACAGGCTTGATCAAAAAAACCGAAGCTGAAGCAGCGCGCGTTGAGTTGTCCAGGCGATTGCTTGCTGCAGCGGACGCCGCCAAAGCAACGCCTCCTGTGGCTCCGGCCGCCACCGCGTGGTTGCGACGCGCGGTCGCTCTGGTTGCACTTGTATTGTTGCCCATTGGTGCTGGCAGCCTCTATTTTCGCCTAGGTTCGCCAAGCCTAGCATCCGAACCCCTCGCCGCACAGCGCGGTATGCAAATCGATCAGCAGGCGCCGGTCGAAAACCTGGTCGCCAAGGTCGAGGCACATCTGCAAAGCAACCCCAATGACGGCCGCGGCTGGGAGATTTTGGCACCCGTCTATATGCAGCTCGGCCGCTACACGGATTCGGCAAACGCGTGGCGAAATGCGTTGACGTTACTTGGCGAGAATGCGGATCGCGAAGCCAATCTCGGCGAGGCCCTGGTGGCGGAGGCAAACGGAATTGTAACGGCCGAAGCAAAAACAGTTTTCGTGCGGGCTGTGACACTCGACCAGACGACCGTCACTGCCCGCTTCTACCTGGGCACGGCCGCCGAGCAAGATGGAAAGCGCGAGGAAGCAGCCAAAATCTGGCGCGACCTCATTGCGGAAGCCCCCGCCGATGCGCGTTGGGTGGCTGATGTGCGCGCCGCGCTCGCTCGAGTTGAAACTAACCCAGCCGCACCCTCACCTGGCCCGAGCGCCGCACAGATAGCGGCGGCTGCAAATCAACCGCAGGATCAGCAAGCCGCCATGATCCGTGGAATGGTCGACGGCTTGGCAGCTCGTTTGAAGCAAGATGGATCTGATCTCGACGGATGGGCACGACTGGTACGCTCCTACAAAGTGCTTGGCCAGTCCGACAAAGCGCGAGGCGCAATCGCCGACGCACAGAAAGCGGTAGCGAACGACCCCGACAAGCAAAAACGACTTGATTCCGCACTGAAAGAACTTGAACGCAGTGCCGTTGCAGCGAGTGCGCCCACTCAGCGGGCCGACCCGCCCGTTGCACCGCCGCAACATGAAGGCAATGCGATCCAGAGCATGGTGGATAGACTCGCCCAACGCATGAAAAATTCTCGCTCCGATACGGAGGGGTGGATCATGCTGACGCGCTCCTATCTATCTCTCGGGGAAAAGGAGAAAGCGGCAGCAGCGATCAAGGATGCTCGTATCGCGCTCGCCGATGACGCGGCGAGGCTGCGAGAGTTCAACGAAGCGCTGCAACGGTTCAAGATCGATGACGTCGGAAACGCGGCTCCGGCTGTGCCTGACGCTGCTGTCGCCGTACCACATGCGCCCCCGCAGGCTGACGACCAGATCAACGAGTCCATTCGCGGCATGGTGGCCCGTCTTGCCAACCGTCTGAAGAAAGACGGTTCCGATTTTGATGGCTGGTTGCAACTTGTGCGCTCGTATGTGGTGTTGGGCGAGCGGGACAAGGCGATGAGTGCCGTAACGGACGCGCGTCAGGCTATCGCTGGTGATGCCGAGAAACGGCAGCGCTTCGATGATTTCGTTAAATCCCTGGGCCTGGGCGGCTAAAGACCATCGAACAACCAAAATGGGGGGCGGCCGCTTGATGCAAATCAAAGCTCTACAAGGCCAAATAATTTTTAATGTTGTGGCCACGGACTGCGGCTAAATCCCGGATAACAAACAAAGAAAATAGGAGAATCACATGACAGGACGACCTCTACTGCTCATGAGTGTTGTCGCGCTGGGTATGGGATTAGTGACCAGCGCCGGGATCGTGAACGCTCCGAGTGCGTGCGCAGCGGAAGAGATCGTCAGCTTCAAGGACGACATCCTTCCGCTTCTGAAATGGCGCTGCTCCTCGTGCCATGAGGCGGGAGGCGCGGGCTATGAGAAGAGTGGTTTGGATTTAACAAGCTATGCCGGGGTGATGAAAGGCACAAAATTCGGCCCCATGATCATCCCCCGCGACCCAGAGAGCAGCAACTTGATGTTGTTGTTGGATTGGCGGGCCTCCCCCGCATTACGTATGCCACACGGCAAAAAGCAGCTTTCGAGTTGCGATCGCAACAGTATCCGCACATGGATTCGGCAGGGCGCGAAGGACAATTAATCACATTGGGTTCGCCAGAGTGGCGTAACGGCAGACCTCATATGGATTACGAAGGTTTCTTTTCCGGAGCTCTCGAACGACTTCATCGCGAGCGGCGCTATCGAGTGTTTGCCGATCTGGAGCGATTGGTCGGGCGGTTCCCCTACGCTGTTTGGCATTCGCCGCATGGTAAGCGCGAAATCGTGATGTGGTGCTCGAACGACTACCTTGGGATGTCGCAGCATCCAAAGGTAATCGGTGCAATGATGGACACTGCTGCACGAATGGGCACTGGCGCGGGCGGCACCCGCAACATTGCCGGCACCAATCATCCTTTGGTCGAACTAGAAAGAGAGCTCGCTGATCTGCATCACAAGGAAGCCGCCCTCGTTTTCACCTCTGGTTATGTTTCCAATCAAACTGGAATTTCGACAATCGCACGGCTGATACCAGATTGTCTCATCCTGTCGGACGCGTTCAACCATAATTCGATAATTGAAGGAGTTCGGCAGGCCGGCTGCAAGAAACATATTTTTCGACACAACGACTTGGCGCATCTTGAATCGCTGCTTAGAGATGCCGGGAATAGGCCAAAATTAATCGTTTTCGAAAGCATCTATTCCATGGATGCCGACATCGCCCCGATCGCCGCCATCTGTGAACTGGCCGAACAATATAGCGCGCTGACCTATCTCGATGAGGTACATGCCGTCGGCATGTATGGCAGCCGTGGCGGTGGCGTCGCCGAAAGCGATGGCGTAATGGCCCGCGTCGATATCATTGAAGGCACGTTGGGCAAGGCATTTGGCTGCCTCGGTGGCTATATCGCGGCGAGTGCCAAAATCTGCGACGTTGTGCGTTCATATGCGCCCGGTTTTATTTTCACTACCGCGCTTCCACCTGCTATTTGCGCCGCGGCTTGTGCTTCGATCCGTCACCTGAAGAATTCACAATGGGAACGCGACCGGCATCAAAAAACTGTTGCACGGACTAAGGCAGTGTTAACTGCTGCGGGCCTGCCGGTCATGTCGAGCGTTACGCATATCGTACCCATCGCGATCGGCGACCCGGAAAAGTGCAAAGCCGCGAGCGATTTGCTGCTCGAGCGGCATGACATATACATTCAGCCCATTAATTTTCCGACTGTGCCAAAAGGCACAGAGCGGCTGCGTATCACGCCGTCGCCCTACCACAATAATTCGCTCATCGACATGCTTGCCGTCGCGATGATTGATGTGTGGCAGCAACTCGATATGCCGCTTTGCCGAGCGCTTGTGGCAGAATGAGCGATCGCAATAGGGCCAAAAGGCGGCATCGCACATTGGCTTCGAATACGAAGCTATTTCGGCGTGCGAAAATATAACGCTTCCGGCGTGCGGACGTTTCGCGTGTAGAAATCAGCCGCGGCGAGCGATACCGCAAATACCGTGAATATCAGAGCGATACCTATTACGATGACGGCAGTTTCTGTTGGCATGGTTACTCGTCTTTCTTTGGAATCGGGGCGAACGTGATAGTCAGATCGCATTGCTGACAACGGTGGACAACGCCGTCTTCAAGTTTGGTCGCCTGCATCGCAATGCGGCAGATGGGACACAATTTTGGTGGCGTAGAACGTCGTTCCATGATCTTAAAATGCCACGAGGCCCGATGCGCGCTTTTGATCCAAGTCAGAATGATGCGAACATATCCGCGCTGGTTGCCGGAAATAGATACCGTCTAACAATTCCGAATGCCCGCCTGTAACTGCGGACATTGCGTGCGGTAAGAGTGCGGCGCGAATATTCCTCAACCGCGTCCGGTACTAGGGTTCAATGGCCCCTTACGTTCGCGCAATAAACCTTCGGGAATCCATTCGTGAGCGCCAACACAGCCGAGCGGAACCTCAAGGGATGGGCTTCGCGCAACAGTTCTGATGTCAGGCTTTTGGTTTATGCTCACGAATTCTATGCACAGACCAATGATTACATAAACAAAGAAAATAAAAGGACCGACGACTAGGCAGACTGTAGAAGCATTAAAAAACCAGTCAGCCACCGAACTCGCGTGCGCAAGACTCGATATTACGAGCCCGACGACGCCGACCATAGTGACTCCTGTTGCAATTATTGGAAAGAACATGCCTCTATTGGTCCTATAACCCTTTATCAATTACTGGCTTCATGACGGAGCCATTCGATCTCATTTCTCAGGTACGACTGGCGTCGTCTAAGATCAGCGAACGTGACACTACCACTTGATTTGTTGATCACATCAATCAGAGCCTGGTCGACCTCGTCTTCGAGCTGTTCAAGGTCAGCAATGTTTGCTGGTTTTTCCATGATATTCTCCAATGATACGTTCAACCGGCTCGCTTGAGGTCAGGTGATTCGAGTTGCAATTCAAAAAAGATATCGGCGTTCGGGCAAAAGGTCGGGGCAAAAACTACGGACTTGGGTTTGCTGTCGAGCCATTCGCGGCAAGCCTGCGCGGACAAGCAGGCTTCGCATTGGCGAAATGCGGTCGCGTAGCTTAAGCTTAAGCGAGGGACCACGCCGCCTCCCGGCTCAATACCGAGGCGCCCCATCATTTCGCAGATATAGGTTCTTTGGCTCTCGCAGGTCACAGGCGCAGCCATGATAGCTACTCCCTTAATTCACCCGGCCGAGACACATTAGAGTAAGAATCGAAAGCGTTTTTTGATTCAAATCAAAATCCGAAGTGGCGCTTCACTGTGCCTACGGTTTGCGGAGCCGATCTCGTAACTGCCGGCGGCACTGCCGTTCAATGCCGGTCTTGGCCGTCTTTTTCGAGCAATCCGAGTGCACGACGCAACGCCTGCGCCGCCGCCTTGCGCTCATCGCCGGACATGCGTTCGACTTCGAGTTCGAGCCGTAAATGCGCGGTGCCGGCTTGTTCCGGACCTTGATTCAGCCCCAGCACCGCATATGTTGCGACCGGCTCCGCAATGCCTTTGACCTGCACGTGGCCGCGTTCCTCACAGCGTACATTTTCCTTCACGAGTGCGTAGGTCTCGAATGAGATCAGCACCCCTCCGGACGGGGCTTCATGCTCCAGCCGCGACGCAAGGTTCACCGTGCCGCCGACCATCGTGTAGTCCATGCGGTCATCGCTGCCAAAATTACCGACCGTGCAATAGCCGGTGTGAATACCGATTCGGCAACGCAGTGGCGTCGCGATTCCGTTCCTGCTCCATTCATGCGCCAGTTCACCCACCCGCTTTTGCATGGCGATCGCCATCTGAACGCAGGCTAGCGCATCCTCCTTCACGCCGAGCGTCGCCGGATCACCGAAGAACATGACAATGGCGTCCCCGACATATTTGTCGATTGTGGCGCCATATTGCAGTGCAATTTTCGACATTTCGGTCAGGTAGTGATTGAGAAGCTGGGTGAGGTCTTCAGATTCCATCTTGTCGGTAATCTCGGTGAATCCGACAAGGTCGGAAAAGCAAACCGTCAGCTTCTTGCGCTTGCTGACAATCTTGACGTCCTGCTGGCCGGTGAAGATCGAATCGTAGACCTGCGGTGCCAGGTATTTTGCAAGCTTGGACGACAGCGCGGCCAAGGCACTGGATTTCTCGGTAAGATCTTGCTCGCGTTGCTTGAGTTCGGTGATATCGGAATAGACCGAGACAGTGCCCCCGTCTTCAGTGCGGCGCTCGCTGACCATCAGCCAGCGGCCATTGCCTCGCTGTTGTACTTGCGGCTCGCCCGGATTGCGGTGCTGTCGCAGCCGTTCCGCAATCCATTCCTCAACGCGGCCTTCCGCATCCTTGATGTAACCGCGCTCGGCGGCCCGGCGGATGATGCTTTCAAAGGTCGTACCGGCGCTCAGATCGATGTCCAGGCCCGGATAGAGCAGGTTGCGATAGCATGAGTTGCAGATCACAAGCTGATCCTCTCCATCATAGCAGACGAAACCTTCAGAAATGCTCTCGATTGCCTCAGCGAGTCGCCGTTCGCTGCGCAGGCGGGCCTGTTCGGCACGACGCAGCGGCGTAATGTCATAAAGCCAATAAAGCCGCTTGCCTCCTGCAACCGCGACGTGGCCGCCCTGATAAACGACCTGGACATACGAGATCAATAGATTGAGCAACTCGCCGTTCTTGGTCTTCCAGATCACTTCCTCGTTCAGCAGCTGGCCGCCACGCGTGCGCAGCAGATCGACTACGCGCGCCCGGTGATCAAGGTCGTGCCAGAACCGTTTGGTGTCGAACAATTCGAGTTCTTCTTTCGCGTAGCCCGTCAATTCGCGCAGGCGCCAATTGTGGAACAGGAGTCGTCCGTCCTCGTCGACAACGCTGACAGCAGCTGGGCTATAGTCGAGAATTTCGCGAAGCTGACGCTCCTGCTCGACGACTTGAGCCTCGTGGGTCGTCAATGCGGTGATGTCGTAAACCCACAGCACACGTTTGCCCCCAACAAAGCTGACGTGTCCTCCCTGGTAGGCAACCTGCACATAGGACAGGAGAAGATGAACCAGCGTGCCTTTCCTGGTCCGCCAGATCACCTTTTCATTCAGAATCTGGCCGCCGCGCTCACGTAATTGATTGATGAGCCGCGTGCGCTGGTCGAGGTCATGCCAATGCATCCGCGTGTCGCAAAGATCGAGCTCATCTTTGCTGTAGCCCAGAATCTCGCGTAGCCGGGCGTTGTGATATAGCAACCGGCCATCCTCATCCATGACGAGCAGCGCCGCGGGACATAACTCCAATATTTCGCGGAATTGACGCTCGTGCTCGGCGGCCTCGACTCCAAGAGCGATGCCGCCACCCGTTGCCGCCGATTGTTCTGCTCTCATGTCAGAAGACATTCTTGCCGCCCGGGGAAAACTAACATCGAACCTTGCAAAGTTCGAGGCCCACATTTTGGGGCAAAAGGCCGGGCATTAATCGGTGCGCAATGGCGGGTGGCGCCCGTACGATAGGATTGTATTTCAACGAAGTTCGCGCGCACGCAAGCCAGTGATTTTTCAGCAGCGCGACAGCCGCGGATTATGACTCTTGGCTTTTCCGTCGAACCCGGACGGGTTGTGTCGGCCCACATAGGCACTAAACTCACTTCAATACTCACTTGGGGCAAGCCTGGCCTGCCCCAAAAGGGAGGGTCTAATGCGCCTCATTATACCGGCAATTTTTCTGCCTCTTGCAGTTGCACTGCCGGCACTGGGGCAACAATCCGCCCCGCCCGCGATTCCCGTGGGCACCGTCGTCGCAGAAAAAAAATCAATCACACCGTCACTTGAATTTGTCGGTCGCGTCGACGCGGTCAACCGGGTCGAAATCAAGGCGCGCATAACAGGATTTCTTGAAGAGGTTGTTTTTACGGAAGGTGGCGCAGTTAAAGATGGCGCACAGCTGTATCGCATCGAAAGAGGATTGTTCGAAGCCGCCGTCAAGCAGGCGGAAGGGGCACTTGAGCGTGCCAAGTCGGCAAAAGTGCTGACGGAAATTCAACTCAAGCGGGCCGAAGACCTGCTTAAAACCAATTCGGGCACTGTCGTGGCGCGGGATCAGGCATTGGCGTCAGATGAGCAGGCCAACGGATCTGTTCTCGAAGCCCAGGCAAACCTGCAAACCGCGCAGATTAATCTCGGCTACACGGACATTACGTCGCCTATCTCGGGGAAGATTGGCCGCACCAGCATTACAAAGGGCAACGTCGTCAGTCCCAGCACAGGCACGCTGACGACAATTGTGAGCCAGGATCCAATGTATGTGACATTCCCTGTCAGCCAGCGCGATTTCCTGCGTGCGCAGCAAACTGGCCGGGGGCCCGACGTAAAAAGCCTGAAGGTCAAACTCCGTTATTCGGACGGCACATTCTATGACCAGGTTGGCGACATGAACTTCGTCGATGTCATTGTTGATCGCGCGACCGACACGATCACAGCGCGTGCGACGGTGCCGAACCCGAAGGCCGGTCTCATTGACGGCCAACTGATGACAGTGGTGGTCGAACCCGACAGGCCCGAGCAAAGAATCGTGATCCCGCAATCCGCTCTGCTCGCGGATCAGGCCGGCGTCTATGTGTTCGTGGTGGATGACGGGAAGGCGGCGATAAGGCGCGTCAAACCAGGAGGCCCCAGCGGCACGGGCATCGTGATCGAATCGGGCCTCACGGGAGGAGAATTGGTCGTCGTTGAGGGTTTACAAAGCATTCGGCCAGGCGCTGCCGTACGCGCCAGCCCAGTGACTCCGGCGGGTTGATCGGAGCAAATCGGTGCTGTCATCCGTTTTCGTTGATCGGCCGCGGCTTGCGATCGTCATCGCCATCGTGACGACGATCGCTGGCGCGTTGGCGCTGCTGTCAATCCCGATCGCGCAATACCCGGATATCGTTCCGCCGCAGGTTTCCGTTACCGCAGTCTATCCCGGCGCTTCCGGCGCCGTTGTCGACGCGACCGTTGCGCAGCCTATCGAGGCCCAGGTCGTTGGCGTCGACAAGGCGATTTATATGAAGAGCATCAGCGGCGACGACGGAAGCTATTCGCTCGTTGTGTCTTTTGAACTTGGCACCAATCCGGATATCAATGCCGTCAACGTCAACAATCGGGTTCAAATAGCCCTCTCGAGCCTGCCGCCGGAAGTGCAGCGCCAGGGCATTACGGTCAAGAAAAAATCATCGGCGTTGCTCGGCGTTATTGCGCTTTATTCGCCCAAGCATACGCATGATCCGCTGTTTCTATCGAATTACGTCACCATCAATCTTCTTGACCAGATCAAGAGCACTCCCGGCGTGGGCGACGCAAATCTCTGGGGGCCGCAAGATTATTCCATGCGCGCCTGGGTGCGGACTGATCGGCTGACGGGTCTCAACCTGACGACGGGCGACATTATCAGCGCGATTCAGTCGCAAAATATTCAGGCCGCGGTTGGACGCATCGGCGCCCGACCAATATCAGACGAGCAACAACTCCAGCTCAATATCCAGACAAAAGGCCGACTCAGTACAGTTCCAGACTTCGAAAACATCGTCATTCGCACCAACCCTGATGGTTCGGTGTTACGGCTTCGTGATGTTGCCCGGATCGATTTGGGCGCGGCGAATCTCGATCGGGAGACCCGGCTCAATGGAGGGCCCGCGGCGGCGATCGCGATTTATCAGACGCCCGGTGCCAATGCCATCGAAACGCTGAAAGCGGTTCGCGGGCGTATCGAGGAGTTGCAAAGGAACTTCCCTGACGATCTGGCCTGGAAGATTACGTACGATCCGACAGTCTTCGTTAAAGACACGATTCATGAGGTGCAAAAGACGCTCGTTGAAGCCTTCATCCTTGTGGTGATCGTTGTTTTCCTTTTCCTCGGCAGCGTGCGCGCCACTCTCATTCCGACATTGGCCGTGCCGGTGAGCCTTATCGGCACATTCATCGCGCTCTTGGCCGTCGGTTATTCCGCCAATTCCGTGTCTCTGTTGGCCATCGTGCTGGCCATCGGAATTGTTGTCGACGACGCCATCGTTGTCGTCGAAAACGTCGAAAGGGTTATGGAAGAACATCCCGAGCTTTCGCCAGCAGAGGCGACCAAGAAGGCCATGGGAGAAATCACCGCCCCTATCATTGCGATCACGCTGGTGCTGCTTTCGGTGTTCGTGCCGGTTGCGTTCATACCCGGCATTTCCGGCGAACTGTTCCGGCAATTCGCGGTAACGGTTGCGGTTTCGATGTTTCTCTCGGCGATCAACGCGCTAACGCTTTCTCCCGCGCTCTGCGGCGTTCTGCTGCGGCCTCATCATGGGCCACGCCGCGGCATCATGGGAAAGATAATGGGTTCGATCGATTATGTCCGCGACCGCTACGGCGCTGTCGTGGCACGACTCGTTCGAATATCGATCATCGGCCTTGTGTTGGTCGGCATCAGCGGTGTTGGAATCGTCGGGCTGTCGAAAATTACACCGACAGGATTTTTGCCGGAGGACGATCAGGGCGCTTTCTTCGTTGTCGTTCAAATGCCAGGAGGCGCCGCCGTTGCCCGCACGACTGACGTCATCGAGCAGGCTGAAGCCATCTTGCGCGAGGAAAAGGCGGTGGAGGATATCACCTCCGTCGTCGGTTTGAATTTTATCGATAACTTTTCTCAGCCGAATGCCGGTTTCCAGGTTGTCACGCTCAAGCCGTTTGAAGAACGCAAAGACCGTGCATTGGGTGTCCGCGAAGTAATGGCCAGACTCAATGCGAAGTTTCGTCAAATCCAAAGCGGCATGGTTACGCCGCTCGCGCCACCGCCGATCCTCGGCCTTGGTACGGGAGGGGGCTTTACATACGTGCTGCAGGATCTTCGTGGTGGCGATCCAAAGGACTTGGCGCAGGCCTTGCGCGGTCTCATCGTTGCGGCAAACGAAAATCCGCAATTAAGTCGCGTATTCTCCACTTACTCGGCGACAAATCCATCGATCTTCCTGGATATAAATCGCGACAAGGTGCAAATTCTGGGTGTCTCCTTGAGCTCGGTGTTTCAGGCCTTGCAGGCCTCGCTCGGCGGCTACTTTGTCAACAACATGAATTTGTTCGGCCGAACCTGGCAGGTTCAGGTTCAGGCGGAAGCCAGCGATCGCGCAAGAATTGACGATATTTATCGCATCAACGTCCGAAGCGCCGACGGCAAAATGATCCCAATGCGTAGCCTGGCGGAAGCACGGGTCGTTGTCGGACCGCCCGGGCTGATCCGTTACAACAATCGGCGGGCCGTGACTATTCAAGGTGGCCCGGCAACCGGCATTTCGTCCGGCCAGGCGCTGAAAGCGATGGAAGAGGTCGCCGCCCATACTTTGCCACAGGGCTACGCCGGAGAATGGACTGACACCGCGTTTCAGGAAAAACGCGCCGAGGGCAAGACCGCTATCATTCTCGGCTTTGCCATCCTGTTTGCGTACCTTTTTCTTGTCGGTCTTTACGAAAGCTGGACGATACCAGTGCCCGTTCTGTTATCGGTTGCAGTCGGCATCCTCGGCTCCTTTGCTGCAGTTGTCATCGGCGGACTCACACTCGACCTTTACGGACAAATCGGCATGGTGGTGCTGATCGGCCTCGCAGCGAAAAATGGAATTCTAATTGTCGAATTCGCGAAGGAGCAGAGGGAAAAAGGCGTTCCCTTGCTGGAAGCTGCGGCCGAAGGCGCGCGACTGAGGTTCCGGCCGGTAATGATGACATCGTTTGCGTTTATCCTCGGCCTCTTGCCGCTTGTTATAGCGACCGGCGCATCGGAGCTCGCGCGGAGAAACGTCGGCACGCCGGTATTCGGCGGCATGATTTTCGCGTCATTTATCGGAATTTTTGCGATACCGCCGCTGTACGTCATGTTCCAGGCCATCCGCGAAAGACTGCGACCGGGAGCACGGCCAGCGACCGAACGCGCTGAAGATGTTCGTCGCGAATCCGCTCCAAAAAATCACTAAGAGCGAAGATAAAAAAAGCGCGCACCGTGGTGCGCGCGACGGCGTTAAATCATTTATTTTTTTATTTCTTCGCGCCGGCGCGGCGAATGCTCTTGATGGGTAGCGCCGGCCGTCCCGATTTCTCAGCGATTTCCCGATCCTGCTCTTCTATGAAACCGCGCGCGGGGGCGTCTTTATCGATGCCGCCGAGCAATTCAGCGGGGACACGACGGTTGGAGCGTTGTGAACCGTCCTCATAGACCACGTCGAAAAAGACGTATTCGCCCTTTGGATTGGTACCCGGCTTCTTTGGCATAGCGGTCCTTTATCAAAAAAGATGCCAGCGCTCACGCCCCGGCGGCATTGTCACACCAAAACTCAGATGGCCTGAAGGTTGGCAGCAGCGGATTTGCCGCTACGCCGCCCAGGCGGTCTATTGAGCCGCCATTTCGTCGACCGCTGTTTTCACGCGGGCGCGAATCTTGTCATCGCGATACTTGCGTGCCAGCGCGGCTTCGCCACCGCTTGTCGCATGATAAAGATCAAGTACGTCGAATTCGTCCGGCTTCGGCGGTGCAATCGCCAGATCGCTGTAGGACCAACGATCGCTTGCCGCCAGGCTTTCCTTAAGCATCTTCTTGGTGCTTCTGTACACGCGCAAATAGCCCCACGCTTTCATCGCAGTCTGCCAAATATAGCGCGGATAAAACGAGATGCGCCCTTCAAGCGGCATGCCATACCGCCGGTCGCGGCGGAATTTACGGCGCAGTGCGCCACCTTCGAGTGGATGCACGCCCTCGTACAGGATCATCAGATAGAACCACAGGATTGTGGACAGAGTCGTACCGGGCCGTCCGATCGGATTGGCGCAGGTGCGGCGGAGGATCGTGCGGATGTGCTCCGGTGTGTAAAACGCTTCCCAGGCTGCACGATAGGCCTCTTCCCAGTCCGCATCCGACATCGTGCCGTGATGCGAAACTCGGTGGTTGAGGTCATATTTATTCATGTCGGCGTCCATCCAGACCTGTTTGGTCCAGAGGTTTTTGTGGTCTTCCGAGCCCGGCAGCGGCGTCAGGAAGAAAAATTCGAGAATATCGAGCGGCAATTCGCGTTTGATGATCTCGATATCGCGCGCGATCGATTCCTTGGTATCGGCGGGAAACCCAAGGATATAGCCGGCATAAGTTATGGCGCCGTGGTTGCGCCACATCTGGAGCATCTCGCGGTATTCCGTGATCTTGTTCTGCCGCTTATTTGCGGCGATGAGATTATCGGGATTGATATTCTCCAACCCAATAAAGACTCGGCGTACACCCGCCTTGGTCGCTTTCTCGATGAAATTCGGGATCTTGTGGCAGAGCGTATCGACCTGGATGGTGAAGCCAATATTCATGCCTTCGCCGACCCGCAACTGGATCATGCGGTCGAACAAGGGTTCCCAGTCGCGATTGCGTGCGAAATTATCGTCAGTGATGAAAAACCTCTTGATTCCCTGGGCGACATTCTCGCGAATAATTTTTTCGAGATCGTCAGCGGAGCGAATGCGGCTCTTCTTTCCTTGAACATTGATGATTGTGCAAAAAGAGCATTGATAGGGACAGCCGCGGCCGAGATCGATGCTCGACAACGAACCTGATGTGCGCGAGACGTGCTTGCGGGGCAGGAATGGCGGCGGCTCTCCCGCCAACGTGGGTAAATCCTTCATGTGATTATAGATCGGCTCCAGCTGGCCGTTCCACGCGTCGCGTAGAACCGAATCGAGTCGTCCCTCTTCGGCTTCGCCGGCAAAAAAAGAAATGCCGATATCGCGCGCCGCGCTGATATCCGGCGGCAGTTCAGGCAACATCGCGATACAGCCCGATATATGAAATCCGCCGATGCAGACCGGCAGGTCGGCCGAAATGAATTGCCGTGCGAGATCGACCGCACGCGGAAACTGGTTTGACTGAACCCCGACAAGCCCAATGAGCGCACGCCCGCCCGCTCGTTTAATCGTGCGAATGATTTGGTCCGGCCGCACCCGACGATTGGTCTCGTCAAAGGTGTGGAGGCGAATCTCGACGCCGGGGCCGAGCACTTCGCGCCGAGCCGCATCCTCGGCAAGCGCGTTCAGACAAGCCAACGTGTTGGACGGAATTGCGGACCGAAGCCACGTGATTGGATAGCCGTCGTCATCGTAATGCGTCGGCTTTATCATCACGAAATGGAAGACCGCGGGATCAGTGACGTCGGGTTGCTTCGACATACTCTCTACCAAAACGCCCATCCCTGGTCGCAAGAAGCGACCGTTTGCGGCACGTTGCGCCGGATCGGCGAACAAGTCGAATAGTACATACTAATCGACGTACATGCCGTGCAAAGCCACAGGCCAATGGCCACTTTTCTCAAGCCTTTGACTGGGCGGCGTTATTTGGTTGCGGGGGTAGGATTTGAACCTACGACCTTCAGGTTATGAGCCTGACGAGCTACCGGGCTGCTCCACCCCGCGTCAAAATGTTAAGCGCGGGGCAAGGCCCGCGCCGTTCGGGGGCTATGTAGCAACGGCGCATGCCGATGGGAAGGGTGAAAAGTGTTGGTTTTCATCCACATGTCCCCATGCAGTGGCGCCGGTCGCGGAGGCACACCGCAATGCGCATTTGAAATCGGCAGCGCGACTGCTGGCCGCCTTTTCGCGGAGAAACCGCGCAATTCCCGGACGCAGCAAAAAAGGAAAGGCCGCCAGTGACGGCGGCCTTTCTGAAATCGAACATCGTGTCGAGGAGAAGCAACGTCCTTGGCAGGCCTGGCAGCGACCTACTCTTCCAAGCCTTGAGGCTTAGTACCATCGGCGCAGGAAAGTTTAACGGCCGAGTTCGGGATGGGATCGGGTTCAGTCTCTCCGCAAATACCACCAGGCCGGCCAAGGACGATGAAGCAAGATTTGGTCCGTCTATATCAGTGCTCGCCAAACGCCTCCCGAGGGAAAGCGAATGGGCATTGGAAATGAGAGCAATCAAGACAATCGAGCTATTAGTACCGGTAAGCTCAACGCGTTACCGCGCTTACACACCCGGCCTATCAACGTGGTGGTCTACCACGGCTCTCAAGGGAGAACTCGTTTCGAGGTGGGTTTCTCGCTTAGATGCCTTCAGCGATTATCCCGTCCGCACATAGCTACG
>Ga0187777_10001351_pt1 | contig 15892 bp, 13 predicted proteins | sample 1015_Q2_SP5_10_M_FD_132416 | JGI IMG/M metagenome (GOLD analysis project Ga0187777, IMG submission 132416) | Tropical peat soil microbial communities from peatlands in Department of Meta, Colombia - 1015_Q2_SP5_10_MG | ecosystem: Environmental > Terrestrial > Soil > Wetlands > Peat | place... | reverse complement strand
CTCATAACCCGAAGGTCAGAGGTTCAAATCCTCTCCCCGCTACCAAACTTATCAAGGGGTTACGGCATTCGCTGTAGCCCCTTTTTCTTTGGCTTGTGCCACCTTATGGATTGAAGCTTATGCTATGCATTTCCTTTTGACGCTGTTATTTTGCTTTGTTGTTATTCGCCAACGACTCCATCCTGTAACATTGGAGTTCTCATCTTTGGCAACAATCAATATTTCATCCAGAAGTATGCCGTGTATATCGTATGACTAGTCGGTTCAAGTCCGACCCTGGGTCGCGCCACGAAGTTGCAAAGGAGATGGAGGAATGCCCTCCGGAACCGCTCTTCAGGGAGAGGTTTCAAACCACAGCAAGCTGCTATGGTCAAAAGCCACGGTAGTGAGCATTTCGGAAAAGTCGCAATTGATGCGTCAGGTGTGAATCAAGAAGGTGAGCGTTGAGCTAACCAATGTAAGCGCCGAAAGGACTTCTAATGGTGTCAAAATTGGGAATTCCCACGGTTCCCAAGATTAGTGTAGGAGATACCTGTTACTGCCTATACGGCACCCGGCGTATAGTTGACACGTGCTTGATTTGGGCTCTTTTGCAGAACGTAGGAACTCTTCACGTGATGATAAGAGAAAATTTTGCTACAAGCCTCCGCTACCAATGATCCTTTGATCCTGCTCAGGAGTACCCCTGCCTCTCTAAGCTGCCCGATGGTCTGTTCGGGAGGAAACCCCTTTTTGCCACACATGATTGTCCTCCTTTTGGTTTTATGCTACCATAAGTCCGACTCTCGGGGTGGTGCAGTTTTTGGGGGTAAGGTCAAGGGGAACGTTGTTGCTCGAACCGCATTGCTCCTGAATCAGGTTGAGAACGACGCGTGAAACGACTTCCGTGAGACCGTGCTGGGCGGAATTCTTCCAGCTGATCCATAGCCAGATACTTCGGAGGGTATATGAAAAGGAAACTTAAAGTGGCCTTGGTCGGATTATTTGTCATTATCGGACTCGTGGATATTATTCTTCGTAGCGTATACGCTGGGCATGTTGGTCTGGTTCATGCTATTCACGATTTGCCTATGAGTGTGTTCCACGTAATTGTTCTACCGATGATTGTATTTGTCCTAGTATCAAAATTTCCTGTCGATCTATTCGGTGCAGCTTGGAAATGGCACCCAAAAAGTGTCATAGCTCTCAGCCTGCTTATAGTCTCAGTAGCTGCAGTCTATAGCGTGCTTGATGCGAAGAATAGGTTTGATGAGGGATTAACACCTGCAGAGGATTTTGATAAGAATCAAAACGCAAGGCTTGTTGAAATTCGAAATAAACAGCAGAATGATCTAATTGGTACGCAAGACGAAAAAATCAACATGCTGCAAAAACTCAGAGAAGAGTATATGACTGAACTTAAAACTATTCGAAAAGGTCAGTCGGACTCGCTGATGAATTATTATCGACAATCAAGTGGCCGTGAAAAGTGGGCAACCTTTATGTCGTTTGTTGGTATTAGCACTTTTTGTTTGATTTTTGTATTGCTCATACTACATTTAATCATGAATAAACCAATGAGCGATGAAGCTTATGACTTAATACTGCTCGTTGGCGTATTATTTTCATCGTGGGTACCATTCCGCATTTATGCTGAATGGTATAATTCATTTGGAAAAGTCTCAGAATCATCCTACGACGTGTTGTTTACCATAATTGCTATCTGCATTATAGCTGTTGTAGCGATAGTAGTGCTTCGTACGAGAAGTACGGTTATAAAGATCGCGGCGACAGTATCGCAAGCCTTGACCTTGGTTTTTTCCATTATTTGTAAATATAATGCTGGATTGCTCAACAAGTTCGGCCTCGAAATGATAAGTTTTCAACTACCCTTTTTATTGCTGATTTACATGGTTTTTGGAATCTTCCTGATACTCATAATGCGTTACATAATGCAGACTTTGAAATATTAAGAATCAATTTGGAAACAAGCATGGGAGGATACATTGGGGCCCAACTCAGGGGAGGGGCCGGGGTCTGACATTTGGACATGTGCCACCCATGATTGCCTTTCTTTTGGCTTTATACTATCATAAGTACGACTCTCGGGGTGGTATAATTATTTTGGGGTAAGGTGATAACGCTTGGGACACTATGGCCCTAAGGTTGTTCTAAATATAAGTCAAAAAAACGAAAGGTGAAATATTCATGCCTCCAGTAGATATCGGCAGCGCAGTAGCTGCAATTGGTGCACTCGGTACGACTTCCTTTGCACTCGTTGATGCCACCAAGATTCTCAAGAATGGCGGCATATCGAATTCCGGTTTCGTCCATATAGAATCAGCAGTTATGAAGTTGGTTCCCGGCGAGAGCAGGAAGCCCGATGCTCGAGTTGAAAGTCACGATTTGTTGATATGTTATCCATCTTGGAGACAAGTATTAAAAGAGTCCAAGATTGGAAAACCCAAAGTAGTCAGAACAAAAAGTTCACACACCCTTGAATATCGCAATGAGGCACCAAGAAGTGCTTAACAGTCGCATCGTTTCTCTCGATTTTGGATGACTACCTAAGAAGTTTTCACACGGCTTCGCTGCGTGTGAACCGGTCATTAGTCCTCCGTACTTAACTGACAATTAGAAATAAGGAGAGTTATCATGACAATCACTTCAAGAGAGTTTCTTTACCTTTGCACAGCCGTCATCATCGGAATTGTAATTGCATGGTCCATCACATTTGTGAGCTTAAGAAATCAACCTAACGTCTTAACTGCACTTTTATCAGATGGCCTTTTTTTGCGTTTGGTAACTGTTGTTTTCATAGTCTGTGGCGCTTTTGGGTTAGCTATCATGGGGAAATTTTCTGGGGAGGTAACATCGATTTTTTCTGCTGTTGCTGGATTCGTATTGGGTGGCGTTCAAAAATCTAAAAATAAATCAGTCGATTGATGAAATCCATCTAGGCATCGATACGCCTTGTAATGGACGGCATAAGCGTTGTTGAGTGATGCAGAAAGGGTGTACCCCTTTAACACCAAAGGCGTTTCATATCCATATCGTTCGGGTCGAAAACTCGAAGGTCAGAGGTTCAAATCCTCTCCCCGCTACCAACTCATCAAGGGTTAGGGCAAAAAGCTGTAACTCCTTTTCTTTGGCTTGTGCCTCTTTATGGATCGAAGCTTATGCCATGCATTTCCTTTTGAAGGTGTATGTTGCTTTGTTGTTATTTCCTGGCTGAACTGATGACGATCTTGCACCCCATATGGGCCTCCTCACTCGATTGTACAACTATTCGAGGTGTCCATTTTTTTACGAGGCTTTGCACAAAAATTACAATAAGTAGCAATCGTATATAAAGATTACCCAATGAGCCTCCCCCGATTTGATACTACACTGAAATAACTTTCGTAGTTATCTCTCCAATCTACATTCCGCAAACAACGTCATTCAGAGAAAGCAACTTTTTGCAGCAATACGTTCATTGATATTTATCAATATAAGATTGATGTATATCAATGACAATATCCTGATTCTTTGCTATTTTTTAATTATTGCGCTTCATTTAAATTCACGAACATATGATGGCCCGATAAAGCCAAACCCTTTGCGAGAGGGGGACGGAAAGCGGCGGGTCTTTGAAGACCAAGATGGCCGAGCTGCCGAAGGAAGTACCTGCGGTATGCTCGGCTTTTTGTTTTACTATCAAAGTTTGCAGTTCATGCCAACAAATGAGGAGGGCGAGACAATATAACTGGGGTTAGGTTAACCTTGAATTTACGCACAGAAACTTACAACTAGGAAAAAATCATAATCGCTCCTCAGCTATCGTCAATACCCGTGCGGATCAGCCGTACGCATTCTTCAGCCCTGATTGTATTCTTACGGGCACCATACCGACGGTTACGATTATTCCGGGAAATTAGAAAAATATCTTTCAGTTGAACCTAGCTATAGAGGAGGAACATAGTATGCGATATACAATCACAATCATGTTTTTCTTATTATTAGGTAATCAAACTCCTATTTTAGCACAGACCAGCGATACCGGGTTGCTGGTAATTTCAAAGGGAGGAACAAGTATAGGGAAAAATATTACAATTAGCGCGACTGGTGACTATGCGGGGAAAATTAGGCTTGCCGGATCAAAAGGACTTACGCTTTATCTCGATAACGTGGCGATGACTGGCTTGCCCGTCAATTATACGGAAGACATTACAAATAACAGATTGCTCATTAATTTTAAATTGATACGCGATCCCGAAAATGAACCAAACCGCAAAGCGTGGGATGAGTTTATGAGGACGCATGGGATGAATTCGAGCATAGGACAATTGGCAATTGCCATTGGTAACGATTCTGCGCGACTAATTTCGAAAGAACCTTTGACGTTTTCTGTTGCAAGTAACATGGTCATAAATGGGACATTCGTGGCGGAACTCATCATCTTCATTCTTGCATACTATTGGCTTATCAAGAATGCGAGTGCGTTGCGTGACAAAAAAAATGGTACCTACAGCCTCGGCAGGAGTCAGATGGCCTTTTGGGGTCTTGTCGTCGTGCTGTCATTCGCAGCGGTGTGGTTTATATCGGGTACGATGGAACGAATTCCTCCGCAGACACTTACTCTGCTCGGTATAAGTGGTGCCACGGGACTAAGCGCTTTAGTGGTTGGCAACAATAAGGATGCCACATCGAAGTCTGACTTAGAAAATGAAATCGAGAAACTCAAAAAGGATCAAAATGATCTTTTGGAGGATAAAGCTAAAGATCCGGCATCGTTTTCGAATGTCAAGGAAGATCGTTTGAAAGAGATTACAGAGGAAATTGAAACTAAAAATAAGGAACAAGGCCAGCTGTCTGAGGTGAGCCCATCGCAGGGGTTCTGGCAGGACATATGTGACGATGGCAACGGGCTCAGTTTTCACCGCTTACAGGTAGTCATTTGGACGTTGGTCCTTGGTGTGGTTTTTGTCCGCTCTGTTGCTCAGGTGATGTCTATGCCAGAGTTTTCTGAAACATTATTAATTTTGATGGGTATCAGTAACGGAACGTACTTAGGATTCAAAATACCTGAAAAAACGTAGCTTGGAAAGAAATAATTGAAGCCTATGAATGCGACTACATACAAAAGAAGTTGCAACGATTGTATCATTCTCGTATCGGAATGGGACACTATTTATGGTCAGTCACTTTCAAAAACCTTCAAAAGTGCATTGCATAATTCAACGACTCAAATCCACGAGTATTGCTATCTGCGAGGACTTGATGGAAAAGTTGCTAGAGAACAGAAAGATCATTCCGGAAAACAAGACGGACAAAATATCGAAGGCGGATCTGTGGCATGAATGCGGCAAAATAGAATAGATTTAGATCGAACCAACGGGAAATATGGCAGTTGCTGAAGCAAAAAGGTGGCCAGTTAAAACCGGAATGGGTGTTTACAACGAATTTTGCATACGATCTACAAATTCACTCCAATATGGGTTCTGCTTTTATTTGTGAGCACGATTTTTAATCTATTTTCTGTTAATAGGCCTCATTCGTTTCTTAAAATGTTTCTTAAAATAATGAAAGGAGAGAAACTTATGAAATCACGTTGGCTAATTGCGATCATTCTTCTAACTTCGGGCTGTGTCACAGACCCAGGTGCTGTGACGAGCTTTTCGGCATTGGCGCCGGATGCAAGCAAACTACATAGCTTAACGACGGCCTATGCGGATGCGCCAAATCAGATAAGAGCTCTCGACGTCCTAAACTACACGGCAATGTCTGCTGACGAAACTGCGAAGCAGGTGAACGCCCGCAATGCTCAAGTGGCCCAGATTGATGCGTTACATGTGATTCTTGTAAATTACATGCAATCACTGGGTTCATTGGCAAATAACGGTCTGGTCCAGACGAGCGCTGATACCAAGGACGTCACCGATGGTCTCACCGCGTTGTCGAAGGCCAAGCCGGATCTTGGTCTTACCCCAAATATGATTACAGGCATAGGGGACCTTGTTACATTACTGGCAGATGCGGCGACATCGTTCTACCGTCAGGATAAACTTACCAATATCATCGAGAGATCCGAAGCGCCTTTTCAGCAATTGGTCACAGCTGAAAAAAAAATTGTTTCGGAAGGAGTGATAAAGGAACTGCAGCTTATTGAGGACAGGACCAAGGCTCTCGCTGTAGTAACGCACGCCTTGAAGGTCAATGCTGAGGCAGAAGCTGAAAAATCAAAGACTCCTCAAGAAGGGGATACTGGCGTGAAAGGGTTAGATCCCAAATTGCAGGGTGCCGGCGCGGCAGACATCGCATCGCTGTATCTTCTGCAACAGTCGATCACCTCAAATCTTAACAATCTTGATCTTCAAATCAAAGCCGCAACTGCTTATCTCATAGCCCTCGACAAAATTGCTGCTGCCCATACGGTACTTTACAACAATAGGGACGATCTCCTAAGTAAAAAAGGTGCTAAGACCGCAATCTCGCAGCTTACTCCGCTGGTGAAAGACGCCAATGTGGCACTTAAGGCTCTGAAAAATATGTAATCTTCAAAAAATTTAGACAAGGAGGAATAATCATGGACATAACCGAACTAGCTGATGCATGCCAAGAGTTGGCAGAAAATTTGGATGAAGAACAGGCTGCATTGCATTATGAAGGGCCACAAGCAATTACCCTTGGGAAATTGTCGTCCAATCTCAGCACCCAAGCAAGCACTCTAAGGACACTAGCAGTTGCACAGATCATAACCGATAGTGCAGATGCAATGAAAGCGCTTACTAGTGGCACGGATGCAGCTAAGAAGGCGGCAGGAAATCTAAGGGATGCTGCAACGGCGATTAAGATTGCCGGTCTTACCCTGTCACTTGGGGCGGCAGTTATTTCGGAGAATCCAGGTGCCATAGTTTCAGCAGGAAGCGATCTTGTTACAGCTGTAATAAATTTTGGCTAGTGGGTATTTTTTTGATAGCCTAAAACGTTACCTCGTCTTTGAAAAAAGAGAGCATCTACTGTATTCTTTATGGGTTCTTGGCAAAACTCAGAAAGGAGGAAGGCGGCGGTAAGCAGCGATTGCCTTCTGCCCTCGCGCAAACCGCTCGGGCAGAGAACCAGGCAGTCAAGACGTACAGCGCCCCTGCAAAGCCTGAGGCTGGCCGCTTACCGCCGGGATTAGGCCGCTAAAGCTGCCACTATTATGACAGACATTCTTCGAATAGACGTTCTCTCGCTGTTCGATTTAGACTTCAAGGGTGAAGGTATCGCACGCTCAACCCTGAAGGTGCTCAAAGATACACCTCAAAGGGAGGACTTCAGCAGTCGATTCGCTGAGAGCTTTGCCTGGATCTTCTACGGGAGTTCGCTTCCGGGCTGCCAGCGCTTCAGCTTCGGTCCGCCATCCGGTATTAAGAACAACGTTGAAGGTGTTTCAGTCCTTATCAATCCAGAGTACGGCGCTGGTGTCTACTCTGTTTGGCACAAGTTCAATGGCAACGAACATCCACTGTCTAGAAGGAAGGAAGCGGGGGAGAAATCTGAAGAGGATCTGATGTTTCTCGAAACATTTGGTCTCAGCCAGAAGGGAGAGCGCAACTATCCATTCATTGGGATTCGGGTGAACACGTCCGACGTTGGAAAATACTGCGCAGAGCACGCAGTGGAGCTTGGGCGAGTGTTCACCGGAAACCCCGAGAAGGAAAACAAAGCGCAGCTTGAAGCATACATTCGGGAAAACCTAAGTCGCCGTGAATATGAGCAGCTCTTTCTGCGGTGGACTGAAGGTCTCGGAGTATACGCCAGCAACATCGACGAGGACATGGACGAGAAGTACAACGAGAAAATGTACGAGAAATCACTCTTCCGAGCTGTACAAATCTTCGAGATATGCATCCTGGTTCGGCGGTTGCTGCGTAACATCACCGAAACTGCGGATGATCTTTCCGGCAGATTATCTATGGTGATCCCTAGACCCTTCGCCGTGAACAGGCTTTCCCAAACCTTTCTAGAGGTCCAACGCGTGCTAGTCAGTGGTCCGCCGGTTCAGTCCGTCGAGGCAGAGCGCCTGCTTCGGACTGCATACCGCAGCTTTGGTATTAATGCTCTTGTCGACAGCACCCGTCAGAGTTGCGACTTTTTGGAACGACGATTCCAATGGGTCAAGACGCAGTTCTTGGTAGCAATCGGCATTATCACGTATCTTCTAGACAAGCTAAATCTATTCGCGGATTTACGCCGGATTTGTGAAGCTCTATTGACCCGATGGCGTTAGGTCGCTATCCATTTGCCCTAACCTCACTCCAGCGGCCTAACCCCCATTGCAGCGAACGGGCACCAACGAGAACATAAATGGCCTCATCCGACGGTACTTGCCCAAGGGCACGGATTTCGGTAAGATTGACAAAAAAACTGATAGCTCGCATTGAGTATTTACTTAACAGTCGACCCAGAAAGTGCCTGGGTTATAAAACTCCATTATAGATTGCAGCTTCAAGTGTCGCACTTCGCTATTGAATTCTCGACTCGAATCCTTCGAATTTATTACTCAATCTGGAAACAGGACTCGACTTTTCTTTCATACTTTACTGTACTGTATAACACTTGCACTCCTGAGAAATGGCAAAGTCGATTCAGTAATCAGTTATTTACCAGTCTAGCACTTTTTTCAACATGACTGCCATGTCTCAAAGAGAAATAGTATTATTCGAGATTACCTAGGGTACGATTTCATTCTGTTCCCTGCTTCACATATCCGCCTATGTAACGAAATGAAAAGTTGCAAATTCTGGAAATTGACAGTACCGCGTCTGAATGTCAAAATTTAATATAAGTGATTCCAAACGAGGCTATAGAATTATTTAAAATGCACCAAAATGCTAACGAGGATGTGTGTAGTAACCACGTTTAGCCATCGACAAATTGGAGGATAATCCAATGCATAGGATCGACACCATACTCATGCTTTTGCTTGGTCTAGTGCTGTTCGTCCAAGGCGTCCTTTGCTTGAAACGAGGTCAGCCCCTCACGTATGTCCGTTGGTTCGGGATACTCACCATCATTCTTGCGGTTATTGGAGCCGTCTGTTACTCTTTACTATTTTTCGAGTTGGTTGTTTTGAGTCCGGAATTCGGACTTATAATGGTGCAAGGTCCCATTGGCCAATGTTCCGCGTATCTTGTTATTTTACTTATCACTGTCGCCTCGGCCCTTGGCTTGCATACAGCTCGCCTGATCACTAACAGGAATTCGAATAAGAATTCGCGTGTGGCGCTGCTGCTCAGTTTGGGTATTGGCGCCGCGTTTTTTTCGATAATTCCTTTGTATACGCAAGTCCCTCTCAACGTACAGGACGAGTCAGCATACTACATTTATCGTTACGACATCTGGTGGCCGCCGCTGCTGATCTGGGTCAGTCTTTGTGTTGTCGAGATTGTGCTCGTGGCCTTAAACTTACAGTCACGTATGCACCGTCTTTGGCTGGCTACAGCATTGATTACGGTTCTTGCTTACTATGCCCTACGTGAGCCCTCACCATTCCTTCCATTTTCCACGACCTTGTGGAGAGGATGCCTAATTATATCTCTTCCTTTGAGTATGAGCGTAGCCACTTGGATTATGCTGCAATCGCGTGCGAATCGACCAATCTGGGATCGTTTGAAGCGAATCGGCCTCACTGCATTTTTTGCAATCGTCGGGTTGCTTAGTAGTCTTCTGGCAATTTATGTTCTAGACTTTATCTTTCTACCCTGGCTGGTGTGGATTGGTTGGTTGATATTGCTCGGCGTAGTTGCAGCCTACCGCCTGTATCGCGTTTGGCGAACTAGCCCTGATGGCGCGCCTTATCTTTCTGAAACGGCGCGTAAATATTGTGTGTTATTCATTGTCTTTTTGACAATTAATTTAACATTACCCTACCTTGTTCAGTTCGTGAGCAACAATCCTGTAATGACTTTAGCCGTAATTACACTAGGCTGGCTTGTGCTGGCTGAGGCAATCCTGCCAAGACCTCTTGGCCCCCTTTCGCAATGGGCGATTATTCGTCAAATACGCAGTGCTGAATCTCCGCTTCTGCACGCCTGGGACATTTTCCGCGCTTTATTAATCAGTGGGAGCAAGCGTGTCGTTAATATCCTTAAGGCGATTTTTAGTGCGCCATCGTGGCCTGTGGCGGTACTCAAGGTGTTGATTGGTCTCATCGTTTTCATCATCTTGAGTGAAATCCCGAATGCCGGAAGGACAGTCATTCAGCCCTTCAATGTCTTAATAGCCAAGGACGTTGCTGCGACTAAGGATGCGGCTACGGCTAAGGATGCTGCCGCACGATTGGGGCAGGTAGTTTCTGACCAGGTACTGCACGATCTTGCATCGCTTCAATTAGATCTTCAGCCAGACGATATTCTGCTCGGATCTACTCAGACGACGGTGAATACTTTCAAATTCGTCCTTCCAAACCCTATTAATATAAGCGACTTCACTAAAAGTCCCGAGATAGACATCGGAGGCGTTAAAATTCCCTTGGACATGTTTGCTGCACCAATCCAACCCCTATTGCGCCATCTCCTTGGGGTGCGGGTCATTAGTGGCAGGCTGCACGCAGATGAACAAAAACGTTATTCCTTACTGGCCAGTTCGAGCGACGGCATGACTTGGAAGGCGGATCTCAACTTGGAAGAAGAGAATGTCGAACCTGTCGCATACTTGTCCGAGAAGCTGGCATTGCAGATTATTCAGACCAATGTCACACCCTTATCCCTGCCAACATCCTGGGAAGCCTTAGAAGTATTTCGACAAGGGCTTAAATCCTGGAAGAAATTTCAAATAGAAAAGAACTACGAAGAGTTAAAAAAATCTATTCGGGATTTCCAGAGCGCGACCCTAAAGGATAGCACGTTCGCTTTGGCACATTACCGCCTCGGTGTAGCACTCCTTTATGACGGCCGTCCCGGCGCTGCTGTAGAGGCTTTCCGTGCGGGCCTCGAAACCGATTCGACTCTTGTCGTTGGCCGACTCGCGCTTGCGACCACACTGTTGGACTTCGATGGGTATTTCCAGGCTCCTGCAGCAACGCAGCAACCTGTTTCAGAGGAAGATGCAATAATAAAGCGCCGAGAGTATGCCCACAAATTGTTGCAACAAGTGATCAGTTCGAATTCAAATCGCCTTTTGCCCATAGCTTACTATGGCCTTTGCCGCATTTCCATGGGTGATGCGTTGGAATACGCGGACAAGTCAGAGATGACGCAGAAAGATGCAAACAAGACAGAAGAGGCACAGAAATACGCCATCAAGGCACAGGACGATTACCACCTCGCTTTCTTTTACTGCAAGCAGGCCGAGGCTTTATACACAAAACTTAGAACTCAAAAGGGTTTGAAGCAGCAATCGCAAAAAGATGAGGCAATTGTGCTCAACGAAATTGGGGTCATCCTTGATAATAGCCAGCGAAAAAAAGAAAAGTCCGAAGAACCTAAGTGGCACTGCTCAGCAAATACTATCGACGAAGAACTCCTGAGCAACGACGGGGAGCGCCCGACTAAATTTGCTAGAATTGGCGGGCGGATTCTGGAGAAAAGTCCATACAAGCGCTTCGCTCGCTCTTACTTTGAGCGCGCCAGGGATCTGTCCCCAGATGATCCTGTAATTCGCTGTAACCTTGCCACTGCCGACTATGAACTGAATGATAAAAGATACATGAAAACTTTAGAGTCGGACGCCAAAGTAAGTCTAGTTTTGGCTAACAGCTACCGCGAACTGGCAAAAAATTATACTTTTTCTAACGAAAAGAAAGATAAATTGCTCGCCCATGCTTATTATCGCCTAGCCATGGATGAATTCCGAAGATTGACATACGGAGCGATTTCAGCTGTCAGTTCGGACCGATTAGACGCCTTGAATGGTTTTGTTTATACGTTTTGGGTATGGCGACTGAATTTACCTGATGAGTGTTGCGAGTATCTCAATCCGCAGGATGCTGAAAGGGCCGAAATATATGCGCGTGAGGCTGTGCGGATTGCGGACGGCAAACCTAACTCCACGAAGGCGATGATAAAATCCAGTCTTGGAGAAGTGCTTCTTGCCTTGGCGAGACCAACCGAGGCGCACGAGGTTTTAAAGGAGGCGGATAAACTGGCGCCAGATCATCCATTTTATCATGAAATACGGTGGGATCTCGCTCAAGCCGATTTATGCACCATCGAGAACGAGAAACGATCCAATACTTATAATAAGAAGTCGAGTAGTTTCGCGAAGGAAGCAAGTAAGTTATTGGTAAAGATCCATAACGAAGAACAGAATCGCGAATTTCGGCCGTTTACCTCAAACTGGTTGCAACTTGATCCTGCGTATTTAAGAAAGGTTTGCGCGGTCGAACCCGGAGCTCGTTTCTCAATTGAATCGACTTCTTACGGAAATGAGCTGCAGTTTGTATTGCACGGTAATCGGCCCGTCTATGAATCTTTTAAGCCTTGTCTCTTAATGGGGGTCAAGAGTAAAGCCAGTGACTATAATGGGGGTCTACTAACTCTACATGTCTGGGGCGGTGACGTCAATAAACGTATCGACACGGACGGGATACAAGTCATCACTTTGGATTATGAAACCCGTGATAGCCGGGACTTTTATTTCGCACAATTGGAAAAAAAAATAAAACGCAAAGACTATTATTACTATGAACCGGTCTCAAAAATTTATCCCATCGAAACACGGAGTAGCTGCAAAAAAAACATGATAACACTGGTCTTTGAAGAGGCAAATGGCACAAGTTCTCCGTAAGGTGACGTCTATGCGGGTCGAGTCTGGGCTGCGCATTTAATCTTGTTGTCTAGCGAGTGGGGTAGATTATTGAGCGCAGGTTGATTAGGTAGAGCCGCTTCTTATCTTGTATATCTTTTTGTCGAATAATTAATAGAGTCTAATGAGTCAATAGAAGATATATTGTCTCAACAGGATCGAGTAAAGGAGATGCAATGAGGGTATTCGGGTATAAGGGTCCACGGTTTACCAAAACTATTCTCTTCTGTTTGGACTTCATATTCAATCTACAGTGGACCGATTCGCACAATTCTTGCTCAGGCCTCTTTACTAAAACGTGGCATCTGGTCTACAAGGGAAAAGAAGAGTAATCAAGGACGAACTTGAAGAAGTTTCTTTGGTTCGCGATTAGTGGAGGTAGTCTATGGAATATCTGAGAGTATATGTTCCAGGCCGAGACGGACAGGACATTGATGTGCTGATCAACCGGGTGCCAAACGGGAAAGTTGGCCAGATACTTATTCTTGGAAAGGGAAACATCCTGGTGTCTGTCGATCTCCCGAATGCCGAAGAAAAGCAGATTAATCTGTACGATACGACTCCATCACATCCCTGCACTGTGGAGATAAACGCATGAAGAGATCCTTTCCATATTTCCTGCTGCTTACTGTGACAATCTTGGTATGTGCTACATGCGCACCGGTGTACAACAAACAGAAGGCGAATGTCGAAAAACAGGTAAGGCCACCAGCTGTAGTTCAAAAAGATGATCAAACCCTGATTTTTGTGGCACTTTCCGGCGGAGGTACAAGGGCCGCTGCAATGAGCTGGAAAGCACTTGAGGAATTCAAGAAGATTCCATATGCATACACGGACAAGGCGGGGCATGAAATAATGTCGACTCTTGCAGACGAAATTGATTACATCTCCGGAATTTCCGGTGGAAGCTTTGCCGCCGCGGCGTTCTGCCTTTACAAGGACAAGATGGACGTTTTTCGAAAGCAGTTCATCAATCGAAACATTGAGCGTGGTCTGTTCACAGGCCTGTTTTGGCCGCCGTGGCAGGGTCTCCGCGTGCTCTATCCCGGTTCTCATTATGACCGCATCCACGTAGCTTCCGAACTCTACGACAGCGAAGTATTCGATAAGAAGACCTTTGCTGATTTGCCGCCCCATCCGGTGCTCTGGATTCACGCAACCCATCTTGCATTAGGAAACCGGTTCACGTTCACACAGGATTATTTCGATCTACTCGATTCCGATCTCTCTCACTATCCCGTTGCATACGCCTGCGCTGCCTCTTCCGCGTTTCCCATCCTCCTCTCGCCCATGACGCTCGTGAATTACGGAGGAACTGAGGCGCTCTCGAATGACGTCATGTACGAAATGGCTAAGCTCAATGCGCGGGATGACATCGAAAAGGATTTCTACTGCAGGATGCGGGAGTTCTATAATGACAAAACGAACCGTTACATGCACCTTGCGGATGGTGGCCTCGTAGACAACCAGGGGCTTCAGGCTATTATTGACCAGTTTGATACGAATGGCATTATCAACCGGAAGCTGAATGATCGAGACAATCCGCTTAAGCGGCTCATAATCATTAATGTCAACGCCGGCGTGGTTTCAGACGAAAAATCTTGTAAAAAGAAAAGCGCACCAGGAATCGGATCTGTAGTCGAGTACACGATGACAACATCCTTGGATATTTTATCCGCAAAGAGATGGATGGCGATTAAGCAATTAGCAGACGAGGTATATAAAGCGGCGATCGATCTCCGGTCGAGCACGCCGTCTCTTGCAAATCTTGAAAAGCCATACATAATAGAGATTAATTTCAGGAAAGTGAAAGATGACAAGATGCGGGCCGAATGCAACAAACTGCCGACGTCTTTTCATTTGACGAAGGAACAGATTGAGCTGATTGATGCAGTCGTGCCGAAGCTCGTAGACGAAGATCCGGATATGATCAGGCTGAAGGGCGTGTTGAAGCATTGAATGATTCCGAAAGAGTTAGCGTGCAACAGACAGTAAGTGTCGGAAGCTCCAGGGAAGTTTTCCTTCACTTAAATAAGGTAAAGAACACGGGTGATTAATTCTCTCAGGAGCAAAGTTGACCTTATCCCTACAGGATGGGAAACACATTCGTCCCCCGAACTTGGTTCAAGAGCCCAAGAGCTAATCACCGACCGGAAAGACAGAAAGCTGCACTGTTGAAGAAATGGAAGAACATATCACGGCTGGCAAGCCGACGATGATCTATTTCTCATCGAAGCCTGTTGCCCCTCAGAGCATAGATCAGGAGCAATACAAGGCTCTTCAAGTTTTTCATTTTTTTCGGCTTAAAAATCACATTTTTTCACTTGCTTCTTTTCGATTAGATATAGTATTCTTGATTACTCTGATTGTGCTACTTTTAAAATAAAAAATAAACTTTGTTTTAAAACGAGTTTGGTTGTGTAATTATCATAAAAAACTGAGATTAAAGGAATTTAAGATATGGCTATAACAGATATTACAACAGTTCTTTTTCTCACTGCTGACCCGAGCGATGCGGCAAGATTGCGTTTAAGTGAAGAGCAAAGAGAAATTCAAGAGAAAATACGCCTAGGTAACAACCGAGATTCTTTTTTATTTGAAGTACGAAATTCAGTTAGATCGGGCGACTTTATACAGGCATTACACGACACTCATCCACAGATACTCCACTTTTCCGGACATGGTACGCCGGCCGGTGAACTTTGTCTTGAGAATGATTCCGGTAAGGTACATTCTGTTACACCAAATGCTTTGACTGATTTATTTAAGCTTGTAGCTGATCAAGTGCAGTGTGTTATATTAAATGCTTGTTATTCTGAAATCCAGGCAACAGCTATTGCAAAGCATGTTAAATATGTAATCGGCATGAATAAAGAGATTGGTGATCGTGCCGCAATTGTATTTTCTGTCGGATTTTATAGAGCTTTGGCTGCCGGTAATTCATTCACAAAAGCTTACCAGTATGGTCTCGTGGAACTTAAAATGCTGAAAATTGAGGAGCACAATACTCCGATTCTACTAATACAAACGCGCTAAGTTATGTTACACAATCGCCTGATTTTGTGTTTGGACCACGAGTAAAGCGTCTTTTGAACTGTAGCCCAGATCGACTCAAGATTATCGAACCACCGGTTGGTGG
>Ga0187777_10001350_pt1 | contig 15892 bp, 20 predicted proteins | sample 1015_Q2_SP5_10_M_FD_132416 | JGI IMG/M metagenome (GOLD analysis project Ga0187777, IMG submission 132416) | Tropical peat soil microbial communities from peatlands in Department of Meta, Colombia - 1015_Q2_SP5_10_MG | ecosystem: Environmental > Terrestrial > Soil > Wetlands > Peat | place... | reverse complement strand
CCAAAGCGATAGTTCAGGCCCGCCCGTATCTCGCTATGATGTGAGATATCGAGCGATGCCGCGGTAATATAGAGATATTCAAGCTTGGCGCTGATATTTGGGGTCAACCCATATTCGACGCCGCCGCCGAGTGCTCCACCAATCTGCTTGCTGCTACCTGAGCAGTTGAGCGTAAAGAAGTTACCGCAGGTAGCGCCGAACGGCGGGGTGAAATTGGATTTGGTGCCTAGGACTGCCAAGCCTCCGGTCAGGTAGAACAGCCAGTTGGCTTGCGCGTATCCAACGCGCGCTCTTGCGGTTGCTTCCCAATCAATGCTGGTCGTCACATTGATAGGGGCAGGATTGATAAGCACACCGCCGGCAGTCGGAACAAATGTCGCGGAGCCCTTCAAACCGGTCCAGTCGAGGTCAGCTTCAAAACCGATAACAACATGCCCCGATTGAATTTGCGCGCCGGCCGTTCCACCGAATACGCCACCGGAAAATGAAACCGAGTCACCTTCGAAACGGTTCGTGATCAGGTTAAGCGCTTCCTGGCTTCCCCATCCCCAGCCGCCATTAATGCCGAAATAAACGCCGGTCCAGTTGTAGACCGGAGTGGGAGCCAACATTGGAGCTTGAGGAGCCTTTTGCGGCAAGTCCGCTGCCAAAGCCCCTTGGGTTAGTCCAACCGTCAAGCTTGCGACGGCAAGGATTGCTGATGTAATTCGATGCATGGCTGTGCCCCTGTTTGAGTCGAAATCGATCAGACCGGCGTGCGACCTGACTCGATGAAACTACGTGCTAGCGAATCGAACAGAGGGCGTACAATGGCGGCCCCTTACATATTTACCACCACAACGATTTTCATTGATCACGTTGCTGAGAGACAACATGCAGCCCGTCAAAATCCGCTGAAACATGCGGTGATTTCTAAAATCGATTTCGGAATCTGAGCCGCAATAACCCTTTGGCCCTCAGCGGATTTACCACTCGCGCTGATGAAAATCTGTTTGTGACTAATTCTTATGACGCGTCCAGTTTTTGTGGCGCGTGTGACGACATATGCAGACAATCAATTTCTTTTGATGCGGTCGGTGTATGCCGCGCCGCGCTATTTTTTGATGTAGCTATTGGCCCAAAGTCGGACATGCCGTTTTGCGCTGCATATGTCCGCTTTTGACCCAAAGCGGACATTGCGGTGATGCAGATATCTATTTGCCCTTCGATAGATAGGGAATGGTTCCTGCCAAATCGGTGTCATCGATCAGCTGAAAGCGGCTTTCACTGCCGTTCTTACGGGCCGCGGCAAACGGCGCGTACTCGGGATCAGCGAGGAAGCCTTTAACAGCCTGCGTCGACGGAAACTGGATCAACGCGATGAGATTGGTGTCTAGAGGGCTGCCTTCCAGCGTCTTAACGTTCCCGCTGCGTGACAGATATTTGCCGCCGTGTTTGTGCACTAATTCGTGCACCGATGCGGCATACGCCGGTATCCACTTGTTATCCGTGACCTTGATGTCAGCGATCATGTAAACGGTCATTGTCTTCTCCTTTACGTATCTGGCGGATTTGGTTGTCCGCGCCTGATCCGGATTTGCAGGAGAATGCCGGGCCGTTCTAGTCCAGAAACTGTACTGGCCGATACAGATTCGCTAATGGCCGCGCCAATTGGACACGACCATTAAGCGATGCGTTTTTCGGTCGCGAACCGGTTGAGGCCAAACCACGATTTCATGGTGGCCTCAAGTTGCCGGTTTCCTGTGATAGTGAGGCGACCTTCTTGTTTGGCGCGTCTCATGGGTGTGTAGCCCATCCAAACTTCGGTCAGCGTCCGCAAATCGGTCGATAGATATAAGTCCACGTCGAAGCCCGGATCGATCGAACAAAGATCGACTCCCTTGTCGGGCTGAGCAATAAGCCACCAATTTTTTTTAGCCTTGGGCAGATCGGTGAAAATCACCTGAATCGTCGTTCGCCGCGCGGGCATCGGGTCCGGATTAATATCGCCTCGGATGCCCCACATCAGCAGATTGACATCCAGGTTTTTCAACGACGCTTCGGTCTTGATCCATTGATGTCCCCAAGCACCAACACCATCAATAACGGGGGCAAGCTCGAGCCCCGCCTTTGTCAGCTGGTATTCGAAAAGCTCTGGTTCGCCTGTCACTTTTGAACGGGTCACGATTCCCGCTGCTTCGAGGTCTTTCAGGCGTTTCGATAGAAGCGCAGGCGACATTCTCTGCACGCCGCGTCGCAACTCATTGAACCTTTTGGAGCCAGACAAGAGCTCGCGCACGAGCAGCAGCGTCCAACGCGTACAGAGGATTTCGGATGCCATCGCTATCGGGCAAAATTGATTGTAAGTGCCCTCGGCCATGGGCGCCTCCTTTTCCACTCTAAGCCATACAGTACATCTCTTTGCGACAGATAGTTCATTTTCTGTATCATCCAAGTTCAGTTTTTGAACTGGCGGCCCGGCGCAGCCCCGCCTATTAGAGTTCAAAGAAAGTACCAACAACCACCTTCGCACGCTCGAGGGATCAACTACTGACAAGGAGAAAACGATGACACCGTTGTCAACGAGTGACGTTCTGGATCGTCACCTAAGTTCCTTTGCCAAGCGCGACGTCGCCGGAATACTGGCTGACTATTCATCGGATGCGGTATTGTTTACGCCGACTGGACCATTAAGGGGCCCAGCCGCGATCAAACCGCTCTTTCAGGCCCTGGTTTCTGAGTTTGCCAAGCCGGGCTCATCGTTCACGATGCAGCACCGATCGATTGAGGGCGATCACGGCTATATTCTTTGGACGGCCGACACAGCGGATAATTCCTATGAATTCGCTACCGACACCTTTGTTGTGCGGAATGGGAAGATAGTAGCGCAATCCTTCGCTGCTAAGATCAAACCGAAGTGCTGAGCAGCCGGGCCGGGCGGGCCCGCGAGGTCCGCTCGGCTATCAGGTCCTTAGCGGACATGCGCTTGTGCACTGCGAATGTCTTCTTTTGACCCGAAGCGGACATCGGATCGTCCCTTAACGCATCTCGTTGGAACCGCTACGATCATATCTTGAGCGTCGAGGGCGACTATGGGCGCACGGGTGCGAACATCCGGTTAGGCAGCTGTTCAGACGATGAATGCCGGAATGATGTTCTCGCACCCGATAAACGACCGCTACTTTGATGATTATGTCGAAGGCACAGTGCACCGTTTCGGCGCCGTCAAGGTCGAAGCAGATGAAGTCATCGCTTTCGCCAAGCGCTACGACCCACAGACGATGCACGCTGATCCGGAGGCTGCCAAGAGCACGCCTTTTGGTGGTCTCATAGCCAGCGGTTGGCACACCGCAGGTCTCACGATGCGGTTATATGTGGAGCATTACCTCACCCACGTGGCGAGTCTGGCTTCTCCTGGCCTGGACGAGCTGCGTTGGCTCAAGCCTGTTCGCCCCGGCGACGTTCTCTCTGTGCGGGTGACCGTTCTTAAAACCGTCCCGTCAAAATCAAAGCCCGATCGCGGCGCAGTCACCTCGTTCGTCGAAGTGATCAATCAGGCCGGCGAAATAGTGATGACGTTCAAGGTCGTCAACATCATTGCCAAACGATCTGCTGGGAGCTGATGTCCACTATTGGCCCAAAGCGGACATGCGGCATCTATCACTCAATCGTCCGGTCAGCGAGTGCGAGTATGCCTGCCGGAATTTCGAGACCCATTGCCTTGGCCGTCTTGAGATTGATTACCAGCTCAAACTTTGTCGGTTGCTGAATTGGCAAGTCGGCTGGTTTGGCCCCTTTCAGAATCTGGTCCACAAAGACTGCTGCATTTCGAAAGACTGCCCTGATATCGGGTCCGTAAGATATCAGTCCGCCCGCCTCGACGTATGAACTGTCCTCGAACAAGGCGGGAATCTTATTGTTCTTGGCAAAATCAAGAATGCGCGCTTGATAGCGTCGCGTGAACGCTTCCGTCGTTACTAATAAGGCATCCGGGCGCTGCTTGAGAAGATCGGCAAAGGCCGCGTCCAGTTCTTCCACATTGCGCGGCCCGACCGCGCGGAGCAGAACGTGTGACTGGTCGGCGGCGATTTCTGTCTCGCGCACGCGATGCGCCATTCCGGGATTGGATGAATCCCACAGGATTGCAAAGCGGGATATTCCTGGGGATAGCGCACGAAGGATGTCCAGGCGCTTCGCACTTAACTCCGGGGACATTAGTGAGTTGCCGGTTATATTTCCGCCGGGCCGGGCAAGGCTAGCCACCAGGCCCATTCCGACCGGATCGCTCATGCCGCCAAGAACGATTGGAATTGTTGTGGTGGCTTCCTTGGCGGCGAACGCGGCAGGCGTCCCGATAGTCACAATAACATTGACCTTTTGCTGCACTAGGTCTGCGGCAAATTCCTTCAGGCGCGCAACATTTCCTTCAGCAGATCTGCGTTCTACGCTTAGGTTTTTCCCTTCCACATAACCAAATTCCCCAAGTTTGCTAATGAAAGGCTCGCCAAAAAACACTGCGTCCGCTCCGGTGATGAGCAACCCTATCTTGAACCTTTGCTGCGCGCGTGTAGCGCGCGAGCAAACAATCGCCGTGCTGCTTACAAGCGCGCCGACAAGAAATAAGACAAACTGGCGCCGCCTCATATCGGTCCAACCTTGGGCTGGAATTACATGATGAACCATAACATGCCGGCATCCGGCCGCTGACCTAAAGCTGACATTCTGCTCACTCGGGATAGGAGCCCGCACCAACCAAGGCGACCCCTTCGGCCTTCACGGCCTTAACGTAGCTCCATTTCTGCGACGGTTCAGTCTGCCCGGGTTTGGGTAGCCAGTAGTCGACCCAGCCTGATCCTTTTGTCTGCGCGGTCTTTAGGAGCTCGTCGTGAAAGGCTTTACCCTTTTTATCTGTCTCGCCATGGTATGCGCGTCCCTCCCGCGCCGGGAAGGCTGGATTAAGAATAACGGTGCCGTCGGGCGAATACGCAAATACGTAGACATCACCAGACCACCATTCGCTTCCTTTTTCGCGAAATTCGGATAGTGCCGCTTTGCCTTTGCTGTCGACGACCGCAGCCGCTTTATTTACCAGAGCTTCGATCCGCTTTGCTTGCTCAGAACTTGGCGGAGATTGCTGTGAATTGCCTGGAGCTGCCACGAGCAAAAGCAGAACGCATGTCAGAATGATCCGCTTAAACATTGCCTTTCTCTCCTCATTACCCCTCTGAACCAGGTCGGCGTGAATTACGACCGTTCCCGGAAAACCTGGCTCAACAAGGGAAAATAACCCCGCCCCAGAGTGAACATTCCAATCACGCTGGTTTGCTCGCTTTCGGGGGTAAAGCGGACATGGCTTTTTGCGCTGCAAATGTCTGCTTCTGACCCAAAGCGACCACATCAATTGTTAGAGACTGTGAACTAGGCCACATGCGTTCGTCACATTAACAACGTAACCTCGTTCTACTTGTTAGTGCGGGCCGCAGCTCAAATTTGGTGGCTCTCATGCGCGAAGAAGCTCGTGTCGCAATGGGCATGGCGTTTAGCGCCTTAGCGATTGTTGCCGTCGTGTGGGCAAGCATGACCGACACTAGGGCGAACAATCAACGACGTGTTTTGGAGGCCACCGTCCGGATGGAGCGGTTGGCGCAAAATTTAGAGCACGCCAAGAAAATAGCACCTGCAACTAGCCTGGAAGTTACGAAGCTTATTCACCAGCCTCAATACGACTGCACTCAGGTCGCCTGCCGAAGCGCACTTGAAGCGCGCAATCAAGCTGTCCGCGCACGCTTACAAACCGTGCTCTCCGTCGTTGCTATGCCGAGCGAGCAAAGTCCTCAAACTACCTCCAGTTTGGGTCACCCGGCGGGGCGGTAACAACTTGCAGCCTTGGCCTGTTCGCTTTCGCGGGTAAAGCGGACATGGCTTTTGCACTGCAGGGGTCTGCTTTTGACCCAAAACGGACACCACCCGCATTTGGCGAGCGAGCGTCACTCATCAGTCTTTCAACCAAATTTTACCGATAACGTCGAACGCCGCCCCTTTAGGCTGCACCACGAAAAACTCACCCATAGAGACTGTGTCCTCAAGCACAACGTCGGAGATGTTGAGATCGTGGGTGACCATCACCAAGTTCGAGACACAGTTCTGTCCGCTTTTGACCTAAAGTGGAAATCAATCTCCACTTCGTACTCTTTTATGCAACCATTCTTTTCAGAAGTTTATGCCTCCGATACTCGTTGTTGCGAACTTATTACTAGTCAGTAGCTATCACCTCGCGCTGCAATGCTGCGCAGCTCCGGCGCGGGTGATCGGTATGACTGATCTTGTGTTAGTGAGCGCGAAAGAAAGCCGTGGCGGCGGCGATTGGTCGCAAGATGACTATGACGTCCGTCTTGGCGACGCCATCGGACGGGTGGTCGGCAAAATTTTTAAGGCGGTGATGACGCCAGATAGCCTCCCTTGGCTCTGGACCATAACAGAGCGAACGCCACGGAAACTCACAGTTCGCGGTTATACGGCAACGCGCGAGGAAGCCATGGAGGCATTTAAGAGCGCGTGGGAGTCACCCAACGAAACAAGCAGGTGATGATAGTTCTGCCGCTCAAAAGGCGTGGTCGGCAGCCATTGGAGCCATTGTCGGTGTGGCAATGCTTTGCGGTGTAAAGTAACAAAATGTCAAAAGTCATAAAATTTCTGATTTTTATTATAGTCTCGATGGCGCTTTTGGCGGATACTGTTTTTATTATTTGGGCAACGAACTTGAATGCCTTGGTTGTGGCGCCAGCCCTGTTAAGCGCCAGTTATCTCGCCTATTTGGCCGCTCACTACACGATATTAAAGAGCGAGACTGCCACCGCAGGTGGGGATCCGAACGAGAAGTGAGACTTACAGTATTTTCTTCAGTGCGGTCATCGAAATAACAAAGACCATTACGGCAAGCGGCATCCAATATTGGAATGTTACGCCCGACACAGTGAAGTCATCAGTCAACAAATGTAAATACGCACCCATGCGAGGAGGCTTTTACGCGCTATCGGCGTCCGCTCCTGCACAAATTTTTCAAGGCCTTACGTAAATATCGGCTAAAGCGCCGCCTTGAGCGATTAACCTCAATCCATGGCGACAGATAAAAATCACATTGTGCAGCAAACCCGCAAAATATTCGTCGCATAAAAAAATATTCGTTGCATAAAAATTATGTATCGGCGCAGGAAACAGGTCGGGAAAATCCTGACACAAAGACTCGTTGCTTATGACGTGAGCACAAGTTGGCATTAACGCTGCGCAGGTAAGTTAGAGCCTGTAATGACAACTACAGGGAGCATGTCACATGCGCGGAATTCTTAAGTTTCTGAAGGACGAATCCGGAGCTACCGCGATTGAATATGGTTTGATTGCTGCCGGCATTTCGGTGGTGATCATTGGCACGGTCAATGCGATCGGTTCGACCCTCAACACCAAGTTTCACTTCATCTCGACGCAACTTGGGTAATCCCTCGGGCCGGCTATAACTGCACTCCATGTGGCCGGATTTGCGGAAGCCGCCGTTTTCGGCGGCTTCTTTTTTGTGCTTTGGAGTGAAGACGTTGAAGTGAAGACGAATGTCCGTTTTTAGCCCAAAGCGGACATCGCCGCACTAAACCTATTTGAGCATTTAGCGGCCTAGACTTAGGCGCGCGTGAGTCATAGCCGCGCACCACGTTTCTGATTGTACGCCAGGGCGTGGCGTTACAGTTGCCAAACAACAGCCCTGGTCGTCAGGTGCACGACCAGGGCCATTGAAGGTGCAGGCAGCAATGCAATCGGGGTGGTGCCCGCAAACTTTATTGAAGACGAGTTGTGTGAAGCTTTGGTGACGGGTGTCTAATTTTCTTATCGACGACAAACCCTGATCCCGCTGGAAAGGAAGATCAGGGTTGTCGAAGGAAGCAGAACAAGGCGATTGCTACGATGGGCGGCGCGGTCCAGTGAACAGTAATTTCGAGATAGACGCGTGAAACATTATTGACCCAATTGCTTTCGCGGCGACCCATCGTTTGCTGTCTTTTCGTCGGATGTCGCCTTATTGCTGCGCTCTGCCGACCTTTTTAACCGCCGCCGCGCTGCGGCCTTCGACAAGCGCCTGATGTAATCATCGCCGTTCCGAGGTTTCTCTTCCGGGGCCAACTTGTTCGGCATGTGGTGGAATGTGCTTTCGCGGCAACACGCGAGGGATTTCGAAAGCGAATGTCGCGCTTTCTTCTTGAGATTACCAGCCCCTCGCAGGAAGATCGGCCCCGCCCACCCTGGGGGGCTGAGGGGCTGGGGGTTAGGGTGAGATCGGGGCCGCGCTCTCTGGGGGACCGAGAGCGACCCCGATCTTATTTTTCGGATGTCGGTTTCAGCAAGTTAAGTTCTCGTGATCGTGTGCCGGTGTCATCGGCTTTTACTGTCGCGTGTTTTGCCGAAAAGAGTTACGTGGTAGCGGGCGCGTTTATATGTCAGCTATGTTGCGTAGCATAAAGCGATGAACACAAATTTATGAGTTTCGGGCGATTGCTGCGGTGACGCAGTAGGCATTGCCCTCTCCGTAAGGCGGCGATGCAACGGACGCCGACATGCCGAAAGAGCGGAAGTAACGCCCCGCATCGCCCGAACCATTCTTAGACCGCGATGATGTCCGCTGTTGGGGGTAAAGCGGACATGGCGTTTTGCACTGCAAATGTCTGCTTTTGACCCAAAGCGGACATCGGGCATCCCTTAACGACCCTCATTTGAACCGCTACGATGCTTTGTCTTGAGCTTTTGGGCGGCCATGAGACGGCGCGAGTTTATATCATTGCTCTGCAGCACGGTCGTCGTTTGGCCGCTTGCGGCGCAGGCGCAGGAGGGCGAGCGGATGCGGCGCATCGGCGTGCTCTTGCCCGGCACCGCCAACGACGTCGAATATCAGGTCCGCATGGTGGCGTTCATGGAAGGGCTGCAGCAATTGGGCTGGAACGACGGCCGCAACGTGCGGATCGACACCCGCTGGGCGGCAGGTGATGCCAATCTTGTTCGCAAATATGCGGCCGAACTGGTCGCGCTCGCGCCGGATGTTATCCTGTCCCTTGGCAGCGCGAGTTTGGGTCCGTTGTTGCAAGCGACCCGCACTGTGCCAATTGTGTTCGCGACCATCCTCGATCCGGTCGGCGCCGGTTTTGTCGATAGCCTGGCCCGGCCCGGTGGCAACGCCACTGGTTTTATCGCGTTTGAATACGGCCTGAGCGGGAAATGGCTGGAACTGCTGAAGCAGATCGCGCCAAGCCTGACGCGAGTGGCGATCCTCCGGGATCCAGCTACAGCCGCCGGCATCGGGCAGTTTGCTGCAATCCAGTCCGTGGCGCCGTCGTTCGGGGTGGAGTTGCGCCCGATTGACGTGCGCGAGGTTGGCGAAATCGAGCGCGCGGTCACGACATTCGAGCGCTCTTCGAATTGCGGTTTGATCGTGACGGCGGCCTCGGGTTCGGCAATTTATGGCGATCTAATCATCACGCTTGCCGCTCGGCACAAACTGCCCGCGGTCTGCGGCGACCGTCACTTCGTCACTGGCGGCGGCCTGATCTCCTACGGACCTGATCGGGTTGACCAGTACCGGCAAGCGGCTGGCTATATCGATCGCATCCTCAAAGGTGAGAAGCCCGGCGAAATGCCGGTGCAGGCGCCAACCAAGTACGAGTTGGTGATCAACCTCAAGACGGCCAAGGCACTCGGCCTCACCGTGCCGGCCTCGCTGCTCGCGCAAGCCAACGAGGTGATCGAATGAATAACGTGATATCCGCTATTGGCCCAAAGCAGACATAGATGAATGCACTGCACATGTCCGCTTTCAGGGGTAAAGCAGACATAACGTGTGGCGCGCAGCAGGATCGAAGTCGGCGCAATGATGCCGAGGTATGTGGCGCCGTCTTTACTGTACCACTACGGTTGTACCGACCGGTACCCGGTTATAGAGATCTGCGATGTCCTCGTTCCTCATCCGGAAACAGCCGGATGATTCCGCCTCGCCGACCGAATCCGGATCGTTCGAGCCGTGAATCCGGTAGAGCGTACTGCCGAGATACATCGCGCGCGTGCCGAGCGGATTGTCCGGATCGCCGCCCTTCATGTGCCTCGGCACATCCCGTTGCCGCGCGATCATCTCTGGTGGCGCCGTCCAACTTGGAAATTCTTTTTTTGCGGTGATCTTGTGCGTGCCCTTCCACTGGAAGCCGGCCCGGCCGACGCCGATGCCGTAGCGTAGCGCCGAGCCGCCGCCTTGAACGAGATAAAGCCGCCGCTCTGCCGTGTTGATGACGATGGTGCCTGGCGCATAATTACTGTCATAAAGCACGGTGGTGCGGCCGAGGCCGGTGCCATCGAAGCCAAAAATGTTGTAGATGCCCTTCTTGGTTGCGCCGCCGCGCAGCATCTCGTTGTCGGACTGGGCTTGCGCGAGACTGACGGGACCAAGCAGGGCGGCGATTGCAGCTACGGTCGCAACATGACGTATCAACACGAGTTCTATCCCCAGATGGAAATGGTGCGGCACTGCAAGGATTAAGTCTACGGTCTCTCCCGTGCGACGGCAATTGCCCCAATCACGACACGGTCGAGCCCGCGCGTGGTTTCGAGCAGTGCTCCTGCCGCGCGTTACTGTGTTCGTCTGAGGTCGGTCCGACGTCCGCTATTGGCTCTTAGCGGACATTCGTCGCCCATTCCCAGTGTTACCTTGAGCCGGTACGATGCGCTGTCCTGATTGGGGGGAGGCAATGAGACGGCGCGAGTTCATATCTCTTTTCGGCGGGGCGGTGGCGGCATGGCCGCTAGCGGCACGGGGGCAGCAGGGCGAGCGCATTCGGCGTATCGGCGTGCTCTTCAACGCAGCGCCGGACGATCCGGACTATCAAGCCTGGATCGGCGCATTCCGGCAGGCTCTGCAAGACCTCGGTTGGATCGATGGCCGTAACGTACGTTTTGACATCCGATGGGGCCTGGTCGATGTCGCCGGAATTCGCAAAAATGCGGCGGAGTTGGCCGCGCTCGCGCCGGACGTCATTCTGGCGCCTGGCACGGCGACCGTAGGGCCGTTGCTGCAGGCGACCCGCACCGTGCCGATCGTATTCCCGATCATTGCCGATCCAGTCGCCGGCGGCTTCGTCGAAAGTCTGGCGCATCCCGGCGGCAACGCCACCGGCTTCATGCTTTTCGAATACAGCATCAGCGGAAAATGGCTGGAGTTGCTGAAGCAAATCGCGCCCGGCGTGAAGCGCGTGGCTATCCTCGGCGATCCCGATATACCCACCGGGCCTGCCCAGTTCGGCGTCATTCAGGCCGTGGCGCCCTCGCTCAGGGTGGAGGTCAGCGCGTTCAACAAACGCGACGCTGGCGAGATCGAGCGCGCCATTACGGCCTTCGCGCGGGTCCCGAATGGCGGGCTGATCGTGACCGCGGGCGGGCCGGGCCTGACTAATCGCGATCTGGTCGTCACGCTTGCGGCGCAGCACAAACTGCCCGCAGTCTACTACGATCGCGCTTTCGTCGCCGCTGGCGGCCTGCTCTCTTATGCCCCTGATCGGATCGACATGTACCGGCGCGCGGCCGGCTACGTCGACCGTATTCTAAAGGGGGAGAAGCCAGCCGACATGCCCGTGCAGGCGCCGACGAAATATCAGCTTGTCATCAACCTCAAGACAGCCAAAGCGTTGGGCCTCGAGGTGCCGGTGCATCTCCAGCAGCTCGCTGACGAGATGATCGAATAATGATCTCCGTTGCCGCGCCGCATGAGTCCGCTTTTGGCCCAAAGCGGGCATGCAATGTCTGCTTGTGACCCACATCGGTCGTCTCTTAACGAGGTTGGCTTGAACCGCTAGGATCTCTCGAACCATCGGGGGCCGCTGTGAGACGACGTGACTTCATCACACTTCTCGGTGGCGCGGCGGTGATCTCGCCGCTCGAAGCCCGTTCGCAGCAGGAAGAACGGATGCGGCGCATTGGATGGCTCGCCGGGGCTCTACCCGCAAACGACCCCGAAAGTCAGGCGCGTAAAGAGGCGTTCCTTCAGGGATTGAAAGGATTGGGTTGGACCGACGGGAAAAATGTACGGATTGACTACCGCTGGGGTGCAGGCAGCGCCGACATCATTCGCAAACACGCAGCCGAATTAATTGCACTTGCACCCGATGTCACGCTGGCGGTTGCGAGCCAGTCTGCATACGCGTTGCAACAAGAAAGCCGGACTATACCGATTGTGTTCACGCAGGTCCCCGATCCGATTGGCGCTGGGTTTGTAGACAGCCTTGCACGACCGGGCGGCAACGCGACCGGATTTACTACATTCGAGTATGGGTTTGGGGCGAAATGGCTGGAGTTGCTCAAGCAGATCGCACCCGGGGTCAAGCGAGTGGCGGTAGTCCGTGATCCCGCGAATCCCGCTGGCAGTGGGCAGTGGGGGGCAATCCAGTCAGCAGCGTCGTCGGCAGGGGTGGAATTGACTTCGATTAGTTCGCGCGTCGCCACCGACGAGATTGAGCGCGCCATCGCGGCCTTCGCGCGGCAGCCGAACGGAGGGTTGATCATGACCGGGAGCACGACCACAGCAGGGCGTCGCGACGCCCTCGTCGCGCTCATAACGCGACAAAAACTTCCTGCGATTTATCCGTACCGCTATTGGGCCTCCAGCGGAGGTCTTTTCTCATACGGCCCGGATACAGTCGATCAGTACCGTCGTGCTGCAGGCTACGTCGATCGTATTCTCAAGGGCGAAAAGCCGGCCGATCTTCCGGTACAGGCGTCAACCAAGTACGAGTTGGTGCTCAACCTGAAGACCGCGAAGGCGCTCGGCCTTACGGTGCCGCCAGCGCTGCTCGCGCAAGCCAACGAGGTGATCGAATAAAGTTGCTGATGTCCGCTATTGGCCCAAAGCAGACATGAGCTTGTGCACCGTGAATGTCGCTCTTGGGGGTAAAGCGGACATGGGCTCGTGCAGTGCAAATGTCTGCTTTTGACCCAAAGCGAACATCGGGGAAATGATCGCGCTCATGGCTTCTCTCCCAATTCGGATAGGCGTCGCTCACGATCAGCAATTTGCTGCTCGATCATTTCGACATCGCTTACGGGTCTCCGAAGTAAAAAGGAGCTCAAGTCGGTAAAGGTGTTGGAATACTGAAGAGGCGGTGATGCAAAATCCATCCAGCGAAGCGGCCGGTGTTTGTCCCTAGGGTCCGGATAGCCAACCAGCCAAATAATTCCTGCCACAAAGATAATAAGCGCCACACCGACAAAGAATACTCCATAGAACGTATCGAATAGGAACAACTTGGTGGCCAATGCCAAAATGCCTATGGCAAACAGCGGAATCCATACCATTAAAAAAATTTTCAGTATGCGGCCCATTCGGCCATAAAGGGCGTAACGGGCGCGCAAAATTTCAAGTTCTTTTTTGATCTGATCGATTTCCGCTTCGCGGTCCATCGTTTGTGCCCAAAATCACGACGATCTGATCAATATATCATTGATGACTTTGCAAGTTCTAAAGAGCCAGCGCCGCTACCGCTTCTGGCCAAAGCAGACGTTTTGGTGGGCCCAAACCATCTTTACGTCACGGCAAGGATGCGCTGCTAAAACTTGTCTAGTTAGCACTGGCGAAATGCAGATGGTCGCGGCGGTCATCATATTGATTGCAGCGGCCCTCACCAGCAGGCGCCCATAGATGGAACGAGACACAGAAATCGCTCAAATTGAGCATGATCTCGAAATCCTGCGCGCCCGTTACGCTCTGTATGACCGTACGGGACGCATTTTGAAAGGACTTGCCCCTCTATGTGGCGCGCTCATTACCATCGGTGCCGTCGTGGCGCTCATAAAGATATTCGAGCGTGACTTTCTGTTCGGCGCGATTTTCATCGTAGTAGTGCTTATCTGCGTCTGGATTTTTTGGCCAACTTTTTCTTACGACAAATCTATTCGCTGGATCGACATCGTATCAATTCCGATGGTCATCTATAGCAACCCTTGGCGGTACGATCCGCGCAGCGGCCCCCGCAATTTTTGTAGCGATGCCATGATAATTGAGCGGCAGATCGCCCAACTTGAACAGCGTCTTGCGGAATTAGCAGTGAGCGATCGACAGCTATGACTGTCATCATCGATTATTTGATTGTATTTCTTGTTGCGATCATCGCTCTCTCGCTGCCTGATATCTACGCCATATATTCTGGCGTTCATTTAGATCGGACCATCACTCTGGTGTGCGGGCTCGCCGTGATCTATGCCGTTATATCGTTTCAAATGCGGCGTCGAACCAAGAGAGAGGACGCGAAAGCCGCGCCGGTAAGTGCTCGCTCAGTTGCCGCTTGGATTCTTGTGAGCGGAATTGTGGTGGCGATGGTTTACCTGACAACCCCCTTTATTGTTGATGCTATTTGGCCCGTGGCCAAATGAAATCGCAGTCGTGGCTATGTCTCCTTTTTAGTGGCAAAGCGGACATGACGATTGCAGGCGAAATGTCCGTTTCTGCCCTTAGCGGACATGAACCAGTGCGCTGCACATGTCCGCTTTGGGGGTAAGAGCGGACATTTTTGGCTCCAAAGCGACACTCAGGCTCCGCAGGTCGCGAATTGCCATTTCATGTCCGCTATTGGGGGTAAAGCGGACAAAGGCTGTTGCACTGCAAATGTCCCAAGCGGACAACACGCACCTGCTATAAGATAAAAAGCTTTGAAACCTTGTCGCCTGGCAACAATGTTGAGCCAACTAATCGCAGTGTACGGCTATTGGGCAATTGGTGGCATTGTAGCGTTTGAAGGCGTGGGCCTTCCTCTTCCAGGCGAAACAGTTTTGGTTGCCGCTGCCGTCTATGCCGGGACAACTCACGATCTGGAGATTTTATTTGTCATCGCTGCTGCTGCTGCCGGCTCTATCTTGGGTAATATTGCTGGTTTCTGGATCGGACGAGAAGGCGGCTATCGACTTTTGCTGCACTACGGGCATTACATTCGATTGACCGAAAGCAAGATTAAGCTCGGCCAGTATCTGTTCCTGCGACATGGCGGAAAAATTGTCTTCTTTGCTCGCTTCGTCGCAGTGTTGCGTGTGTTTTCCGCGGTTCTGGCTGGTGCAAATCGGATGAGCTGGTCGCGCTTTCTATTGTTTAATGCTGCCGGCGGAATTATCTGGGCAACGCTTTACGGCGCAGGTGCTTATTACCTGGGTGAGCGGGCACTCTTGTTGACCAAGTACACTGGAATAGCAGCGGCCGTTGGAGCCATTGTCCTTCTTGGCACTATACTCATTTTACTGCGACGCCACGAGGCTCACCTGCAAGCTGAAGCCGAACGAGCGCTGCCGGGGCCCTTGAGGTCACCTTAGCGAGCGCGCTTACGAATGTCCGCTTTTGGCCCACAGCAGACATCGAGCCTGCCTTACTGAGCAATTGCACCACGCCCGGATCTTGCGATTTTGAGTTAGATCAAAAGGCTCTGCTCAGTGAAGCATAGATTTTTTAAAGATCACCGGGGTCTAAAGACATGACGGGCATTGATACGGACCGATCGAAGTTTTGGAGATCAATGCGGCCTTACTGGCTGCAAATGCTGGTCGAAGGAATTATTCTCGTTATCCTTGGCTGGCTCGCGCTCTTTCTTCCATACTTTGCTCCTGCCGTTGCTCTCAATACCATTATAGGTTGGCTATTTGTCGTTTCGGGCCTCGTTGGGTTGGTAACAACCGCTGGCGGGCGCCACGGCCCCGGATTTTGGTGGTCATTGTTGTCCGCCGTTCTTGCTATTGCGGTCGGTTCCATTTTGATGGAATGGCCGGCCGCAAACTCAATCCCGATCACCTATGTGCTGACGGTCTTTTTCGTGATCGAAGGAATAGCAACGATAATGTATGCGCTAGAACACAGACGTCAGTT
>Ga0187777_10001349_pt1 | contig 15895 bp, 20 predicted proteins | sample 1015_Q2_SP5_10_M_FD_132416 | JGI IMG/M metagenome (GOLD analysis project Ga0187777, IMG submission 132416) | Tropical peat soil microbial communities from peatlands in Department of Meta, Colombia - 1015_Q2_SP5_10_MG | ecosystem: Environmental > Terrestrial > Soil > Wetlands > Peat | place... | reverse complement strand
CTTTTTTCGACAAGACGTGGAAGCTGCCGGACTTTGAAAAAGTATCCGCGCAATGAGCGCAATGTCCGCTATTGGCCCAAAGCGGAAATCGCTAGCTGCATCGCACATGTCCGCTTTCAGGGGTAAAGCGGACATTGTTGCCTTGATGGACACCCTCCATCCTCGACCATAAACTTGGGACAAAATCAGGATGGATTGGGGCAAATCCTTATGGCTGAGGCGCATGTCGAACGGCGGCTAGCCGCCATCCTGGCAGCTGATGTCGCCGGCTACAGCCGCCTGATGGGGCTCGACGAAGAAGGTACTCTCGCGGGCCTCAAAGCGCACCGGCGCGAACTCATAGACCCCAAAATTACCGAGCATCACGGACGCATCGTTAAAACGACCGGTGATGGGATGTTGGTTGAGTTCGCCAGCGCGGTTGATGCTGTTCGCTGCGCATTGGAAATCCAGCAAAGAATGGCTGAACGGAATGTCAGTTTGTCAGAGGATGGACGGATTGATTTTCGAGTTGGCATCAATGTCGGCGACATAGTTATTGATGAGGGTGACATCTTCGGTGATGGCGTCAACGTTGCCGCACGCCTAGAAAGCATCGCTGATCGTGGGGGCGTTTGTATTTCTCGCCAAGTTCTCGATCAGATTGAGGGAAAGGTTCCTGTCAGCTGCCGGGAACTCGGTCGGCAGAATCTAAAGAACATTGCGCGGCCCGTTGAGATTTACGCAATCAATCTCAATGATGCAGCGCCGCCCGATGCAAGTGTCCTCGCCGCCGCGAACCTTCACCAGAAAATTAGATACTGTAATGCGTCTGATGGTGTTCGTTTGGCTTACGCAACGGTTGGCGCGGGACCGCCATTGATGAGATCGGCGCATTGGCTGGGCCATCTTGAGTACGACTGGGAAATCCCAATTTTTCGACATTTTCTACTCAAGTTGGCACAGGATCATACATTGGTCCGATACGACGCGCGTGGAAATGGGCTGTCGGATTGGGATGTCAGTGGCCTTTCGCTAGATGCGTGGGTAAGCGACATGGAAGCTGTGGCGGATGCCGCCGGTCTTACGCGCTTTCCGCTGTTTGGTTTTTCGCAGGGCTGCGCTGTGTCGATAGCATTCGCGGCGCGGCATCCGGATCGGGTCTCACATTTAATCCTGTGCGGCAGCTTTGCCGTGGGATCTAATAAGCGCCCCAATCTGACTGCTGCGGATCGCGAACGCTTTGAAGCGATGAAAACGCTCACGAAGTTGGGATGGGGCTCAGACGATCCAACCTTTCGTCAGATATTCACATCCTTGCTGATGCCGACAGCAACAAGAGAACAGGCTGATTACTTCAACGAACTTCAGCGACTGAGTAGCTCGCCCGAAGGGGCTGTACGCTATCTTGAGACGGCCGCAGGGATTGACGTGCGAGAATTGTTACCGAAAATAAAGTCGCCCACACTCGTTATGCACGTTCGCGATGACCGCAGGGTTCCGATCCAATTGGGTCGTGAAGTGGCAGCGAGAATACCTGGTGCTCGTTTCGTAGCCTTGCCGGGCTCCAACCACATTATGTTGGAACGGGATCCTGGCGTTGCCCCTCTTTTTGCTGAATTGCGCGATTTCTTGAACGAAACAGGGTAGTGCGGGGATGTCCGCTTTTGACCCAAAGCGGACATCGGCGTAGCGCAGCAACAGCTACAGGAAAATGGTCGGACTGCTTTATTAGCAACTTTCTATCACGCGGGTGTTATCGCCCAATTCAGACGCCATTTACCGGCGTTATCTAGCATCTTGATCATGGGGATTTTGCAAACTCCGGTGAAGATCGACGGCACGCTGTGTCGCAATTGCTATGACGTCGACTGGGCTCGCAAGGCTGAAGCCGAGGATATCAAGAAGCGTGCCGCGGAAGCAGCAAAGAAAGCCAAAGAGTCAATTACGCCCGCCGGCTCATCGCTGGATGTCGAGGTCAACCACACTTCCAGCTTTGATAACCAACCGGTAACCACGTTCGGCGGATCACTCAACGATACGCGGGCCTTGGCAGCTTCTGACAGCTCGCCCGTTGCCCCACCACTCACCGATACGCCCGGTCAATCGGTCAATATTTTTGCATAATTTTGCAAGCTGAGCTGACAGTTCAGTTCGTGGCTTTGTCGAAGCTGTGCAGCTTCAATAGCAAGAAACCGTTTTAATTCGTCTCAGGCAATAATCCGTTCCGAGATAGCGCCTGTTTCCGATTTCGGCACCGGGTTGTGTCTGCTTTTGACGCAAAGCGGACATCGGGCATCCCTTAACGGCCCTCACTTGAACCGCTATGCTGCCCCTTCTTGAGCCTCGGGGGGCGCAATGAGGCGACGCGAGTTCATCACGCTTCTCGGCGGTGCGGCGACAGCGTGGCCGCTCACAGCGGATGCCCAGCAGGGCGAGCGTATGCGGCTCGTCGGCATCCTTCTGCCCGCCGCCGCGAACGATCGGGACTTTCAGGCCTGGGTCGCTTCGTTCCTGCAAACACTCGCGCAATTGGGCTGGACCGATGGCCGTAATGTGCGCGTCGACACCCGCTGGGCCACGACGAATGCCGCTGCAATTCGCAGGAATGCGGCGGAACTGGCCGCGCTCGCGCCGGACGTCATTTTAGCCTTTGGCTCTTCGACCGTGGGACCGTTGTTGCAGGTTACCCGCACCGTGCCGATCGTGTTCCCGGTCGCTGGCGACCCGGTCGCCGCCGGCTTTGTCGACAGCCTGGCGCGCCCGGGCGGCAACGCCACCGGCTTCCTCTCGTTCGAATATGGCTTGGGCGGGAAATGGCTGGAGCTACTGAAGCAGATCGCGCCAAACGTGACGCGGGCGGCCGTCTTTCGGGATCCCAGCACGCCGACGGGAATCGGCCAGTTCGGCGCCATCCAGTCCGTGGCACCGTCGCTGAGGGTGGAGGTCAGCCCGATCAACGTGCGCGACGCCAGTGAGATCGAGCGCGATGTCGCAGCCTTCGCGCGCGTCTCGAATGGCGGTCTGATTGTGACGGCGAGTAACTTAACGGAGCTTCATCGCGATCTAATCATTACGCTGGCGGCCCGGCACAGATTGCCTGCGGTCTACTATGAACGGTCCTTCGTCGCCGGCAGCGGTGGCTTGATCTCCTATGGCTACGATACTGCCGCACAGTTCCGCAGCGCAGCAGGCTACGTCGATCGCATCCTTAAGGGCGAGAAGCCCGCCGACCTGCCGGTGCAGGCGCCGACCAAATATCTGCTTGTGATCAATCTAAAGACCGCCAAGGCGCTCGGCCTAACCATTCCGCCAACTCTACTTGCCAGCGCAGACGAGGTGATCGAGTAAGAAGCGCCATGTCTGCTTTGGCCCATAATCGACATACCTAGTTGCACCGCTCATGTCTGCTTCTGACCCAAAGCGGACATCCTCTATCTCCGCTACACCCCTTCCTGAGGACGGGCGAGGGTTGCTACGGTCTCCTGTCCGAGCCTCGGGGAGGAGCATGAGACGTCGCGAGTTCACTAGCTTGCTGGGTGGTGCAGCTGCTGCGTGGCCGATGTCTGCGTCTGCGCAGCACGCGACGCCGGCGGGACCTGGAGCGGCGCTTCCTGAGACACGTTATCGTACAGTCGATGTGGGTGGGTTGAACATATTTTACCGCGAGGCCGGTCCAACTGGAGCGCCTGTCGTATTGCTGCTCCACGGGTTTCCGACATCGTCCCGCATGTTCCGGAACCTCATTCCGATACTTGCCGACAAGTATCGGGTGATCGCACCCGACTATCCGGCATTCGGACACAGCGCCGTCCCTTCACGCTCCGATTTCCAGTACACGCACGCCCATCTTTCGCAGGTGATCGAGGCGCTGCTTGAGAAGCTCGGCATCACGCGTTTCGCCATGTACGTGATGGATTTCGGCGGCCCCATCGGATACCGCTTGATGCTCAAATATCCCGATCGTGTAACCGGGATCGTCATCCAGAACACACCGACATTCGGAGAGCCGACCGATGGCCCGCTCTGGGCGGCCGAGCTAGCGTACTGGAAGGACGGGTCGCCGGCGCATCGAGATGCGGTCCGGTCCAAGCTGACACCAGAAGCCGTTCGCAATCAGTATATTGCCGGAACTCGTGACCCGTCGCTGATCGACCCGGACAGCTGGACGATCGACAGCGCCTTGCTGGCTCGCCCGGGCGTTGACGAGATCATGCTGGACCTCCTCTACGATATCAAAAACAACCGGCAGACAGTCGACGATGCGCGGCAATTCTTCAAAACGCACCAGCGTCAGGTGATGATTGCCACCGGCGTCAACGATCCGCTTTTCCCGGGCGCCAGCATGAAGCCTCCCGCGGACATGCCGGAGATCGAGTTCCACCCGATCGACGGCGGTCACTTCGCACTTGAAGACCATTGTGCAGAAATCGGAGCGCTAACACGCAGCTTCCTGGCGCGGGTGGTGCCGACTTGAAGCACCGACTTCAGCCCGCTTTTGGCCCATAGCGGACATTCTCTTTTGCGCCGCACATGTCCGCTATCGGGGGCGAAGCGGACATCGGCTCGTTCGAGATTGAAACTGCCGACGACTACGCCAAAGGGACCGTTGCGAGTGGCGATCAGCAACGGCCCCTCCTACAGTTCGCCGAACAGGGGGAAGCCTAAAGTCAGGCGACTGTTCGGCATCCCCGCAATTTATCTTCGCTACTTTAGTCCAACGTCGACTTTGCGATAGGTCAACCTGCGATGCTATGTCGCTGTTGTGGTGTCGGAGTGCCCTCTTTTGGGGTAAAGCGCGCATGATCGATTACCGAGGCGGCATGAAGCCTCACGCATTCGGATCAGTCGCATTCGGAAAAAATAGTTGCTCGCCATTGATTTTATAATCGGCGATAGCTTTTTGGCCTTCCGGCGACACAAGCCAGTCAATGAACTTCTGGCCAAGGTCCCGCTTTACGCCCGGATGCTTTTGCGGATTCACCAATATGACGCTGTATTGCTTGAACAGCCGCTTGTCGCCTTCGACCAATATTTGCAGATCACCCCTTTTTTTGAAGGCACTCCAGGTGGCGCGGTCCGACAGCGTGTAGGCATGTTCCGTTGCGGCCTTGTCGAGCGCCGTTCCCATGTTCGCGCCAATCGACCGGTACCAGGGTCCTCGCTCTTTTTCGATGTTGACGCCGACGTCCTTGTTCCACAGGGCAAGTTCATCGCGATGGGTACGCGAATGATCCCCACGCGATATGAACGAAAGCCGTTTTTCCTGGATCGCCCTGAGAGCCCGGGTGATGTCGGTCATGCCCTTGATGCCGGCGGGGTCGTTCGCCGGACCCACGAGAACATAGTCGTTGTACATAACCGGAAATCGCGTCACGCCGTCCCCTTCAGCGACGAACTTTTGCTCGGCGAACTTTGCGTGCACGAAAATGACATCGGCTTGGCCTTGTCGTCCGGTTTCAAGCGCTTGAGTCGAGTGTTGTGCCAGCACCTTCACGGCGATGCCGGTTTTTTGCGCAAAGACCGGCAGCAGATGTCTGAATAGCCCTGAGTTCTCCGTGGCGATGGTAGAGGCGACTACAATCGATTTTTCCTGCGCCGCGGAGTTTTCGGCGAAGAAGCCGGCGACACCAAAGGCCGCGATGAAAGCAAGCTTGATCTTAAGCGATGGAAGCAAAGCCCGTCCCCCGTTCGATACCCAACCCAACCCAGGTAGAGACGCAGGAAAAATTTATGGCTGTGACGACCATCACAAAATCGTCTTTCAACCTAAGCGATAGGAAAACGATGCCCGCTATTGGCCCAAAGCGGGCATTGGCAGCCATGGTCGCAATCGGCATCACGAGGCCGGATTCAGCGGCCAAAGGCGTGCGCCCGGGAGCCTAAAAAATAGCACTGTGAACATACCAGCGCCGCAAAGTATTCTGAATACGCAGGATGAAGGGATTTATGCGCTGGTTCCTCGCCGCACTCGTAATGACGCTTTTGGGCGCGACCGCTCATGCCCGGGACGGAGCCTGGTCGGTCGACTACGCGTTTGGTCACAAGCACCGGAAGCACACTCAACCCGATTTACCAAAGAATCCGCAGGTCCCGGACGCTCCCAAGGGACCGCTCATGATCATTATCTCGATCGCGGATCAGCGGATCTCGCTTTATGACAACGGGGTTTTGGTCGCACGCTCTTCCGTATCGACGGGGGTCAGGGATCATCCCACGCCGCTCGGCGTATTTAGCGTCATCAGCAAGGCAAGGTGGCACCGCTCAAACATCTATAGCGACGCGCCCATGCCTTACATGCAGCGCATCACCTGGTCGGGGATCGCGTTGCATGCCGGGCCCTTGCCCGGGCATCCGGCATCCCATGGCTGCATCCGCCTGACCAATGACTTTGCCATTCGCCTGTTTCATATCACCAGGCGCGGCACGCGCGTGATCATCGCGCGCGACGATGTTCGGCCGGTGGAGATCAGCAATCCGCGCCTTTTTGTTGTCGAGCCGAAAGTCGCGGTCGCTTCGCCGGACTCCGGAAGTGCCACCGCGGCCGCGGCGATGCTTGCTCCGCTCGTCTCAAATGCCCAGGCGCAGGAGAACGAAAAACGTCCAGACTCCACTGCCGCCGACGTCGCGCCGCAAAAGGTTGCACCTGTAACCATCTTTGTGAGCCGCAAGCTGAGCAAGCTCTTCGTGCGACAGGGGTTCGCCCCGTTGTTCGATGTCCCGGTCAACATTCAAAATCCCAACGAGCCGATGGGAACGCACGTTTTCAGCGCCGTGGAATTTCCGACCGCGGGCGCGGCAATTCGGTGGAACGTCGTATCGATCCCCGACCGGTATTCACTTCGTCAAAAGGCTCCGGAAAAACCGCACAAGGCATCGACGATTCAAAAGGCCTCGCCGTTGGCGCCCCCGCAGGCCGCCGCCGCCCTCGATCGCATCGACATACCGCAAGATGCCGGCGAACGAATCGCGAGACTGATCACGCCGGGCTCATCCCTGATCATATCCGATAACGGCATGAGCGACGAAACGGGCGATGATACCGATATCATCGTAGAGACGCATTGATGCGACGCCTGAAGCCGGGGAGCAGAATGCCTGCATGGATCGTGAATTGTGCCCGCTTGTTCGCGACGGTCGGGCTTTGCGGCCTTGCGAACGCATTTGCGCAGCCGGCGGCCGTGACAAAACCGCAGTCCGATGCGCTCAACGTCTATAACAAATCGGTTGAGGACTTCAGGTCGATCCTGAGCGAGCGGCGCGCGCAGATCAATTCAAATCAAAAGCTGCCGGACGTGCCGGGCCAGGCACTCTATCTTGCCCGTGTCGCCATGATGGGCGCCTACAAGGATCTCACAGACGTACTGCCGTCCAAAATCGGGCGGCCAAACAAATATAAAATTCCTCCGGCTTATTTTGACGCCAACAATGAGCCGCTTATCGACGAGTACAAGAATCTTTTTCGCATCATGCAGGCGCCGCCCGCCAATGCGCAGAAATCCGATACGCCGTTCAAGGACGTTGTGGACATGGGCACTGCGATTGCACGCATCAAGGGTCTCGATGCGGCGCATGCGGAAGTTGCCGGCCGCATCAGCCTGGCCGTCTTCTTTGCCGAGACGGATGGCAATCAAAACATCGGCAATGCGCGCTCGAATTCCTACAAGGGAAGTTTTCAGACCGGGGTGTCCGAGGACAAAATCGGCCAGAAGAAATGGGCGGCAATCAAGAAGTCCATCGCAGTCCTCGATCCAAAACTCAACGCCCGCGACGACAGGGAAGAAGCGCGCGTCGGAAATTCAGATCAAAGATACAATCACTGGACCGCCGTGCGGAACGGCCTGATGAACGCGCACGCGGAGCTTTTCACGAAAATTCCGGCGATCATGAAAGCCCTGCCGGACCCGATCGACCAGATGAGATTTTTCGAGCTGATCCAGATCATTCCCAGCCCGGCCAAAGCCGCGCTCAATTCGGGCAACTTGGTTAATTACAGGATTTCCGAGCCGCGAATCATGGGATACTTGCGCAACAACAGCATGTTTGCCTTCGGCAAGACTGACAGAGCGAAGGCGTCGGCAACCATGCGCGAAGTATTAGATTCGATGTGGCTCTTCAATGATATATTCGATCGCGCGCTGGCCAAGTTTGGCGAGATCAAAGCGCAGCAAAAAGGTTGAGTGATCAGGCAACCGCTCTTTCAGGGGGCGCAATGTCCGTATCGCGACGAACATTCACCAAAGGTCTGCTTGCGAGCGCCTTGGTGCCGGGCCTTTCGGCGTTTGGGCAACCGAACGATCCGGCAGGCATTGCCATTATCGATACGCCGAACAATGCGGCAAAGCTCGCGGACAGGTTGTCCGCCGCGAACGTGAAGGTCGTCGTTCGGTTTTTCGCGCGCAAGCCGCAGCCGGGTCTGCGCGAGAAGGTCATGGCATCCGACGCCAACATGATCGACGGCGTCCGCGAGCCGACCATATTGATCAGAAACGGCCTTTCGATCGTTTCTCTCTACCAGTATCGAAACAACCTTCCCGAGAAATTTACCAAGGGTCTGGACGATACCGGCTCGGCGCAGGCGGAAATCGCCGCCGATGCAAAGGCCGCGCTGGATCAGGCCAGGCTGGTCGGGCAGCCCGAAGGATCCGCGATTTATTTCGGCGTCGACTACAATGTGAATCGCGCAACGGTGGACCCTGTTCTCGAGTACTTTCGTGCCATCGGCCGCACGGTCGGCAGCCACTATGCGATAGGGGTTTACGGGAACGGGTTCGTCAACCGTACCCTTCGCGCGGAAAAACTGGTGGCGTACAACTGGATCAGCGCATCGCGGTCGCACGAAGGAACCGTCGATTTCTATAACAGCGGACAATGGGATCTTTTTCAGAACCAGGTTGACCGTCGCTGGTTCGGGCCGGCCGGCAAATGCGCGACCGGTCTCGATATCGATACCAACCTGCAGAACCCGCAGAGATCCGGCATCGGCGCGTGGGGAGTGGGAGAAGTCGACAAAAGCCGCAACCAGAGGATTTTTGACCAGCGCCGCTTCGCGATACGCGCAACGTCGGTCGTTCAGGAAAGCAGCGGAGGCGGCGGCTGCAAAGCCGACGTCCGCGTGCCGCGAAATGCCAATGTCAGAATCCTGATGCAATCCAACGACTGGTGCGGCGTGGACATCGACGAGGATGGCAATGTCGACGGCCAAATAAGGACGTCCGATTTAACGTCCAACCTCGCAACGATGCCGCCGTGGCTACCATCATAGATGAGAGCGATCGGTTGGTCCGGTTGCATATCTGCTTTCCGGGGCAGGGTGGAGCTTGCGCAAACATGCGGGTTGTGTCCGCTTTTGAGGGAAAGCGCAGGTCGATAGCGATAACAGCGCGGCCCGGCGTTTCGCGCTGATGGGTGGTGCAAAGGCGAGTGGTGGGGGCTGGTGCGATGGGTAGCGACGCGCTGATAACATTTGTTGTTACGTGTAAAGGCAGACTGGAATATCTGCGAACCAGTCTGCCGCGGCTCGTTGCGCAGCAGAATTCGTCGGTGGTCGTCGTCGATTCCGATTGCCCCGATGGTACCGCAAACTGGGTGAGCGCGAATTTCCCGACGGTTAAAATTGTTCACCTGAGCGACAATGGGGTGTTCAATGTGGCGCGAAGCCGCAACAGGGGATTCGAAGCTGCTGTCACGAAGTGGGTCTGCTTTGTCGATGTCGATGTCGTTTTAGCGGACAATTTTGTGACGCAGGTGGCGCAGCTTCTCGAGGAAAATTCCTATTATCGGTTCGAGCGCAGCCCGAAAAATTTCGGTGTGTTCGGCTCCTGTATCGCTCCGCGAACTTCGTTGAGCGAAATCGGATGCTACGATGAAGTGTTCGAAGGCTACGGTGGCGAAACGAAGGATCTCTATTACCGGCTCGAAAGGGCGGGCTTGAGCGAACATTATCTTGCGCATCAATTTATCGATTATGTCATCCGGCATCCGGACAATTTGCGCTCCGAATTTTACAAGGAAAAAAACATCAGGGTCTCACGCTCGCGCAATGCTCTGTACAGGGTGGCGAAGTTAAATCTGTCCTTGCTGACCGATCAGCGCAATCTGGATATCGCAAAACGCCGGGAATTATACGCCATGGCAGGCGAGGCGGTTGAGCGCGCGCTTGTTTCCGCGAACCGCCAGGCAGAGCTCAAAGTGCAGGTTCCACTGAGCGATTCCGAGAGATCCAAATTCGAGTTTGCCCAGTTCAAGCGAAGCATTTCACTCGAAGTAGATCTTTCGCGGATCGACGAAGGACCGCCTGCCGGCCAAGGATGATATTTGGCCGCTGGGCCTGGCCGGTTTTGCAGCGCAAAACAGGCATTCAAGACGGCGTGCGCTTGACGACGCTTTCGGCTACGCTCGGGAAAAGTTCCGCGGGGTGAGCGTGAGCGCATGGTACTGAGCGAACGGATGCAGGCGCTTGGCGATCAGGCGCGGTCCAGCCGGCAATGGGCTCTCGAGCAAAAGCCGAAAGAAAAAAAATCGGAAGACGCGGCCAGGGCCGCGATCATTCACGAATGGGACAACTGGGCCGCGCTGAACTCGGATGATCTGGCGAGCCCCGATGTCTGCGCGTATTTTTTCAGACATTTGCAGGAGAAAAAAAGAGAGCTGCTCGATTTCGTTTCCGACGACAAGGTTCAGTCGGTGCACGACTGGCTTCTGCACGAAGAGCGCGTCAAGAATTGACCGTGGGCTGGCGCGGCCGCATCGCACGCGCACTTGAAAAAAACGTTTCCCACGGTGTTCAGCAAGCATGAGCGATTCTGATCGCTGACGTTCGCCGGCGAGCGCATTTATTTGACAAAACTTTCGCTACGCAACTGTCGTGATGCCTTGCTATGCTCGCGCGTCAATGGGGAGAGGTCAGCATGAAAGCAATCGTTACAATTCTCGGCGTTATTTTTCTCGTCATCGCCGCGGTCTATTTTCTGGTGCCGGCGGACTCGTTGCCCAGCTTCTTGCCAGGGCACGTCGACGGGCTCGCGCGCATCCGTACCAAGCATGGCATGCTGTCCGGCGGTCTGGGTGTTATTTTACTGGTGATCAGCTGGTTTCTCGGCCGCAAGTGATCGCGGCGGAGGTAGCAAGACACTCCCCGATGCCGCGGCGATGTTTTGCCGACAACGATCACAGCACTAGCGGGAGGTGCGATGATGCGGCGGAGAAATTCGCGCACGAACGCATTTCACATCGCGTTGGGAAAACGCGGTGCAAGCTGGGGACAGCCGCAATTCTGTCAAAAATAAAACGCGGCCGTGCTATCTTGATAGAGGTCGGCCACCGGCGTTCACCCCGCCGGTGGCCTTCTTCGGGGCCGCCGTTGTAAAAACGAGCGGTCCCTTTTTTCAGAGGCCTTATGAGCGCTCCGAAAATACGGTCTCATTGCGACCGTAGGAAGGCTCGGGCGCCTCAGGTGTGACGCAAGTCACAAGTTTGTTGATTTGTTGGGTGCGGCAGGGCGCCGCGTCGGTATCCCGGGAAATCAAGATCGGATCGGAACACCATCGGGCACGATCATTTTGCCGATCGGCCACAGCGCTATCCCGGCAAGCTTGAGATGCGCCCAGGCGAACGGAATACCGATGATCGTGATGGCGAGAAGAAACGCGGTGACCAGATGGCCCAGCGCCAGCCACCAGCCGGCGAGGATCAGCCAGACGATGTTGCCGAGCGTCCCCAGCGGTCCGGTGCCGAGGTCGTCGTGGCCTTGATACTGGGCGCGCGAGACCGCGCGCTGGCCGAACGGAAGCAGCGTGTAAAGCGAGATGTTGAAGGCCGCCCGCGTCCAGGGCAGCCCGACGATCGTGATCGCCATGATGAGGGCGGCGATCATCCAGGCGACCGCCATCCATAGTCCGCCGCAGACGATCCACAGCACGTTGAGCAGGAAAGACAGTGGCGACATCGGACCCTCCAGCGCGCAGCTCCGCGCGGGCGGCATCTAGGTATTCGCCGGCCGTTTTGCCAGCGGGGCCAAAAAATTCAAATCGGCAGCGCGAAAATCGTCAGAAGCGCCAGCGCCGCCGCGGATAGGCGCCCGTCGCCAGGCGGACGATCGCGAGCAGCACGATTGCGCCGATCGTGGCCACGATGATCGCCGAGACAATGCCGCTGGCGAAATGGATGCCGAGGCGCGGCAGCAGCCAGCTGCCGATGAACGCGCCGACGACGCCGATGGCGATATCTCCGATCACGCCAAATCCGCCGCCCTCGACAATTCTCCCCGCAAGCCAGCCGGCAATGAGCCCGACCAGCAGAATGACCAGAATGCCTTGGTCCGAGATGTGCATGTTTGCCTCTCATCGCCTCGTACGCCCCACACATCGAGGCAACCGTCAACGGACAATGAGATTCGCGGGCAAAAGTTCCCGCATGGATCGACAATATGCGATCAGCAGAATGTCAGGCTGACCCCCTCAAGCGCGATGCCCTTGAGCTTCGTCGTCCATGTCTCGCCGGCCTTCACCGGCAGCGCACGCGTCAGCGTCCCCGTCGAAATGATTTCGCCGGCGGCAAGCGGCGGGTTGTCGGGATCGCGCGCGAGCAGATCGGTCACATGACGCACGACGGAGAGCGGTCCTTCGAGCACGCTCGTTCCGTAGCCGCGCTCCATCAGGTGTCCGTCGCGATAAAGTTCGACCTCGAATCCGGCAAGCGTGCGCAACCATTCCGCGGCATGCGCGCCGATGGTGTGGCGCGGCCCGATCAGCAGCGCGCCATGCATGGCATTCGCGGCGACGGAGTCGGCTGCGGAAAATTTCCAGCCCGGGAATATCGATTGCACGATCTCATAGCCGTGCGCGACCCATGCGATGCAGGAGAGCAGCGCGGCGTCATTCATGCCGGGCGAGGGCGGGGCGGCAAAGCCGAACATGATTTCCGGCTCGATCTTGGGCTCGGCATAGGGCGCGAGCGGCAGCGGCACCGAGAGATCGTGCAGCGTGCGGTCATAGACATAGCCCCAGTTCGGCGCGCGCACGCCGTATTCGTCCCAGATCTGCCGGTTGGTGAAGCCCGCCTTGCGGCCAAGCCGCCGCTGCCCTTTTGCCGCGCGGATTTCATCGGCAAGCCCCGAGACGCGATAGGCATCGTCGAAGGCGAAAGAGGGATAACGGGCGGAAAATGGCGCTATCTGCCGGCCGCTGCCGGTGGCGTCGACTGCTTCGGCGGCGATCGTGGCGAGCGGTGCAGCGCTTGTGGCCCTTGGAGAGCCTGCGCCTCTGACGGCTTCGTTCATTGCCCATCGCCCCCGGTACGCAGCCAATCGAAACAATTTAAAGCAATTTTTCGCAACGCGGCGAAATAGATTTAAAGCGCCGTGCGCTATTCGAACCCCTTATGACGCGGGGTTTGATAACGGCCATAGCCATCATGCTGTCCGGCGGCGCGCAGGCCGCGGCGCCGGAATTCGACATGGAGCGTTTCTGCGCCGGCTTTGCGGAAAGCCATGCCAGCGGCAGCATGAGCGCGATGGCGAAATCGGTCTGTCTGCTGACCGAGGAGACGACCAAAACCGTTGTCGACAAGGCCTGGGATCACGTCTCGGCCGACAACCGCGAGCGCTGCCTCAAGGTGGCGCAGGACTCTTATGTCAGCCTAGGGCACTGCCTGAATTCGGTGCCGGGGCAGTAGTTCGCCGGGTAAATACCCGTTGCGCTCACCGTTTGACGTAGTATATTTATGCCATGATCCGGTCGTGGCGCAATTCCGTGACCCGCAAGGTCTGGGAGGGCGAACGGCCAAACCAGCTGCGCGGGCTCGATTTCGAAACCGCGATCGACCTGCTGCTGGCGCTAAACGTTGCGATGTCGCTCAATAACCTGAGCCCGTTGAAAAGCGTCGGTCTGCACAAGCTCAAGGGTGACCGCAAAGGCCAGTGGGCAATGACCGTGAACGATCGTTGGCGCATCTGCTTCGAATTCCGAAAGGGCGACGCCTACGACGTCGAGATCGTCGACTACCACAGAGGATAGACCATGGCTCCCGTTTCCCATCCCGGCCGTCTGTTGAAGCGCGAACTCACCGCGCGCAAGCTTTCCGCCAACCGGCTGTCGCTCGATATCGGTGTGCCGTCTGGCCGCATCACCGACATTCTTAATGCGCGCCGTTCGATTACCGCCGACACCGCGGTGCGGCTCGGCCGCTATTTCGGGAACAGTGCGCAGTTCTGGCTCGATTTGCAGAGCCAGTACGACATCGCGATGGTCGAGCGCGAAAAGGGCAGGGAAATTGCCAAGCGGGTGAGGCCGGCCGACGCGGCGTAACGTATCGCAGAGCGGCAATAGCGCTGCCTATTTGGCCCCGCGGGCTGATATCCTGCCGTCATGGCAAGCCACGAAATCGATGCCATCCGTAAATTGCTGACGGCGAAGCCGCGGCCGGTGGGCTGGGCCGAGCGGCGCGCGCGCATCGACGAGATCGGCTCGACCTGGCCGGTCGCGGACGATGTGCGGCTCGCGGAGGCCGATCTTGGCGGCGACCTGCCGGGCGAATGGTCCATCGTGCCCGGCAGCGATCCCGCGCGCGTGCTGATGTTCTTCCACGGCGGCGGCTATTGCTCGGGCTCGATTGTCAGCCATCGCCGCATGGTAACGGAGGCGGGCCGCGCGGCGCGCATGCGCACGCTGGCGGTGCAATATCGCCTCGCGCCCGAGCATCCATACCCCGCCGCGCACGAGGACGCGATGAAAGCGTGGCGCTTCCTGCGCGACCAGGGCATCGCCGCGCGCAACATCGCGGTCGGCGGCGACAGCGCTGGCGGCAATCTCACCATCACGCTGACCAACCGGTTGCGCGCGGCGGGCGAGGAGCAGCCGGCCTGTGCGTGGCTCGCTTCGCCCTGGACCGACCTGACGATGTCGGGTGCCTCGCTCGTCGACAAGGACGGAATCGATCCTTTGATCCACAAGGCTTATCTGGAAGAGCTGGCGGATGCCTATGCGCCGGCGCCGCTCGACCACAAGGATCCGCTGATCTCGCCGCTGTTTTCCGATCTTCGCGGCTTTCCGCCGGCGCTCATCCAGGTGGGCTCATCGGAGACGCTGCTCGATGATTCCGTTCGCCTTGCCCGCGCGGCGGGGCTGGCCGACGTCAACGTCACGCTCGAAGTCTGGCCCGAGATGATCCACGCCTGGCCGATGTGGAACGCCAAGCTCGAGGCCGGGCGCCAGGCGCTGGCGCACGCCGGGGAGTTCATGCGCCGATGGGTGGGGGTGTAGAACGCCGCGCGGCGGACTCTCGGCATGGAGGGACGACAAGGTTTGGTCCTGTCTTACAGAGCGCCCCATGTCACTCCGCCGCCTGCACGCGCTTCTTCCGCTTCGCCTCGCGCGCCAGCACCGGCGCGAGAAACTGGCCGGTGTAGCTGCGTTTCGCCTTCACAATGTCTTCCGGCGTGCCGGCCGCGACGATCTCGCCGCCGCCGTCGCCGCCTTCGGGGCCGAGGTCGATCACCCAGTCGGCGGTCTTGATCACTTCCAGATTGTGCTCGATCACCACCACGGTGTTGCCTTGCTCGACCAGCTCGTGCAGCACGTCGAGCAGCTTCGCCACGTCGTGGAAGTGCAGGCCGGTGGTCGGCTCGTCCAGGATATATAAAGTGCGGCCGGTCGCGCGCTTGGAGAGCTCCTTGGCGAGCTTGACGCGCTGCGCCTCGCCGCCGGAGAGCGTGGTCGCCTGCTGGCCGACATGGATATAGTCGAGGCCGACGCGGTGCAGCAGCGCCAGCACGTCGCGCACGCGCGGCACCGCCTTGAAGAATTCCAGCGCCTCTTCCACCGTCATGTCGAGCACGTCGGCGATCGACTTGCCCTTGAACAGCACCTCCAGCGTCTCGCGGTTGTAGCGCTTGCCCTTGCAGACATCGCAGGTGACG
>Ga0187777_10001347_pt1 | contig 15909 bp, 13 predicted proteins | sample 1015_Q2_SP5_10_M_FD_132416 | JGI IMG/M metagenome (GOLD analysis project Ga0187777, IMG submission 132416) | Tropical peat soil microbial communities from peatlands in Department of Meta, Colombia - 1015_Q2_SP5_10_MG | ecosystem: Environmental > Terrestrial > Soil > Wetlands > Peat | place... | reverse complement strand
GCCGTTCATGGAGGAGGAGAAGAACGCGGGCGGTCCCGCACGGGTCCAGGGCAAGGTCGTGCTGGCGACCGTCAAGGGCGACGTGCACGACATCGGCAAGAACATCGTCGGCGTCGTGCTCGGCTGCAACAACTACGAGGTGGTCGACCTCGGGGTGATGGTGCCGGGCGACACGATCCTCGACACCGCGCTCGCGGAGGGAGCGGACGTCGTCGGCCTCTCCGGGCTGATCACGCCGTCGCTCGACCAGATGGTCGACGTGGCGCACGAGATGTCGCGGCGCGGTCTGACGCTGCCGCTGCTCATCGGCGGCGCGACGACGTCGCGTCAGCACACCGCCGTGAAGATCGCCCCGGAGTACGAGCAGCCGGTCGTGCACGTTCTCGACGCGTCCCGCGTCGTCGGCGCCGTCGCGGACCTGCTCGAGCCGGAGCGGCGCGGGCGGCTCGATCGCGAGAATCGAGAGCTGCAGGACCGGCTCCGCAGGCAGCACGCGGAACGCGGGCGCAAGCCGCTGCTCGCGATCGAGGAGGCACGCGCGAACCGGCACGAGGTTTCGTTCGCCGACCTCGGCGAGCCCGCGTTCACGGGCGTGCGTCTCGTCGAGGCGCCGCTGGAGACGCTGAGGGAGTACATCGACTGGCAGTTCTTCTTCCATGCCTGGGAGCTCAGGGGCGCGTTCCCGGCGATCCTCGAGCAGCCCGTGGCGCGCGAGCTCTACGACGACGCGCAGGGGCTGCTCGACCGGATCGTCGACGAAGGCCTGCTCGTCGCCTGCGGCGTCCACGGGTTCTGGCCGGCGGTTTCCGAGGGAGACGACGTGGTCGTCGCGGGCGAGGACGGTGCGACCCGCTTCTGCTTCCTGCGCCAGCAGTCCGCTTACGGCGACTCGCGGCCGAATCGCTGCCTTGCCGACTACGTGGCGCCGGCCGGCGACCACGTCGGCGCGTTTGCGGTAACGGCCGGCATCGGCGTCGACGAACTGGCCGCCCGCTTCGAGGCAGCGCACGACGACTACGACGCGATCATGACGAAGGCGCTCGCGGACCGGCTTGCCGAGGCGTTCGCCGAGTACCTGCACGAGGTCTCGCGGCGCGCGTGGTACGAGACGGGCGCGAAGCTGCGACCGTCGCATCTGCTCGAGGAGCGCTTTCGCGGCATCCGCCCGGCGTTCGGCTATCCGGCCTGCCCGGACCACAGCGAGAAGCAGAAGCTCTTCGAGCTGCTCGGCGCCGAGCAGGCCGGGATCGCGCTCACGGAGTCGTTCGCGATGGTGCCTGCCGCCAGCGTGAGCGGCATCTACCTCGGCCACGCCGAGGCGCGCTACTTCTCCGTCGGGCGCGTCGGGCGCGACCAGGTCGAGGACTACGCGGGGCGGAAGGGCGTGCCGCTCGTCGAGGCGGAGCGGTGGCTGCGGCCGAGCCTCGCGTACGAGCCCGATCCCGACCGGGAACGCATCGAGACCTAGCCGGCCTCGCGCTTCGGTATTGTGACCCGCGGCGCCCGGGAGGGCGCCGCCCTTTCCCGTATGCGGACGACGCTGAAGAGAGGGATGGGTCGTGCGACCGTCAACGGCAACGGTCGTGCTGTCCTCCCGCCCGGGGCCCTTGAGCCCGTTCACCGCTACCGGCAGCCGGAGCCGCCGCGGACCTCGACCGGCCGGCTGATCGGCAAGGTGTTCGGCTGGATCGTGCTCGCCCTGCTCGTCGTCGCCTCCGGACTCGCGGGCGGTCTCTACCTCTACGGCCACGAGACGCTGAGCGCGCTCGCGCCGCACTCGAAGTCGGTCAAGGCGGCCACGAAGCTCCTCACGCCGGTACCGGCGCCGTCGCAGGCCGCGACGGCGCTGCTGATCGGCTACGACGCGCGCGCGGGCGTCGACTCGTTCGGCGCGTCCGGTTCACGCTCCGACACGGTGATGCTCATCCGTGCCGATCCGCAGGAGAACACGCTCTCGATGCTGTCCTTCCCGCGCGACCTCGTGGTGCCGGTGTACTGCAAGGACCCGAACGTCGTGTACACGCACGACCGCATCAACTCTGCTTGGACCTGCGGCGGCCCCAGCGGCACGCTCAACACCGTTCAGAAGCTCACCGGGATCCCGATCAACTACATCATCACGGTCGACTTCCACGGCTTCAAGCTGCTCGTGAACAAGCTGCACGGCATCTACCTCGACGTCGACCACCGCTATTACATCCCGCCGAACACCGGCACCGCGACGATCGACCTCGAGCCGGGCTACGAGCGGCTCGACGGCCAGCAGGCGCTCGACTTCGTCCGCTTCCGGCACACCGACTCCGACCTCTACCGGAACGCGCGCCAGCAGCTGTTCATCGAGGCGCTGAAGGACCGGCTGGCGAGCGGCTTCTCGATCCTCGACCTCCCGAAGCTGATCGGAGCGGTCAAGGGGAGCGTCGAGATCGGCCAGGGCGGGTGCTCGACGTGCGCGCCGAGCCTGTCGGAGATCGAGTCGTACGCGGGCCTCGCGTACAAGCTGCCGCCCGGCCATCTCTTCCGCAACAACATCCAGAACCTTCAGCCGTACGGGGCGTATGCCGCGGAGCTCGTCGCATCGACGAACGACATCCAGACGGCCGTCGAGCAGTTCGAGCACCCGGACGTGACGCTCGCGGCCCGCTCGAACGCCGTCGCGCTCGGCCTGAAGCCGAAAGCGCCGAAGCAGACGGCGCTGCAGCCGGCTCAGATCACGACGCTCGTCCTCAACGGGACGACGATCCTCGGCCTCGCCCGCGACACGTCGTACAAGCTCGCGCTCGCGGGCTACCACACGGTGCAGCTGCCCGCGACGTCGACACTGCTCGCCGACGCTCCCAACCAGAACTACTACTCCACCTACGTCTACTACGACGCCGTGCAGCCGAATGCGCGCCGGGCGGGGAATCAGCTGAAGGCCGCCTTCGGGGCGCACACCCTGGTCGCGCCGCTGCCGCCCGAGCTCGCGGTCTACGCGCAGCAGGCCGGCAATCCGCTCACGGTCGTCGTCGTCGGCTCGAGCTTCGGCGGCGAGCTCGTCAACCCACTGGCGCACGTCGTCCCCGTCGCCCCGCCGCAGCCGCCGGCCGTGCGCACCGATCCCGGCGCGACACTCGCGCCGCTCGAGGAGGTGCGGAGCAAGGTGCCGTTCGAGATCATGCTCCCGCACGTGATCGAGAGCTCGTCGAGCCTCTCGCAGCTCGATCCTGTCCGCGCCTTCAAGCCCGCGCCGTACCAGCACGAGCTCGTCCTCACGTTCGTGACGGGCGCGGGCAACGTCTACTGGCAGATCATCGAGACCGACTGGGCGAGCGCGCCGATTCTCCGCCATCCGACCGACCACATCTCCCGCGGCGGCCGCCAGCTCGACCTCTACACGACCGGCGGCAACATCCACATGGTCGTCCTCCGTGAGGGCGGAAGGACCTACTGGGTCGTCAACACCCTGCGGGACGAGCTGTCGAACGAGACGATGCTCGCGATCGCCAAGGGCCTCGAGCCACTCGGGAAGTAGGCTTCCGCCGTGGCGAGAATCGCGATGTTCGGCGCCGGCTACGTCGGCCTCGTGACCGGCGCGGCGTTCGCCGACCTCGGCCACGAGGTCGTCGTCCGCGACGTCCTGCCGGAGCGGATCGAGCGTCTTCGCGCCGGCGAGGTCCCGATCTACGAACCCGGGCTGGACGTGGCGCTCGAGCGGAACAAGGAGCGGTTGCGGTTCACGCTCGACGTGGACGAGGCGGTCGACGGAGCCGAGTTTCTCTTCGTCGCCGTCGGCACGCCGCCGACGCACTCGGGTGACGCCGATCTCACCGCCGTCTGGGCCGTCGTCGACCAGTTGCCGGAGGGCATCGCAGACCGGCCGATCGTGGCGATGAAGAGCACCGTGCCGGTCGGGACGGGGGAGCGGGTGCGCGCCCGTCTCGACGAGCGCGGGCTGACGGACGTCGGGTACGTCTCGAACCCGGAGTTCCTCGCCGAGGGCAGCGCCCTCGCGGACTTCACGAGCCCCGACCGGATCGTCGTGGGTGCGTTCGAGCCCGAGGACGCCGACCGCGTCGTCGAGTTGTACCGCGGCATCGAAACCGAGATCGTGCGGACGGACGTGCCGTCGGCGGAGCTCGTGAAGCTCGCCGCGAACGCCTTTCTCTCCACGCGCATCAGCTTCATCAACGAGATCGCGAACGTCTGCGAGCTCGTCGGCGCCGACGTCGTCGACGTCGCGCGCGGCGTCGGGCTCGACCACCGGCTCGGGCCGCACTTCCTGCGCGCGGGGCTTGGCTTCGGCGGTTCGTGTTTCCCCAAAGATGTCACGGCGTTGAAGCAGCTCGCCGGCAACTCCGGCTACCCCTTCCTGCTCCTGCAGGCGGTGTGGGAGGTGAACGAGCTCCAGAAGCGCCGTGTCGTCGGCAAGCTCCAGAAGCATCTCGGCACGCTGCGCGGCACGACGGTCGCGTTGCTCGGGCTCGCCTTCAAGCCGAACACCGACGACATGCGCGAGGCGCCGAGCCGCGTGATCGCGTATCGCCTGCTCGCCGAGGGGGCGGAGGTCCGGGCATGGGATCCGGTCGCGCGTCCCGGCGACCTCCACGGCGTCGAGCTGTGCGAGAGCGTGCTCGACGCCGTGCGCGACGCCGACGCGGCGGTGATCGTCACCGAGTGGCCGGAGCTGCGCTCGCTCGCCTCGCCCGAGGTGCACGAGGCGATGGCGCGGCCGGTGATCGTGGACGGACGCAACCTGCTCGACCCGGAGGCAGCCCGGGCCGCCGGCTTCGTCTACGAGGGGGTCGGCCGGCCGCGCCACGCGTCGGCGGTCGAGGTCGGGCTCTGATGGAGGCGCTTCTCCTCGCCGGCGGCATGGCGGAGCGGCTGGGAGAGGTGGCGCAGGGGCTGCCGAAGCCGCTGGTGCCGGTGGCCGGGTATCCGCTCGCCGAGTACACGGTGGCCCGCCTCGTCGACGCGGGCGTGACCCGCGTGATCGTCGCCTGCCGTGCGGGCCAGGAAGAGGTCTTCGTCAACGCGCTCGGCGGCCTCGGCGCGGAGATCGCGCCGGTCGGCGAGCCGGAGCCGCTCGGCCGCGGCGGCGGCCTGCGCCTCGGGGCCTCGCACCGGCGCGAGCAGGGGACGGTGCTCGCGCTCAACGGCGACGAGCTGCTCGACGTCGACTTCAGCTCCCTCCTCGCCGCACACGAGGGTTCCGGCGCCGCCGCGACGATCGTCGTCGCGCAGGTGCACTCGCCGTTCGGCGTCGTCGACCTGCGGGACGACGACTCGATCACCGGCTTCAAGGAGGCGCCGAAGCTGCCCCACTGGGTCAACTCCGGCGTCTACGCGCTCGGTGAGGAGGCGGTCGCGCGCCTGCCCGAGCGCGGCGACCACGAGCAGAGCACGTTTCCCGCGCTGGCCGCGGAGGGCAAGCTGCGCGGCTACCGGCACGACGGCGTCTGGCTCACCGTGAACACCCCGAAGGACCTCCGCCGCGCCGAGGAGTTCATGGCCGTCCATCCCGAATGGCTCCCCCGCCGGAGGGTTGCGTGAACGGGCTCGACGCGTGGCGGTTCGAGCCGCGCCGCGTCGACAAGCCCTGGGGCTGGGAGCTGATCTGGGCCGACGCCGAGGAGTACGTGGGCAAGATCCTCTTCGTCCGCGCCGGCCAGTCGCTCAGCCTCCAGTACCACCGCGTCAAGGACGAGAGCTGGTACGTGCAGGGCGGCCGTGCGGACCTCGAGCTGGGGGAGGCGGGGGCCGACGGCCTGACGAGACACGAGATCGGCGCGGGCGACTGCTTCCGCTACCGCCCGGGCACGGTGCACCGCGTGACCGCGGTCGAGGACACGACCATCCTCGAGGTCTCGACGCCACACCTCGACGATGTCGTCCGGCTCGAGGACGCGTACGGGCGCGCGGGCACGAGCGCACCCTGACACGCGTGTGTTAAGGTTGCGCCCATGGATCGGCTGAAGGTGGGAGAGGCGGCGGCGCGGACGGAGTGGTCGCCCCGGATGCTTCGCTACCTCGAGCGCCTCGGCCTCGTCGTCCCCTCCCGCACCTCGGCCGGCTACCGGCTCTATGCGCTTCGCGAGCTGAACCAGCTGCGATCGCTCGCCGACCTCCGCAGGCGGTTCGGCCTCGAGATCTCCGATCTCCTCTTCGCCGCGCGGCTTCGCCGCGAGCCCGACCTGCGCAGGGCCGTCGACGGCTGGCTCGCCGGCGCCGACGACCTCGCTTGGGTGGAGTGGGAGCAGCACAAGCACGAGCGGCTGCTCGCCGCCTGAACCGAGAAAGGACACGATGGCAGCAACGAAGCGCTACGACGTGAAGGACCTCGCCCTCGCCGCCGAGGGAAAGCGGCGGATCGAGTGGGCCGACCGGCAGATGCCGGTGCTCGCCGCGATCCGCGAGCGGTTCGAGCAGGAGCTGCCGCTGGGCGGCTATCGGATCTCGGCGTGCCTGCACGTGACGACCGAGACCGCGAATCTCATGCGCACCCTCAAGGCGGGTGGCGCGGACGTCGTGCTGTGCGCGTCGAATCCGCTCTCCACCCAGGACGACGTCGCCGCCGCGCTCGTGGAGGAGTACGACATCTCGGTCTTCGCCATCAAGGGCGAGGATCACGACACGTACTACGCGCACATCGAGGCGGCCGTCGACCACAAGCCGCACCTGACGATGGACGACGGCGCCGACGTCATCGGCGTCCTCCACTCCGCCCGGCGCGAGCAGCTCGGCGACATCATCGCCGGCACCGAGGAGACGACGACCGGCGTCATCCGGCTGAAGGCGCTCGAGGCGGATGGGAAGCTCGGCTTTCCGATCATCGCCGTCAACGACGCACAGACGAAGCACCTGTTCGACAACCGCTACGGGACGGGCCAGTCGACGGTCGACGGGATCATCCGCGCGACGAACGTCCTGCTCGCCGGGAAGAAGTTCGTGATCGCAGGATACGGCTGGGTCGGCCGGGGCGTCGCGTCCCGCGCTCGCGGCATGGGCGCCCAGGTGATCGTGACGGAGGTCGACCCGATGCGCGCGCTCGAGGCGACCATGGACGGATTCGAGGTCCTCACGATGGAGGCGGCTGCGAAGGTCGGCGACCTCTTCTGCACTGCGACCGGCGACAAGCACGTGATCACGGCGGAGCACATGGAGCTGATGAAGGACGGCGCGATCCTCTCGAACACGGGTCATTTCAACGTCGAGATCGAGATCCCCGCGCTGCGGGCGCTCGCCGCCGAGACGCGGATGGCGCGCGAGTTCGTCGAGGAGTTCACCCTCGCCGACGGCCGGCGGCTCTACCTCGTCGCGGACGGGCGGCTCGTCAACCTCGCCGCGGCCGAGGGCCATCCGGCGCTCGTGATGGACATGTCCTTCGCCAACCAGGCGCTCGGGGTCGAGTACGCGGTGCAGCACGCGGCCGAGCTCGACCGGAAGGTCTACCCGGTGCCCGCCGAGATCGACCGCGAGATCGCGCGGCTCAAGCTCGAGACGATGGGCGTGGAGATCGACACGCTCACCGAGGAGCAGGCGAAGTACCTCGCCTCGTGGGACGAGGGGACCTGAGGCATCGCTTGCGATGCCGACCATGAGAGGCCGTGGCGGCTCTGCCGGCGCGGCCGGTCTCCATCCCCGGCAGATCGTGCGGCTCGAGGAGGACGGCCCCCGGGTCGTCCTCCTCGACCAGCGCCGTCTGCCGGACGAGGAGGTCGAGCTGGAGTGCCGCTCCGCCGTGGAGGTGGCGGAGGCGATTCGCACGCTGGCCGTGCGCGGCGCGCCTGCGATCGGCGTCGCGGCAGCGTACGGGCTCGCGCTCGCGGCGCTGCGCGGCGAGGACCTCGACGCGGCACAGACGACGCTCGCCGCCTCCCGGCCGACCGCGGTCAATCTCGCCTGGGCGCTCGCGGAGCTCCGCCCCGACCCGTCGCCGGAGCGGGCGCGGGCGCTCCACGATGCCGAGGTCGAGCGCTGCCGGCAGATGGCCGCCCACGCCGCCGAGCTGTTCCGCCCGGGCACGCGTGCGCTCACGCACTGCAACGCCGGCGGGCTCGCGACCGGTGGCTACGGCTCGGCGCTCGGCGCGATCCGTTTCGCCTGGGAGAGCGGCCTGCTCGCGCACGTGCTCGTCGACGAGACCCGTCCGCTTCTCCAGGGCGCGCGCCTCACCGCCTGGGAGCTGGAGTCCGCCGGCATCCCCTGCGCGGTGATCGCCGACGCGGCCGCAGCGTCGATGATGGCGCGCGGCGAGGTCGATCTCGTCGTCACCGGAGCCGATCGGATCGCCGCCAACGGCGACACGGCGAACAAGATCGGCACGTACGGCCTCGCCGTGCTCGCCGCTCATCACGAGATCCCCCTCTACGTCGTCGCGCCCACCTCGACCGTCGACCTCGGAACGCCCACAGGTGCCGGGATTCCCATCGAGGAGCGCGATCCGGCCGAGGTGACGGGCCGGTTCCCGGCGCGCAATCCGGCCTTCGACGTGACTCCGGGCGAGCTCGTCGCCGCGATCGTCACAGAGGACGGCGTCCACCGGGCCCCGTACGACGAGTCTCTCGCGCGGGTGCACGCGGCCGCGTGAAGGCGATCGTCCTCGCAGCGGGGTACGCGACGCGTCTGTACCCCCTCACGCTGAGCATCGCCAAGCCGCTGCTGCCGGTCGGCGGCAGGCCGATGCTCGACCACATCCTCGACCGGGTCGGCGAGGTGGCCGAGGTCGACGCAGTGCACGTCGTCACGAACGGCAAGTTCGCGGAGTCGTTCCGGCACTGGGCGGAAGGGCGAGGGGTGACCGTCCACGACGACGGCACGATGAGTGAGGAAGACCGGCTCGGAGCGATCGGAGACGTCGGCTTCGTCGTCGACGCGGCCGGGCTCGCGGACGACGACCTGCTCGTGATCGCGGGCGACAACCTCTTCGACTTCAGCCTCGCCGGCTACGTCGAATGGTGGCGCGGCAAGGGTGACGCGAGCGCGGTCGCGCTGCACGACGTCCGCGAGCGTGCACTGGCCCGGATGTACGGCATCGTCACGCTCGTGGACGACGAGCGCATCGAGTCGTTCGAGGAGAAGCCGGAGCAGCCGCACTCGACGCTTGCCGCGACGGCGACCTACCTTTACCACCGCCGGCACGTGCCGCTCCTGCGCCGGTACCTCGACGAGGGCAACTCGCCCGATCAGCCGGGCCGGTTCATCGCCTGGCTGTGCCTGCGGGCGCCGGTCTACGGCTACACGTTCCAGGGCGACTGGCGGGACATCGGCGACGGCGACCAGCTGCTCGAGGCGGACAACCGGCTGCGCGCGCTCGCCGGCCTGCCGCAACGCGATCGCTACTCACCGGACTAGAGTCCCGCCGGTGACGGGCGTCGAGCTGCGCGCCGAGGAGGTGCGTTGGGATCTCTCCGACCTGGTCGCGGGCGCCGGCGAGGCGCGCGCGCAATGGTCCGAGCTCGCCGTGCGCGCGGCGGACTTCGCCTCGCGGTATCGCGGCCGCATCGCCGTGCTCGGTCCGGCCGAGCTCCGCGCGCTCCTCGACGAGGCGGACGACCTCGAGCAGGAGCTCTCGCGCCTTGCGATCTACACGCACCTGCGCCTGAGCTTGGACGCGGCGGACGCCGAGGCGAACGACCTCGCCACCGTCTCGCGCGACCGGGGGGCGGAGATCGAGAACGCGCTCGTCTTCCTCGGGCTCGAGTGGATCGCGCTGGACGACGAGTCCGCGGAGGCGCTGCTCGCGGCGCCCGAGCTCGCGCCGTTCGCGCACAAGCTGCGGATCGAGCGCGAGGAGAAGCCGTACGTGCTCACCGAGCCGGAAGAGCAGGCGCTGAACGCGCGGCGTCCGACCGTCTCCGCCTGGCAGGCGCTCCACGACCGCCACGTCGCGACGCTCGAGATCCCGTTCGACGCCGGTGAGGGCGTGCAGCCGCACACCGTCAGCATGCTGCTCTCGTATCTCTACCGCCCCGACCGCGGACTCCGTCTCGCCGCGCAAGCGGCGTTCCTGGAGGGGCTCGAGCCGCGCGCGGACGTGCTCGCCGCCTGCTACGACGCGCTCGTCGGCGACCGGCTCGGAATCGACCGGCTGCGCGGCTTCACCGACCCGATGCAGCCCACGAACATGAGCAACGAGCTCGACGGCGAGACGGTCGAGGCGATGATGAGCGCGACCGAGGAGAGCTACGAGATCGCGCGGCGATGGTTTCGCGCGAAGGCGAAGCTGCTCGGCCTCGAACGGCTCGACCTCGCCGACCAGTACGCGCCCCTCGGCGAGGCGCGCGCGTTCTCGTGGCCGGAAGCGGTGGAGATCGTCGACACCTCGTTCGGGAGGTTCTCGCCGCGTCTCGCAGAGATCTTCCGCGCCTGCCTCGACGCCGGTCACGTGGACGCGCCGCCGCGTCCCGGCAGGGCGTCCGGGGCCTACTGCACCGCCGTGTCGACGCGCATCCTCCCGTACGTCCTGCTGAACTTCACCGAGCGGCTGCGCGACGTCACGACGCTCGCGCACGAGTTCGGGCACGCGACGCACAACGTGCTCTCGCTCGAGCGACAGGTTTGGCGCTCTCACCGAACCGGCATCCCCGTGGCCGAGGTGCCGTCGACCTTCGCGCAGTCGCTCGCCGACGACTACCTGCTCGAGGAGGAGACCGACGCGCAGACGCTGGCCGCGCACGCATCCGACCGGCTCGACAATGCGCTCGCCGCGATCTTCCGGCAGACGGTGCTCGCGCGCTTCGAGCAGCGTGCGTACGCGGTGCGCACGGAGGGGCGTGCGCTGACCGCCGAGCGTCTGTCCGAGGTGTGGCAGGAAGAGCAGACGCGCTACTACGGCGATGCGCTCGCGCTGCCCGATGCGTACAGGGTCGGCTGGTCGTACATCCCGCACTTCATCCACGTGCGCTTCTACACGTATGCCTACGCGTTCGCCCAGCTCGTCGCGCTGCTGCTCTACGGCCGCTACCGCGAGGATCCTGAGGCGTTCGCGCCGCTCTACCTCGACTTCCTCGGCCGGGGCGGGTCGGCGTCGCCCGCCGAGCTGCTCGAGCCGTTCGGCCTCGACCTCCGCTCGCCGGACACCTGGCGGGAGGCGTTCGCGCAGCTCGACACGCTGCGCGAGACGGCGGAAGCACTCTCGGCACGTGCTGCGCACTTGCCGAGAGACTAGGTTCGGCTTCGCGGAGCGGACGCCGGCAAAGCCGGCGTCCTTCCATCTGACGAGGGTGGTCGGTTCGGGTAGCGCGGCCGGTGGTGGCTTCGCCACCCCCGGCCGCTGCTTTGCAACGCTCGCAAGAGCGTCGCAACTTCCCGGCGCGACGCGTCCCGCGCGTATTCGCGCGCTAGCGTCGCTCCATGCTCGACCTCCTGCTCCCGCAGCGGTGTCTCGTCTGCGGTGGGGGCGGCGCCCAGCTGTGCGAGGGCTGCCGGGCCGGCCTGCCGGCGCTCGAGCCGCCCCTGTGCGGGCGTTGCGGCGCGCCGACGGCGTGGCCGGTGCCGCGCTGCCGCGAGTGCGCCGGCCGACGGCTCGCCTTTGCCACCGCACGTGCGGCCGTCGCGTACGACGACGGCGTCCGGCGTCTCGTTGCCGGCTGGAAGGAGCGGGGGTTGCGGCGGCTCGCAGAGACGGCGGCGGAGCTCGTCGCCGAGCGGCTGCCCCGCCCGGTCGTCGCCGTCGTGACGTTCGTACCCCCGGACGAGCACCGCCGTCTCCACCGTGGCCACCATCCGGCCGAGCGGCTCGCCCGCCCGCTCGCCTCCCGTTGGGAGCTGCCGTGCGAGGCGCTGCTCGAGCGCACCCGCACCGCACCCCGCCAGCGCGGCCTCCCGCTCGCGGCGCGGCGCCGCAACGTCGCCGGCTCGTTCCGAGCGCCTGAGCCGGTTCGCGGCCCTGTGCTCCTCGTCGACGACGTCTACACGAGCGGGGCGACCGTCGCCGCCGCCGCCTCGGCCCTGCGGACGGCCGGCGCGCGACGGGTCGAGGTCGTGACGTTTGCGCGCGTTGTCCGCATGCCCGGAGTAGGGTTAGGGAGAGCCCCAGAGAGGCCGATCTGAGGAGGCGAGATGGAGCTTCACGTCAAGGGCAAGAACCTCGAGGTGAGCGACTCGATCCGGAGCTACGCGGAGCGCAAGCTGGGCAAGCTCGACCGGCAGCTGAGGAGCAAGGTCGCCGAGGTCGAGGTCGAGCTGGCGGTCGAACGCAACCCGTCGATCGCCGAGAACCAGGTCGCCGAGGCCACCGTGCGGCTCAAGGGTCACACGCTCCGCGCCCGCGAGGCTTCCACCGACATGAAGGCCTCCATCGACGAGCTGGTCGAGAATCTCGTCCGTCAGATCAGGGAGGAGCGCGAGAAGCGGCGCTCCCGCCGCAAGGCCGTGGACAAGCAGGCCCTCAACGGCGGCGAGCCGCCCGCCGAGCTCCCAGAGGCCTAGAAGCGAGTGCCCCTCTTCCGGCGGCGGGAGTCGCTCCACGAACGGCTGGCCCGCGAGGGCGGGCTCGGCCTGCCGAGCGACGCGCCCGTCGACCCCCGGCCCGCCTTGCTCGAGACCGGCATCCACGGGCTGCAGCGCCCGCGCGACTGGGACGTGACGGTGGCGGTCGATGCGCCCGACGTCGAGGGCGACGCCGTCCGCTTCGTGACCCTCCCGGACGGCAGCGTGCTCGTCGAGGACGGCTCCGACTCCTCGCTCGACCCGCTCGCGTCCGCGGTGGAGCAGGAGCTGAAGCCGCCGTACCGCGCACGTGCGGCCCGGCAGAGCGAGACGCTCTGGGCGGTGCAGGCGAGACGGATCGAGGTGCTCCGGATCCCCGACGGCCCGGAGGGCGACGAGATCGAGCTTTCCCACACCGCCGACGGGACGACCTACGCGGTCGACGATGCGCGCCAGTTCGGCACGGTGCCCGTTCTCGAGGAGCGGGGCGCGCGCGAGGGCGCGGCGTACACCGTGCACGCGGAGCGGCTCGACGGCGAGCTCTGGGAGATCCGGGCCGCGGCCCTCTGAGGCCCGCCCGGTACCCTGTCGCCAATGGCCCAGCAGCTCGGCTCGTTCGAGAAGGTCCTTCGCGTCGGCGAGGGGCGTCGGCTCAAGCGGCTCGCCGAGCAGGCGGCCTACATCGGTACGCTCGAACCGGAGTTCGAGCGCCTTTCCGACACCGATCTGGCCGCGAAGACGGTCGACTTTCGGCGGCGGCTCGAGAACGGCGAGCACCTCGACGAGATCCTCTTCGAGGCCTTCGCCGCGGTGCGCGAGGCGTTCAGGCGAACGCTCGGCGTCCGCCTCTTCGACGTGCAGCTGATGGGCGGCATCGTCCTGCACGAGGGCGATATCGCCGAGATGAAGACCGGCGAGGGCAAGACGTTCGTCGCCGTGCAGGCGCTCTACCTGAACGCGCTCACGGGGCGCGGCACGCACCTCGTCACCGTCAACGACTACCTCGCCAGGCGCGACCGCGACTGGACGCTGCCCGTCTACGAGGCGCTCGGCATGCGCACCGCCGCGATCGAGAACATGATGCCGTTCCAGCCCCGGCGAGAGGCGTACGAGTCCGACGTCACGTACGGGACGAACTCCGAGTTCGGCTTCGACTACCTGCGCGACAACATGTCCGTCTCGCTCGACGGCGTCGTGCAGCGCGGTCATGCATATGCGATCGTGGACGAGGTCGACTCGATCCTCATCGACGAGGCGCGGACGCCGCTGATCATCTCCGGCGAGCCCGAGACGGCCGCCCAGCTCTACTACGACTTCGCGCGCGTCGTGCCGCAGCTGATCGCGCACCAGGCGCAGGCCGGCGACCCGAAGGGCGCGGCCGAGGAGGCCGGCGCCGACTACGAGTTCGACGAGAAGCACAAGACGGTCGCGGTCACCGAGCAGGGCGTGGAGAAGGTCGAGCGCGCGCTGCGGATCGAGAACCTCTACGACCCGCGCAACTCGCAGCTCGTGAACCACCTGATCCAGGCCCTGAAGGCGCAGTCGCTCTACCACAACGACATCGACTACGTGATCCAGGACGGCGAGGTGAAGATCGTCGACGAGTTCACGGGCCGGATCATGGAGGGTCGCCGCTGGAGCGAGGGCCTGCACCAGGCGGTGGAGGCGAAGGAGGGCGTCCGCATCCAGGAGGAGCACCAGACGCTCGCGACGATCACGCTCCAGAACTACTTCCGCCTGTACGAGAAGCTCGCCGGCATGACGGGCACGGCCAAGACCGAGGAGAAGGAGTTCGTCGAGATCTACAACCTCAGCGTCGTCGAGATCCCCACGAACGTCGCCGTCGCGCGCCTCGACCAGCAGGACAAGGTCTTCAAGTCGAAGGAGGGCAAGTTCGTTGCGGTCGCTCGCGACATCAAGGAGCGCCACGAGAAGGGGCAGCCGGTGCTCGTGGGCACGATCGCGGTCGAGACCTCCGAGTACCTGTCGCAGCTGCTGACGCGTCAGGGCGTGCCGCACAACGTCCTCAACGCGAAAGAGCACGCGCGCGAAGCGGAGATCGTCAAGGACGCCGGGCAGCCGCACGCCGTCACGATCGCGACGAACATGGCGGGCCGCGGCGTCGACATCAAGCTCGGCCCCGGCGTGGTCGAGCTCGGCGGCCTCTACGTGCTCGGCACCGAGCGGCACGAGTCGCGCCGGATCGACAACCAGCTCCGCGGCCGCTCGGGCCGCCAGGGCGATCCCGGCGAGACGCGCTTCTACCTCTCGGGCGAGGACGACCTCGTGCGTCTGTTCGCCGGCGACCGGATCAAGGGGATCATGGAGCGCTTCAAGATCCCGGAGGACCAGCCGATGGAGGCGAAGATCCTCAGCCGGCAGATCGAGGGTGCGCAGAAGAAGGTCGAGGAGCAGAACTTCGTCATGCGCAAGAACGTCCTCAAGTACGACGACGTGATGAACCGGCATCGCGGCCGGATCTACGAGCAGCGGAACCAGGTGCTCGAGGGCGAGGACATGTCGGAGCAGGTGAAGCTCTGGATCGACGAGGTCGTCGAGGACGTCGTCCACCAGTTCACGCAGGAGGAGTATCCGGAGGAATGGGATCTCGAGGCGCTGACGAACGCGATGGCGGCGCTCTACCAGACCGAGATCACCGCGCAGGAGCTGCGTGAGGACCTCGGCGAGATCACGCGCGAGACGCTGATCGAGGAGTTCCAGACGGACGCGCGCGACGAGTACGCGGCGAAGGAGGAGGAGTTCGGCTCGGAGCTGATGCGTGAGCTTGAGCGCTTCGTGATCCTCCAGGTCGTCGACGTTCGCTGGCGCGAGCATCTCGAGAACATGGACTACCTCCGCGAGGGCGTGCACCTGCGCTCGATGGCGCAGAAGGATCCGCTCGTCGAGTACACGGCCGAGGGCGAGCGCATGTTCACGGGGCTCGGCTCCGCGATCCGCGCCGAGGTCGTGCTGCACATCTTCCACGCGGAGCTCGCCGGGCCGGAGGAGGGCGGCGCGCCGCCGCCGCAGCTCGCGCCGACCCCGACCGGCGGCGGAAACGGGAACCTGCGCTACGAGCACCAGACGACGGCGGGGGCCGCGGCGATCGCGGCGGCCGGCGCCGGCGGGCAGACGATGGCGATGGCGCCCACCGCGGTGCAGACCGTGCACACGTCGCCCCACGAGAAGCTCGGCCGCAACGATCCCTGCTGGTGCGGCTCCGGCAAGAAGTTCAAGAAGTGCCACGGCGCTTAGGGCCGGGCGGAACCTTCGGTTCCGCCCGGGTGGGGATGTGCTCCGCAGAGAGGCCGGCGGCGGAGCCGCCGGCCTCTTGAGGCGCAGGGCGTCGGGGTTTGCGGCGCGGGCGGTGGTGCTCTGCATCCCCGCCCGCGTGGATCCGGCCTGCGTCTAACGCCTGCGGCGTTAGCCTCAGGCCTCGACGTGGCGGGCGGGCGGCGGGTACAAGCGCACCGCCCGGTACCATCACCTGCGGCATGG
>Ga0187777_10001345_pt1 | contig 15920 bp, 21 predicted proteins | sample 1015_Q2_SP5_10_M_FD_132416 | JGI IMG/M metagenome (GOLD analysis project Ga0187777, IMG submission 132416) | Tropical peat soil microbial communities from peatlands in Department of Meta, Colombia - 1015_Q2_SP5_10_MG | ecosystem: Environmental > Terrestrial > Soil > Wetlands > Peat | place... | reverse complement strand
TAAATGCCGTTCTTCAGGGCTGCCTGTAGGATTGTGCTGCCGCTTTCGGCCTTAATGCCTTTTCCGTTTATCGTCAGTTCCATGAGTCCTCTATTCCTCCCTTCCGGCCGCTTCAGTCTGAACGCAGAGAAGTTCTTCCCTCATGCTCCTCGGGCCGATCCCGATCGAGCCGAACTTGCAGGTTTCGTAGCACGAGCGGCACTGTATGCAGAGCGCCTGATCGATGCGGTGGGGTTGTTTCTTCTCTCCGGAAATCGCCTTGCGGGGACAGGCCCTCGCGCAGGCGCCGCACCCTTTGCACTTTTCTCCTTCGATGAAAAAGGTGCAGAGATCGCGGCACACCCCCGCTTTGCACCATAGATCCCTGATATGAGAATCATACTCCTCCCTGAAGTATCGGATGCTCGAAAGCACGGGGTTCATCGCCGTCTGTCCCAGTCCGCAAAGGGATGTCTCTTTCACCTCGAGCGCAAGGTCTTCCATGACTTCTATATCGCCCTCTTCACCGCGCCCTTCCGTTATACCTTTCAACTTGTCCAGCAACACCTTTGTGCCCAATCTGCAGGGCGGACACTTTCCGCAGGATTCATCGGAGGCGAACTCAAAGACGAATTTTGCGGCGCTTACCATGCAGTTCAGATCGCTCATGACGGCGATTCCGCCTGAACCCACAATGGCTCCCAGTTTCGTGACGTCTTCATACGTCACTGGTACATCGAGGAGGTGTTCAGGGATGTACCCGCCCGTGGAGCCTCCAACCTGGACGGCCTTCAGTCTTCTTCCCTTCTCCATCCCTCCGCCTATATCGTTTATGATCGATGAGAGACTGATTCCCATCGGAACTTCGATAAGGCCGGTATTATTGAGCGGACCGCTCAACGTGAATATCTTCGTGCCGGGGGACTTTTCCGTGCCTACGCTCCTGTACCATTCCGCGCCCTGCAGAATGATCTGCGGTATGTTGGCAAATGTCTCGACGGTATTGATCACCGTAGGCTCGTCCCAAAGACCCTTTTCGACAGGATAGGGAGGTCTCGGATTCGGCATGCCGCGTTTGCTCTCTATCGACATGAGGAGGGCGGTCTCTTCACCGCAGACAAACTCGTCAGCACTCTTCGCCAGTTCTATATCAAAATCAAACCCCGTCCCGAGTATATTTTCGCCGAGGAGTCCGTATTCTCTCGCCTCAGTTATGGCGATATTCAGCCTGTGGATAACGATCGGATATCCTGTTCTCACATACACATACCCCTTATGCGCCCCTATCGCCTTAGCTCCGATTATCATCCCTTCAATAACAATGTGGGGCTCGACTTCTATGGTGCTCCTGTTGCAGATAATATATTTCGAATCCGAATCGGCCTTAGCGCAGATTTCCCATTTGATCCCCGTAGGGATCCCGGCTCCTCCCCTGCCGCGAAGCCCCGACATCTTAATCTCGTGTATGATCCGTTCCGGCGTCATTTCCGTCAGCGCCTTCGCAGCGGCCTGATAACCGTCACGGGCGATATATTCATCGATCTTCTCCGGATCGATCATCCCCTTATTTCGCAGGGCCCTCAGGACCTGGAGATTAAAGAATGGTATATCCTGAATCCCCGGCAGGGGCAGCTTCTTAACGGGCTCCTTGTACATGAGGCGTTCGACCGGTCTTCCCTTGATGAGATGCTCCTCAACAATAATGGGCACATCGGCCATCGAGACCTTTTGGTAGAAGACCTTATCGGGATAGACAATCATAACCGGGCCCTGGGCGCAGAAGCCGTTACAGGCGGTCAACAGAATATTAATCTCGCTTGAGAGACCCCTACTCTTGATCTCATCCTTGAGGGTCTGCCTTATCTTCAGGCTGCCCGCCGCCGTGCAGCCCGTGCCCCCACACAACATGATACTCACTCGATAATTTTCCATCTGTCCTCCTTCGAAACTCCTGAGCATGTGTCCGTTCCCTTCCTCTCCATCAATAGGCCGTCTCGCTCCCCATCACGAGCGCATACTCCTCCACCGCCTTACCATCTATCACATGCTCACGCAATATCCTCCGTATCTTCTCCCCGTCCAGCTGAACATACTTCACCGGCGATTCGTTGATCACCTCTACCGTCGCCATCGGCTCCCTGCTGCAGAGCCCCGCGCACCCCGACGTCGTCACGATCACATCCTTCACCCCGCTCTTCCCCATCTCCTCAAGCAACGCCTCCATCACCTTTCGCGCTCCCGCCGCTATCCCGCAGGTCCCCATGTGCACCGTCACCTTCACCCGCGCTCCCCCCTCACGCAACGTCAGCGCTGCCTTATACTCTTCCTTTATCTTCTTTAAGTCATCTACCGTCAGTCTCGGCATCTCTTCCTCTCCTCTCTCGTCCTTCACTCATACTGCTTCAGCAGTTCCATCGCCTTCACCGGGTTCACCGATCCATGGGTGTCCTTGTCCACTACCACCACCGGCGCTAGCCCGCACGCCCCCAAACATCTCACGCTCTCCAGCGAAAACTTCCGGTCCCCCGTTATCCCCCCTACCTCTACCCCGAGACCCTCCTTCATCTTGTTCGCTATCTCCTCCGCCCCCTTTACATAACACGCCGTCCCCAAACATACCTTTACGTTATGCCTCCCCTTCGGCTTCATCGTGAAAAAAGAATAAAACGATACCACTCCGTGTACCTCACTCACCGGCACCCGCAGCCCCCTCGCTATGTGCTTCTGCACCACCGGCGGTAAATACCCGATCAGCTCCTGCGCCTCCTGCAGCACCGGTATCAGACTCCCCGGCTTGTTCCGGTACCTCCGGATTATCCCCTCCATCTTCTCCGCCGTCTCCCCCGTATACTCCTCCACCACAGGCTCCGGCGTCACCCCCTTCTGCCTGAACTCCACCCCCTTCGCCACTACCTCAAGCAGCAGCGTCGGCGAAAATGGCTTCGGCAGATAATCGATGATCCTTAAGCTCAGCGCCTCGCTGATGCTCTCCTGCGATGGATACCCCGTTATCACCACGATGTTGATATCCTGCGCCTTCTTCCTCACTTCCCGCATGAACTCAAGCCCGTCCATCTCAGGCATCTTTATATCCGTTATGATCAGGTCAAAATGCTCCCCCCCCAGTACCTCCAGAGCCGCCCTCCCCGATGTCACCCCCTTCACCTCATACCCCTCGGGCCGCAATATCCGCTCGCAGCTCTTCAGCACTATCTCCTCATCATCAACCATCAGTATCTTCCCCTTCATCCTCTATCCTCCTTTAATCCCATTCTTCATATCCTTTTCAGATGGCTCGTCTTGGGCAGAATCCTGACAAGCCACATGAGCCAATTCTCCGAAAGGCAGTCCCTCACGAGGGAATAGACTGCGTCATTGGCCTTCACATTCCGCTCTTTGACACTGCCGCTCATGGGTGAGTATAAGTCGCGAATCCTTCCGTCTTCAGACACCAGGTGGGCAAAAGTCTTTCCTGCGGATACCGCAGGAGTTTCTACCACATCGATATACAGCAGCTGGCCGGTCAGAAACCAGCGTCTTACATCAAGACCAATCTCCCACAGCGCCCCTTTGAGGGGCCTCGCCCAGATTCCCTCTTTATAGTATATCGTTTTCTCGTCCAATTCCGAAAGAGGGGTGATATATTCCTTGAACTGATCAATGAAGGTCTTTCTCAGTATCCATCCTCTCTTGTCAAAGACCCTCTTCACGACATTGCGCATGAAATCAGGGGTAAAGGGTTTTTCGAGATATTCGAAGGCGCCGAGCCTTATCGCCTCCTTTGCGTCCTCCATCGTAGGATAACCGGTTATTATTATTATGTCCATCGTCGGCTGAATCGCTTTCGCCTCCCGGAGCACCTCGACCCCGTTCATATCGGGCAGTCTTATGTCGGCGATGAGGAGATCGAATTCCTCGTTCGAGATGAGTCTTATCGCATCTCCGCCCTGTGTCACACTCGATACAATATAACCGTCGGGGTCGAGTATCTTTTTACAACTGAGTCCGATAATAGGGTCATCGTCAAGCACTAATACCTTCTGATTCTCCATTGATACTCCTCCCTCATATGATTTTCTCAGAACAGAAGCAAGAGTGATGCCAAGAACAAGACCTGTTACTTTTCGGCCAGTTATCTGTAACGAAGCGAAGAAGTGTACAGCTATTTCATACACTGAAGAAAGCGTTCTATCGCTCCAGAAACGGGACGGGCCTCCCGAATCGCGCGCGGGAGAGTGTATAGTTTTATGCGACAGGGAAAATACAGGCCAACGGAAGAGGAGAGAGGCATGGATCTTTTATGTAGAAAACCGCTACGATTTCTGCTTCTTTGTGATAACGTGCTTCTTCATGAGCGCATGGAGATTTGTTCTCTGCATCCCCACCGCCTGAGCCGTCTTCGAAATATTCCAGTCGTTACGCTCGAGCGCTGAAAGGAGGAATTGCTTTTCGGTATGTTCTACCGATTTCATCTTCAGATCCTTTCTTTTCTTCTTCAGTTCCCCGAGGGTTTTCGGAACATCTGTCTCGCTTTCTGACGGTATCACTATGTGCTCCGGCTTGAGAACCCTTCCGTCACAAATGATAAGAGCCCTGTGGATCACATTCTCGATCTCCCGCACATTCCCCGGCCATTCATAGGCGATGAGCTGCTGGACGGCATCTGCGGAAAGATGCGGGACGTCCTTTCCTATCTCACGGCTGTACTTGCCCAGGAAGTGCTGCGCGAGCACTGGGATGTCCTCCTTCCTCTCCCTGAGTGACGGAAGCCGGAGGGGAAAGACATTGAGCCGATAAAAGAGGTCCTCACGGAAGATGCCGTCTCTGACCATGACAGAGAGGTCTTTATTTGTCGCCGCTATGATCCTGACGTCAGCCTTCCTCAGACCCTTCCCGCCGATAGGCCTGTACTCTTTTTCCTGCAAAACCCTGAGGAGTTTTGCCTGGAGAGACATTTTGAGATTTGCTATCTCGTCGAAGAATACGGTGCCGTTACCGGCGAGATCCAGGAGGCCTTTCCGTGTCTCCGTCGCTCCGGTGAAGGAGCCTTTAGCGTAACCGAACAGTTCTGCCTCCATGAGATTATCGGGGATCGTGCCGCAGTCAACCACGAGAAACGGCCCGTCTTTCCTCGGGCTGTTATAGTGGATCGCCCGTGCCACAACTTCTTTGCCGGTTCCACTCTCTCCCGTCAGCAGCACCGTCGCTTCGAGGGGGGCTACCGTTGCGATCAACTGAAAAACCTTTTGCATGGCCATGGACATCCCCACGATATTCTCCATCCTGTAAAGTGCGTGTATCTCCCGCCTCAGCCTCAGGTTCTCGACAATGAGGAGCCTCCTCTCGAGGCACCGGGCGACAATGTTCAGGAGTTCCTCGGGGGTGAAAGGCTTCTCGATATAGTCATACGCACCATATTTCAAGGCCTCAACAGCGGTCTTCACCGTTCCGAAACCCGTGATCAGGATAACCTCTGTGTCCGGCCAGTGTTCCCTAATTTTTTTCAGGAGTTCAATACCATTCATGTCGGGCATCATGAGATCCGTCAGGACAAGGTCAAAAGAGTGATCATGAAGGGCTTTCAGTCCCTCAAGACCGTCGGCGCACGTCTCGACGGTATAGCCCTCAGGCTTGAGTATCTTCCGGCAAATCCTCCTGATTATGTCGTCATCATCGACGACAAGGACCTTTCCCCTGTCGGGTATCATGAGATTCCCTTTCCCTGCTTTGTTTCAAGTGCTTCCCTTACGGCAGCTATCAATGTACCGGGCGTGAAGGGCTTCTCGATATAATTATAGGCACCCAACCTCATCGCCTTCACCGCGTGTTCTACGGTACTGTATCCCGTTATCATGATTACCCTCATGTCAGGCTGACGCTCTTTTGCCTTCATGATGAACTCCATCCCGTCCATCTCGGGCATCTTCAGGTCCGTCAGGACAAGGTCGTACTTCGTGGCCTCAGCCATTCGCAGCCCCTCGATACCGTTCGCAGCGGTATCGACGTCGTATCCCTCGGGTGTCAGACATTTCTTGCAGCTGATCCGCACAATATCTTCATCATCGATTACGAGTATCCGCGGCTTGTTCATGAGCTTCTCTCCGCATCGGCTTGTTCTATGCGCCCCAATCCCCTGTCGATATCCTTTCGTATCAGCGCCAGTACATACGCCTCATTTATCGGTACCTCCCCGATCTCCTCCCGTATCTCTGCTGTGTCGAAGCGGTAGAAGTGGCCATCCTTTTTGTATTCGAAGGCGAAATCAACTTCGGGATTGCCCGCAATGAGGACCATGAGCGTTGCAGCGAGATCTCCCGTCGGTTTCCTATCGATGTGGCTGTTCCTGAAACTGACCTTCACCGTTGTGCCCTTCCCCTTCTCAGAGGCGATCGAAAAATTCCCTTCACATTCCTCAGCAGTCTGCCTGAGGAGCGGAAGGCCGAGGCCGACCCCCCGGACCGTCTTTGTCGTGAAGAACGGATCGGTAACCTTTCTCACTGTCTCCTCATCCATGCCTTCTCCGTTGTCCCGTATCTCCAGGGCAAATCGATCGTTTCCTCTGTCCTCTTCAACGTCGATCTCTACCAGGTGTGCGCCCGCAGAGATGGAGTTCTCAGCGATGTCCAGTATATGCAATGAGAGGTCTTCCACGCAACGCTATTCCCACACCACATTCCTGCCCCCGCCGTCCACGAGCGCTTGCCTCATCTCGTCCAGCGTAGGCTCTTCCATGAGAAGGGTTGTGACCCTCCTTCCGATGTCCGTGACATGATGGGCGTCGGAAAAGGATACCCAGGGGAATTTTTTCAGCGACGCAAATTTCGCTTCCGCCTCGGTCCTGCTCACGTTCGGCGACAGCTCAAGGGCGTGAAACCGCAAATCTTCGGGGATGAAGCCGAGTTGCGAAAGAACGCTGAAGGCCTGTTTGTCGATGTGGCTCGCGATCGAAATTCCGCCGAGTGCAGCTATCTCCGTGAGGACCCCCTGCACGTTCAACCCGGTCGCAGCGATGAGCAGCCGTCTGTTAAACCCCATCACCTCTTTGAACTCGTTCACGATTACCTGTTCTCCGTAGAACTTCTCGTCATTTTCTTGAGGCGGGAGGTATTCGTAGACGATCTCCTGCATACGTCGCAGGGCATCCGCCCCTCCAAAGAAGGCGAGGACATGGACTTCCTCTGAACTCGTAATCTCCATCCCTCCCCAGACGGTTATCCCCGTTCCCCGAGCGGCCCGCCGAGTGGCCTCCACGTTCTCGGCGGAGTTGTGATCCGTTATCCCTATGATGTCCAATTCCGCCTCCCGCGCCCGGTCCACGATATCCCGCGGATTCATGTCCAACTCGGAGCAGGGAGAGAGACAGGTGTGTATATGCAAGTCGGCTCGAAATCGTTTCAGCATCGGAGAAGTCGATAGAGGCTTCCCCCCGTCTCAAAGGTCGGCGAAGCACTGAGCATAATGGGCATCCCTTCAGCCTCTGCCTTCTTGAGCGTCTCCTCCTCCGGGATCCGATTGTTCGTTATGATTATCCCGGACAGGTTCTTCAATGCTGCGACCGCAACGATGTTCGGATGGGTCTGGAGGGTTATCCAGACCTCGCCCTCCTTAGCGTTTGCCATCACGTCCGAGAGGAGGTCGCTTATATAACATCCGGTGACTTCGCGACCGAGATCCCCTTTCGTCGTGTTTACGCGGAGAGACAGCTTGGCCGCCATCTCATTCACCTTCACAGGCATCACCCTCCTTCTTTGAGATAATGATCTCTATCGTTGTCCCTTCACCCACAACCGATTCCACCCTCAGCTCGTCTGAGTTTTTCTTTATATTCGGCAATCCCATTCCGGCGCCCCATCCCATTTCACGCACCCAATCAGGCGCCGTAGAATATCCTTCGGTCATCGCGAGTTCGATGTCAGGTATCCCCGGTCCCATGTCACTCACCACAATCTGTATCTTGTCGGGCGTCACCGAATAGTTTATGACCCCGGCCGCAGCGTGGATGATGACGTTCATCTCAGCCTCGAAGGTCGCGATCGCCGCCCTTCTCACCAAGTCGGCACTGATTCCTAATCCTGTCAGGATTGTTTTGAGCTCGCTCGAGGCCGCCCCGGCATGGGTGAACTCACCTCCCATGAGGTGAAAGCTCCCCTCACAAAGCTGCTTAGTCACAACCGTCTTCTTCCGTGCAGCTTCTCAACCCCTCCCCGTATAATCTGCCGCAGGCGGTATAGCGGGAAAGGCGCGTGACGAGCAGCCATATACCCTTCTCCTCCGCCAGAGAGACGGTCTCCCTGTCGGGTCTCTTGTTCAGAACGAAGACCACTGCGTTTATGTCCGCTATTTCCGCGGTCCTCACTACCTGATTGTTGATGAGCCCGGTGATGAGGAGGGATTTCGGTCTTGCCGAAAAATGGAGCAGGTCACTCATGAGATCGGAACTGCATACCGATTCTATTTCGGTATTCGGATCTCCCGCATTCACGAGGAATTCAGCATCGAGAATTTCAGCAATACGCCCTAAGGTCATCGCAATTTACCTTCTTTCACAGGTTTTGGCCCCGTCACCCAGCCTCCTTGTTTTCTCCTATCGGCAGTCTCACAAAAAAGCTCGCCCCTTTACCGGGCTCGCTCCGGGCAAAAATATTGCCGCCATGCTTCTTTATGATTCCGTAGCTGACGGAGAGTCCGAGACCGGTTCCTTTTCCGACCGGCTTTGTTGTAAAAAAGGGTTCAAAGATCTTCCCGAGAAGTTCCGCGGGGATGCCCGGGCCCGTATCGGTGAACTCGACCTCGATCTGTTCGGCACCCTCCTCCGGATATCCCCGTTTGAACCACTGGGTAGTGCTGTCCGGCGCTCCGGTGACGATGCGGGTAGAGATGGAGATCTGCCCCCGCTCGTTCAGCGCATCGGCCGCGTTAATGCAGAGATTCAAGAAGACCTGCTGCAACTGATTTTGGTCGGCATCTACACTCGGTATCGCATCATCCAGGTCGAGATTGAATTTGACGTTATGGAATTTCGCCTGGTTTCTCACCAACGAGATCGTATTCTCTATGAGCGCATTGATATTGACAAGGCTCTTTTCCGCTGTCGTCTTTCGCGAAAACCCGAGGAGGCTCTTGATGATCTTCGAGCACCTGTCGGCCTGTTCAACGATCGTCTCGAGGTCTTCGCGGTCCTGCGTATTTTCATGAGGGATGCGCATCATCATAAGATGGGCGAAGGTAACGATCCCGGTCAGGGGGCTGTTCAGTTCGTGAGCCACGCCTGCCGCCATTCGCCCCAAGGAGGCAAGTTTTTCCGCATTAATGAGCGACTCATTGGCCTTCACGATTTCAGCGGTCTTCTTCTGTACCTCTTCTTCGAGCGCCCGCGTCCAGTTCTCCATGTGCTCCTTATAGCTCTTGAGATCCCTTGCCATGGCGTTGAAGGTCTGCGCGAGACGGCCCATCTCATCATCGGAACGTAAGTCGATCACATAGTCAAGATCGCCCTTCGCGATCCTCCGCATGCCTCCGTCGAGAAGGGAGACCGGCTTTGAAACAAACTTGTAAAGGATAATGACGAGAGAGCCCGAGATGAGGGCGATGAAAAGGCTTCCAAACGTGAACGTACCGATGCGGTTCTGCTTTATAATGGCCTCGACCGTATCGGTGCTGAAATTCGTCTCGAGCACGCCGATGATATTTTGGTCCGGCTTATGGAAATGGCAAGAGGCGGTAAAACAGGACGGCTCATTCGCAAGAGGCATCACAAGGGTGAGTGTCCTCGTATTCGGGCTGTCCGACACGATTCTCCAGGAATCAGACTCCGGAATCGATGAGAGGGGTTTTTCCTTGTACTTGTGGCAGATTTGACAGGTCGCATTCTCCTTCGTGACAATCTTTCCGACCTCGCCCTTTTGCGACGAATAAACGACCCTGCCCTTTTTATCGAATACCGATATCCCCCTGATTCCCGATCCCGAACCGATAACCGCAATGGTCTGTTCTATCGCTTCCCGGTGGTCCGTGAGCATTCCGTAATAGAGCGCCCTCTTCACAAGGTCTGCCGTCGAAGAAGCATTCATGACAAGGTTTCTCTTCATAATATTCTCTTCATAACGGATGAAGATGTACCCGAAGATAATGCTTCCGAGGGCCATGAGAGCGCCGACCGCGATGATGAGTTTACCGGCGATGGAATTCACGGATTTTCTGATCATCGCACTATTCTATCATAAGAGCGGAGGAAAAATTTTCATAACTAGTGCTAATAAATCTATTAATCTCGCTTATCAATTTTGAGTTGACACCACCTTTTTTTTCGTGTATAAATAAAGGCACTTTTATGCCGGGTCCAATCATTCCAAGAGAATATCTGTCGGTAATCATCGTCATGGTGATTGCCGTGCTCTTCGGCATGGGCGCCCTGCTCATGGGATATCTGACAAGAATCAGGAGACCCTATCCCGAAAAGCTTCTCCCCTACGAGTCGGGAAACGAGCCGGTCGGAGAGCCGCGGTTTCGCTTCTCCATAAAGTTTTATGTGATCGCCATGCTCTTTGTCGTCTTCGATGTTGAAGCAGTCTTCCTCTATCCCTGGGCGATCGTCTTCGACCGAATCGGTCTCTATGCCTTCGTCGAAATGATGATATTCATAGTAATACTCCTCGTCGGATATTTCTACGCATGGGAAAAAGAGGCGTTCAGATGGGACTGAGTGAGACCCAGGACGGGGAATTCATGATTATGCAGGGTGCGCCGAGGAGAAGTATCTCCCCCATGTCACACCCCTGGCACAGGAAAGAGGGTGAGGGCAGATGCTCCTAGAAGGCCTAACCGGAATGGTTGAGGTAGAAGAGGGGGTAAAGATTATCCCCGGGGGGAACACGATAATCGCCGGGTTAGACAAGATCGTGAACTGGGGAAGGGTCTCATCCCTCTGGCCGATGACCTTCGGGCTGGCGTGCTGTGCCATCGAGATGATGTCAACGGGAGCGTCACACTACGACCTTGACAGATTCGGGATAATTTTCAGGGGCTCTCCGAGGCAGGCCGACGTTGTCATCGTGGCTGGCACCGTGACAAAAAAGATGGCTCCTATTATCCGAAGGGTTTACGACCAGATGCCCGAACCGAGATATGTTATTGCGATGGGCAGTTGTGCCAGTACCGGGAACATCTATAACACATACAGCACCGTGCAGGGGGTCGATGCGATCTTGCCCGTAGATGTTTACATACCCGGGTGTCCCCCTCGGCCCGAGGCGTTCATGGAGGGGATCATTAAGCTTCAGGAAAAAATTAGAGGGGAACACTTCAGGTGGAGCAGATGGAGATGATCCGTGTTCCCGGCTGCAACGAGACGTCAGCAGAGACCCGGCGGCCGCAAGAGGGGAATAAGGGATGGAAGTGACCGCAATCGTGGAGATGTTACGGGAGCGATTTCCCGAAGAGGTGAGAGAGGTGAAGGAGTTCCGCGGTCAGGTATCCGTCATCGTGAGGCGGGACAGGATCAGAGAGATGCTCGAGTTTCTCCACGACACGGATGAAATCTGTTTCAATCATCTCCAGGACCTCTGCGGAGTCGATTATCTCGGAAAGAAGGAGCCGAGATTTGAAGTGGTCTACCATCTCTATTCATTACGCCACAGGAACGCACTCAGGGTCAGGGCGGAGGTCCCCGCGGACGACCCGTCCATAGAGAGCGTTGTCGCCATTTGGGACGGTGCGAACTGGCACGAAAGAGAGTGCTTCGACCTGTTCGGGATTACCTTCACCGGGCACCCCGATCTGAGGAGGGTGCTCATGCCGGAGGATTGGGAAGGCTATCCGCTGAGAAAAGACTATCCGTTGAAGAGTGACCTCGGGGATCGGGAGTGGAAGGGCTTTAAAGAGGTTGTCGCCCTTGCGGAAAAGAACAGGAGATTCGAGACTCGGTAGCCATGACAGAAGGACTCCTCCACAAGGAATTGACGATAAACATGGGACCGCAGCACCCCGCAACCCATGGGGTCCTGCGGCTTACCCTCGAACTCGACGGAGAGACCATTGTCAAGTGCACCCCTTCTGTCGGGTATCTGCACCGCGGAACCGAAAAGCTCGGGGAACATAAGACATACTTGCAGGCACTGCCACTCACCGACAGACTCGACTATATTTCGAGCAACGCAAACAATATAGGCTACTGCGTCGCCGTGGAGAAATTGTTCGGCATCGAGGCACCGGAAAGGGCTAAATACATACGGACCATGACGGCCGAGATGACAAGGATAAGCAGTCATATCATCTGGCTCGGCACCCATGCCCTCGACATAGGAGCGATGACCGTATTCCTCTACTCCTTCAGAGAGAGGGAGTGGCTCATGGACCTCCTCGAGATGCTCTGCGGTGCGCGGCTGACGACGAGCTACCCGCGGATAGGCGGGGTGAGGAACGATGTTTCGCAGGAGTTTCTCGACAGCCTTTACCGGTTTACCGAAGAGTTCCCGAAGCGGATCGAGGAGTATGAAACGCTCATCGACCAGAACAGGATATGGCTGAAGAGAACGAAAGGCATAGGGGTGATCGAAGCCGATGAAGCGGTCAACTGGGGATTCACCGGACCGACCCTGAGGGGCTCTGGAGTGCCCTATGACGTGAGGAAGTTTGTCCCCTACGATGCCTATGACAAAGTGGAATTCGACGTTCCCATCGGCAAGGCAGGGGATGTCTACGACCGGTACCGCTGCAGAATGGAAGAGCTGAGGCAGTCGAACAGGATTATCAGACAGTGCATCGAACAACTGCCGAGAGGCCCGATCATGACGCCCGATGCGCCGAAATTCACTCTCCCGCCTAAGGACAGGGTTTTGCAGAATATGGAATCCATGATACACCATTTCGTCCTCATAACGAAGGGTCCCATAGCCGCACCGGAAGGCGAAGTGTACGTGGCGACCGAAACCCCTAAGGGTGAGCTCGGATTCTACTTCGTGAGCGACGGAACCGGAAGACCCTACCGGATGAGGCTGCGGGCACCCTCCTTTGTCCATGTCGCTGCCCTTCCGAGATTGAGCGAAGGGGCCCTCGTTGCCGATCTTATCGCGAATATCGGCACCATCGATATCGTCCTTGGAGACTGTGACCGGTAATGGAAACACGCCTCTTTCCAGGAGAGAAACGGGCCATCAGGGTCGGCGGCGGACGCGCTCGTCTCTCGGCAGCGAGCCGCGGAGGAGGAGGTGATAGGGAATGATGAAATTCTTTGAACTTACTGCTCTTGTCAGTCTTGGTCTCCTCCTGCTCAAAATCGCTGTCGTAATCGGAGCGGTAATGCTGCACGTCGCTTACGCCACCTATTTTGAGCGGAAGGTCATCGGGCATATGCAGGTGAGGCTCGGTCCGATGAATGTCGGATTTCACGGCCTGCTCCAGCCTATAGCAGACTTTGTCAAATTGTTCTTCAAGGAGGATATTATCCCTGAACAGAGCGATAAGCCGGTATTCTTCATAGCGCCTGTGATCGCCGTTTTTGCGACGATGTCATCGGTGGCGGTGATACCTTTTTATGAGGGATTCAGGATATCTAATATAAACATCGGCCTCCTCTTCATCCTCGCCATGTCCTCGCTGGGCTCTTACGGCATAATCATGGCAGGGTGGGCATCGAACTCCAAATATTCGTTCCTCGGCGGCCTCAGGTCGTCGGCCCAGGTCGTGAGTTACGAGATCGCCCTCGGACTGAGTCTCGTGGGTGTCATGATGCTCTCCGGTTCTCTGAACCTCACGGATATCGTGAAGGCGCAGGAGCGGTATCCCTTCGGCATGTTTCTGCTGCCGCAGTTCCTGGGCTGCTTCGTGTTCCTCATCTCGGCCGTGGCCGAAACGAACCGGTCACCCTTCGACCTGCCCGAGGCCGAGAGCGAACTCGTCGCCGGTTATTTCGTCGAATACAGCGGGATGCGGTTCGGTCTCTTTTTTGTCGCGGAATACCTCGGCATGATCATCATGGCCTGTCTCGGGACTATCTGCTTTCTCGGCGGATGGAACGGACCTTTCCCGATCCCCTATCTCCCCTTCGGCTGGTTTGTCATCAAGATCTATATCATCGTCTTCGTTTACTACTGGATCCGGGCAACGCTGCCGAGATACCGGTATGACCACCTCATGGGGCTCGGATGGAAGGTGCTTATCCCCCTTGCGCTGCTGAATATCGTTATAACGGGAATCTTCAAGGTGCTCGCGTGAAGATCAGGCAGATCGTCAAAACTGTATTTATGACAGAGATTGTCAAGGGGATGGCATTGACCCTGAAGTCCATGTTCAGCCATGCGGTGACGAGGCAGTACCCCAAGGAGCCGCGGCCTGCGATGCCAGGCTTCAGGGGACTCCATGCGCTCACGAGAAACCCGCAGACCGGTGAGGCGCGCTGTGTCGGATGCGGGCTCTGCGCGGCGATATGCCCTTCCCAGTGTATCCACATCTATACCACCGACAGCCCCGACCATACAAAGGTCGTCGAGCGGTATGAGATCGAGGTACTGAGATGCATCTATTGCGCATTCTGCGTCGAGGCCTGTCCCTATTCTGCGGTCGTCCTGACGGAACACTATGAATACTCAGCCTATAACAAAAAAGACCTCTATATGACAAAAGACAGGCTCCTCAGTAATTATGACAAGTACATGGGATGGGAAAAGGACCAGGAGTATTTCAAAAAGTTCTGGCACCCCCTCACTGCCGACTTTGGAACCCCGGAAAATCAGGCGGTCTTCAAGAGGCGGAAGGAAGGCCGATGACCGCCGAACTACTCTTTGCCTATCTGGCGGGGGCTATCATTATCCTCTCTATCCTCGTCATTACGAGGAAGAACCCCGTGCACAGCGTGCTCTTCATGCTGCTCCTCTTTTTCCACATAGCGGGCCTCTATCTGACCCTGAACGCGGAGTTCCTCGCCGCCGTTCAGATCATGGTATATGCGGGGGCGATTCTCGTCCTCTTCCTCTTCGTCGTTCTCTTACTGAACCTCAAGGAAGAGGCTGTGGCGAAGAGGTTTGTCGGCCCCTGGCCTCTCGGGCTTTCGGCGGCCCTTGCCTTATTCCTCATTACTTTTCGCGCTCTCCATTCTTTTGTCATCGGTCCTTCCGGCGCGATCGGTCCTGAGATCGTCCGTGCGGAGACGAACACGAAGGTCCTCGGAAGGATATTGTTCACGGAATATCTCTACCCCTTCGAGATCGTTTCCCTCATACTGCTAGTTGCACTCGTAGGAGCGATTGTGCTCGCGAAGAGAAATCTGAGGAGCTGACATGATCCCTTCGACATGGTATATCTGGCTCAGTGCCGCCGTCTTCGCAATAGGAGTGGCAGGATTCGTCACGAGGAGAAATATCATCATCATGTTCATGTCGATAGAGCTCATGCTCAACGCGGCTAACATCAGCCTCGTCTCCTTGAGCTACCACATGAACGACATGAGGGGCCAGATCTTCGTCTTCTTCATCATCGCCGTTGCGGCTGCGGAAGCCGCGATAGGGCTTGCGATCATCATCGCCCTCTTCAGGAACAGGGCGACTACCAACGTGGATGAAGTGAACGAGATGAAGGGATAATCCGGTGAGGATTGCGAATGATGAAACTACCTTCTGCGGAGTGATGCATGAATAACTATCTCTTGATACCGTTTCTCCCGCTTGCGGCATTCTTTATCAACATCATCTTCGGCAGAAAGCTGATACGGAATAATGCCCACTGGGTGTCAACCCTGGCGGTTCTCGTATCGTGGGTGATATCCCTCATGACCCTCGCGGACGTTCTCCGGGGCGGGACGCTCAATAGGGACCTCTATACATGGATAAGTTCCGGCGGGTTCAGGGTATCGGTAGGATTCCTCGTCGATCAGCTCACCGCCGTCATGCTCATCGTGGTCACCACGGTCAGTTCCCTCGTCCACATCTATTCCATAGGCTACATGCACG